>Ga0115002_10000216_pt1 | contig 84299 bp, 57 predicted proteins | sample ArcticOcean_MG_C_8_FD_89576 | JGI IMG/M metagenome (GOLD analysis project Ga0115002, IMG submission 89576) | Marine microbial communities from western Arctic Ocean - ArcticOcean_MG_CB11_86 | ecosystem: Environmental > Aquatic > Marine > Oceanic | place: Arctic Ocean: Canada Basin | collected... | reverse complement strand
TGGCACCATGCAGCCACTCTCGCTCGTCTGGCAGCCAGCCCTCGTCGGTGCACTCTTTTTGGCCGGGCTGACCTTCACCTTCCTGGGCGTACAGATCGGCGATGTCTCGATCGTGACTCCCGTCCAAGGCGTCAAGGTGCTACTGGTCCCGGCCCTGGCCGTGCTCGTCGTCGGCGATGTCGCCGGAACACGGATCTGGCTCGCTGCAGCCATCGCCATGGGTGGCATCTGGTTCATTCAATCGACCGACGAAACTCTCGATCGGTCCAAGGTCCGAATCTCAATCGGCTGTGCACTCCTGGCAGCAGTCTCGCTGACGCTCTTTGACCTGCTGATCCAGAAATGGGCGCCCGCCTGGGGACCCGGGTACTTCCTGCCCCTCGCGTTCGCATCGACCGCACTGCTGTCGCTGGGTTTTCTGAAACTCGCCAGGCCCAACCGACAGAGCATCCGCTCGCAACTCTCCTGGCCACTGGCTATCGGAGCACTGCTGATGGCAGTGCAGGCCTTCGGCATGACCTACACCATCGCACAGTTCGGCGATGCCACTCGAGTCAATATCGTCTACTCGTTGCGAGGACTCTGGGGAGTGCTGCTGACCTGGACTCTGGCAAAGTCCCTGGGACTGGCCGACACACTGCCCGCGTCCTCAGTCATGCTCAAACGGCTCGCAGGTGCCATCCTGATCGGCGCTTCGATTGCGTTGTCCCTGGTTTGACACGACGATCCCTGAAACTGGTGCCAGAATCCGACATCAACCACGGCAACCGATCTACTGTCGAACACACCCGGGCCCGAAGACAATGACCCATCAGACGATCACCATCTACCACAATCCCGGCTGCTCCAAGAGCCGCCAGACATTGGCGATCCTCGAACAGGCCGGTGCGACACTCGAAGTGATCCAATATCTCACGCACCCGCCAACTGCCGATCAACTTGGTACACTCGCCAAGCAACTCGGCTTGGCACCATCCGGGTTTATCCGCGCCGGCGAGCCAGCCTACAAAACACTGGATCCTCCCGGCCCCGAGTCTTCCTCGGCAGAATTGCTCGACGCGATGGCCAAACACCCGATCCTGATCCAGCGACCGATCGTTGTTCGAGGTAACCAAGCCGTCCTGGGACGCCCGCCGGAAAACGTTCACCAGTTGCTCTGATACCTCGCAGTCAAATGGCGCCTTTCCCTGGATAGCCCAATCCGGGTATCCTACACCCAATCCAATACAGGACACCGACACAACACACATCTGGCAAAACACCTCTCACCCTCCATACGGATCGCCCATATGACCCGCTCGAAAACTCTGGACCGCCGCGACTTCCTGCAATCCACCAGTGCAGGTGCCTTGGCCATTTCCGCCGGCGTGTTCACCGGAGGAGCGATGGCAGCCGAGAGATCAGCCAACGAAAAACTGAGAATCGCATGCATCGGGACGGCCAACCGGGCGGCCGCCGACATCAACGGTGTCCAGGGCGAAAACATCGTCGCGCTGTGCGATATCGACACCAATTACCTTGATCGCGCCAAGGCACGCTTCAAGGACGCCCGCACCTATGTCGATTACCGCGAAATGATCGAAACCGAAGCCGGACGCATCGATGCCGTCGTCGTCGCGACCGCCGATCACCAGCATGCTCCGGCATCACTGCGTGCCATCAACAAGGGACTGCACGTCTACTGCGAAAAACCTCTGACGCACACAGTCCACGAAGCTCGAGTCATCGCCACGGCTGCCAAGAAGAAAGGCGTCGCCACGCAACTCGGCACCCAGATCCACGCCAATGACAATTATCGGCGTGTGGTCGAGATCATCCAGTCGGGTGCCATCGGCGACGTCACCGAAGCTCATGTCTGGGTCGGTAAGGGTTGGGGTGGAGGCGATCGTCCCAAGCCGGGTCAAAAACCGCCCAAGAGCCTGCACTGGGACCTCTGGCTCGGTGCCGCACCGGTTCGCCCCTATGCCGCCGGACGATACCACCCCGCCCAATGGCGCCGCTGGTGGGACTTCGGACAAGGGACCCTCGGTGACATGGCCTGCCACTTCATGGACCTGCCATTCTGGGCCCTGAAACTCCGACACCCGACTCACGTGAAGGCCACCGGACCTCAAGTCCATCCGGAAACCTGCCCGCTGGGACTGAAGGTCGAGTACCAGTTCCCCAAACGTGGCAAACTGGCACCGACTAAGTTGACCTGGTACGACGGAAACATGATCCCGAAAACCGTCGCCGGAGAACGTGTGCCGGGAAGCGGCGTGATGTTTGTCGGAACACAAGGACACATGTTCGCCGACTACGGCCGCTATCGACTCTACCCGCAAGACAAGTTCAAAAACTTCCAGCCGCCCAAACAGACGATCCCCAAGTCGATCGGACACCACGCCGAGTGGATCCAGGCCTGCAAGACGGGTTCACCAACCACCTGCAACTTCGACTACTCCGGGGCACTGACCGAAACCGTCCTGCTCGGCAACGTCAGCTATCGAGCCGGCAAGGCACTGGAATGGGATGCCGCCGCTCTCGAAGCACCCAACTGCGCCGAAGCCGCTCAGTATATTCGCAAGGAATACCGCGAAGGCTGGGAAGTCGCCTGAGTCGTTCTACTGCGGGGCAGATGAAACGCCCGAAACCCCCTAGTCGATGTACTTCAGTTGGATCGCCGCCCCTGGCAGCTTCTTCTGAAGACTCGCTACGCCAGCTTCGGTCACGTTGGTCCGAGTCAGCTTCAGGTCCTTCAGCGATGTCAAACCCTCCAGGTGCACCAAGCCCTGGTCGGTGACCGCTGTCGAACCCAGGTGCAGAAACTCCAGTCGACTCATCCCCGACAACGCCGGCAATCCCGCATCACTGGCCAGTGTGTTGTCGAGATTCAGCCACAACAGGTTCTTCAACTTACCCAATGGCTCCAATCCCGCATCACTGATCTGCACTCGCCACAGGTTGAGCTTCTGCAGGCTGGTCATCTCCGAAACGTGAGCCATCCCGGCATCCGTGATCAGACTGTTTTCACTGACGTCCAACTCGACCAGCGTCGTGATCGACTTCAACTGCTCGAGACCTGAGTCGCCGAACTGAGTCTGCGACAACCGTAGCTTTCGCAGCTTGGCGAACTGAACCAGCACACCCGCCGACTCGTCGCCAACCAGCGTCCCGGCCAGGTACAGCTCCTCGAGCCCCTCCAATCCGGTCAACTTCGCCAGGCCGTCTTCACTGACGAACAGGAAATCAAGCAACAAGGCCTTCAGGCTGGTCAGCCGGGCGATGTGCTCGAGACCGTCGTCGTCGACCTGGGACGCGTTGTTCTTGCCCGAGAGTCTGAGTGCTCTAAGCGACTGCAAACCGACCAGGTGTTTCAGCCCCGCGTTACCGATGTCGCTGCCGCGGAGGTCAAGGTTTCTGAGAGTGGAAATTTGGCCCAGGCTCACAAGCCCGGCGTCTGGCACGTTGGTGTCTCGAAGCAGAACCGACCGGAGATTGGCCAGGTGTGGTAGCGATGCCAGGCTCGATTCCGTCAACTCGACACCCTGCAACTGCACCTCTATCACCCGACCGTCGTCGCCACACTTCAGTTTTGCACCAAGCGATTCAAGAGCCGCCACTGCTGTGGCTTCGCTGGAACCGATTTGCGGAACCGGCTTGTTCGATTCCCTGCCCGACTCCCCTTCCTCCGGCGTCGCTTCGTCCGATCCGCATCCGGCAGCCAATCCAATAAGTGTCGCTACAATCAGAAAACGCACAGGCTTGGATTCCTTCAATCGGATCGTGTTGCAGTCAACGAATCGCAGATTAGTGTGGCCGTTGTTGAGTTGCAACACCCGGCCTTCAACGCAAAACCACTGATCAGTCCCTACTATGGCCTCTCGAGAATGCCCCGCCCGAGTCACACTCCATGACCGAACCGATTGCCTACCTCAAGGGCGAATTCGTCCCTGCCTCGCAGTGCGTGCTGCCGATCTACGATCTTGGCATCGTGCTCGGTGCGGCCGTCACCGACTTTTTCCGTACGTTCCACCAGGCTCCCTATCGGCTCGAAGACCACCTTCAACGGTTCTATCGCAGTTGCCGCTACGCACGAATCCCCCCACCGGTAAGTTTCGAAGAAAGCCGAGAAATCTCCGAGAAGCTGATCGCCGAAAATAGCCTGCTGGCTCCTGGCCAGGAACTGGGTTTGGTGTTTTACATGACCGCGGGTGAAAATACCGTTTACGCCGGCGCATCGGGCATGCCCAAGGAACTCACCTCCACCTACGTCCAGCACACCTTTCCGATGCAGTTCCACCTGTGGCAGGACGTATTTCTGAAAGGCGTCCACTGTGTCACGCCGGCTCCCCGGCACTGGCCCCCACAATGCCTCTCATCAAAGATCAAGAACCGGAACCGGTTGCACATGTGGATCGGCGACCAGGAGGTCAAGCAACTCGACCCTTCGGCGATGCCGGTCTACCTGGACGTCAACGGGAATCTTACCGAGACCGGAGGTTCGAATTTCGTGATCTACCGCGACGGCCAGGTCATCTCCCCTCGCCGCGACAACATCCTGTGGGGTATCAGCCTGACGGTGCTGGGAGAGATCCTCGAGGAGATGGGCATCCCGCTCATTGAACAGAACATCCAGACCTACGACGTGGTCAACGCCGAGGAGGCGTGGCTGCCAACCACCCCGTATTGCCTGGGTCCGGTGACCCGTTTCAACGGCCTCCCCATCGGCAACGGCCAGCCCGGCCCGATATGGCGGAAGATTCTCGACCGCTGGAGCGAAGTGGTCGGAAAGGACATCTTCCGCGAAGTGACCGAGTCGCAGCAACCAGCTTGATTCCCGCGACAGACACCGCGGCGGACTTATGATTCCTCCGGTGCAATCTCGACGGGAAACATGTCACGTTTACGGTTCTGGAACACCAGGTCTTCAAACCGGTGAGTGTGAATCCCCGCGGCGTCCACGTTGTGGATCGAGCCGGCAAGCGGTTCGAAGGCGGCGCGGAAATGTGCGGCTGACTTCACGCAGATGTACTTCATCCTCGAGCAGTCAATGCCCAGCGTACGGCTGAACGCCATGTCGAAGGGTTGCTCGCGAGCAGTCACCACGACGACATTCACTCCCTGGACCCGCAGCCACGCCGAAAGCCCCATGGTGCCGCTCAGTCCCGCCAGCATCGGCCCGTCGTAGGCAAATTCGCCGGTCGTCAGGGCAATAACTTCCGCGGTGCAGTCGACCGCGGGCCCCTGAATCGGTTCCGACTTCCCGCCCAATGAAACGGTGATCGACTGTCCTGCACCCGCCTCGTGCGCCTGCACGGCAACCTCGGGATCGACCAGGTAAAGGACCAGGGCATCCTCGAGACCAAGTTCCAGGAACGTCCGCAGGACCTCGGTTGAATCACCCGGCGAACCACCTCCGGTGTTGTCGCAATGATCGGCCAGCATGATCGGGTATTCTCCGACAGCGTGTCCCGCGTCGAGTCCCTCCCGCACCGAAACGGGAGCGGAGAACCAGGTCTGGCGGTTTTCCCAGACCCACTCACCAAATTCATCGGCAGTGGCTTGGGCAAGTTCTTCATCACCGTCGGCGACCACGATCACCGACGAGCCGACATCGGGCACATCCGACCACGGGAACCCGGTGGCGATCGTCATACAGATGATGCCGGGTCGCTGTTCAATTTCGTGAACACGGCGGATGACATCGTCCATCGGCGGATGGGCTGTCACCTGTTTGCGAGTTGCCCAGAACATCGGCAGGTTGTGAATCGCACCGACCGGGGCCATCTCGCCCCGGATCGTCGCCAACACGATCTCCGCTGCCTCGCGGCCGCGTTCGGACATGTCCACGTGTGGAAACGTGTCGAACCCCACTACCGCCGTCGCCGACTTGACCCGCAAAGACGTGTGGTTGCCATGCAGATCGTAGGTCACGACGATCGGTCGCTTCGGCCCGATCGCATCGCGGACTGCCACGGTCATGTCACCATCGGCGTCATCGATGCCATCGACCACCATCGCACCGTGCAGGTCCAGTAACACGCCATCCACCGGACCACCGGTCCGTTCCGCCTCGGCCAATCGCTGCAGGAGATCGCTTTTGATCGCCGCATAGTCTGTAGCGTCGATCAAGCCTCCCGGAAACGCACTGGCTCGTAGCAAGGGAACGATTTCCACGCCGCTCTCTTCCTCAAGACGATCGACAAATCCCCCCGAACAGACGTTGGTTCCACGAAACCGCTCGATCATCTCATCGCCACGGGCGATACCCGAAGCATACTGAAAGTCGCTCAACGTGGTCGTGGTCTGCACGAACGAACTCGTTTCGTGCAGAATTCCGCCAATCGCAATTCGCATCGTGTTCTGACTCCGGTTGAAATCGCCCCTGTTGCAGCTCTCAGCCTGTTCTGTGGCTTCCTGATACAATCTCATCCCGTACTTTATCAAGCCACTTTGCCTGGATTCCGATGCCCCGCTTTCCCGCCGCCAACGTCATTGCCGCCGTCGCTCTGTTGCTGGCCGGTTTCGGCACGGACACGACCCGGGGCGACGACTGGCCCCACTGGAGAGGACCAGCCCGCAGCGGAGTCGTTCTCGAAGACTCAGGATTCGATCGGGGGACGTGGCCTCCTGGAAAGCCCGAGTGGACTGAAACTCTCGGCCTCAGCGGAAGTGCGCCGATCGTCGCCGACGGCTGCGTGTACACGATGGGATGGAAGGACAACCGGGAATGGGTCTATTGCCTGGAAGCAGCCACCGGCAAGCGACTATGGACGCAGTCCTACCCCTGCCCGCTGTACGGCCGCAAGAGCACGGGCGACAAGGGACTCTATTCGGGGCCCTCGTCGTGCCCGTCCTACGACAAGCCGACTGGCCACCTGTTCACGCTGAGCACCGACGGTGACTTGAATTGTTGGGACACTCGTCAATCGGGACGCCATGTCTGGGGCCTGAACTTCTACAATTCTTACAACGTTGCGCAGCGGCCACTGGTGGGGCGACGCCGACTCCGGGACTACGGCTACACGACAGCTCCGCTGGTGTATGGCGACTGGGTCATCGTCGAGATCGGTGACGACGAGGGCAACCTGATGGCATTCTCCAAGACAACCGGAAAACGTGCCTGGACTTCCGAGTGCAAGCAGCCGGCCGGTCACTCCGGCGGGCTGTCACCGATAACCGTCGACGGCATTCCCTGCATCGCCGTGCTGACCATTCGTAACCTGCTCGTCGCCCGGCTCGACAAGGGACACGAGGGGCAGACGCTGGCAACCTTTCCCTGGATTACTGACTTCGCCAACAACATCGCCACCCCGGTCGTCGACGGCCAGTCGGTGGTGATCACCTCGGCCTACAACCAGTACTCCGTCGCCCGTCTCGAGGTCTCTCGCAAGGGCATCCGCCAGGTGTGGAAGGCCCCGTACGCGGCCGACGCCTGTTCGCCCGTTCTGCACCAGGGCCGACTGTACCTGATTCGTCAGGGCCTCTGCTGCCTGGATTTCCAGACCGGTAAGCTGATCTGGCGGGCCAAGGGGTTTGGCCTGACCGCTTCGTGCATTGTGACTTCCGATCACCGCCTGGTCATCTGGGCCAACCGCGGCGACCTGGTACTTGTCGAGTCTTCTGGCAGGTCGCCGAAGGCCTACAAGGAACTCGCACGCAAATCACGACTGATGAAAAGCGACGCGTGGCCTCACGTCGTGCTCTCTAACCGGCGGTTGTACTGCAAGGACTGGAATGGCGTCCTGATGTGCTTCAGACTCTGAGACCGCTGCGACCATGGACGGGAGACCCTTCAACGCCCGGCAGCGTGTTTCTCGTGCAGCCGCTTCCAGTAGCTCTTCCAGTACTTGTCGTAGTAGTCGTTCGCCGCCTGCTTGATGTGCTCGGGATCCACAATCACCGGAGCCCTGGTCGGATCGTAGTTCTTGAGATGTCGTTTGCCGGCACGAAGCCGAGGCGAAACGAATTGCCAGTTGGAATCACCCAACACATCCTGGCAAAGCTTGGCGACCGTGGGGTCGTAGATCTTCAACTGCTTCCGTGTGTGGATGTGATTGTGGTCATGATCCATGGTGCGGTTGGTATCAAACCAGCACTGCACGGCTTCGGCCCAGTATTCGGCCCGGTTCTTCGCAGCATAACACTGCTTCAAACCGCCAAAAACAATTAGCACCTTGTCCTGACTGGTCACCCGGACTTTTGCGTTGCCCGGCTTGCCGTTGATGAGAATATCACCAGCGTCGAGGCACTTCCTGAGCAACTCTTTCGGCTGCTCAGAAAAAGACTTCGCCAATGCGTCCAACAGTAACACCGGCGCCTTGCTTTTGACCCGACGAAACCGCTGAGCCGCACGCCCGTCATTCCAGATCTCCTTGATCCTTGCCTGTTCAAACGTGTCCGTCAGTCGTTTCTGCAGCGTCGCATCGAAGCCGACGCCGTGGATTACGTGCCCGAACTCGTGAACTAGAATGCTCTCATTTTGCATTCCTCCCTCGTATTCCATCACGTCTTCTTCGGCAAACACGACCGTCGGCCGGCCTCCCTTGTGGGTCAGGAAGCCCCGGTTGCGCCAGTTGTAGAAATCCAGTTCCTTGCCGGTCTTGTCAGTCTCGAACTGGGGGAGCTGTGAGGTGAATTCGGAGTGCCCGATCAGAATGCAGAGCACTTTCTTCTTGCGAATCCGCTCGGCAATTGGCTTGGCTATCTGCCTCATGACCATTTTGAATTGATAAGCCGTCTCGTGATGGGCCAGGTCCGACACGTGTTCAGAGGTCGCAATCAGGATGCCGTCCACCAGTGTGACTTTTTTGTAGAACCCGGGATCCAACCCGTATTCCTCGGCAACCTCCGCCGACAAGACCCCGGTCCGGACCAAAGCCGCTTCAACCCTCTCCACGGAAAAGGCCGCGATACCAACTACCAGCAGCAACCAACCGCCCCAACGGAATTTTTCGACATGGCCTCGTTTCACGATCTCACCCCGGCCTTTCTGAAAACGACTCGACGAGCTGCTGCTCAGTCCGCGGAGAGAGAAGCGATGGCCTCGTTGAACGTCTCACTCGGTCGCATCGCCGCATCGGCCCGGCTGTCATCAGGCTGGTAATAGCCGCCGATGTCCACCGGCTGTCCCTGCGCAGCGTTCAACTCGTCGACAATCCTCGTCTCATTTTCCGCCAGCACCTCGGCCAGTCCCCGAAATTCTTCCTGCAACCCGGCATCGTCGGACTGGTCAACCAGTGCCTGTGCCCAGAACAGGGCCAGGTAAAAATGGCTGCCCCGGTTGTCGAGTTCGTTGACCTTGCGAGACGGCGCCTTCCGGTTCGTCAGCACCTGCTCGATCGCCTGGCTGAGCGACTCGGAGTGGATCCGGACACGATCGTTTCCCGTCTTTTCAGCCATGTCCTCCAACGACACACCCAGTGCCAAGAACTCGCCCAGCGAATCCCAGCGTAGATGGCCTTCGGCGTTGAACTGTTGAACATGTTTTGGTGCCGAGCCGCCTGCTCCGGTCTCGTACAATCCACCGCCGGCCAACAACGGAACGATCGAGAGCATCTTGGCACTGGTACCGAGTTCCAGGATTGGGAACAGGTCGGTGAGATAGTCACGCAGGACGTTGCCGGTGACCGAGATCGTGTCCAGGCCGTCCCGGGCCCGCTGGCAGGAGAGCCGGGTCGCCTCGACTGGTGAGAGCACCTGGATCTCCAACCCGTCGGTGTCGTGCTCGGCCAAGTATTGTTGGACCTTGGTGATCAGTGTCGCATCGTGAGCCCTCTCGGCGTTGAGCCAGAAGATGGCCGGTGCCCCGGTGGCACGAGCCCGGCTGACAGCCAATCGAACCCAGTCGCGGATTGCGATGTCCCTGGTCTGGCACATCCGCCAGATGTCGCCGGCCTCGACGGTGTGCTCGGTCAGTACCTGCCCTGATTCGTCGACCGTCCGAACCGTACCTGCAGCGGCAATCTCGAATGTCTTGTCGTGCGACCCGTACTCCTCGGCCTTCTGAGCCATCAGCCCGACATTGCTGACATTCCCCATCGTCGTCACGTCGAAGGCTCCATGCTCGCGACAGAAATCGAGCACCGCCTGGTACACGCCGGCATAGCAGCGGTCGGGAATCACACACTTCACGTCGTGCTGACAACCGTCAGGACCCCACATCGTGCCACTGTCTCGGACAACGACCGGCATCGACGCGTCGATGATGATATCACTCGGCACGTGCAGGTTGGTGATCCCCATATCCGAATTGACCATCGCCAAACGGGGTCGCGATCCGTAAACCGCCTCGACATCCGCTCGAATCTCGTCCGCCAACTCGGATCGCTCGGCACCAACACCTTCGAGCTTTGCGTACAGGTCGCCGATGCCGTTGTTCGGATCGACCCCAAGCTCGTCGAGCACCGCAGCATGCTTTTGGAACACGTCCGAATAATACACCGTGACGGCATGGCCAAAGATGATCGGGTCCGACACCTTCATCATCGTCGCCTTCATGTGCAACGAAAACAGCAGGTCCCGCTCGCGAGCGTCCTCGATCTCGACGGCCAAAAAGTCTCGCAACGACTGACTGCTCATCACAGAAGCGTCGATCACCTCGGAATCCCGCAATTCGAGACCATCGCGAAGCACAATCGTATCGCCGCCGGAGATCTGTAACTCGATCCGAACCGATCCGTCCGCCGACATCACATGCGACTGCTCACTGCCAAAGAAGTCGCCGTCGGTCATGTGAGCCACATGAGTCTGACTCGTGCTATTCCATTCGCCCATCGGATGCGGGTTGGCCTGGGCATAAGCTTTCACCGGAGCCGCCACACGACGATCCGAATTGCCCTCTCGCAATACCGGGTTCACCGCACTACCGAGCACCTTGGCGTAGCGCGACTGGATCGACGCCTCGTCGTCCGTCTCCGGATCCTCCGGGTAATCCGGCACATCGTAACCCTGCCCTTGCAGCTCGGTGATCGTGGCCTGAAGTTGAGGAATCGACGCGCTGATGTTGGGTAGCTTGATGATGTTGGCCGCAGGTGTCTTGGCCAATTCGCCCAGCTCGGACAACGCATCGTCCAACTTCTGATCGTCGGTCAGGTTTTCGGGAAAACTGGACCGGATTCGACCGGCAAGCGAAATGTCCTGCAGGTCGAATTCGACACCCGAGGATGCGGTGAAGGCTCGCAGGATCGGCAGCAGCGACCGAGTCGCCAAAGCAGGCGCCTCGTCGGTCTTGGTGTAAATGATCGTCAGCGGGTCGTTGGGCATCGAGTTTCTCTCAGTCGCGGCTGTTGAGTTTCATCAGCAGTTGTAGGATCGCGATGTAGAGCCAGACCAAAGTCACCATCAGGCCAAACGCACCGTACCACTCCATCTGCTTCGGAGCACCAACCTGGGCTCCGTGCTCGATGAAGTCGAAATCCAACACCAGGTTCAGGGAAGCAATCACCACAATGAACAGACTGAACCCAATGCCAACCACACCCGAATCGTGGATGTAGGGCATCGAACCGCCGCACAGGCCGACAATGAATGTTGCCACGTAGACCAGCATCAGCCCCGACATCGCCGCAAACATCCCCAACTTGAAGTTCTCGGTCGCACGAATCCAACCCGACTTGTAAGCCGCCAACAAGCCGCCCAACGTGCAAAACGTCAGACAGGCAGCTTGGAACGCAATGTTCGGATACATCAGGTTGGCCAATGCCGAGAGTGCACCAAGAAACACGCCTTCGCTCAATGCATACAACGGTGCAGTGATCGCCGCCCATGACGGCTTGAAGATCGTCGCCATGGCAAAGATCAAACCGGCAATCATCCCGCCAATGATCAACACGCCCGGATGAACCCCAGCACTGGCCACAGATGTGGCCGCAGTTCCACCGCCCGCTTCCGCTGCAGCCAACTCGGCTCGCCAATTGGCAGTCAGGTTCCATGAAAATGAGGCTGTCGCCGCCAGGAACAATAGCAGGATGAACGTCTTGTTCACCGTGCCGCCGATCGTCATCGTCGTCGACTGTTCCAAGCCACGGTACTGCTCGAACGTCGAAGCCTTCAAAGTCGGATTCGCAGAACGCATCATGACGCACTCCTCAACCAAGTCACCTAGCAGTCCGGACCAAGTCAACCAGCCGGACCACTTCAACGTCGGAGTCTAAAACAGCACCGCAAGACCGACAAGGCGAGCACATCGAACACTAACAGCACTGTCCCCGACACGGCTGAAACCACATAATCAAATTCGTGATTGTCCTGGGCACAAAAATCCAACCCGAGCCGCCAACATGACCTTCGTCGTCGCCGAACCCTGCTTTGCCTGCAAGTACACCGATTGCGTTGTCGTCTGCCCCGTCGACGCGTTTCGCGAAGGAAAACAAATCCTCTACATCGACCCCGATGACTGCATCGACTGCGATGCCTGCGTTCCCGAATGCCCGGTCGAAGCCATTTTCGAGGAAGACTCGGTCCCGGAACAGTGGCACGACTACATCGCGTTGAACGCCGAGCTGGCTCCGAAATGCCCGCCAATTACCGAGCAACAGGACTCACTCGTCACCTAACGTGTCGAGCAGAGTCTTCAGAGCCTCTTTCGCATCACCAGACTTGGCGTCCTTCTCGTCTCGCTCCTTCGCCTCCGCTTCCGCCGCCGCCTCGGCTTCCTCGGCTTCCTTGGCCTCAAGCTCACGTTCACGTTCTGCCGCCTGCGCTTCGATCGCCGCCTGCACCGAGTCCACCCACAAACTCTTCAAGTCCGCCAGACGACCGCCGTCAACCAGCGGAACGGCCAACAAGTCCGACTCGGCCGTGTATACCGGTGCATCAAAATACTCGAAAGCCACACCCACTTGCTGCAATCGCCATTGCCCCAGGTGATACACGAATCGACCGTTGTGGCGCACAAGGTTCTGCTGCTCGGTCTCTTCGATCACGATCGGAAACATGACGGTGAAAGAAACCGTCGCAACCCAAGACGACCGGATCGGACCGGAAACACCATGCCGGAACGTCACCGGCTCGACGACCTGCCACACACCAAGATCCGTCGACTTCAAGACCGACTCGACCGACGCAGCAATCTGCTCGATCTCCTCCGCTCGACCTCGCGCCTCGGCCGCCAACCTGTCAACCTCGTCCTGAGATTCTCCACAGCCGATCCACTGAGGCAGCAACAGCAGATACAGGCACACAGATCGAAACTGCCAGCGCCTGAGATTCGTCGCTCCGCTCGTCATCCATCGCCTCCCGCCAACCGATCCTGCAACGCTTCCCGAACTGACGGCAGCACGGTGACATTGCCGGCCTCAGACGGCCTCACATCCGTCGACTTCTCCGGTCGGCCGGCTCGCAGACGGACCTGATCCATTGCGGTCGTCGCAATCTGGTTCCACGTCTGCTGCAACCGACCCCGCAGCGACACGCTCTCGCCCAAACGCGTCTTGTAGAGCACCAGCCTCGCCTCGACAGCAGTCCGCGTCCGCTCCCAATGGACCCGCGCCTCGAGATATCGGCTCCACTCGCCCTCGGTGTTGTAGACTCCGTTCTTGATGTTCTGATCGTGCCGCTGAAGTGCCCGTTGATGAGCAACCCGCTGCCGACGATTGTGCTGCCGACAGGCCAACTGACCATCCGCATCGCCTGGCTCGAGGATCGCGACTGGCAGCACGGGCAAAAGAGGATCCCGCGGCGGACCAGGCAACCACGGCTGGAAAACCGCCACGTCAGGATCGCGCCCCGATGGCACCAATGCCGTCGGACTCCCGCTGGTCGGAAACCCCGCACGCGACAAAACCGACTCGGCCACATCGCACAATTCCTGGCCCGACAGCAACCAGATGCCGTCACGGGCGATCACAAACTCCAACAACCTGCTACGGACTTCCGTGTCGAACAGACCGCGTCCCTTGGCCGAGAGCGAATTGCCCATCAGCTTGATGTTGTAGGCATACAGGGCGCCGTCGGAATACATCCGTGAACTCGCCGCAGCAAGCCGATGAGCCCCCAGGTATGCTCTGAGACCAGCACCACCAATGAACCTCGCGTCGATCTTCGCCTGCCGAGCACCCACCAGACCAACCAGCTTCGATTCCAGAACGGCGACCGTCAGAGTCGGCAGTATTGCACGAGTCCTTTTGACCTCCGACTGCATCCGATCCGTCACCGTCACGTTCAGACGCTTGATTTCTGCCTCGCTGCCGCCAACCAGAACCCTCAGGTAACCCGCCTCGCCTCCACCGGCTACCTCAATCGCCACACCACCAAACGGCTCAAACTCGGCCCCTTCTGACCCTCCCATCCGCCGAACCGTGTGAGGACGATGCAGCGTCACCGAGAACGACTTCTCGACGCGAATCACCCGGCCAACCAACCCCCAACTCCTGCGATTCTCAGCCAATGTGGCCGACGTCGGAGCCACTCCGGCGACGATCGCAGTCACCTTCAAGACAGCACGTGGACCCGCGTTGCCGCCCTCGACCACCAACTCGCCCGCCACGATCAACTCGGCCCCCAGACCCCAATGACCGGTCGCCAGATATCGGTGCTTGGCTCGCTTCGAAACGTTTAACAACGGACGGTCTCGCTCCGAAACTACGTCGGCCGCCCGACGCTGCCCGGCAATCCAATCGGCCAGTTGCCGTAGCATCGACTTCGACACACGCAGTTCGAGACTCTGCACCCCCTCGCGCCAGATCCTCAGCCCCGCCGCCTGCAACGAGTGTTCGAGTTCCTCAAGAGCCACACCAGCCCCGCCGGTTATTGGCTGGTTCGAGTCCGAAGGCGTCGGCCAATAGCAATCCACCGACGGGCTCCAGGCCAGGATCACCTGGGACCCACTGCGGTTCGCCACATCGTCGACCGCCAATTTCACCTCCGCCGGACTCAACAAGACCACCGGTCTCGACTCAGTCGCCGCACGGTTCCTCGACTCGGTCCTCGCCAGTCTCGCACCCGCCAGATCATTACGCTGCTTGAGAGCTCGACTGGCCACCCTTTGATGGGCGTGGAACCCAGCAAGAGCAAGGATCCGACTACGCGGTGCTGTCGACGTCAACGGCATGACTTGCACAGCTCGATCAAACTCCGCCTGCGACATCGTGACTAACCTGTCCAATGCAGACTGGTCGTCCCGAGCCAACCGCAGCACTTCCTTGAATTCGTCCGAGCGACGTGTCAGACGAGCGACACCGACACGATGAGCCGCCTCGGCCGCTTCGGCCGGACCCCGATACCGAGGCCGCGACGGGTCCAGGTCGACAAACGCCTGCCGAGCCGTTTCGAGCTGCCGACCCACCTTCGTGTGACGATCGAGCAGCCTGTCGATCCGCGACCCCTCTTTGCCCACGATCGCCCGATCACCGTAATCGGCCGCGATCGCCTGTAACTCGCTGCGACGCTCGGCTAGACCCGTGTCATCAATCGCCGACGAATCGCCCACCCAGGCAGCGGCTCGATCCAGCACGCGAGCCGCCCGGTCCAGACGCAAAGCGCGTTCGATTTCTTCCGGGTCGTGCGAGAGTGCCACCGGCTGGGACGCCACATCCGCAGACGATCCGTCGTCCTGAGCACCACTCAGAACAATCGCCGCCACTCCACCACCGACGAGCAACAGCACCACTCCGATCAACACGCACCATAGCCACGTGCGACTGGATTGCCGAGAACCCCGAGGCCGCTCGCCGCCATGATGTTGATGCGGAACATAAACCGATCTGGACATGCCGAACGTCTCACCTGTTCCACAAGATCACGCCACGTCACTTCAACAACAGTACCACATCGTCCGAGGCAACTTCGAGATCGGCACCCCAATGATCGGCCAACCACTCGAAAGTCTGTAACGCAAAGAAGCAGACATGAGTCGGATCGTTCTTGTAATGCCACGTTGAGAACCGAGCCCGGTCAATCACTCGCTTGGTCATCACTCCCAACACCCCACCCGGCACCAGGCACCGCCACAGACGGTCCAGCTCCACACCCGGCCAATACAGGTGCTCGACGACTTCCGAGGCAGTGATGAAATCGTACTCAAGCTCAAAGACAGTCGGCACCGGAGCATAGAACGGATCAAACAACGACACCTGATGCCCCGCCTCCTGGAACATCACCGAGAGCGTCGGACCCGGGCCGGAACCGAAATCGAGTCCGACACTACCAGCCTCGATCCGATCGCACACGGGTTCAAACAGCCGCGACAGGAAGCGGCGGTAGGCAGGATCGTCCGAAGAATTCCGATGTTGATCGTAAACCTCTCGCTCGCGTTCTTCATCGAGATGAAAAACGGGATCGGCGAACACCAGACCGCAATTCGGACATCGATAGTACCGACGCCGCTCGTCATGAAACGGCTGGCCCTCCCCCTGCCGACACAACCGACACCCTCGCGATGACCCGTCGTTTTTCACCGACCACTCCGACGCCGGGTTTCCCAACACGAAAACCGATCCTGTTGCACGTCCGTTTTCTGATGTCGGCCGAAGTGTTCGCTTGGTCGACGCCGCCCGCTAGAATAACCGGACATCGTCTGCTGTCGAGACCGCTTGAAGTGAAAGTCTGGGTACCGCCGCTGCTAATCGGATTTTCCTTATCCGCTTACGCGTGCTTGGCAGCCGAGACACCACTCGACGCAACCGCCGAGCCAGTCACCGTTTCCACCAGTGGCGGCCAATCCGACGACTGGACCAATCGACGCTACCCTGCGGCCGATCTCTGGGCCCTTCGCCCACTGCAGTCGCAACTCCCACCCGGAACGGCACCGCACCCTGTCGATGCATTTCTCCGGCTGCGGCAGCCCAGCGGGCTCTTCCCCGCGCCACCTTCCGACCGACGCACCCTGATACGCCGACTCAGCTTTGACCTCAACGGACTGCCCCCAACACCCGAGTCCATCGATCGCTTCATGTCCGATCGACGACCCGACGCCTACCACCGACTCGTCGACCGCCTGCTCGCCTCGCCCCGATACGGCGAACAATGGGGACGACACTGGCTGGATGTCGTCCGCTACGCCGACAGCTCGGGTTTTGCCAACGACTTCCTTCGCCCCAACGCCTGGCGCTACCGCGACTACGTCATCCGCTCGTTCAACTCCGACAAACCCTACGACCAGTTTGTGCGCGAGCAGATTGCCGGAGACGAGCTCAAACCGGACAGCTCCGAACACAAGGTCGCTGTCGGCTTCCTCAGAATGGGGCCCTGGGAACACACCGGCATGTCGGTGGCACGGGTCACCCGCCAACTCTTTCTCGATGATGTGACCAACTCCATCGGCCAGGTCTTTCTCGGACAAGTTCTGAGATGTGCTCGTTGTCACGACCACAAGTTCGACCCGATCCCCACCCGCGACTACTACGCGATCCAGGCTGTCTTCGCCACAACGCAGTTTGCCGAGGTCGATGCCGCGTTTCTTCCTGACGAGAACACCGATGGTTTTACGGCCCATCGCAGGTACCACCGGCTCCGAACCGACGCCAACCGAGCCCTGATGGCCTCACTGCCCAAACAACGCATTACCCCCAACGACTTCGGCCGCGATCGGCTGGGACGCAAGTGGAAAGTCCTGATCAGCTGGGCAGCCGACACGTACCAGCCAATCGCCTTTTCGGTCTACAACGGCCCCGCCACGACCCGGAAACGAGTCTTCTCGCGACTTCGCAAACCCTCGCCCATCGGCACAGTACGCCCCGAGACAACTGCAGTTCTGGACGGAGGAGACGTGTTTTCTCCCGGTGACCCGGTCACACCCGGCGCGATCTCGGCCACCGGACTCGCTGCCGGTTTTCCCAACTCGATCAACGGTCGACGTACCGCACTGGCCCGCTGGATCACCCGACCCGACAACCCACTGACAGCCCGAGTGATCGTCAACCGAATCTGGCAGGGACACTTCGGTCGTGGGCTCGCCGCCAACCCCAACAACTTCGGTTCCACCGGACAGAAACCCACTCACCCCCGTTTGCTCGATTGGCTGGCGTCGCAACTCATTAGCAAGGGCTGGTCCATCAAGACTCTGCATCGCCTGATCGTCAGCTCCGCCGCCTACCGCCGCTCGAGCACTCACCCCCGCCCCGACACTCTCGATCAACTCGACCCCGATCGCAACAGCTACTCAGTCTTCCGGCCGCGACGGTTGGCGGCCGAAGAGATTCGCGACGCGATGCTGGCGGTTTCTGGTGAACTCAACACAACCCCAGGTGGCCTACCGGCTCGACCCGACATCAACCTCGAAGCCGCACTGCAACCCCGAATGATCATGGGCACCTTCGCTCCCAGTTACGTCCCCGACCCCCTGCCAGCCCAGAGAAACCGCCGCACGATCTATGCGTTGAAACTGCGAGGCCAGAGAGATCCCTTCCTGGCCACCTTCAACCAGCCCGGACCCGAGGCGTCTTGTGAACGACGCGACACCTCCAATGTGACTCCCCAGGTGTTTGCTCTGTTCAATAGCCGCGAATCGTCCGACCGTGCCCTGGCCGTGGCCGCGAGAGTGCTTCGGACCACCGATTCGGACCGCCAAGCCATCGACCTCCTGTTTCGGCTCGCCTTCGGTCGACACGCCGGACCCGCCGAGCACACCGCCGCACTCACTCACTGGAACGACTCCACCAAACTGCAGAACCAACTCCCCTCAGCAGGACAGCTCACACCCCCACAGTCGATCACCCGGCTCGCCAACGAAGAAAACACCGGCGAACCATTCACCTTCACCGAAACACTGTTCGAGTACCAGGACTACGTGCCTGACCTGCAACCTCACCAGGTCGACGCTCGCACTCGCGGGTTGGCTCAACTCTGCCTGGTCCTGCTCAATGCCAACGAATTCGTCTACGTCTACTGACCACCACCAACCGCCAGGCCAACGCACCGTGCCGCGACGCCAATTCTTTCACGAACTGTTCGGACTGGGCGCCAGCCTCGGCAGCGTCGCCCTGACCTCGATGCTCTCCGAAGCAGCCCGGGCCAGCTCGGTCGCATCCCAGCCGCAGCGCCACGCCAAGGCAACGGCCAAACGCTGCATCTTCCTCTACATGGAAGGTGGCCCGTCGCACCTGGACACTTTCGACCCCAAACCCAAGCTCGAATCGCTGCACCTGAAAGAGTTTCAACGAAGCGGAGAAGAACAGAGTGCCATGAGTTCGGGCAAGAGGTACTACGTCCAAAGCCCCTTCTCGTTCCGACAGGCTGGCGACAGCGGAGCCTGGATGAACACTCGCTTCGAACAACTGGCCAAAGTTGCCGACGAAATCTGCTTCTTTCGCGGGCTGCAGGGGGAATCGGTCAACCACCCCACCGCCAACTTCCACGTCAACACCGGCAATCGCTTCGGAGGTGATCCGGCACTCGGGGCTTGGGTCAACCTCGGACTGGGGACCGAGAATTCGGACCTCCCGGGTTTCGTCGTCCTGCCCGAACTCTCCTTTCCCCAAGGCGGACCGGCCAACTGGTCCAACGGTTTTTTGCCCAACCAACTCCAGGGGACGGCCTTAAGACCCGTAGGTTCACCGCTATTGGACATCAAGCCACCGCCAACCATCAACTCAGTACAACAACGCAGAAACCTCGATCTCCTCGGACAACTCAACCGCCATCACGCCAGGCGACACCCCCAGCACGCCGAACTCGAATCCCGAACAGAGAACTATGAACTCGCGTTCCGCATGCAAACCCGAGTCCCCAAGCTCATTGATCTCGCACAGGAGACCCAAGCCACGCACTCGCTGTATGGAATCGGTCAACCTCGCACCGACAACCTTGGACGACGCTGCCTGCTGGCTCGCAAACTGGTCGAAGATGGAGTCCGCTTCGTGCAACTCTATGCCAGCACCTGGGACAGCCACGACTACATCGCACGAGCCCACGGATCATTGATCGACAGCGTCGACCGACCCATCGCCGGTCTGATCTCGGATCTCCGACAACGTGGACTGCTCGACGAGACACTCATCGTCTGGATGGGCGAATTCGGCCGGACACCCGACAACGGCGTCCGGGGTGGCATCAAGTACGGCCGAGACCACAACCCTAACGCCATGGCCGTCTGGCTGGCAGGCGGAGGAGTCCGCGCCGGACACACCGTCGGTGCGACCGATGACATCGGTGATAGCGCCGTCGAAGTGGTGCGGCCAATCCCGGACCTGCACGTCACTCTGCTACGACTGCTGGGACTCGATGACAACCGACTGAGATACTTCCACGCCGGACGGCTCAAGCAACTGAGCCAGTTCGGGGGCGAAGTCATCGAAGAACTGATCGCCTGATCCGACAACCGACCGCATCAGACGATCAAATCGGCCATCACGTGCCCATGCACATCGGTCAGACGGAAATCTCGGCCCTGGTACCGATACGTCAATCGCCGATGATCGATCCCCGACAAATGCAGAATCGTCGCGTTCAGATCGTGGATATGCATCGAACCGGGTGTCCAAGTCGCGGGAGTTGGCTGAGGATCCAGCGGCTGACCGTCGGAATCTGCAATGTTGTAGGCATAGTCGTCGGTGCGACCGTAGGTGATCCCCGGCTTGATACCGCCCCCAGCCATCCAGACAGTGAAACACCTCGGATGATGGTCACGTCCGTAGTTACCTCGCGTCAAACCGCCCTGGCAATACGCCGTTCGACCGAATTCTCCACCCCAGACAACCAGCGTCTCGTCGAGCATGCCCCGTCGCCGGAGATCCTTGATCAAGGCGGCACACGCCTGGTCAATATCCTTGCACTGCGACTCGTGCTCGCGAGGCAGTCCCCCATGAGCGTCCCAGCCACGGTGAAAGATCTGGATATTCCGTACGCCCCGTTCGGCCAATCGCCGAGCATTCAAGCAGCACGCCGCAAACGTGCCCGGTTGCCGAGCCGCTTCGCCATACAACTCGAACGTCTCCTTCGACTCACCCGACAGATCCATCAACTCGGGCACCGACGCCTGCATCCGATAGGCCAATTCGTGCTGCTTGATCCGGGCCAATACCTCGGGATCAACCGATCGCCGATACTGTTCACGATTCAACACGGCGAGAGTATCGAGTTGGCTGCGGCGGTCGCGACGAGCCACGCCCTTGGGGTTACTGAGATACAAGACCGGATCGCCCTGGCTGCGAAGCAGTATGCCCTGGTGATCCGACGGCAGGAACCCGGTCCCCCACAAACGATTGAACAGACTCTGCTCGGGAAAACTCGTCCGAGCATGCATCACCACATAACCGGGCAAGTTCTCGTTCATGCTGCCCAGACCATAACTCAACCACGCACCCAGGCTCGGACGGCCAGGCACCTGGCTGCCGGTCTGAATGTAGGTGATCGCCGGGTCGTGATTGATCGCCTCGGTGAACGTGCTGTGCACCACACACAACTCGTGAGCGACTGTTGCCGTGTGGGGCAACAGCTCGCTGACCCACACGCCACCATCGTTGTTGTCGTGCCGGGTGAACCTGTACTTGCTCGGACAAATCGGCAACGTCTTCTGACGAGCCGTCATCCCGGTGATCCGCTGGCCGTTGCGAATGTGATCGGGTAAAGGCTGACCGATCATCTGCTTCATCTTCGGCTTGTAGTCCCACAAGTCGTGGTGACTCGGCCCGCCACTCATGAACAGGTAGATCACCCGCTTGGCCTTCGCCGTGTGATGCAAACCGGAACGGATATCTGCACCTTCGGCCTGGAGATCTCGACCCAGCAGCTGGGCCATCGCCGCGGTCCCCAAGCCCAGCGCTCCGCGACCAAACAGTTGGCGACGGGTCAGATCAAGTCGGTCGTGTTGGATGGGATTCATCAGGACCACAACGGGATTCTAGTAAAGAAGAATGGACACATCGCTGGCCAGTACGGTGATCACCACCTGCGTCCAGGCCGCATGCTCGACCACATTCAGCGTGGTGGCGTGAGACGATCGACCAGTCGACAACAGTTGGCGAGCCTCATCGAGTGACTCGCTGTACCGCTGCGTCAACGTCTCGAGCAATCCCATGCAGGCGGTTCGCTCTCGTAAATTCGGTTTGCGCGACGCCAGCAGGCCAAACAGACGGTCCAACCGATCGCCGTCGTCGGTCGCCTCGTGCAGCAAACGGCCAGCCAAGACCCGGGCCATTTCGACTCGCTGCGTCTCGTTGAGCAGCCCGAGTGATTGCAGCGAGGTGTTGGTTCGCGAACGCCGGACACAACTCGACTCGCGGCTCGGAGCGTCAAACAGAGTCATCATCGGGTGCGGGCTCGTCCGCTTCCAATAGACATACAGGCTGCGGTGGTACTGCCTGCGGCCCTTGTCCGCCACGTACAGCTTGGTGTTGCTGCCCGGGTGCATCAAAGCCGACCACAACCCCGATGGCTGGTACGGCTTGGCTCCCTCGCCACCAGCCTGCTCGACCAACAGACCACTCGCCCACAAACCCATGTCCCGGATGACCTCCGCATCCAACCGGTGGCTGGGGCCTCGAGCCAACAGCCGGTTCGCAGGATCTTCAATTCCCTCACGCCACGAAGAACTCTGCCGAAACGTCCGGCTGGTGACCATCAGACGCAGCATACGCTTCAGGTCCCAGCCGCTCTCCTGGAATTCAACCGCCAGCCAATCGAGAAGCGCGGGATGAGTCGGCTGCTCACCCTGCAGACCAAAGTCCTCGGGTGTTCGCACCAACCCGTCGCCAAACGTTCGCTGCCAAATGCGGTTGATCAGCACGCGAGCCGTCAATGGGTGTTCAGGTGACGTCAACCAGCGAGCCAGGCCCAGGCGGTTCCGTGGCGAATCGGCAGGAAACTCGCCCAGAACAGTCAAGATGCCAGGCTGTAACGGATCGCCCGTCGGACGGTCGTATTCGCCTCGTTCCAACAAACGAGTCACACGAGGCTTACTGAGGTCGCGGGCGACCAGAGTCGACGTGAACGACTTGCGAGACGTGGCCAAGTGCCGCGACAAGACAATCGCCCGCTTGTGAAGTGCGAGTGTCGCAAACGGACCACGCGGATCGGCCAATCGCTTCAGCCTCGTACCGGAATCGGCCGTCGCCCAAGCCTTGTGGTCATCTGCCGTAGCCGACTTCAATGTTCTCAGCCGTTTGACGGCTTCGTTCAACAACCGCTGACGTGTCACCAGCAACTCGTCCCAAGCTCGCCAAGCCGGCAAACTCGCAGGGGCACGAGCCACCGGCCCATATTCGTACTTGTTGCCGTCCATCGACGACTCGGCCGTGCTGTTGAAGAACGCCAGCAGACTGTAGTACTCAGACTGAGGTATCGGGTCGAACTTGTGTGTATGACATCGTGCACACGTCAACGAAAGACCCAGAAACACCGTGCCGAATGTCTCGACACGGTCGAAGTTGTTCTTCGCCTGGAACTCGGCCGGTATCGCACCCCCTTCGGCCGTCGATGGATTCATCCGCACGAAACCCGTTGCCACCAACTGCTCCAGCGTCGCGTCCGTCATCAGGTCGCCGGCCAATTGCCACGTGATGAACTCGTCCAAAGGCAGATTGCGATTCAAAGACTTCACGACCCAGTCGCGATACGGAAAAATCGCGCGACGATTGTCCAGGTGCAGGCCGTGAGTGTCTCCGTATCGCACGGCGTCCAGCCAGTACCTCGCCTGGTGCTCACCGAATCGAGAATGCTCGAGCAACCCGTCGACGAAACGACGATACGCGTGCTGGCCACCATCGGCGAGGAATGCGGCCAGTGGTTTCGGATCTGGAGGAAGACCGGTCAGGACCAGTGACACCCGACGTGCCAACGTGCGAAGATCGGCCGCTTCGGCAAAGTCGATCTGCTGCTGCCGCAATCGCTTTCCGACAAAACGATCAATGATGTGCTCGCCGCCACGACGCCCCAGCAACTCGACCTTCCTCGGCCGCACAAACGACCAGTGCTTCGCGTAGGCTCCTCCCTGCCGAACCCAGCGATCCAGCAGAGTCTTCTCAGCCGCCGTCAATTGCTTCCGGGCATCAGACGGCGGCATCGGTTCATCCGTCGAATGAATCCGGACCAGGATCTCGCTTCGGGCCGGCCTGGCCGTGTTGATCGCATACCGACCGTCATGAGACCGCGTGGCTTCGGCAAACGAATCGAGCCGCAACGCGTCGCGGGCTTCACCGGCCGGCCCGTGGCAGACAAAGCACTTGTCCGACAGGATCGGCAGAACTTCTCGAGCAAAATCCACTGTCCGCGACTTGTCCGCCGACACGCCACACGTCGGAATGCCAACGATCAGAACCACCGCCAACCAGCCACAACGCATTTCGATTCTCCTCCTCAACAACACCCGGGATCAGTAATCGGCACCCGACAGACTCTCCAGTACCGACTGTTGCCAAGCTCGAAGCGATTTCGACATGCTCCGAACCACCTCCGGCTCCGACCGCGTCAGGTCCTGCTTCTCGGACGGGTCCTTCCGCACGTCGTACAACTCGATCCGGTCCGGATTCCCACGGCGGCTCCTGGCAATCAACTTGTAACGATTCCCGAGCAACACTCGCTCACCGCCGAAGTCCTGTTCACGGATCTTCGGGTGATGGAAATTGGTGAAGTTGCGAGTGAATCGCCCGGCAAGTTTCTTGACCAACGGCGTCGTCCCCTGCTGCAGCCGGGCCTCGATCCACGGCTTGCCGCGTCCCATGTTGCCAGTGGCGAAACTCCAAAAACCAATCGGCCGGGACCGTCGAGTCATCTTGCCTTTGATCAACGGCACCAGGCTGATTCCGTCGATCGGGCGATTCGCCGGCTTGGGCCGATCCGATTGCCCGGAAACCGGACGACCGATGATCTCGCACAAGGTCGGAAAAATGTCGCTCGTCACCGTGTTCACATCGCTCGTGGCCGGACGCGATATCGCAGCAGGCCACTCGATAATGCCCGGCACACGAATCCCGCCGCCGTACATCGTCCCCTTCTTGCCTCGAAACGGAGACGTCACGATACCGCCGTCCGGAGTGCCGTTGTCGCCGCAATACCACAGCAGCGTATCCTTGCTCAAACCACGCTTGCCCAACCAATTCCTGAGTTGACCGATCGAACGGTCCATGGCTGTGATCTCGGCGTAACGCTCCTGCAACACTTCGCCCAGAGGCCGCGAGACCATTTTCCCGGTCTCGTGAGACGTCACACGAACGGTGCTCTTGGAGTACATTCCTGGCAAGTCCTTATAGAGAGCCAGGTCCTTGTCGAGTCCGCTGTAGGGCTGGTGAGGCGACCCGAACCAGACAACTGCACAAAACGGCTTGCCGGCATCTGACGCCCGCTTGATGAACTGCACGGTCTCGGCGATCAGGATCTCGGAACTCTCGCCCGCAATCTTCTCCGGATCCGCTCCGTCTCTCGACAACACCGGATTCAACTCGAAAAAGTTGTCGTGCGAGAGCCAGGTATCGAAACCCATGCGGCCCGGGTTCGTCGGCGAATCGGCCTTGACCGGACCCAGGTGCCACTTGCCGAAGTGCCCCGTCGCGTAACCCGCCTGCTGCAGGATCGTCGCCACGCTGATCTCCTCGGGGCGAATCGAGCAGTTCGGAGCAAACGTACCGCAACGAACCGGATGCCGCCCGGTGATCACACTCGCTCGGGTCGGTGAACAGGACGGATGGGCCGAATAAAACCGGTCCAGACGCAGACCGCCGGCAGCCATCTCGTCCAGAACCGGAGTCTTCAAGTGCGGATGACCGTTGTACCCGACTTCGTCCCATCCATGATCGTCGCCCATCAGCAGGATGATGTTCGGTGCGTCGGCCGCTGTCGCCGAGACGCTACACATCAAGACGAGCAGCAGTAGGACCAAGTCCCACCGCATGGACATCAACACTCTCATCAACCCAACTCCATCCAACTGGTCCCGTACAACCAAGCCGCCGATTCTACCAGACCGTCACCTTCGCGTCCTTCAGTCGCCACACTCGCCATTGAGACCGGACGCTTGCCGCTCACGCCTGATACACTCAACCCGTGTCCCCCCAGCCAAGTTCCTCACAATGGGAAACTCCCGGATGCCGTCTCGACTTTGCTGGCCCCTGGCCGTCTGTCTTGGACTTGCCTGTTCGTCGCCGCACCTGATTGCCGCCCCAAAACCGGCCTCGATCTTCGGCGACCAAATGGTCCTGCAGCAAGGACGGCCGCTGAAGATCTGGGGAACGGCCCTCGCCAAGGAGAGTGTCACCGTCGAATTCGCCGGGCAGAACAGGACGGTCGCCGCCGATGCCGACGGCCGCTGGAGTGTCACGCTCGAGACACTCCAGGCCAGCCCGACGCCCCGCGACCTCGTCCTCCGAGGCCAGGACTCCAGGACGGTGATTCACAACGTACTGGTTGGTGATGTGTGGCTGTGTGGCGGCCAGAGCAACATGGCGATGACTCTTCGCTCGACGGTAAATCGTGACCTCGAGATCGGCTCGGCCGACTTCCAGGCCATTCGCTTCCTGAGAGTTCCGCTGATCAGTCGAGGAACTCCGCAGGTGGATCTTCCGCCCCCTGAGCCCAAGGCCGACGAGGGCAACTGGCAACTGGCGACAACCGACAACGTTGGCAATTGCACCGGCGTGGGTTTCCACTTCGCGAAAGTGCTCCACCGGATGCTGAAGGTCCCCATCGGACTCGTCGATGTGTCCTGGGGCGGAACCATGGCCCAGCACTGGGTGGCCCAGGACAAATTGAAGCCAATCCCGGAGATGACACCTTACTTCGACCAGTACGCGGCTCGACTGAAACAATGGAACAAGTGGGGTGGCGAACAGGGAGCCCAACGTGCCTACCAACAGGCCCTGAAGGAATGGGAGGCACGTCGTGACGAGGCGAAGAAAAAAGGAGACCGGGTTCCGGGACGCCCCAACGCAGGGACATACCAGGACCCCCGCCAGCAGCGGCACCCGGCTGGCATGTTCAACGGCATGATCCACCCAATTCAACACTTCGCATTTCGAGGCATCCTCTTTTACCAGGGTGAAAACAACTCGTTCGGAGAGTCGTGGAAACCGTTCCCACAGACCTTTCCGCTGGTCATCAAGCAGTGGCGTGAAACGTTCGGACCACTGCCCTTCGGAATCATCCAGATCGCCGGCTGGAGCAACCGACGGTCGATGACCTACGACATGAACCACCACACCAACGTCATCCGTGAAATCCAGTTCGACACATGGAGGTCGACCCACGACACCGGCCTGATTGCCACCTACGACACGAACTCGAACCAGAGCATCCACCCGGCGGCCAAGCGGCCGGTCGGTGAACGAACGGCACGCTGGGCGTTGAGCGAAGTCTACAAGATACAAGCAGCCACATCTCGACAGCCCCTCGACTGGAAGGGGCCCGTCTACACCTCACACCATGTCCAAGACAATCGAATTGTCATCGCGTTCGAAAAACAGACGGCTCGCGGATTGCGATTGGACAAAGACGACGACATCGGATTCTACATCGCCGGGAAAGACCGAGTGTTTCACCACGCCAAGGCTCGGGTGACTCGAAAGGATCGCGTCGAACAACTGGAAGTTTGGGCCGACACCGTCAAACAACCCGTCGCGGTCCGCTACGCCTGGTCCAATCTGCCAGTGGGCCGACTGATGAACCAGTTGGAACTGCCCGCCTTCCCCTTCCGGACCGACAACTGGCCACTGACACCGCACCAGAGCCAGGGAGACTACAACCGCGGCCAACACGTCTCGAGTCCATCACCGAATCGTTAGGCCAGAATCTCGGGCGGCACGTGACCGTGCACATCGGTCAATCGCTGATCGCGACCCCCGTGACGGAACGTCAATCGCTCGTGATCAATCCCTAACTGGTGCAGAATCGTGGCGTGCACGTCGTGGATCGTCAGTACGTTCTCAACCGCCTCGTTGCCGAACTCACTGGTCTCACCGTAACTCATCCCCCCACGAATCCCGCCACCGGCCAGGAAGATCGAGTAGCCGTTGACGTGGTGGTCGCGACCGCAGCCTGACGTGATCCTCGGTGTGTGCGGCGTCCGACCCATCTCGCCGGCCCAAACCACCAGGGTCTCGTCAAGAAGTCCACGCTGCTTCAGATCACTGATCAATGCCGCCACCGACTGCTCGGTGATCCGGGCGTTCTTCTCGTGATTCTGCTTCAACTTACTGTGCTGGTCCCAAGGCGAGTTGTTGCTGTCGAAACTCGGACAGGTAATCTCGACATACCGCACACCCGCCTCCACCAAGCGACGGGCTCGAAGAGCCTGCGTGGCATAGTACTGCTGGTGCTCGTCCTTAGAGTGCACACCGTACATCTGTTGGATGTGCAGGGGTTCGCGACCAATGTCGGCCACACCGGGCAACACACTCTGCATCAAAAACGCCGTCTCCATATTCGCAATCGCCGCTTCGATCGCCGACGCATCCGAAGCCGATTCGGAAAACGACGTATCCTGCCGAGCCAAAAACTTCAGCTTGCGCCGTTGAATCGACGCCGTGTCCGACGGACGGATGTTGTCCACAGTCACACCCTTGGCACGCAACAACGTCGCCTGGTGACTGGCTGGAAGGTAGGAACTCGAAAAGTTCTCCATGCCACCGTTGGGAACCCAATCGTTGTTCAACAGCACGTAGCCCGGCAGGTTCTTGTTCTCCGTCCCCAACCCATACGATACCCACGCCCCCAAACTGGGTGCCTGACCCAACACCCGACCGGTGTGCAACAACAGGTTCTGCTGCCCATGCAACGGTTGCTGCCCCTTCATGGACCTCAAGACGCAAATCTCGTCGGCGATTGATGCGATCCGAGGAAACAAATCGCTGACCCAGAGACCACTCTCGCCGCGACGACGGAATTTCCAGGGTGACCCCAGCCAGACTCGACTGGGATCGTTGTAGAGCGTGTTGTTCAGCCGATCGCCGATCTTCTCTCCCTGGTGCCTGGTCAGCATCGGCTTGGGATCAAACGTGTCGACGTGACTCGGACCGCCGTCCATGAAACAGAACACCACGCTGCGAGCCTTCGGACGGCGATGCGACGCCAACCCCGTTGCCCCGGCCCGCTCGGCCTGCAAAGCCGCAAATGCCATCCATCCGAAACTTGCCGATGCAGATTGCAGCACGTGACGTCGAGTGAACACGGCCGCCGACTGGCTGGCATCATCACTGCACGTCTCGAAACGATTGGGCATGTCGCTGATTGTAGCCAACGCGAGTTCCTCAGACAGGCCGTTTCCAGTTGTCTCGCTCAGCGGGAAAAAATCTTGCCAATTCCCCGTTCAGCGGATGTGAATGAACTCCTTGGTGTTCAATATCGTATGGGCCACGTTTTTCCACGCCACCCGGTCAGTCATCAGTCGTTCCACCCCGGACAGGCTGCGGGCAAACCGAACCCACGCACGCGTTTCTTCAACCTCCGGGGGGCGTCCCAAGGCTCGCTGGAACATCCGCTCGACACGAGCTTCTGGAGTCGCCAGAGCGTCGACAACCAAGCGACCGGCCCATCCGTCGGCCAACAACACGACAAACGGATCGTTGAGTAGTACCAAGGCCTGAGCCGGGACGTTCGTCACGTCGCGACGACCGGTCGGCAGCTTCGGATTCGGAAAGTTGAAGCTCAACAGGAACTTCGACGGAGCCATGATCGAAACCTTCAAGTAAATCGATCGGCGACCGTTGCCATCGACCGGGCCCGAAAACAACCGCTTGGCCGAGTCTTCAGAATGACGGTGAGTTTCGATCGGGCGACCGTAGAGAGATCGATCCAGCCGGCCACACACCGCCAGTAACGAATCGCGAATCGCTTCAGCCTCCAGACGACGCGTCGCCACGTGATGCAGTAACCGATTCCCCGGATCGGTCTCCAACGACCTCTCTGTCGTCTGACCCGATTGGCGGAATGTGCGACTGAGGACCATTCGGCGGATCAACTGCTTGCTGGACCACCCCGAAACAACAAACTCACCGGCCAGGTAGTCCAATAGTTTCGGATGAGACGGCCGATCGCCCAGACGTCCAAAATCGTTCGGAGTCCGGACCAACCCGACACCGAACACCCACTGCCAAAGCCGGTTCACATGCACTCGAGCTGCCAAAGCATGCCGGTCGTCGACCAGGAATTGAGACAACTCGAGTCGACCGCTTCTCGAGCGGCCAGCCTCGGACTGGGTTTTGGACTGGGTTTTGGACTGGGCAAATACCTGCAGAAACCGTCGAGGCACTCTCGGGCCGCGGTCGTGAATGCTGCCGCGAATGTTCAACGGATAGTCGACCCCCACCACCGCACGTTCGTCCATGCTGTTGACCGTCCTGGGAAACGGAACCGACGCCTCTGTCTCGCGATAACTCTCGAGCAATCGTGACAACTCGGACTCGGCCACCGCCGAGTTCTCCAGCAGTCCGTTCTCCAACAACCAGTTCAATACCAAAACGTCATCGCCGTCGGCACGACCTTCGCCCCACGCCACCACCGCTGCACTCAACCAACTGCCAATTCGCCGATACGCATCGCCAGCACTCCGGACCCCTCGACCATCGAACAACTTCGAAAACCGAGTCAGGCTGTCGGCCGGTTGTCCCGGCGCGTTGTGAGTGACAATCCCGGTGACACTGAACCAGCTCCGCTTGTCGAAACCGGCATCCTTGTCCGGCAACTTGAGGGCACCGACACGGGCGACTCCGGTTCGTGGCGGAAAGTTGGGATTCAGATCGCTGGTGACCAGCTCATAACTGACTCGCTGAATACCGTTTTGTTGAGCGATGTCGTCGAACCTCGTCCAACGTGGTTGACTCCAGTTAAAGAACTTCACCGCCTCGGTCTGAAACGCGTTGTCGACCATGCGAATCGAACCGCTCCACTCACCGCCAGCCAACTCGAAACTGACATGCTGTCCCGGCACGTTCTGTTGCAGAGGCATCCGGAGTGCACCGGGGAACTTCGAAGAGAGTGCATGAGTGTGATGCCCGCGTCGGAGCAGAGTCCGCACCACATTGGCACCCTCCAGAGCGATCAATGGTGTGCCGGCTGCAACACGACCGTGCTGCAGGCCCGCTCCCTCGATCACCCAACCGTCAGGCCAATCGTCGTGGCTCATATCGACAAGCGGCTTGAAGTTCTTTTCGTTCGAGCTGGTCCGAGACCGGTTGGCCTGCCTCCAGTCTGAACCAACCTGCTCCCAGACGGCCTGCGCCGCTGCATCGCTCTTCGCCGCACCCAAACTCGACACCAGGCCCCGCAGCCCCATCATCCCCTTGCCCGCCGAAAAGTCACTCTGAGCCGTGGGCACCAGCTTCTTGTCTCCGGCGACTGCACCGAAAGCCGCACGCCACAATTTTACCCGCGGACTCTCGGACCGACTCGCTGGAACCGGCTGAACCAGGGCCGACTGCAGGTTGGCCGCAAATCTAGGCCCCTGCCGCTGCCACGACTGCCGCAGCTGCTCGGTGATCCGATCGCGAAGATTCTCCAGCCTGTCAATCACCGATGCATGCTGGCCGGGAGCTTCGATTGACCGAGTCGTCCAGCGGGGCGTCATGAACACTCCGGCCAGTGCGTAGTAGTCTCGCTGCGAGACGGCGTCCAATTTGTGGTCGTGACATCGGGCACAGGCTATTGTCATTGACAGGAACGCTTTCGAGAAGGCATCGATCTTGTTGTCGATCATCTCCTCACGCACCCCGTTGATTCGCACGTTGTCGCCGTGCCGGTGTTCGCCCATGTGATAAAACATCGGTCCGACCAGGCTCTCGTTCAGGCCGCTGACCGAGTCAATCCGCGGTCGAGACAGCAGATCACCAGCCACGTGTTCGCGGATCAACTGGTCGAAACCAATATCCGAGTTGAAAGCACGAATCAGGTAGTCGCGGTACTCCCAGGCCCCCTTGGCCGGGTTGTCCCATTCATAACCATACGTGTCGGTGTAACGAACCACGTCCATCCAGTGGCGAGCCATCCGTTCGCCGAAGTGTGGCGAATCCAGCAACGCGTCAACCAGATCGGCCACGGCCCGATCGGGGTCGACAGAAAACCGTCGCGGAAAGTCCTCGACCAGTTCTGAAGACGGCGGAAGCCCGGTCAGAACAAACGACAACCGCCTGAGCAGGACCAGTGGCTCGGCATCCGGCGCCGGCACCAATTGAGCCTCATCGAGCCGCTCCAGCACAAACCGGTCTATCGGTTTTTTCGACCAGCCGCTCGGCTCGACTACAGGCGGAAACACCCGAGCCACCGGCTGCAGGCTCCACCAATCCCGTCGCTCCGACAACACCAGCGTCCACGACTCCGAAGCCGCCGCGTCGCGAGTCGGCGCACGATCGCGAGGATCGACTGCCCCCTGTTGAATCCAGGTCTTGAAGTCAGCAATGACCTGTTTCGAGAGTTTTTTCTTCGGAGGCATCTGCAAGCCGCGATGCTCCAAGGCCGCGATCAACAAACTCTGGCTAACCCGCCCCGGCACAACCGCCGGACCGGTCTCACCACCAGCCCGAAGCGCCGCCCGGCTGTCGACTCGCAGACCACCTTCGATTTCGGTCGCAGCCGCCGAATGACACGAGTAACACTCACGGACCAGCACCGGACGGATTCGGCGCTCGAAAAACTCGGTGCCCTTCCCATCATCGGCCTGCAGGCCCCTGGATCCCACGCTCGACAGACTGCACACCACACACAGCGTCGTCAGCCAACTCGTGGGTCGGATTCGCCCGAGTAGGTTCATTCAGCGGTCGTCCTATTCGGCAGTGCTCGCTCCAAAATAAATTCTATCAGGTGTGATGCCGCGGTGTGTGGCACACGCGAGAAGTCCGTCTCGATTCACTACACTTGGGGGCTTCGGACGGTACGGCCCTTCATTCCGGTTCCGGAAATTTCATCAAAAACGAGACATGAGGAGACGGACACCATGGCACGAGCCAGCGCGCGGCACATTCTGGTCGATGAAGAATCGGTCTGTGACGAGTTGAAGCAGCAGATCGAAGGTGGCGTCGATTTCGCCGATGCGGCCAAGGAGCACTCGAAGTGCCCCTCGGGCAGCGACGGTGGAGGACTGGGCGAATTCAGCCCCGGCCAGATGGTTCCCGAATTCGACCAGGTCGTCTTCAGCGGCGAGTTGGGCCAGGTCCACGGTCCGGTCAAAACCCAGTTTGGTTATCACCTGATCGAAATCACAAGTCGAACCGAATGAGTCGCTTCCAGCGGAGACACCTTCCCGTTCTGCGTCTTGCCGTCTCACTGCGCCGCGGCACAGTGGCCTGGGCCTGCTGCATGGTCCTGGCGCTCCCTGCCGCCCCGGCAAAGGCCCAGCGGCTCGATCTCTCGCACCTCGACACCAACACCCTGTACCACGTGGGCCTGGGCACGGCCAAGCTGACGACACCCCAATGGGTGGGGGAAGAGGGTGTCGAGGCAGTGGTGATCCTGGGCGTCGACGACATGCGGGATCCGGCACGGTACGAGGCCTTCCTGCGTCCCGTCCTGCAACGGCTCAAGAAGATCGATGGCCGCGCCCCCGTTAGCATCCTGACCAATTCGATCCGCCCCGACGACCCGCAGCTGCAAAGCTGGCTTGGCGAGGGACTCTCGATCGAGGCACACACGATCGACCATCCGTGCCCGCTGTTGTCCGGAGGTGACCTGCTGCGGGCCAAGTCGACTTACGATCGCTGCGTCGAGCTGCTCGGTCGGATTCCGGGCAACCGACCGGTGGCCTTTCGCATGCCCTGTTGCGATTCGCTGAACACCGTCAGCCCGAGGTTTTTCAGCGAGATCTTCAATCGCACGACTCCATCAGGCCAGTTCCTGCGGATCGATACGTCGATCTTCAACGTCTTCACCTCCGACGATCCCGACATCCCCCGCGACCTGGTCCAGGACGCCGACGGCACCGAGCGGTTCCTGAAATACGTCCCTCGCAATACAGACGGCCCCTACGACAACTTCGTCAACACGATTCACAACTACCCCTACCCTTATGTCATCAACCGAACCTGCTGGGAATTCCCCTGTGTCGTCCCCAGCGATTGGGAGAGCCAGCACCTGAAAGGCAACAACAATCCCCGTCTGCTGGACGACTGGAAGGCAGCGCTGGACATCACTGTGATCAAGCAGGGCGTGATGTGCCTGGTCTTCCATCCTCACGGGTGGTGCCGCAACTCCCAACTGGTCTCACTGATTGACTATGCCGTTTCCCGGCACGGAAAAAAGGTCAAATTCCTCAACTTCCGCGAAGCCAACGATCGCATGACCCGGCATTTTCTCGGAAGCGACCTGGGCCTTCGACGCGACAGCAAGAAACGCCCTCCTCCTTTCCAGAACGACACGGGACACCGCGTCGTGGATATCAACCGAGACGGGTACCAGGACGTGATCAGCGGATTCAGGGGCGTCGACGGGACATCGTTTGGCACCGTCAGGACCTGGCAACCGAAGTCCCGGTCCTGGAAGACCACGCGGATACAGGGAGCCGAGCGGTTCTCCGAGATCGCCCATCTGGGGGTCCTGCGGCCAGGTGGCCCCCCCTCCATCCTGCTCCGCAGCCGGCACGAAAACCTCTGGTTGCACCTCGACGGTCAGCAATGGCGTCTCGATCAACAATCCTTTCCGATCCGCAACAGGACGGTGCAAGACCAATCGATCCGCGTCCCGCTGAAGAACCAGAGAGGACTTCGTCTGCGAGACATCGACAACGACGGTGCCGACGAGTTGATCATCTCCGACGGGAAACACAACGGTGTGTACCGGGCCTCGGAAAACGGTCGCCGATGGACCCGACTGGATTTCAGACTACCCGGAGGCACAGGCCTGGTGACGGCGGCCGGGGCCGACCGAGGCGTCAGGCTGGTCGACATCAACGACGATGGTTGTTTGGATGTCATCTCGTCGAATCACGAGTCCTTCGGCATCTGGTTATTCGACACGATGAAATCCGGCTGGGCGCACCACGTGTTCAGCGGCACGCGGACCGAAGCCCAGCCGAACCAGCAATTGCCTCCGATCACACTGGCCGATGGAACTGACAACGGGTTCTTTGTCCACGACGGACAGTTGATCTGGCAGAACGAGCACACTGCCGGGATGCCTCACATGGTCGACCGCCGACGGTTCATCGACCTGCTCGCCGCTCGACCGCCGAGTCCACGCTCACCCCGCAACTCGATGAACGCCATGCGGTTGCGGCCTGGGTTTCAGGTTGAACTGGTCGCAGCCGAACCGCTGGTCCAGGACCCCGTCGCCTTCGACTGGGGCCCCGACGGACGGCTGTGGGTGGTCGAGATGGCCGACTACCCGCTGGGAAGCGATGGCCAGGGTCGCTCGGGCGGCCGGGTCCGCTGCCTGGTGGACACCAACGGAGATGGCCGCTTCGACCAATCGACCCTGTTCCTCGACGGACTGAACTTCCCCAACGGCGTCCTGGCCTGGAAAAACGGCGTACTGGTTTCCGCCGCGCCCCAGATCTTCTATGCCGAAGACACCGACGGCGACGGCCGAGCAGATCGACGTGACGTACTGTTCCAGGGCTTCGTCGAAGGCAACCAGCAGCACCGGGTCAACGGGTTCTCTCGAGGCCTGGACAACTGGATCTACTGTGCCAACGGTGACAGTGGTGGAAAAATCCGCTCGACGATGACCGGGGAAACGGTTGATATCAGCGGCCGCGACTTTCGGATTCAGCCCGACAGCGGGCGTATTGACACCCAGGCCGGTCAGACACAGTTCGGCCGTCGTCGCGATGACTGGGGCAACTGGTTCGGCTGCAACAACTCCAACCCAATGTGGCACTTTGTCCTCGGGGACCACTATCTCCGCCGCAATCCCCATTTCGCGGCACCCCATGCACGTGTCAACGTCTCGGTCACACCGGGAGCCGCTCCAGTCTTTCCGATCAGCCGCACGCTCGACCGGTTCAATGATCCCGGCGGGGTCAACCGGTTTACATCCGCGTGCAGCCCCGCCATCTATCGCGACCAGTTTTATGGCCAGGCCTTCTCCGGCAACTCGTTCGTCTGCGAACCGGTCCACAACCTGATCCACCGCGAGCAGGTCTCTGCCCGCGGATTGACATTCACCAGCCGCCGTGCCTCGGACGAGGCGCCCAGAGAATTCCTCTCGTCCCGCGACAACTGGTTCCGACCCGTCTTCATCCGTACCGGTCCCGACGGGTGCCTGTGGTTTGCCGACATGTACCGCTTCGTGATCGAGCACCCCAAATGGATTCCCCCCGATTGGCAAGAGCGACTCGACCTGCGCGCCGGCCACAAGCTCGGACGGATCTACCGCATCGTGCCAACCGGCAAGACACCCCGTCCGATCCCGCGTCTCGATCGGCTCGACACCGACCAGCTGGTCCGCGCCCTGAACAGCCCCAATGGCTGGCAACGCGACACGGTCCAGCAAGCGTTGGTCCATCGAGGGGACCGCCGGGCTCTGAAAGCCTTACTACAGCAGGCGGCTCGATCACCGAGACCTCTTGGCCGACTGCATTCACTGTGTGCCGCCGATGGACTGGGCGGCTTGGACCAAAACGTGATCGCCACAGCTCTTACGGACACTCATCCCGGCATCCGTCGGCATGCGATTCGGCTGGCCGAGTCGCTTCCGCAACTCTCCGACAAGCTTGCCGAAAAGCTCACCGGGTTGGCCAACGATTCCGATCCACAGGTCAGGCTGCAACTGGCACTCAGCTCGGGATCCCTGGGCACGCCCCAACAGCAGTCTCGGCTACTGGCCCGCCAACTGACCACTCTGATTGGCCAGCCGTTCTTCGAGCCGGCAGTCATCAGTTCGCTGAGCAAGGCCAACGTGGCACACGTCATTTCACTCGTGCTGCAGCAGCCCGACAGCTCGAAGCCAGGCACCGAACTCCTGTTGTCCCGCCTGTTTGAACTCGACAACGCGTACGGCAACAAGGGCTCGCTGCTCACCTGGATCTCACTGTGCGCCGACCCCAGGCTTCGTGAAACGCCCCGGCGGCTCTTCTCGATGTCGGCCACGCTGCTCGACACACTCGAGCGTCGCGGCCTGACGCTATCGAAGCTCCACAAGAACGGTGGAGCGGACACCCGCCGGGCCGTTGAAGCCTTTCGGGCCGTTCTGGTTTTCGCAAGACAGATGGCCTCGGCACCGGACAAGTCGGTGGCCGACCGAGCAATCGCCGCCCGACTGCTCGGCCGAGACGCCACGACGCGGGACGCCGAGCTCAAACTGTTGAGTTCCTGGCTGGCACCTCAAACAGACGCCCTTCTGCAGTCCGCCGCCGTGTCGGCCCTTCAGCGCAGTGGCAGTCCCAATGTCGCACGCAGACTGATCGATGGCTGGACCGGATATTCTCCCGCCCGCCGTCGCGAAGTGCTCTCTGTGCTGCTCAGCCGACCGGCCTGGCACAAGAACCTGCTCGATGCGATGGAAGCCGAGACCATCGTCGCCGTCGAGCTCGATGCCTCGACGCGCCAACGGCTGATCAACCAGAAGGACACGACGCTGAAACAGCGGGCCACCAAACTGCTGGCAGTCGACGTGAACACCAGCCGCCAGCAAGTGATTGACAAACACCTGGGCGTGCTCAAACGATCCGGCGATCCCACTCGTGGCAGCACCACCTTCAAAAACAAGTGCAGCAGCTGCCACCAGTTGAAGGGGATCGGCAACCAACTGGGTGCCGATCTCGCGGCGATCAAAGACAAGTCACTCCGATCGATGCTGACCGCCATCCTCGATCCCAACCGCGCCGTGGAGGCCAAGTTCCTGGGTTACATTGCCGTGACCAACAGCGGCCGCATCCACGCGGGAATGCTGCTGGGTGAATCCAGCAACAGCGTTCGGCTGGTCGGTTCCGATGGCAAGCAAATCACCATTCTCCGTCGTGACCTCGAAACTCTGGCCAGCACGCGGAAGTCATTCATGCCCGAGGGCCTGGAGAAAGACCTTTCGCCACAGGATCTAGCCGACGTGATCGCCTTCGTGGCATCAGCCGGCTCCCCTCGTAAGAAGTTCGCCGGCAACCAGCCTCGGGTGGTGACACCCGACAAGGATGGGGCGATCCGGCTTGCTGCCACCAATTGTGAAATCTACGGCAAGTCGCTGGTCTTCGAGGCCAAGTACAAGAACCTCGGGTACTGGGTGAGCCCCGATGACCGGGCGCTGTGGACCGTCGAAGTGCCGCGGGCCGGCCACTACGAAGTCCGCTTGGTCTACGCCTGCGACAACGGCACCGCAGGCAACAGCTTTGTGCTGAAATGCGGCGAAGATCGGCTGACAGGCAAAATCGCCGGCACCGGTACCTGGGACAACTACCAGACGACGCTGCTGGGTCGCGTCCGACTGCCCACAGGACGGATCCGCGTGTTGATCGAGCCGACTTCAGACCCGAACAACTGCCTGATGGACCTGAAGGAGCTGAGGCTGGTTCCGGCGAAGAGCCGCTGAACGGTTACTTGCCAACCCGACGGGTCGAAAACACCACGCGTCCGAAATACCGCGGCGCATGAAACTGGGGTGTTTTCGTCTTGCCCGGTGACCATTGGCTGTACTGCGGGTTGGTCTGGCCGCCCAGCCGGTTGAGGTTCAAGTGCCAGACATCTCCGTCGTGCGGCGGCGTGTGCTTGGCGACCTTGGCAAAGTTTGACAGGGGGATGGCTGCCTCCAGAATCCACGAGCGGTCGGTGTCCGAGTCGTCGTTGAGCGTGCCCTGGACGGTCGTGGCGATCCGCATTCCCTTCGCGTTCCAGTTCGTGGGCGGCTTCTTGCCGGGGCCCTCGGGGTGATACCGGTCCAGCCAGGCTCGGCTCACATTCATCTCGATGTTGTAATATCGCTCGGGGTGGTCGGGATCCGGAGACGTGAACACCTCGACACAGTCATCCTTATAGACCGCGTCATCGTGCTTTTTGTGGACCGACCAGACATGAGCGTCCTGGCAGCGAAACGACACATACAGGTGTTTCTTGTCCCAGAGCATCCGTGCGTCAGTCTGTTCCTTCTTCCCCTGCTTGTACCAGGGAAACTGGAACGCACCGACGCTGCGGGCATTTTTCCAGGCCGGCTCGTCCAGCCGACCATCGATCTTCGGAGCCGCCTTCACCTTGAGGATCGTGTAATGCGGCGGCTTGTCCGTCGCCGGAGCGATGCTCTGACAGGCGAGAACAATGGCAGCAATCTGGAATCTGACTGTGTTCATATCTCGTGCGTCCCCAAGGCCTCTTGATTCATCCCCCAGTCTCCAATGGCCGTGCTGTCAGAGTCAAACTAGCACGGTCGGTTCCAAGCCTTCGATATCGAGATCGGCCGGGAAGTAGGGCCGCCGCAGTTTCTTGAAAGCGACGTGCTTGAGCGTCGCGGGGGTCGGGCCGGGCGTGTCCAGCACGATCGTCGCAGCGGAAATCTCACCATAGGCCCAGCGATAGTTCATCGGGTTCTTGGCGACGATGAATTTGGCCTCGGCGGGATCAAGCCCTACCGAACGAAACTGCTCGTCGGCCCAGTCATAGGTCGCCCGGGAGGTGATCAGGACGCGAATCGAACCGATCGACAGGACCGCCGTCGGGCCCATCTGAGTCATGTGCCCCTCCCACTGACCACCGGTGTAGATGAACTGGCCGTCAGTAACCCTGCTGACCACTCCGGTGTAGCTTTGGGCTTCGCCCCAGCGAGGATCTCGCTTGTGTCCCAATTCCACGGTGATCTCAGCCCCCTCGCCGGCGGAATGACAGGCTGCAGCCGCTTCAGGATCGACCACCGGCACGTACGACAGGTCCTTTACTCCGATTTCGACCAGGGCCCGCAGCGTCGCGATACTGTCTCCGGCCGCGCCGCCGCCGCAACAATCTGACGTCTCCACCAGGATCACCGGACCTCCTTCGATCTCAAGCCCTCGACGGATCGCCTCAGCCGGAACCACAGTCTCGGGTTCCAGGTCATGCCGCCGTTCCCAGTATCGACGGGCGATCTCCTCGGCGAGTTCCTCGGCCAGTGCACGGTCACCATCGGTGACCACCAATCCCCCGCTGCCCATCGCTTCGACATCCATGTACGGATGGACCAACAGCAGGCTGGTCGAGAGCACACCGGGTAGTTTTTCCAGCGACTTGGCATACCTCATCAACTCGGCAAACGGGTCATCATCGTTGGTCGACCCGCGGACGGCACTAGTGATCACAGGCACCTTGGCCATTGCCATGGTCGGTCGACAACGCCCCGCCAGGGTGTCCAGCAGCAGCCTGGCTCCTCGCTGGCCAGTCTGAAACTGGTCGTAGTGCGGATAGGTTTCCCAAGCCAGGATCGCATCGGCGTGGGCAACCATCTCGGCGGTGATATTGGCGTGCAGGTCGACTGTGACGACGATTGGGATCTCGGGCCCCACCCGTTGCCGCACCTCCCGAATGATCTCTCCTTCAGGATCGTCGTTCCCTTCGGCCAACGCCGCCCCGTGCAAAGGCAACAGCACTCCATCGACGGGCAACTCGGAATCCAGCCGTTCGAACAATTCGTCACGGAGCACCTCGTAGCACTCGGTCGTGATCGGCCCGCCGGAACAGGCCGAGGCGAACAACAGCGGCACGGCATCGGCCTGTTCTTCGCGGAGCACGCCGAGCATGCCTCCGACCACACTGGTTGTGGCCGCCAGCATCTCCTCGCCCCGAGCCAACTCGGTCGACTCGTACACTTCCATGTCGATCGGCAATCCGCCCAGGTGATTGCACTCGGTCAGAATCCCCCCCACTGCGATTTTCATCTCTTCGATCTCCTGCAGAATTGCTGACTGGAATCCTCGACTTCGTCGCAAGGATCGAGTGTTTGGAACGGGGAGCCAGCCTACCTTTACTGTCCACTCAAAGCCCGGGCACCGACAGCTCAGAACAACTCGTCGACCACCGACCCGCGTGGCAGCATCGACATCGACCGCCCCTGGGCGATGAACTCGGCCTTGGGGTCCAAGCCCAGGGCGTGGTAGATGGTCGCAACGAAGTCGGCCACATCGACGGGGCGATCAGACGGCACGGCACCGAACTTGTCGCTGGCTCCGATCACTCGACCGGTCTGGATACCACCGCCACCGAGAGTCACGCTGAAGCAGCGCCCCCAGTGATCGCGACCGGGGCCTCGCTTGTTCGTGTTGATCTTGGGCGTGCGGCCGAACTCGCCGGCGGTGATCACCAGTGTCGACTCCAGCAATCCCCGGTCATCCAGGTCAGCCAGCAGTGCCGAGTAGCTGTTGTCAAAGACGGGGAGTTGGCGTTCGAGGTGGGGGAAGATCCCCCAGTGGTGATCCCAGGCATAGATCCCCGTCTCGACGTATCCCTTGATCGTGACAAACCGCACACCCGCTTCGACCAGTCGTCGAGCCAACAGCAGTCCCTGCCCGACGCGGTTACGACCGTAGGCATCTCGGAGGTGGGCCGGTTCCCGGGACAGGTCAAACGCATCCTTCGCCCGACGCGACGTCGCGAGGCTAAGTGCTCGCTGGGTGAACGCATCCTGTGTCTTGGCGAATTCCAGCTGTCGCTCGCGCCCGGCCTGGTAGCGATCCAAGGACTCCAGAAGACTCCTGCGACCGGTCAGCCGGCTGACATCCACGTCGGCGGCGGTGTCGAAGGCCTGCACGGCAAAATCGTGGTCGTTCGGATCCTGCTTGATCTGGAACGGGTTGTAGGCCTGGCCCAGGAAGCCGCCGAAGCCGGGTGCGGTGTAGGCCGGGTGCTTCATCTGGCCCATATGCACAAACGGCGGCACCGGCGCCCGCTGCGGCTGCTGCATGCTCAGGACCGCACCGATCCCCGGTGCCTGCAGGTTCTTGTCGAGCGGGCTCCCGCACATGATGTGCACATCGCCCTCACCGTGCTTGGAGGTGTAGGACTGCATCGAGCGGATCAGCGAGAACTTGTCGGCACAGCCTCGCAGACGGGGCAGCCGGTCGCTGAGTTGCAGACCGGGCAGGCTTGTCGATGCCGGTGAATACAGGCCGCGGACTTCCTCGGACATGTCCGGCTTCATGTCGAACATGTCGATGTGGCTGGCTCCGCCCTGCAGGAACATGAAGATCACGTTGATCTGGGTGCCCGAGTTGCCGGCTGCATCGTTGGCCAGGACGTCCGAAAGTGAAAGGCCCAGCGGGGAAATCGCAGCCAGCGACAGACCTCCCAACTCGAAGAACTCGCGACGATCCGGTCCCTGCCACGTCATGTCCGCACCAATCGACCCAAGAGAATCCAACCGCGGTCCCGACAGTCTATCGGTTCAAACAATCCGGGACCATAGCCGGAAAACGTGCCCGCGACGATCAACCACTCGACGACACTGCTCCAGTCCAGTAACACCCTCACAATCGCCCGGTCTCCCCGACCCAACCGTAACTACACCTCGGGCAATTCGTGCCAGGCAAAGCGGTGAATCCGAATCGGGCGGACCTCCAAGCGATCACCTTGAGTCGAGCCGCTTGATCTCGATGTTGCGGAACATCACCGGATCATTGTGGCCGGCAAACCCGAAGTGGCCCTTGGCAAGATCCTTACCTGGGTGTGCCTTGACAGTCTTCGCATCGGTGACCGTGCTGAGATCGGTGTCCAGGATGATCGACCCGTTAAGCTCGACCTGGATCGTCGAACCCTTGACGGTGACTTCCTGGTAATTCCACTCCCCGGCAGCCCGCAGGTAACCCTGGGCGGCCGCGACCATCCCGTACGCCGAACCGTGGTACTGGTAGGGTGCCAGCTTGCCCGGGTAACCGGTGTCGAGAACCTGCAGCTCGCACATTCCCACGTAAGCCGGGTTGCCCTGGCCCGGGTAACGAATCGCCAGCCCGTTGTTGCCGGCCTTGGGCAACTTGATCTCAAGTCGCACCACGAAATCACCGTACTGGTCCTTGGTGAAGAGGTTACCACCCTTGCCCTTCTTGCACCGAATGGCCCCGTCGACGACCTCGTAGTTGTCGATCGCGCCGGCCCAACCATCGAGAGTCTTGCCGTTGAAAACCGACTTGAAACCGCCTTCGGACTTCTTCCGGAGAATCTTGTTGGATTCCTCGGTGCCGATTTCCCGGACATAGATGTTCCGCCAACTGATCTCGCCACCATGTGTCTGCAGTTGAATCGGACCGTGGTGGAACAGCGGCCGCTTGCGATCGAAGTAGTTTTCCAGGGTGGCGTGGTCGACGACCAGTTTATTATTGAGCCACACCGAGGTGCGTGCTCCGACCTGGCGGATTCGGAAACTGTTCCACTTCCCCAGCTTATTGTCGGCCAGGACCAGCGGGTCCTTCCCCTTGGCCCCCTTGCTGTTGTTCCACAGACCGCCTGAACCCTTGTCGGCACCGATCCCGAACTTGCTCGGATCGGTGAAGTCCCAAATCTGCACCTGGGGAGCACCCTTCAGGTAAATGCCGCTGTCTGCCTTGGGAACCGTCTTGTAGTCGATCAACAACTCGTAGTCGGAAAACTCTCGCTCGGTGGTCAGGTACAAACCATGACCATCATTGACCACCGCGTCACCTTCGACTTTCCAGTGCTTGGCAATGTCCAGACGACTCGTGTCCTTGTACGTCTTCTGCTCCGCAGCACTCATCTTCTGAAGCTGCTCCGGATTCCTGGTGCTCCAGCCATACCAGTTCGACAGGTCCTTGCCGTTGAGCAGGGATGTGAATCCCTTGGGAGCCTTGATCTCCCCAGACACCTCGGCCGAAGGCAACAGCAGAGTCACGATGACAGCAAAAGTCACTACAAAACGGTTGGCCACGGCCTCGTCTCCTTGGAATCTGTTTTACTCGATCGGCGAATCACCAGAACCTCAAGGGCATATAATGACAACTCGCGGCCGATCGAAACAAGGGACAGAGCGTTTCCATCCCCTCAGTCTTCAAGACCCAACGGCAATCCGGATACAAAACGAACAAGCACCACGGCTGCCCAGACGCGAACCAGACGCTAGACTGACCGCCAATTCACAGCAGTAGGACACGAACACCATGTCCAACAGAAACTTCGTTCACCGGCAGCCTCAACGCCAGCTGGGACGCAGAGCGTTTCTGGCCAACGGATCGCTGATCCTCTCGGCCGCTGCCGTCAACCCGACATCTCTGTTCGCCGAGACGTCAAAGCCAAAACCGGCCGTCGAATTGACCATCGGGCTGGTCACCGACCTGCACTACGCCGACAAGCCGCCGGCCGGAACGAGGCACTACCGCGAATCCCCCGCCAAACTTGCCGAAGCCGCCAGCCACTTCAGCAAACACAAACCGGCATTCCTCGTCGAACTCGGTGACTTCATCGACGCCGCCGACTCGGTCCAAACCGAACTCAATTACCTGAAACGCATCACCGCCGATTTCCAGACCATCAGCAAACACCGCCACCACGTGCTCGGCAATCACTGCGTCTACACGCTCAAGAAACAGGAGTTCCTCGACACCGTCGCACAAAAGTCCTCGTACTACTCGTTCGACGCGGGCTCCTATCACTTCATCGTGCTCGACTCGTGCTTCCGCAGCGACGGACAACCCTACGGTCGCAAGAATTTCGAGTGGACCGACCCGAACATTCCCGCCGCCGAAGTCGATTGGCTGCGACAGGACCTCAAACACACATCCCGCAAAACCATCCTGTTTGCTCACCAACGACTCGATGTCAGCAACTCGTACGGTGTCAAGAACGGACCGGCCGTAAGGAAAGTGCTCGAGGAGTCGGGCAACGTGCTGGCTGTCTTCCAGGGACACAGCCACGCGAACGACCACAAGCTGATTCACGGCATCCACTACTGCACGCTGGTCGCCATGGTCGAAGGTTCCGGAGCAGCCAACAACGGCTACTCGCTACTCAACCTCCAGAAGGACGGCACGATCCACGTCGAAGGATTTCGCAAGCAAAGCCGCTACGACTGGACACAGCAGGAACTCCAGTCGTGACATCGCATCCATCACGCCAAGACCCACAACTCAGCCGCCGCGTGGGGCGGTGAGACTACTTGGCCCCGGCAGCTTTCTTCGCAGCCCCCGAACCGGAGCGTTTCCTGTCTTTGTTTGGCACGGCCTTTTTCAACTGTCCGGGTAACCCTGGACGACACCCGCACCAGGCAATTGCGGTTTACGGTCAACAGCCCGCCGAATACCGGGATCCTAATCGACGACATCCGCATCACTCCGGCCCGTCCTCAGCAAATCACAAGCGTCCGGGTCGTGCCCCTCACCATCCCGGCACTCATCGGCACCAAAGCCAGCCCACTGGCCAAACTGAAAATCGAAACGACCGGTCGACTTGACCCAATCGCGGTGACAGATATCCGTGCGACGCTCGGTGGAACAACCGATCGCTCCGACCTGCTGTCCATCGAAATCTACAACGGCGAAACCCTGAACCGCTTCACAGCCGGCAAGCCTGTTGCCCGGCTAAATGTGACGAAAACCACGAATGGCCCATTCGTCACCTCTTTTCCCGCTTCTTCCCCCCACCTCAGCGAGGGAACCAACTTCATCTGGATTGCTGGCCATGTCGCTCGAAACGCCAATATCGACCACCGGATTGAGGTCACATGCAACGCAGTCACATTCTCGAACGGCAGGACGGTCCAGCTCGATGCCGCACCATCGATTCAACGGATGGGAATCGCCCTGCGGAGGTCGGGCGACGATAACGTTCACACCTATCGCATCCCCGGACTGACGACGACCAACGACGGCACGTTGATCGCAGTCTACGACGTTCGTCGACGTGGCGGCGGCGATCTTCCCGGTGACATCGACGTCGGACTTTCACGCTCGACCGACGGCGGCCGCACGTGGAATCCGATGAAGGTGATCATGGACATGGGCAGTGATCCCCGCTGGCGTTACGACGGTATCGGAGACCCTGCCGTGCTGGTCGATCGACAGACAGGCACGATCTGGGTGGCGGCCACCTGGAGCCATGGGAATCGGTCGTGGCGAGGGTCCGGGCCTGGACTGGCACCGACCGAAACCGGGCAACTGATGCTCGTCCGCAGCGATGACGACGGCAGGACCTGGTCCGAACCCATCAACATCACCCGGCAGACCAAGCGACCCGAATGGTGCTTCCTGCTGCAGGGACCAGGCAAAGGCATCACCATGCAGGACGGGACGCTGGTCTTTGCCGCACAGTACCAGGACCCACCGGCCAAAAACCGACTGCCGCATTCCACGATCATCTACTCAAAAGACCATGGAAAGACCTGGCAGGTGGGAACCGGAGCGTTCGACGATACGACCGAAGCCCAGGTCGTGGAAATATCGCCCGGAGTGCTGATGCTCAACTGTCGCTACAACCGGCAATCGCACCGCGTCGTGATGATCACCCGAGATATGGGTGCCAGCTGGCAGCCACACCCCACGTCACGCAAGGCACTGGTCGAACCGCGAGCCTGCATGGCCAGCCTGATCCACGTCGACCGAGAACTTGGATCTCGAACCGGTCGACGACTGCTGTTCTCCAATCCCGACAGCCAGAGCGGGCGGCACCACATCACCATCAAGGCCTCAATCGATAACGGCACGACCTGGCCAACAGGACGCAAGTTGCTGCTCGACGAAGGACCCGGAGCAGGCTACTCGTGCATGACACTCATCGATGCGCAAACTGTCGGAATCCTCTACGAAGGCAGCCAGGCACACATGACGTTTCAACGCATTCGACTCGGCGATCTCGAAATTCCTTGACAATCACTCGCAAACAGCTCATCCACACACGAACCACTGTTTGCCGCCAACTGATCCCACAACGCCCGTCCAGCCATTTTTCCAGAAATCAAACCGCCGTTTGACTTGTTTTCCCGATTCGGGACTGGTTAGAATTTCTCTCAGCGGTCGAGCAGCCTGAACCAGTCGTGTCGGGCGCGATCGCGAAATCTCTTTTTTTTTAGAAATCGGACGGACGAACGATGGCAGAAGGTACGATCAAAAGGTTGACAGACCGAGGTTTTGGTTTCATCGACACAGGCGCAGGCGAAGACATGTTCTTCCACAACTCAAACCTTGAAGGTGTGAGTTACGATGAACTGCAGGAAGGACAACGTGTCTCCTACACCGAAGGCAGTGGCCCGAAAGGTCCGCGAGCCGAGAACGTCCGGGTGATCTGATCCCCCAGACGTTACGAGAGACAAGGAAGTCGGCGATTCGTCGCCGGCTTCCTTTTTTTATTGAACCCATCGAACTGCGACGAAAAGGAGCATACCCATGGTCGATTGCCCCTACTGCGCCGAATTGATCGATACCGGTCTCAGCTCCTGCCCACATTGCCAATCGAAACTCACCCTGGCACCCGCACCCACCCTGGCACCCGCCGCCGCGACGAAACCCGCCAAGGACTCCTCGAAGTCCACCATCACCATCATCGTACTCGTGGTCGGCGGGATCGTTTTGGCGGGCCTCTGCATCGTCGGCATCCTTGCCGCCCTGTTGCTCCCCGCCGTCGGACAGGCCCGGGAGGCGGCCCGGGGAGCCCAGTGCAAGAACAACCTGAAACAAATTGGTCTGGCCCTGCACAACTACCACGACGTCTACAAGAGCTTTCCCCCGGCCTACATCCCCGACGCTGACGGCAAGCCGATGCACAGTTGGCGCGTACTGATTTTGCCATTCATCGAGCAACAGCCGATGTTCGATGCCTACGACTTCGACAAGCCTTGGGATCATCCCGACAACCTGGTCGTCACTCGCACCACACCACATGTCTACCGCTGTCCCTCGGCCGTCGGTCCATCGAGCGGCACTCACTACGTGTACATCACCGGCAAAGGGGCCAGCTTCGAAGGCAGCAGCGCGGTTACTATCCGTGACATCAAGGACGGATCGTCCAACACGCTGGCGGTTGTCGAATCTCACGAAACCGGCGTCGCGTGGTTCGAGCCTCGTGATATGCATGTCAGCGAATTCACTGCCATGGCCCCTGCCACGGCACACCCGGCCGGGTTTCATGCCCTCTTCTTCGACGGAAGTGTCGCCCGCCTCCCCAAGACAATCAGCCTCGACACCCTCAAGGCACTTGTGACCCCTCGCGGGGGAGAGGTGATTGAGGACTATTGAACAGTTCCGACTGCCAGGCACGGAACTCCCCAAGACACGCCTCACGCCCGGGCCACCGCTTCCAACTTAAACGGGCTCGAAATCCGTAGCTCCGCCCCGCCTGCACTGCGTGGATGATGTACTGGAAATCCACCGCCGGCGGAAAACTGCTGAAACGGATCTCGTCGCTGGCCGTCCGCAGACGATCGAACATCAACGTCAACACCATGTCGTTGGCCGATCGACTGATCAACAGCGGACAAGTGATCCTGGGGGTGGAGAACGAGCGGAGATTGAGTGCCATGTTGTGGTCGGCATCAAACTCGAGAGCCGAGGCACCCGACGCCAGGTACGTGCCCACTTCAAAACCCTCCGCCGACTCGGCTTCAACCCACACCTCCTCGGCTCCGTCGTCAACGATGCCTCGGAAATGGATGGCCGCGTCGCGGAGGTCTCGCATGTAGTTGGCCCAGAAGAAACCGGCGTAACCACGAGAACCAAACCGCGACACGTCCAGAAACCGGCAGCGGAAATCGATGTCAATCGAATCAGGCGCGGACGGTGTCACTCGTGTGACATGCTCGACCGACCAGGGACCCTGTGACGCCAGGCGGACCAGGAACACCGAAGACCCTTCACGTTCCCGACACAGCAGGTAGGGATTCCGCCGGGCGGAAAAACGGTTGTGGTCGTCGCGGTGACCCGAAAAGACATGCTCCAGATTCCAACCCGCCCGGAATGCCTCGTGCCGATCGTCACCCGCCAGGTAACCAAGTGAAGCCAGTCCGCTGAGCACCTCGGGCGAACGCGAATTGTCGCAGACCGTGAAACTCAACAAGCCCGACTCCACATCGACCACGTCTGTCGGCCGGCCAACCGTCTCGCGGAAACCCAACTCCACAAGTGCCGCTGCCACCGCTGAGTGGGCATCAGCCACTGGGCTTGGAACAAATGGTCGCGACTCGACCGCCGAAACATCGGTCTCCGCAACTGACGATTCCGGCTCGCCCTCCCAACAACCCGCAGTACAGCAAAGACCCGCCACAACAATCCGACCGACGATTCGCGCTAGCACCGAACACCTGGATCACATCGAGTTGGAAGCTGCTTCGAAGAGACGTCGGATTTCTGGTTCCGACAACGCTCGACGATACACGACCAACTCGTCGATTTCTCCATTCCAGGCATATCCCCGAGCGTCACTGCCAATGTAGAGCGGTACGCTGGTGTGGCGAATCGTTCCAGGCTCATCTGGCGACGCCTCCATTTCTTCTCCGCCAGTGTCCCCCTCCGAACCCAACAACCTGGCCGGTGCTCCGCATGCACTCATGCAGCACCAGTCACCAGACCATCATCTCGACGACTCGTTCGTTGAGAATCGCCAGTTCGTCGTCATCCAGGCTCCAGTCCAGTGCCGCCCGGTTGTCCTCAAACTGCTCGATCGAATCACTGCCGGTGATCACGACCGACACCTCGTCACGGGCCAACACCCAGTTGACAGCCAACTGCGGCATCGACACGCCACGCCGTCGAGCCACCGCCGCTACCGTCTCGACCATCGCAGCCGTCTCGCCACGGAACACCCGGTCGAACTCCTCCCGGCGACCGCTCCAGAGAGATCCCTCGGGGGGTGGCTCACCGGGGACATAGGCACCGCTGAGCAACCCCACTTGCAATGGACTGAACACCATCAGGCCCAACCCCTGGTCGCGAACCAACGGGAACATCTCACGTTCCAACTCACGGTTCAACAGGTTGTAGTTGTTCTGAACGCACACAAACGGAGACACACCCATCGTGTCCGCATGCCACAATGCCTTGCACACCTGCCAGGCCTGGTAGTTGCTGCAGCCGAGGTAACGCACCTTGCCACTGGTGACCAGGTCGTCGAGCACTCGCAACGTCTCGTCCATCGGCGTCACCGGATCGAATCGATGCAGGAAGTAGAGATCGATGTAGTCGGTGCCCAGCCGTGACAACGATCGTTCCACCTCACGCAGGATGTTCTCACGCGAGCATCCACCCGCTTCGCCCTCGGGACCACCCTCCGCCCCCACCTTGCTCGTGATCACCACCTCGCTTCGTCGAGTCTTCAGTACGCGACCCAGCACCGCTTCGGAACTGCCATGAGCGTCTGCCGCGTCGGTCTTCAACTGGTACTTGTTCGCACAGTCGATGAAGTTGATGCCCGAATCAATCGCGTGCTCGATCAACCGAATCGCCTCGCTCTCGGACGACTGACCACGAAGCGCCAGGCCCAGGGCCATCCGAGACACCTCCAGATCACTCGAACCGATCCTGACAAATTGCATTAACGAGTCCCTTGATGGATTGCACTCGAACCGATCGCCCACGCTATTGCGAGGCCTTCCTGGTCAGCATCGCCTTCAGCTGTTTCTCCTTCATGCCGGCCAGTTCGATCTTCGGATCATGTGTCAGCTTCAGGACCCGGTATTGCACGGTCTGTGGCGGCCCACCGTGAATCTGAAATGCGATCTTGCCGGACAATTCACCGTCGGGATCCTCAAACGCCACGCACAGCTTGCCATTGATGGCCGTCCAGATGCGATGATCGACCGCGAGGATCTCGTACCGGTTCCACTGGCCCGGCTTGACCGCCTTGGAACCCCGGTCGTTCCAGTCCAGCTTGCCACGACCGTGCTCGTGGTAGAGCTTGCCCCAGACGCCTTGCCCCACATCGGCCTGGTAGCCCAGGGCCTGGCCCGTGGCATTCGCCTTCGTCGAGCGAAACTGGATCCCCGCGTTGCGGTTATCCGGTGCGAGCTTGACGTCGACGGCAAGGTAGAAGTTCCTCACCTCGACGTCGGACCAGATGAACTCGTTCCGGGGCACGTTGGCCGTCGAATGCCCGACGATGGCGGCTTCCTTGACCGACCAGTACTTCGCCTGCGCAGTCGACCATCCCTTGAGATTCTTGCCATTGAAGAACCCGGTCGCCACCCGCGGCAGCGGATTCCAGCCGCCTGGTTGTGGCGACGCGGTCTTGCGGGTGTCGGCATACCACGCCTTGATCCGGTTGAGCATGGCGGTGGCGAGCCTGGGTTGGCTGGCGGCAAGGTTCTTGGTTTCTCCCTCGTCCCCGGAGAGGTCGAACAACTCAATCGTCTCGTTCTCGAACGTCCCCGGCCTGGCCTTGGGATGCTGCACCACGAGTTTCCATTGTCCCTCGCGCAGGGCCTCGGAACGTGAACCGTTGTTGTTGAGGTTGGCCCAGTAGAGCGGACGGGGTGGCAGGGGTTTCTGCTCGAAGAGCACCGGCGAGAGGTCGATGCCGTCAAGCGGTCGATTCCCGGATGCCGCGATTCCCGCAACCGACAGGATGGTGGGCATCACGTCCAGCGTGATGCTCGTCTCGTTTGTGCTGGTACCGGGCTGGATCCGTCCCGGCCACCACGCGACGGCCGGCACCCGCGTGCCGCCCTCGTAAACCGAACCCTTGTGACCACGAAAACGCGGGCTGCCCGTGGCCGTCCGCGGAGCATCGCCATTGTCCGAGAAGAACAGGAAGAGCGTGTTCTTCTCCAGGCCCAGCTCGACCAGCTTGGCCCGAACCTGCTCGACTCCCTTGTCCATCTCGAGGATCATCTGCTTCATGGCCTCGGCGTGTGGAGTCTTGCGGGGCTGCCGGCCGGGTCCGCGCTGGATGGGATCGTTGGGACCCTGCACCGGGGAGTGCGGTGACTCGTGCGCCACGTACAGGCAGAAGGGCCTTTCCCGGTTCTCCTCGATGAACTCCAGCGCATACCTGTTGATCAGGTGCGTGGTGTAGCCAACTTCCCTGGTCTCCTTGCGGCCATGCCACCAATCGTGAGCGAAGTGGTCGCCCCAGTGATTGATATAGTCGATATTGCCGCTCACGTAGCCCATGAAGTAATCGAACCCGTGGTTCATCGGGTGGTACCGGGGCGTCTCCTTCGCATAACCAAGATGCCACTTGCCAACCAGGCCGGTGGTGTATCCGGCTGCCTTGAACAGCTCGGCAAACGTCACCTCCGAATCATGCAGTCCCTTACGGTGCTCGGGATGCGCGGCACGCGGATGAATCACCGCCTCGATTCCCGCACGTTGCTGGTAGCGTCCGGTAACCAGACCGGCCCGCGTGGCCGAGCAGATCGCGCCGCTGGCATGAAAGTCCGTGAACCGCATCCCCTCCCGGGCCAACCGGTCCATGCCCGGAGTCTTGTAGTTGGGGTTCCCATACGGCGCAATCGACGGGCCGGCAAAACCCATGTCGTCCACCATCATCACCACGACGTTGGGGCGGGCGGCCGGAACCGTACCAGCCACGGCAAGAATCAATGTGCAGCACAGTGAGAATTGCCGTGCGATTTTAGATGAAACTCTCATGGGTGGTTTCCCTTGCTGTTCCTGACACTCTCAGCCACTCGACCCCGGCCCATCGCGATGGGAAGGCGACTCCGTCTAAAAGCCTCTGGTGAGTTCATTTTCCCCACACGCCTTTCGGAACGGCTTTGAACAACACGCTCTTACGATCGTTCTTCAAAGCCGGTCCCCTGGTGCTTCGCCCCCGATCAATCAGCGACTGCGCTGCGGCGACCATCTTCATAACGCGTCCCGGATGCTCTGCGGCAAGGTTCTTCGTTTCGGCGTGGTCTTCCGCGAGATTAAACAGTTGAACAAAGGGTGCCTGGGCCAACTCGCTGTGCGATTTCGGGTTCCTGCCGTAGGCCTCTACGGCTGCCGGCCACGCCTTGGCCGGGATGGGGGTGTTGCCCCACTTCCCCATGGCGCCGCTTCCGGGGCAAAAGGCGATCTTCCAGTCACCCTCCCTGTACGCGTTTCCGTGAGTACCCTGAAGAAAGATCGAGCCACGAGCCCCCTTCGCCCGGGGGTTCTTCAGCAGCGGGAGAAAACTGATCGAATCGGGTCGCTGAACATCGGTGATGTCAGCCCCGGTCACCTCGCCCAGCGTGGCCATCAGGTCGATCAGTCCGATCGTCTGATCACAACGCCCCGCGGCCTTCACCACGCCAGGCCAACGCACGACAAACGGCACACGGAACGCGCCCTCGTAGATCGAGAACTTGTAGCCCCGGAATGGGCCGGAGGCATAATGTCCGTGTTTTTCCAGTTCCTTGATCTGGAGATACGTCGCGACTCGCTCTTTCCCGGCGTATGGAGCCGGGCCATGGTCCGAGGCAGCGACGACCAGCGTGTTGTCGGCTACGCCGGCTTTCTCCAACGCCGACAGCACGCGACCGAGCGTGTGATCTGTGTTCATCACGAAGTCACCGTAGAGACCGATCCGGCTCCGGCCCTCGAACTTCTTCGTCGGGCTGGTGGGCGTGTGCGGTGCGGTCAGGGCCACAAACAGGAAGAACGGCCTGTCCCGGGAGGCGGCGACGAATCTCTCGGCCTCGTCACCGAAGGTCGCCAGCACCTTGACGTCCTCGAAGTCCTCGGCCGCCGGTCCCATTCGACCGAATGCCGACCAGCCCTTCGTCGCGGTCACCTTCCCAACCCAGCGGTTGTTTCGGGCAAAGACATAGGGATACATGTCCAGTGAACCGGGAAGGATGAAACTCTCGTTGAAACCAAACTGTGGAGCACCGATTTTCAGTGGCTTGGTGTAATCCACGTTCTTGAGACCCTGGATCTTGCCGTCGGTCGTCGTCATCAGGGTCCCGAGGTGCCACTTGCCGACGTAGCCGGTACGGTAGCCGCGGGAACGGAACATCTTCGCCAACGTGAACCGGTTGGTCTTGAGCTGCGTGCCAAGAAAACCCCACGGACCACCGGATGCCGGTCGTCCAAATCGAAAGGCATAACGCCCGGTCATGATGCTCATCCGCGAGGGGACGCAGACCGAGGCGATGGCGTAGGCACTCGTGAACCGCATTCCCTCGCGGGCGAGTCGATCGAAGTGCGGCGTGTCGATCTGACAACGGTCCAGGCCAAAGGACTTGACGTCTCCGTAGCCAAGATCATCGGCCAGAACGACGACGACGTTGGGCGGTGCCGCCTGGAGATCACGGGGGAATACTGCAACACAGCTCACAAGGAGAGCCAGGCTGCAGGCCAACCGACAATATCGCATGACTTCTCCCTTCATCCAGCGTTCCCAGGAAATGCGGCCGCCTGCAAGCCGATCATGATCGAACAACATGCCCCGCCGCCGTCAGCGATTCAATCGCAGGTTCAAGATCCGCCTGTTTCACGAGCACAAGATCGGTATCGAATGTCGAGACGACAAATACGCCAATGTTCGCCGTCGCCAGTATTCCGGTAAGAGACGCAATGACGCCAACCATCGAAAACTCCAGTGGACCAACAACCCGCAAACACCTCCAACCCAGTTCACTTCTGACCGACGCTGGAACCTCCTCCTGGCAACACACGATCGACAACTCGTCGACGGTTCGCGTGATTGACGTGATCGGGCCGGACGCCCAGTCGGGTATGGCCGCATTCGCATCAAGTCGGCAGACGGCCAATTCGCCAGCGGAAACTTCGAGAGTCAACCTGTCCGCCGCCATCATCGCCGACCCCGACCAGCCCCGCGAGCCTCGCCACAATTTGTCCGCAGATTAACGCGAAGTCGCTGTTCCCGCCATCCGCTTCCCCAGGGCAGCCCATCGCCTGGCCTGCATTTCTCACCAGTGTGCAACACCTGCGGTCACATGCCCGCCGTCGGAAGACGATCCAGGACATCCAACTCCAAACCTTCCGACACCAGTTCGATGCCGCTCAGCAGAGGTTTCCCTCGATGGGCTGTCAGGACCAATTCGCAACGACCATCGATCGAGATACCAGGATACTCGCGAACAACTGACCTCATCGAACCACCAGCCACAGCAACGATATCCAAGCCCTTCAGGACCGTCTTGCCTTGCAACATCACGTCAAACACGCGTTCACCGACACCGATCGAACGCGGCTCGGCAAAATAGAGTCGAACCGTGAATCGCCCCGGTTTCAGGCCGTCCAACTGAAACGAAGTCAGGCCCTCGGCACCGGACGCACACACCCAGGGCCAGCCCGTTCCGCCTTCGTTGAATAATGAATGCCGGTAGAAGTAGCGGGTTCCTTCTGGCTGAATCTTCCAGGCAATGTTCGGCGACGGACCACCGACACTGGGAGCATCCACCCATAACGTCCCCTTACGGGTCATGCGATCACCGGGTGCACCCAGGTTGATTCCAACCCGCACAATCGGGCCAACGTCACCCGCCCCCCATGCCGTCCACTGCTCAAACGTCTCGGGCATACTCACCAATGCCGCACCCGTGGGCAGCGGGTAGCTGCAGGTGCAGCCGTCGTAGAAGAACGGCATATTCAATATGCCATTCGCGGGAATAATACTGTTGGTACAACCCGACCGCGGACCGCTGATGTTGATTGTCCCACTTTCAATCCGCTTGTCATAAAAAGCAGGTGTCGCCGACCGCATCGTGATCAACTGGCCGTAGTCATTTCCACCATCACACCCATAGCTCTTCACGTAACGCCGCGGCTCGACGAGCCCAGTGAGTGGGTTGGTCATTTGGCCCTTGTTCATTTTCCGCAGGAAGGGACGCCGTTTTTCACCGGGCACCTCAATATCGGTCACGTAGGGCGGACGGTATTGGTAAGGCTGCCGAAGACTGGTGGCTGGTGAATCGGGGGCTTTCTTCAGCCGCGAAGACGCCTCAGGCCTCCTCAGCACGCGGCCCGTATACACGTCCATGAACTGCGGTTCTCCCAGGCCGAATCTCGCCGAACCTGCAACGTGCAATCGTCCGCGCGCCCGAAATAGGCGACTCACACCGAGCCACGCCTTGTCTCGTGACACCATGACACCACCCAGGATGTCGGGCTGAGGTGATCGCTTGAAATGGGCATTCGCGTCGCCAAACCACAAAATACCCAACGGGGCTCGAACTCGTGCATCCGGAGCCGACCAGTTCCTGGTGTAGTCCACTGCTCCGGGCAATGAGCCCTCTCGTCGAATGACCGTGTACTCGCCGACCCGTTCCACCACCGCCTCCGCATGATTCGCAGAGGCCAACCATCCACGAATCTCATCCGTTCCATCCCCTGACAATCTCAGGCAAGCCACGCCACCGTAAGGACGCAATCGCTCGTAAATCGCCACGATCCGGTCGGCGTCAGGTTTCGCGACAGCCGGAGATTCCTCGACGATCAGGTCGGCCAGATACGGCGGGAGATCCAGATCCCCCAAACGCCCGGGAAGAAACACAAGCCGACCGGGTTCCATCTCAGGAGAATTAAAACGTCGGCGAAGACGCTTCAGGTCGACTGGATCCGGCGTCACAGCAACGACAAGGTACTTCGCATCCGTCGACAATTGTCGAGCCAACTCACCGTTGTGCGTTTCCAGGACCAGGGCGTAACCACTCCGCTCGCCGATCGCTTCGGGCAAGCCGAGGGCCGTTGCAACGGGGTGCCTTTTTTCAGTGACCTTCTGAAACTCTCCGGGTGTGCCCGGCTTGTCAGCGAAACAGTAGATCACACCCTCAAGTGTGACGATGAACAGCCGGCCGTTCGCCACCAGAACTGTGTGAATCTCACCGGTGACTCCCTCGAAACCATCCGAATACTTCAGCGTCGTTCCAGCCAAGACAATCCGCTTCCTGAGCCCCGACTCGCCGTTTCCGACCATCTCCTTGTCCTCGTGTCGCTCTCGATTCACGCCGCTGTCGAAACGGATCTTGCCTCTCCGGAAATCCTTTGCCATCTGAGGATTCGACATCATGAACCAACCGCCCGGCAAACGGCCCTCACCCGGTAACGAAAACTCGATCAACTCACCCGTACGACGATCAAATGAGGCCGGACGGGCGGTGCCGCATGGGACCAACAGCTTGTCGCCGTCAACCAGCAGGTATCCTTGAGGCGAAAGGCCTCCGAGTGCCTGAGCGTTATGGGGTTGTCGGCCGTACAGCGAGCCGCAACGCTCGTTGCGCCAGACAACCTCACCCGTCTCCGCCTTAAGTGCGTAAACGAACACACCCTCCAACGGCCAAACACCGGCTGCGAAATACACGATCCCGTCAGCCAAAACGGCTCCACCGCGAACTGGCCACACGGAAATCAACCGACCGTTTCCGAGAATCTTTCGCGACGAGGGAACAGCTCGAAACTTCCATTTGACTTGCCCGTCGGCGATGTTCAAGCAATAGAAGCAACCGTCGTCGGATCCGAAAAGCACCCGGTCACGCCAGGCAACCGGAGCCAACCGCACCGGCCCATCCGTATAAAAACGCCATCGTTCTTCGCCGCTCGCTGCGTCGTAGGCCACCAAGGCGTCGACATGAGGCACGGCAACAAGCAACGTGTTCCCCATCACGATCGGCTCGTAACCCTGGTCGAACTGAAGTCGAGCCTTACGAAAGGCCGGCTTCATGACGGGAAGTTGACGCTTCCATTGAAGACGCGGATTCGCAGGTGCCGCTTCCACCGACACGTTCGCGCGCCTCGCGTCGTGACGCCACATCGGCCAATCTCCAGCCCATGTGACAGTGCCGCACATCAGCATCAATGTACTGACGACAAACCGCGTGCTGCCTCTCATCACCAAGACACCTCGACTACTCTTTTGAACGCCTGGATTCTGTGAATTCCTACCCAAAACGCAACGCCAGGAACCCTCTGCCAGATCGCACAGGCCTTCCCGAGGCGTTTGCGGGTCGAGGGACTTCCGGGGACGAGTATTCCGCAACCGGATGGCTCCTGCAACCTGCTTGTCGTTGATACGGGACAGATCGAAGTGGGAACCAACACGGTCGTCTTGAACACAGGGTCGAGTTTTGTGGACAATGCACCCCATGTCCTGTCCAAAGAGAGACCGCATGTTTCACTCATGTCTGTTTTCCGTTCTTGTCACCGTCGTCTCGCTTGCACTCGCGACTGACGCCCAATCCGCCGACTGGCCGATGTGGCGGAATGACGAACAACGGTCTGCGAGTTCCTCATCGCAATTGCCCGAAGTCCTGCACTTGCAATGGACCAGGCAGTTGGCTGCTCCCGTGCCGGCCTGGCCGAATGAAGCCCGGCTGCATTTTGACGCGTCCTACGAACCGATCGTGTTGGGTTCCAGGATGTTTGTTGGATCGATGATCGACGGAAGTGTCATCGCACTCGACACCAGGTCGGGCGAGGAATTGTGGCGGTTCTACACCAATGGACCTGTCCGCCTGGCACCCGTGGCTTTTGATCGGCGAGTCTGTTTCGGTTCGGATGATGGCTGGCTGTATTGCGTCGATGCTGTCAGCGGCAAGTTGCAATGGAAAGTGTCCGGGGCTCCGCTGGATCGTGGGGCTCACTGGCACTTGGGAAACGCCCGACTCGTTTCGTTCTGGCCGGTCCGGGGTGGACCCGTTGTGGCAGACGGCGTCGTTTATTTCGGAGCAGGCATTTGGCCAACCTTGGGGGTGTTTGTTCGAGCTGTTGAAGCCGAAACCGGAAAAGTCATCTGGACCAACGGCAACAGCCATGCCATCGCAGACGTTCGAGTGGATCACAACTACCTCCAGGAATCGGGACTCTCTCCCCAAGGACACATGCTGGTCCAAGGCGACATGTTGATCGTGCCGAACGGTCGATCGATGCCGGCACGGCTGGATCGCAAGACCGGCAAGCTGCACTACTTTGTGCAGGGCTACCGCAACGGCGACAGCCGGGTGATTGTCGATCGAGATATCGCATTAGTCGGCCGGACCGGAGTGGTCAGCCTCAAGGATGGCCGCGAGATTGCTAATCGTTGGACTGCAGCCGGAAAAGACGCACCCGCCGGATGGAGCACCAGCAAGGTCGATCTCTTTGAAGGCCCGATGTTCCCCTACAAGTTTCAGCATGCATGCGATTACCGTTCGGTCATCGACAATGGCGTCGCCTATGGACTCGACAACGGCACCGTCCATGTCTACGACCTCAGAACTGCACGCACGTCATCGCAGAAGAACAAGACGTTCAACGGCAAGGACATCCAACCTGCACGGTGGGATGCAACCGTTCTGTGGACACTCAAGACTCCGTTTTCTGGCAAGAAACTCAATACCACCACGCTACTCAAGGCAGGCACACGACTCTACGCACACAGTGGCCGACATCTCCTGGCCATTCAGCTTGGCGTCGTCGCAAATAATCCCAAACTGCCCGGGTCCATCGCGTGGACTCGGACGCTGCCCGCCGAGCCTTCGAGCATGTTGGCGGCAAATGACCGGCTGTTTGTCGTCACGACCGATGGGACAATTCACTGTTTCGGCGCAAATCGCGGCGTCCCTCGCCACCATCAACTCGCCAACTCAGAGGCCTTCGTCCGAGAGAATCCGAGGTCACAGCTCGTCAAATCGGTGGTCGATGAAACCCAGCTCCGAGATGGTTACGCTGTCGTCGTGGGACTGACCAACGGAGACCTGGTCACGGAACTGCTGCGAGCGACCGACTTCAACGTCATCGCTGTCGATGCCAACTCGACAATCATCGACACGCTTCGACGACGGTTCGGAACGGATTCCCGACTCGGTCCCCGGTTCCAGGCGTTTGTCCACGATCCCGCGACTTTTCGATTGCCACCCTACATCGCCAACCTGATTGTGACTGAAGATGTCGAAGCACTGAAACTCGACCGGCGATCGCAATGGACTTCACTTCTCAACAGCCTCAGACCCTACGGTGGAACGCTGTGTCTCGCCGAAGACTCTGCCATCAAGACACTCAATCCCACAGCCACAAAATCGCCCGCTCTGACTGGTGTCCAAGTCCGTACATCGAACAATCGCCTGTTTTACCGCCGTCTGGGGCCGTTGCCCGGAAGCGCGATCTGGTCGCACGAAACCGGTGACGCCGCACGCTCGTTCTATTCGCGCGACAATCTCGTCAAAGCTCCACTCGCAGTCCTGTGGTATGGCGACGGTCGAGATCACGGGTTCTTCAAACGAAAAGACTACGGCCACGGCCTGAAACCTCAGGTCGCCGGCGGGCGATTGATCGCTCTCCAGGTCGCAACCAATACACTCAAGTCGGTTGATGCCTACACGGGGCGTTTGCTGTGGTCGCGGAAACTGGGAGGGTCTGCCCGGTACGCGTCGATGCCCGATGGCATCTACGTCGCCGACGAGCGAACGTGCCTGGTTCTCGATCCGGCAACCGGCAAGCCTCGGAAGACTTTTCCCGTCGATGTCGATCGCGCATCGGATGTCCCGGTCAGCGTGTCGGATCTTCGAGTCGATGGCCAGATTATCCTGATCGCCGTGCGATTCAACACGGTGAATGCCATCAGTCAAGGACGTTGGAACAGCACACTATTGGTCGCGCTGGATCGCACGACCGGCAAACAGTTGTGGAGCCGCTCGGCCAAACAACGCTACAACACCGCCGCCATTGCCGTCGCGAACGAACGTGTCTTCCTGATCGATTCACACTCGCCCGAAAAGATCGGACTGATGCGCCGCCGAGGCCAGAGCCTGGCCGCTTTGTCTTCCACCATATTGGCGATTGACTCTCGAAGCGGACGCCAGTTGTGGAAGACCGTACGCCAGGATCCACCCGCAAAGTTGACGACATTGCACTTCATGGGCCTGAGAACTCAGGACGATTGGTTGTCCTATTCGTCTGAACAAAACCTGATTATCGCCGGCAAATCGGATCGGACCTTCGCCTTGAACGGATCGACCGGAAAGCCGGTCTGGGAGAAACCCATTCGAGGACAACAGCCGCTGATCCTGGGCCCCGAGACATTCATCAACCAGTCCGGACACACTTACGAGGTGGGCACCGGAAACCTGCTCAACGGGTCCGCCCTGTTCCGTCGCGGCGGCTGCAATTACGCAGTCGGTGGCAAGAACTTGTTGTTCCTGCGCTCCAATTGTGCAACCTACGTCGACATCGATACGAAACAGGAATACGCGATCCGCAATCTGCGTTCCGGCTGCAGCAACAGTCTTGTCGCCGCCGATGGACTGCTCAACGCACCCTGCTTCTCCGTAGGATGTGTGTGCAACTACCCGATCCAAACGTCGTTCGCGATGTTCCACCTGCCAGAATCAGCCGCGTGGCATGGAACCAGCCCATTGAAGCAATAGCTCCGCCGGTACGGCAATACCCGCGTACGCCTCCGCCCGGCAGCACGGTGACCACGGAACTGGCCACCGTCAACCACGAACTCCTCGGCAATGAATGCGGTCGCCTGGAAAGCATGAAATGAAACACCAGACTTCTTTGTTGATCGTCAGCGTTACACTGGCCTGCTGCGGAGCTTCCGCGTTCGGCCAGTCGCCACCGAAACGAACGACGTCCAATCCGCCGGTGATCACGTCGTCCTGGGACGACCTGACCGCCGGCATCCAAAACACGGCACAATGGCGATCGCGGCGAAGTGTCCTGAAACGACGCTACCTGGAACTGATCCGCGATCAGCACAAGCCGAAGAAGCCGCCACTGGATCTACGCGTCCACCAGTCAGTGATCGTCGATGGCAAATACACGCGGCAGCTGATCAGTTATGCCGTCGAGAGTGATGAACGAGCCCACGCGTATCTGGGCATCCCGCTTGACCTGAAGGCCAAAGCCCCGGGAATCGTCGCCTTGCACGGCACCTTCGCCAAAGGGAAACAACGAGTCGCCGGATTGGTCGATAACCCCGACAAGGCCTACCTCGATCACCTCTGCCGCCGCGGGTATGTCGTGATCGCTCCCGAACACTTTGTCTCAGGACACCGGATCCCACCCGAAGGTTCCTACGAAACCGGTCGGTTCTACAAGAAACATCCCGAATGGACGGCCGTTGGAAAGTTCACCTACGAGCACTCGATCGCCATCGACGTGCTGCAAAGCATGGATCAGGTCGACCCGAAACGCATCGGCGCGCTGGGCCATTCCCTCGGTGGACACGGGACACTGTTTCTGGCCGCCTACGACGAGCGGATCCAGGCGGCCGCCTGCAATTGCGGAGCGTCGTTCTTTCGGCACAATGCTCGAGTCGAAGCCTGGGCACGAGACCATTGGTACGTCTACTTCAAGCCGATCCGACCCGGACTGCTGAAGGGACAGTTGCCGCCGATCGATTTCCACGAGATCATTGCCCTGATCGCACCTCGCGCGTTTCTCGACATCTCGGCACTCAACGACGGAAACCCCGGCACGCAGCGGCAAAGACTGCTGATGCTGATGCGAGTGATGGATGTGTACGAGTTCGAGGGGAAGCCAGAGAACTTCGGATTCTACATCCACGGCCGAGGACACTCGGTCGCTCACGAATCCCGACAACTCATCTACGGCTGGATCGATACGCACCTCAAACCGCCGGAAGCAACACGGACCAAGCGAGTGGCACGATGAAAACTGACTCGCAGGCCTGTGCCAGATCGATCTCACCGGCACCCCGGTCACCAACGACGAACTTTTCGATTGCACGCACTTCTGAGGCCGATTAGCCTACCTGCTGCCGGTCGCTTGGGATCGCGAGTCGAAGAGCAACGGAGGATACGACCATGCGACGTGGTTTTTTCGAAGAGCACCTGGACGTCACCCGTCGTTATTTCCTGCGTCGCAGCGTGGAATTGGGTGGCGGGGCAGCTTGTGTCGCCGCGGCGGGGCTGGGTGGTGAGCCGGTATTGGCTGCGGACAAAGCTGCTGAGGCGGCCTTGGCTGAGCTGGTCAAGGATCTCGAATACCTCACGGCTCAAGCCGACTTCCGCACGGTTGAACGAGGCAATCCGCTGCCCTACAAGCTGCCCCCCGAGAAGCTCAAGGCGGCGGGACTGACGCGTGAGAGTTGGCGTCTGGAGGTGATCGCGGACCCAGACTCGAACGCGCAGATCGAGAAGCCTCTGAGCCTGGCCGACGAGACGGCATTGACGTTTGAAGCCCTTATGGAACTGTCCAAGAAGCACTCGGTCAGTTACCTGAAGACGATGACCTGCAACAACGAGGATTCTCCCCTGGGGACGGGTCTCTGGGAGGGTGTTCCGTTGCGGGAGGTGATCTGGAAAGCCAAGCCGGTCTCCAACATCCGCCGCACGTGGTTTTATGGATACCACAACGAGGATCCGAAGCAGGAATTCCGGGGCTCGTTGCCGATCGGTCGCGTGCTCGAGGATCCCCCCGGCATCCCCCCTGTGATCCTCTGCTACAAGCTCAACGGCGACTGGATCTCGGGCAAGCGAGGGGGACCGGTGCGGGTGGTGATTCCCGAATGTTACGGGTTCAAGAACATCAAGTGGTTGACCAAGGTTTTCCTGACCAACCGTTTCAACGCCAACGACACCTACGCCGGGGGCAATAACGACATCGACAGTTGGATGAAGTCGGTGGCCCGTTTCATCAGCAAACCCCGTCGGGGAAAGTCGGGGCGACCGATCCCGTTGACGGGCCTGGCCCAGTCCGGGATCAACGGCGTTTCGAAAGTCCAGGCCTGGTTGCATCCCAAGGACAAGCCGCTGCCCAAGGATGATCCGTATTTCCAGAAGGCGCCCTGGCACGACATGAAGTTGCTTGAGGCTCCGGTGACCTTCGGTGGGGGATTGCCCGATGGGGTGATCGGCCCGGAACCCGACGTACCGGTCCATGGTTTTGACAAGAAGACCGGTCGTCCCTCGTCATGGCCTCAAGCGTATGCCATGGCCCACTGGGCGGGCCTGTTGCCCGCAGCTCCGGCCGGCCGCTACGACCTGAGGTGCCGTGCCATCGACAACCGGGGTATTGCCCAGCCACTGCCTCGGCCGTTTCTTAAGAGCGGGCACAGCAACATCGAGCGTGTGAGCCTGATCGTGCAGGACTGATGGTGATCGTATCCACTCCCCTTCTACCAGTGGAAATGAGAGAATCACCCGGACCTGAGTGAGTTCACGGAAATCGATGATGACGCCGGGATCCACGTCAGACGATATCCACAAGGAGACTCCGTCTCCGTCCTCAAGCCGCTGATTTCCCGGTCACTCACGATCTCGCAACGTGTCCGGCACCAGCGGCGGATTCTCCCGAGCGACACTGTAGTCTCGCTCCGGCACTGCCGGATGCCCCCACGGGCCGAAGCTGTCGAACTCGTCGCACTGCTCATCCCCCACCACAAACGTCACGTCGATCCCCTGCTCGGTCACCTGGCACCGGTGATAGCCGAAGCGAGTATCCGCATCCTCCCAGCGATCCAGCAACTGGCCGGTATTGCCTGCTGCCTGAGTCCGATAGACGCGGATCCCGTCGGCCACCTGGACCGACCGCCCGGTATGCACGTGTCCGCAAAACAGAACCTCGACCTTGGCCTGCTCCAGCAAACCCCACAGGCGTTGCCGGTGAGGAGGATCAATCGAGAAGTACCAGTCGTAATACTGGTCGGCGACGGTCAGGTCCCAGGCCGGCTCATCCACCTGTTCGATGAATGGCCAGTAGTGCATCACGGCAACGTGATGTCTCGCGGCGGGTAAGTCGGACAACCGTTCCAGCATCCGCCACATTCGATCTTCCTGTGGAAGCCCCGAACCTGCCACCGCGGCATAGAACCCGGTGAAGCGGACGTCCCGATGCAAAAAACTCCAGTGAATCGGCCCGAAATACGATGCAAACAGATCCAATCGTTCGGCCGTCATGTTCAGATCCGGATCATGCCAATCCCAGGCTTGGGGCCCGCGACTCTTGTCACCGTTGACCGTCGCCGTCTTGTTCCCCACATCCATGTTTCCGGGGATGATGAAGCTGGGAAACGGCAGCGTGTCCAGATCCTCACGAGCCTGCAGATACTCAAACTCGTGCGTCTCACCATCCCGAGTCAGATCGCCCCCGTGTAACAACAAGTCGGCAGGCTCGGCCGCCATCTGAGCCTTGATCGCAGCCCAGCGTTTGTTAACCGCCGGGCGAAACCGATACGAACGAGCGGTTCCCATATGGCTGTCATTCACATGCAGAAACGTCCACGCCGAAGAATCTCTGATCGCCATCCTTCTTGAAACTCCTTCAGGCAATTGTCCCGCAACAAAATAACAGATTGCTGCAGGCTACACGTTACGGCCGCCGGCGTCTTGACGACAACCATGACCGACGGCATAGTGATTCTGCCTCGCAGACGCCGGCCGTTTTGACGGCCGCGGCCTGCTAAGACCATCGAGTAACCAGGGTTTGGGAACTGACGTATCATGACCCGCGTGCCGCCTTTTGTCTGCTTGATTTCACTCCTGTGTACTCTGCCATTGGCTGACAACGCGATCCTGTATGCCGCACCGCGTGCCCCCAACATCCTGCTGGCCATTTCAGATGATCAGTCCTTTCGTCACACATCCATCGACGGTTACCAGGCGGTCAATACGCCACACTTCGACCGAATCGCCCGCCAGGGCATCCACTTCCGAAACGCTTTCTGTGGATCACCCGGATGCAGCCCTTCGCGAGCTTCGCTGCTGACAGGCCGTTATCCCTGGCAAATCGAAAATGCCGGAACCCACGCCAGCTCGTTTCCAGCCAAGTATTCCTGCTACACCGACCTGCTGGAAGCCGGCGGATATTTCGTCGGATACACCGGCAAAGGCTGGGGACCAGGAAACTGGCAGGCCAGTGGCCGCGAGCGCAATCCGGCAGGACGGACGTTCAACCGTCGTCGACTCGAAAAATCACCAACCAGCGGAATCAGCAACCGGGATTACGCAGCCAACTTTCAGGACTTCCTGAAAGCCCGACCAGACGATCAGCCTTTTTGTTTCTGGTATGGAGGCCACGAACCGCATCGCGGTTTCGAGAACGGCAGCGGCCTGGCAGCCGGCAAACAGCTGACCGACGTTGAAGTCCCCCCCTTCCTGCCCGCCACCCGAACCACGCAATCCGACATCTTGGACTATTGCCTGGAAATCGAACACTTTGATCGGCAGCTGGGCAAGATGCTGAAAATGTTGGAGCAGCATGGAGTGTTGGACAATACGCTGGTGCTGGTTACCAGCGACAATGGCATGGCATTTCCACGTGCCAAAGCCAATTGCTACGAATACGGAATCCATGTCCCGCTGGCCATCTCCTGGCCCAACCAGATCTCGGCCGGACGGGTCGTCGACAATCTGGTCAGCTTTGTTGATATTGCACCAACACTCCTGAGCGTTGCCGGGCTGTCGGTTCCTGCCGACATGACCGGCCGCAGTTTGAAACCACTGTGGCAGGACGCCAAGTCCACAGCATCGGGCTTTGCCAGCCGCCCGGTCTTCAGTGCTCGCGAGCGTCACTCCTCGTCCCGTTACAACAACTGGACCTATCCACAGCGGGCGATGCGGACTGAGCAATATCTGTTGATACGCAACTTCCGACCTCGGCGCTGGCCTGCAGGAGCTCCTCAGAAGTTCAACCGCGACGGGTCGCTGGGCCCAATGCACGGCGGCTACCACGACATTGACGCTTGCCCGTCCCTGAAGTTTCTCATCGAGACTAGAGACTCACCGACGCTTGGACGCTTTTTCCAAATGGCAGTCGGCAAACGCCCTGCCTGGGAACTGTTCGATATCCGCCAGGACCCCGGCTGCCTCAAAAACCTGATCAACTCGCGCGAGGCCGCCGACGTCCAGTCGATACTGCAAGACCAATTGAAGGCCTATCTAACCAAGACGGGCGATCCCCGAGTGATCGACGGCGGAGACATCTTCGAGACCTATCGACGCTACAGTAGCATCCGTAAGTTTCCTGCACCTGAGGAGTGCCGGTAGTTGACGTGAACGTCGTGTCCTGACGTCCGTTGCAGAACATCTTCAGGCGATATCACTGGCTACCGTGAACAACGCATTGTGCACTTCATTCACCCTAAGGACGGCCCTCGGCGCTGGATCGGCTAGCGACCGCTGGCCTCGATCCGGTACAGCCCCGTGCGGGTCCTGAGATACAGGCGGTCACCAACGGCTGCCGGTGAAGCCATCAGCCCGGTGGCCAAACGATTCACACCGAGAACCTTGGCCTGGCGCCCTCGCTGCATCACGGTCGTATTTCCCTCGCGGTCAAAAAAGTACACCCGGTCACCAGCAACAATAGGCGACGCACTGAAGTTGCCTCCCAACCGGTGCCGCCACTGCAGCTTGCCGGTCTTCGCGTCCAGGCAACAGGCCACGCCCCCCTTGTCGGTGACCGTGTAGATCAACCCGTCGGCAATCGCCGGGGAGGGAGTCGAGGGCATCTGGGCCGAGACGGACCAGCTGACGTGCGTTTCGGTCACGTCACCGCGACCGTCGGGGCGCACGGCCATCAGGTGCGGACGAGCGAAGTCGGTGACGACATAAACCAGTCCACCGGACGCCACCGGCCTGGGCACCGCCGAAAACCCCTTGTACTTCAGGTGCCACAACTCGCGGCCGGACCGCGGATCGTAGGCGTAGCACCCCTGTGCCGCCGGGCTGATCAGCACCGGCGCCTTGTCGCCACCCACCACCAGTGGAGTGCTGAACGCCTTGCGGGCATGGGATGGCGTCTTCGAGAGATCTATCGACCGCTCGACCTGCCAGGCGGTCTTGCCGGTCTTCTTATCCAGCGCGGCGATGTACTGCCGATCCCGTCCGTCACAATGAAAGATCAGCAAGTCGCCGAACAGAACCGGAGACGAACCAGCACCTTCCTGGTGATCGAGATTCACGTCGCGGCGGGTCCAGAGAATTTTTGCGGTGGTGGTGTCCAGGCAGGCGGTGCCACTGGTTCCAAAGTGGACGTACACGCGACCGGCCTCGATCACCGGTGATGGGCTGGCGTGACTGTTGAGCCGGTTGATCGGAGCCGGCTTTTCGACGCCAAATACCTTCACCCTGTGCTTCAGCTTACCGTCGTTTCCCACGCACAACACCAACAGTGACTTGCCGTCCTCTTCGGCCGACGTCATCCACAGCTGACCGTTCCACGCCACGGGGGTCGACCAGCCCCGGCCGGGAAGATCGACCTTCCATTTGACGTTCTCCGTTTCACTCCAGCTCAGCGGCAACCGGGCCGTGGTGGCCCGGCCATCGCCATTGGGACCTCGAAAGTCCGGCCAGTTGGCCGCCGATACCGAGCCGCCCAGGCAGCACAACAACAGGCAAAGAATTACGCAGCGGACAATACGGAGAGGCAACATTGGAAACTCGATGTCGAAGGAAGGAACAGGCAACGGAGGGCAGGATTGAATCGTATCGTAGCCCGATTGACGATCTGCTCAACACCTACTGATAACTGCGCGGCCTCGACTATGACAGATCACCTTGAATTCCGGGGCTTCGGGGTTCGCCGCCGCCGTCTGTCTCCACCAGTCCATAATGGGAAAGCCCCCGATCTGGAATCCGTGCTTTTCGGATTCTGTCTTGAGGTTCGACTGCGGATGATCCCAATAGTGGAAACCACTAAGATGCTGCTGTGCGGCCGCACCAGGTTTGACGCCTTCGGGAATCGACCCATTCTCAACCGTGTCGGTCCATTTCCAAATCGCTGCTGCCAGTGTGACTCGGCGCACCGGCAGGTCGCCGTCATAGAATTGTTGTTTGAGTTCGAGCCAGATCGTGTTCCTTCCGAGCCATCGTTGCCCGTGAAACCCGCCACCGGCCGTGCCGTTCCTTTCCCCACAATCAGCGGTTTCTGGCTGTTCGCGAACGACGCACCTCGAGGTGTCAGAGGGAACTGCGCCAACTCTCGACTGCCCCATCGCCCAACAACAAGCGACCGTTGATACTTGTCGACCAGGTGATCTTCGTTGTAGTAACACGTGACAAACCGGACGACTCGTCCCAGAGCGGGATCGATTGTCTTGATCAGATCGTTGCGGTACGGCTCTTTTGCCTGTAGCCACCCACGCGACCACTGATCATGCGATCCTTCCATCACGTGAGTCAGTCGTCCGACCGAGTGCAGGCTGTGGATCGCCAAATGCGAGATACAGACCACCATCCGGCCCCATCTTCATCCCATGAAGGGGTGTTCAGCAGGCGGCAATCGCGTAGCAGTTTAGTGAAACATCGAGATCGCACTTTCGGTGAGAATGGAGCGTGTTGTCGGACCTTCTGACGAAGTTTTATTCCAGTCAACGACTTGGGTTTTCTAGCCAGACAACGTTATCGCTTTCGGCACCGGCGGCAATCAAATCGAGATCACCATCACCGTCCATGTCCGCAACGCATAAGTCGTAGGCGGATTGGTTGCGGGAAATTTCGTGAACGGTGAACTTTCCACGGCCATCGTTTTTGAACCAGACGGCGAGGAAATCCTTACGTGAAATGGTCGCGGCATCGAGATCGCCGTCCCCGTCCAGATCAGCGGTCACAAGACAATGGGGCTCGCGTATGCTGGCCTGAATTGTGTGTGGTTGCCAGCGTGTCGCTTCAAACCATACGACGCCGCGCCCGTGGCCCAATGCGGCGATGAAGTCGAGTTTTTTGTCGCCATTAAAGTCGCCAGCAAGCACGTGGGTGGCTCCGACTTGTCGATCAGCGATGAGATGCTTTTTCCAAAGATCTGTCCGCTTGCGAGGTGCTTCCCACCAAGCAAGCCAATCGCCTCCGACGAGCGAAACGCCACTGGAAGCGACAGCTATATCGAGGCGTCCATCGCCGTTGAAATCACCCGATGTGAAATAGTGGGGTCTTCCGGGAGCGTCGCGGTTGCCGAGTAGGTGACGAGTCCAACGCGTACGTGGATTGTCCGGCACTTTATACCAGAGCAGCGACTGGGGTAGTGGCCCTTGACTGTGGGCACTATTGGTTACCAAGTCGATTCGTCCGTCGCCGTCCAAGTCACGCAGCAAGATGCCATGCACGCCGTCCGGCTTGTCATCAATGACGTGAAGGGACCAGTTTCCCGAATCCGGCTTGTCCGGGCATTCAAGCCAAAAGAGGAGCCCTGGGCTGTATTTTGCCGCCACATAGTCGAGATCGCCATCGCCATCAACATCCATGACGCCGCTCGCATAGACGTGAATTCGACGTTTTTGTTCGATCTCGACCAACTTCCAATCGGGCGCGATCAACAGCATGGTGGTATTGAACCGGTTCGCGATGACATCCGGTTTGCCGTCGCCGGTGAAGTCGGCGACTACCACGTTGTAGCATTTCTTTACCGACACAATTACGTGTTTTCGCCACAGCGGTGACTCGCTTCTGGCAGAGCGAGAATCTAGCAGAAGCAGAAGAGCCAAGTAACAAAGGACGCCACGCACCATATTCTCCGGTAGTGAGATACGTCGATTCATTCGCGGAAAGTAACACATTGTGCTCACCCACCCACAATCGTCACGAGAGATCGGAGACGCAAGTGGTATGGCGGTAGATAAGGTTGCCGTTTCCGATCGGATCCCAAGCACAAGTAATTTCGGACATGCCCAGAGAATACTGGCGGAGGAAGAAGAACGCGAACGGAAACGTGTTGAACGGGAAGAGGCTCGAATCGCCGCTTTTACTGCCCACCGCTAACGACGAACACCCTTGCCGTGACAGGGGTTTAGATCACGTGCAAATACGCACGAGTGAGCTGTCGCGGTGACAGATGTGATGGCGGTCACTTCGAGATTCCGGATCGGAAAAGAGCCACAAGATGTAATTATTCAGCTCTCGCGTCCGGTTGATGCACGGCAGGCCCCAAGACGGCTCAGAGGTCCAGGGGGTTAGAGAACCTGCTCGATCACCCGACCACGGCTGATGGGCAGCGGACGGCCGCTCGTGTCGTGCACTTCCGTGTCCGGCGAATAGCCCAAACAATGAAAGACCGTCGCCATCAAGTCTCGAGGCTCCACCCTTCCAGAAATCGGATAGGCGGCACTGTTATCAGACTCGCCGTGAACAACGCCGCCCTGCACACCACCCCCAGCCAGTGCGATCGAGAAACAATGGCCCCAATGGTCCCGTCCGGCGCGAGCGTTGAACTTGGGCGTGTGCCCAAATTCGCCAACCCACAAGACGAGTGTCTCGTCCAGCAGCCCGCGGTCGGACAGATCGGTCAGCAAGGCCGAGTAGGCCTGGTCCATCCAAGGCATCAAAAAACGCTTCAGCAGATCGTTGTGTCTGTCGTGAGTGTCCCAGCTTCCTCCATTCGGTTCTTTGTCGACCTTGGCCCAGTTGATCTGCACGAGCGACACACCGGCCTCTACCAACCGCCGCGCCAGCAGGACGCTTTGTGCCCAACGGGTCCGACCGTAACGATCGCGAGTCGCATCCGACTCCTGCGACAGATCAAACACCGACCCGGATTTTGAGCGGCGCAACAACCCAACCGCCTGCTTTATCTGACGATTCAAACGGATCACGGCGGAAGAGTCGGCGACGCGAACCGCGCGGCGATTCACCTGTTTGAGCAAAGCGAGTCGTTTTTCAAGACGTCGCTCTGAGATATCTTTCGGCAAAGTGAGATCGGGAATATTGAAGTCCGCTTGGGACGGGTCGCAAGTCAGCAACCACGGATCGTATTGCGGTCCCAACACGCCGGCCGTTTGCCCGGGCCAGGGAATCACGCCCATGTTGGCGATGCGATTGGGAAGCGTGACGGCTTGTGGCAGCGCTCCGAACTGCTGATCGACATACTGTGCCATGGCCCCCCAGTGCGGGGCCAGGTTGGGCGCCTTCGAAATGGCGCTTTCCGCGTTCAACGGAATGTGCGGCACACCGGTCATCATCTGGTAACCGCTTGACGAATGCGAGTTGTCGTTCGTGACCATACCTCGGAGCACGGCGATCTTGTCGGTCAACTGGGCCGTCCGTGGCATGAGTTCCCCGACGAACAACCCGGGCGTTTTGGTAGCAATCGTACCGAACCCACCACGGACTTCTTCCGAAGCCTGCGGTTTGGGATCCCATGTCTCGTGCTGAGGCGGCCCGCCCCCGAGAAACATCACGATCACGGACTTCGCTCGGCCGAATGCCGTCCCCGAGGAGCTCACAGGTTGAGCGGCAGAGAGACCGCGCATCCCGATCGCTGCCCCGCCCAGACCGGTCCCGCCGAGGAGCCAATCTCGCCGCGTCAAATGGCCACCGTGATCTGATTGAGAGATTTCCTGTGCCCTCGACATGTCCGTCACTCCACCTACTCGCGATCGCTTCACCGTATCCTTCGCTTGCCCATCAGCTTAACGCCGGCCATTCTAATTCTCCATCGCATTAACCAATACACCAAAGACTCGTGCGAGTCCTGATTTTTCAAAACCTGCCCCAAGGACAGGCATCGTCAACCAGCACGTCACATCAGAGCCACTGATCCGAAACGCTCTCATTCGGTGACCTGCGTCTTTGACCGTTCCCAGCGTCTCTGAAACAGTTCTGGGGGGACGCGGCGATTCCTGCCCCCAAAAACAACTCGATCAACCCGACGCAGACTCCTGGAAGAACACTGGGAGTAACACCCGAGCCAAACGCGGTTTTTTTCCGGAATCGGCTGGCAACACCGTAACCATGGAACTGGCAACCGCTAACGACGAACAACCTGAGATGCCACGCTTTGAGACGCCGTTTGTCCACTCGCGGCTCTCCTTGGGGCTGACGGTGAACAGTAAACGCGGCGAGAATCGATCCCGCTAGATCAAGTAGCAGATCATGCTGCTCGTCCAGAGACTGCTGCCAGATTCAGGCTCTCGTAAGTCGGCAACACACTTTTATTGCCCCACCATACACAGCACTCTATAACTGGCAGCAACATTGTTGGCTTGCTTGGCCCGGCTCAAGGAGCTCACGCTCAAGCCACTGACTAAACAGCTCTTTCGACACTGCGGAGCGGGAATCATGTCGCGTACAGTGAGTGTATTCGCCTCGGTCCTTCTGTTTTCCGCTACGGCAGTCGCAGCGGCAGCCGACCGGGACTTGGAGTTAGCTGCACCGTTCACGAACAATATGATCCTGCAAAGACAAACCGTTGTCCCGGTATGGGGGTTTGATACGCCCGATGCCCAGATTACAGTCACCTTTGCAGGACAGGAGAAGACGGCAATCGCCGACAATTATGGCGATTGGATGGTTGAACTCTCGCCACTCGTTGTATCACACAACGAACGCAGTTTGACTGTGACCAATGACCGGAAAGCTTCGATCGTTCTTCAAGGCGTACTGGTTGGTGAAGTGTGGTTCTCCTCTGGCCAATCCAACATGGTCTGGATCGCCCAACAGAGCATGTGTAGCGGAATCTCGCGTGAAATCGCCAGTTCGCAAACAGACATTCCGATACGAGAGATCACCATCGATACAGTATCGGCCCTCTACCCGCAGAAGAAAGCCACCTCGGATGGCGGATGGAAGACACACAAAAGCGCGGGGTCCTTCTCGGCTCTGTCATTGTCGTTTGCGTACGCGCTCCATAAAGAACTGGATATGCCAATCGGCATTCTGCTCAGCGCTCATAGCAATACCAGGATAGAAGCATTCACCCAACGCCAGGCCATCGAAACACATCCCCGGCTCAGACAGGACTCCAACCTGATTCGCGACGCGGACCCGCTGACCGAACAAGGACGTAAGGCATTCACACAATACTACGAAGATTTGAGTGCCTGGGAAAAAGCGGCCGGCGAGGCCGCTGTTACAGGTGGGAAGAGACCCACGAGAACGAACCTGCCAGGAATCGCTGGTATGTGGAGAGGGCCCTCTCAATTTTTCAACGGCAAGATCAACCCCGTGGTTCCCTATGCGATTCGCGGTGCGATCTGGTGTCAGGGCACAAGTAACTCGGGAGACGGAAGGGTTTACGCCTCAAGAATGGAGGCACTTGTCAACGGATGGCGAGACGCATGGAGAATGCCGGACATGCCGTTTTACTTCACTCAAATGCAGTCTTATGGTTCCCCTGGTCCCAACTCGGTTGGCTTTGCCGACATCCGCCAGGCCCAACATATGTTCTTCAGGAATAATCGCAAAAACGTCGGAATGGTCGTCCAGTCTGACCTCAACTCGGCAAGGCCCCAGGGAATTCACTACCACAACAAGCTTCATCCGGGGATGAGGTTGGCAAGATGGGCTTTGGCCAAACAGTACGGCAAAGATATCGCCTATACCGGGCCGATCTACACCGGTTACGAGGTCAAAGGCAGTGAAGTCGTCGTATCGTTCGAGAAGAATAGCCTCTTTGGCGGCCTGATGGTTGGCAATAAAGGCATGGCCCGGGACTACCGTGAAGCGGACAAGTTCGTTGAACCGGCAAGGCCGACTCCGAATGACACACTGAACCATTTCCGTCTTTGCGGTAAGGACACACACTGGCACGCTGCAGAGGCCGTCATTGTTGGCGACACCGTTTCGGTCACTTCAAAAGCTGTTCCCAGGCCAATTGGCGTTCAATACGCCTACAACGCGGTACCAGAAAACTCGAATCTTTATAACAAGGCTGGGTTGCCTGCGACGCCGTTTGCGGTGGTCAACCGCGAGTTGATCTTTGAAGAAGACGACCTGGAGAAATTGGCAGCACTAAAAGCCAGGTATGCGCAATATACCGATCCCAACTATCCGATCCTCCAGGTGGTTGAGTACTTCCGCGACGGCGCTGTCATCCAACGCGACAAGCCGATCCCCGTCTGGGGACACGCAAACAAGGGTGTCAAGGTGACAGTAACCTTGGGCGGTCTAACCAGAACAGCAGTGGCGAATGATCTACAGCAATGGTCGGTCGTTTTACCGGCGTTCAAGGCTTCGACAAAACCCACCCGTTTGTCCGTCAAATCGAGCCACGGTCACAGCAGAACCGTTAACAATATTCTCGTTGGCGATGTCTGGTATCTGACTGGGACGACGCTGCTTAATGGAGAAATGGCCTACAACGGGCGCGATAAAGACGCAAAGATCCCAACAGCCATGCCACTTGTCCGAGAATTTCGGAGAAAGACCGCCGCAAGTTCTTTTCCGACTCCACGAAAACGGAAGTTCGAAACCGGCGGCGGCAGATACCGTTCATCATGGATGGCCGCTGATTTTTCTGAAGCCGACCGCGGTGTGACGATGTTCGCCTATCATTTTGCAAACATCCTGAACCGCGAGGGAATTCCACAGGGCTTTATTACCATGTCTTCCGGCCGGGGTGGACGAGCAAGACAAATGGCTTCGCCGCTTTCGTGGACTTCTTTCGACGGCGTCAAGGACATTCATCATCCGGCGTTTCAAGCTCGCCTCGGTGAGTTGTTTATGCAGTACCCCAACATGGACATTGCCAAACAAGCTGCCGACCATCATGTCAACGAAGTGAAGGCGTTTGTCAAAACAATCATCGCAGCGGACAAGCTGAACGCAGATTTGTCCAAGGCTGCCCCGCTCGGTGGCCCGCCTTTCCCGGAGGCCGGAAAACGTAGTACCGTCAGATCGGACATGATTCCGACTTACGCCTACAACTGGTGCGTCAGCCCGATGACTCCAATGGCAGTTGCCGGAGTGATCTGGATCCCTTCAGAAAACAATATTGGGTACGCACCCGCGAACTATGCGGCCGAGATGGAGTTCTACGCAAAGAGCCTTGCCAACACCTACGGCCTGGACAAAGTTCAGTTTATCTACGCTCAACCGGCAACTTCACTGGTCGAAGGGATCACCGCACCAGAGATTTCAGGCGCAAAGAGTACTACCTTCGCCCGATGGCCAAAAAGCTTGAAAGACCTTGCCATCCAGATGGCCAGGTTGGTTGAGTAATCAGCCGACTCGACCTGATGTCAACCGCCTGAGTTCTTCGACGTGGTTTGCGAATGCCCTGCGGCCTTTGGCCGTCAACCGGGCCCAGGTGCGTTGACGGCCGTTCATCTTGCTTTTGCGCTGTTTCACGTAGCCGACCTCTTCAAGCTGTTTAATATGCTTCGACAGTACAGAATCGCTCACGTCCAGTTCGGCACGCAGCACCTGAAATTCTGCTTCCTCCAACGGCGCCAGAAACGCACAGATCTGAAGCCGATTAGGGGCATGGATTACCGTGTCAAATCGCGGCTTCTTCATTCCCCTTCCTCCACACCCCTCTTGGCCAGGTGCCAGCGACGCTCAATGAGACTCAGAACGAACACTGTCGCCGCGAGGATCATGCCGGCCGAGAGCGGAGCCCACACGGCACCAAGCACACCAGTAAGGGCTTGGGCTCCGACAATAAGCAGAAAGAACAAGGGTACTAGAATTGCCAGTGCAATGGCGGTGAGTTTTAAAGGCATTTGCCTCGCGGACGCACCCATGTCCTGCGCCTTCCACACCAGGACAAACATCATCAACAAAATGATGTGCACGTGATATTCGCGAAGGCCTGCCACCGAAAGGCCAACCAACACACCGGCCAACAGTGCTATCAAACCGCCAAACCAAAGCGGCGGGATGACTCTCCTCAGCGCCGCTCGCTCCATCTCGTCTATCGAGTCAAGCGCTTCCTGCACTTCGCCAGGTTCGATTGGAACTTCTTTCTCTGCCACTTGACTGCCTCCGATTCGTCTCTTCGTTCCGGAACATGCCCCTCGTCCCTTTCCATTATGGAAAGTAACAAGAGGATAGCAGTGACTTTCCATGTCGGCAAGTGATTTTTCGACACAACACGATCGGGAGGGAACCGGTCATGATGAATCGACCGCTCCCGTAGCCGTCGCAGCGGACAACTGATCACCGACGCGGTGTTGCTTTGCGGGGCGTCGGTCGCCTGGCACCGGTTTCGACGAGCCAGGCCTCGAGCCGCCTGCGGAGCTTGTTGCCCAGGCCCGGCTTCTCCTTCGCCAGGTCGTGCCGCTCGCCGATGTCAGCGGCCAGGTCATACAGCTCGATTGAATTGTCGTCGAACCGGAGAATCAGCTTGTGGTTCCCATCACGAATCGCGGCACCCGGGCGATTCGATTTGTGCCACGCGAAGTGCGGATAGTGAAAGAACAGGGATCGACGTTTCGTCTCCTGCCCCTCCAGCAGCGGACGCAGGGTCCGGCCATCCAGCGTCTCCTTCTCGGCGAGCTTCACGCCGGCGGCGTCGAGCACGGTTGCCGTCAGGTCCATGGAAATCACGGGGTCGTTGACGGTCGACTCCGACTGGGTGACCCCAGGCCAGCGAATGATCAGGGGCACGCGGATCCCACCCTCGAACAGGTCACCCTTGCCGGAGCGCAAGGGATGGTTGTCCGTTGCACCGTCCCACCCGCCATTGTCACTGGTGAACATCACCACCGTCCGATTGGCGATGCCAAGACGATCCACCTCATCGAGGACCCGGCCGACAGCTCGATCGGTTGCCTCGATTTGCCCGCCATAGACAGGATTCCTGAGACCGCGTCCTTCCCGGCCCTTGTACTTCTGGATCAACTCCTCGGGAGCTTCGAATGGGTAGTGGGGGTTGTACGTCCACAGGCAAAGGAACATCGGCCGATCTTTTGAGCGACGCATCCACGAGATCGCCTCATCGGCCAGGCGGTCGGTCAGGTATTCGCCCGTCTTGCGAGGCTCGATCGTGGGAATTCGATACGGATCGAAGTACGTCGGCGGCCCACCAAAACCGCAGCCGCCGATGTTGATCTCGAATCCATGTCGATCCGGGAAAAATCCACGCCCACCGGTCGTGGGATCATTCTTGCGGACACGGGTGCCCGAGAGATGCCACTTCCCAAAGAACCCCGTCCGGTAGCCAACCGCTCGGAGCCGCTCGGCGAGAGTCGTGGTCTTGTGCGAAAGGATATGGTCCACGGCTGGCGGTTGGATGACCCGGTCCCTGGGCCAGAACTGCGGGCCATCGGCACCGTGCTGGGTGATATTCAGCCGTGCCGGAGCCAGTCCTGTGATCAGCGCGGCACGCGTCGGCGAGCAGACCGGTGCCGCCGCGTACGCGTCGGTGAACCGCACACCCTGCTTCGCCAGGGCATCAATGTTCGGTGTGTGCAGCCTGGCGTTGCCCTGGCAATGCAGATCCGACCAGCCCATGTCGTCGGTCATGATCAGCAGAACATGGGGACGTGCCGGCGGTGTTGACACCTCCGCGAGCAAGGGTGTGCTGAGCAAGACGACCAATGGAAGAATCATCATGGTTCCATATCAGGAGGTACTGAACGACAGTACCAACAGCGAGCTCGACATTGCAGCCCGAGATTGGCCCCACGCCGATTGTTCGGTCAATCGCAAGTAGTGATCTCGACATCCAGGGACGCTCGTTTACCGGTCAGTTTTCTCGGATGATTCATCCACTTCCACTGGGCAGGGTCTGCTTGTGCGCCGGGGCTTTGTCAGGGAGACTGCGACAAGCGTCGGTTGTGGCTGCAGGAGCTGCGATCAACCGTCCTGGCCACAAGGTGCGAACCGTCATGGAACCACTACGCCAATTTCCAGCCGTCTTGACGCGACCGCTGCTTGCAGCGGCCGTGGCACTCGTTTCGCTTGCCGCCAATCCCGTTGCTGCCCAGGAGATCCTCTACGGCGACTGGAAGGATCGTTGCCTGCGAACGCCAGCCAACCGGGTGCTCAAGGGTCGGTTTCCCACCAAGGAACAGTTGCCCCTGAAGGATTTCCAGGTCGTCGAACAACTCGTGGAGAAGCTGTTCCGCCACACAAAGCAGGCCGTGATCGCCGACGTGTCGAACTGGGTTGGAGAGAAACCCGATCCCACGGAGTTCCTCAACACGCAACGAGCCTACTTCCTTCGGCCAGCCATTCGCTTCCAGCCCTTCGCGCAAAAACTGGTTACCCCGCCCGGCTCGGAACTGATCTTCCACGGAGATTTCCACGGGGACATTCGCTCATTCATCTCGACCCTCGAGTGGCTGAACCGCAGCGGCCGAATGAAGGGTTTCCAGATCACGCGGCCCAACACCTTCATGATCTTCCTCGGCGACTACACCGACCGCGGAGCGTATGGAGTGGAGGTGATCTACACGCTATTGCGACTGAAACTCGCCAACCCCAACCGCGTGTTTTTCGTTCGAGGAAACCACGAGGACTTCCAGTTGACGGCCCGGTACGGTTTCCTGCAGGAAGTCCGTGCCAAGTACGGCCAAACCACCACACCACTGTCGATCTGGCGGATGTATGACCTGCTGCCGGTGGTGATTTACGCCGGAGCCGGCAACGATTTCATTCAATGCAATCACGGTGGCATGGAACCGGGATATGATCCGCGGCCACTGCTCAACGCAACCGGCCAACAGCGTTTTCAGATGCTAGGCGAGCTGGCGCGAGCGCGGTTCCTGGCCGAGAATCCCAACTGGGTCGACACATCGGACAAGAAGCTCAAGAGCCTGCTGGAGACAAAGCTGCGGGACTTCCGTCCTCGCTCACCGACCGTGCCGGCCACGATCGGCTTCATGTGGAGTGACTACAGCGTATTCGCGGACGACCCGGCCCTGTCCTACGATCCCGGCCGAGGATCGCTCGTCTTTGGCCGGTCCGCGACCGGCTACCTGCTCGGCCACGCCAGCAGCGGTCGCGCCAAGCTGCGGGCCGTCTTTCGGGCACACCAGCACTCCAGCAGGCCCAACGCCATGATGAACCGGCTGATCGCGTCCAAGGGGAGCTTTCGGCACTGGCAGGCCACCGATGACGGGCGGCTGGCCGATGCCAGCCCCGCGGAGCTGAAATCCGTCGTCGAAACGGATCGGTTGCGGCCCATTCCCGACCGGTCAGTCTGGACGTTCAACGTGGCCCCCGACAGCGTTTACGGCGTGGGCAACTCCTACGCGTTCGACACGATCGGGATTTTGCACACCGGCAAGTCGTTTGGCGACTGGCGACTCGAAGTCGTCAACGTGCCTGTCAAGGTCGACTGACCGGCAACTCGCCACGGACAGAGCAATAAAACCTGCCAGTTGTTTTGCCATGTCCATTTCAGTTTGCAGTTGTCTCCGGAGAGCTATGGCCATTCTACCTGGATCGGGCCAGGAGACCGGCCATGGCACGGCCCATGGCTTCGCCCACGTTCATGTAGGTCTCGGCGTTGCCACTGTAGTGACCGCCTGAGCTGCCCCCTTTAGACAGCGGGTGGCTGTAAACTGAGGCGACGTTGCCCTTGAACTCCTGGTACTTGCCGGACTTGCCGTCGACCGCAAGTATGGCATCAAGGATCTTCCCGCCACCATCGGTGGCGCCCTTCTTGGTTTGGCCAAGCGAGGCACAGACGAACTTCGCGTTGGGCGCATCGAAGTCCTTGCGAAGTGTCTTGATGAGATGAACCAGGTTCTTCTCGTAGCGGCTCGAAAGCGCCGCACTACGGCTGTCCCGATCGCCCTGCCACCAGAAAAACCCGGCGATCTCGTATTTCTTCGCACCGGGATAGTACTTCTCGAGTTCCGCCAGCACCTTCTTTGTCCTGGCAATATCGCCGTCGTACTGCATACCGGCATACCGGCATACCATTTGATCTTCTTCGGCTCGGTGCCCTTCACCCAGCGTTCCGGCGTCCCCTTGTAACCGGGATGAACCCAGGTGACACCCTTGGAATCGGTGAATTCAAAGCCTTCGCTGCCCGGCGGCAGCAGGTCCCAGCCCAAAGCACGATTGCCAATGCAACTCTTGAGTATGAGTACCGGCGCTTCGGTAGCCTGCCCGACGTGATGACCGATACCGATTTCCGGGCCGATCCTTCCGCCCTTGATGGTCATCCACTCGTTATTGAAACCTCTCATGCCACCGGTGCCGCTGCCCATGATCCGCACGTTGCGCACGTCCTGACGTTCCGTCCATTTCCCCGCGTCGTCCACCAGGTACGGATACAACTTCTTCGTCTTCACCGCGTGCTCCAGCGTTCCATCCTTGTCACCGGCAACCCGGCCGAAACCCAACATGTTGGACTGCCCCAACAGGATGTAGACCTGGACCGGCTTGGACAGATCTGCGGGCTTGCCGTCCGGGTCCGGCAATTGCCGGCCGGGGTCCGCGTTGATCTTCTCGGCCGCCGACGCATTCGATTCGCCGGTCGCCAGTAATGCGATCCAGCACAGGGAGGTTACCAGTATCCGTCTGCTCATCGATGTGTCCTTATTGTCGATTCATGCCCACCACCAGCGTGTTGGACTCTCGTCTCTATTGCTTCGGCCGCCGCCTCGGTGCAGTTCGCCCCCGCGAGCGGACCCGCTCGGGAACCGCAATCTCCGTCTTCCAGGTTTTGCCAGCACGACTGCCATTACGTACGTGGAGCCCGTGAGTCTTGGACCGTCGGATGAACGTGTCCGCGGCATCGACCAGGTTCCTCTTGAGATCCTGCCCAGAGACACTCGCGTCGATCAACTTGATCAATCGACCCTTCGTGCCGTAGATGTCTGGTTCGACCACCAGGATCCCGGTTTTCAAGGTGGCGCCGAGGACGATTTTCAGATCGGCGAATTTCGTCGTCGAAGCGTAAATGAACTTGCCCGCCAGTGCTTCGTCCCAAATGACGCCGCTCAATTTCAAGTTCATCTGATCGACTTCTCTCTTGCTCTTGCCGAAGACAACGACACTGGGAAGCCCATCACAACTCGCCACGTTGATTCCCAGGCGAACACTCTTCATTCGCGGGACGGCCCGATCCGACTCGCTCTTCGTCGTTTTCCGAGAAAACTGCCTGGCGATCAGTTCCAGGTCAGCGGCCATTGCTGCCGAATTCTCGTAAACGTAGTTCGGTCCTCGACGGCTACGTCTGAGTTGTCTTTTGCCATCAGGTGACAAGATACAGAAACCGAAATTTCTCAAGTCCGCCGATGGTGATCGGAGAAACGCCCATTTCAGGAAGCCCGCTTCCTGTTTGTCCTCGTAGGTTGCCGTGCGAATACAGACAAAGTCCCGAGACGTCTTGATGAGTTGTTTGTTGGACAAGAAACTCCTGTCCATGTTTTGCTTACCCGGTCACCACATGCCCGGAACGCCATTGCATTGCGGCGCCGCGGTAATGAACAGAATCGGTTTCCCGGTTCGTTTCGCCTCGGCCAGGCCCTCTGTGAGCACGCCATACCACGCGATGCCGGGGACGACTTTCCTGCTATTCGGCACACTGCCGCCATAAGAGGCCCCGGTTGGTGGTGCCAGTTGAGCCGTTGCGGATGAGGACAACGCCACAACAGCCACTGCCACGGACAAACCCAGCAGGCGACGATACTCTGCGATTGAATTCACGCTTCACTCTCCATTCAGGGATTCGCGGAATCCTGGCCCACAGAGATCAGGCAAGGTCGAAGCGATCCAGGTTCATCACCTTGTCCCACGCGGCCACAAAATCTCGCACAAACGTCTGCTCCGCGTCGTCACTTCCGTAGACCTCCGCGATGGCCCGGAGCTGGGAGTTGGAACCGAAGATGAGATCGACAGATGTGCCGGTCCACTTGACCTCGCCCGTCCCGCGGTCGCGGCCCTCGAACACGTGCTCGCATTCGGCGAACGCCTTCCACTCGGTGTCGTTGTCGAGCAGGTTCACGAAGAAATCATTGGTCAGCGTCTCGGGCCGGCTGGTGAAGACACCGAGTCCGGACTGCCCGACGTTTGCGTTGAGCACCCGCATGCCGCCGACGAGAACCGTCATTTCCGGAGCGGTCAACGTCAACAGGTGCGCTCGATCCACCAACTGCTCTTCGGCCGGCCTGGGGTGGCCGTTTCCGACGTAGTTGCGGAACCCGTCTGCGGTCGGCTCGAGCACCGCGAAAGACTCGACGTCGGTCTGCTCCTGTAACGCGTCGGTCCGCCCCGGTGAGAAGGGAACCTGCACATCGCATCCGGCGTTCTTCGCAGCCTGCTCGACGGCCGCACACCCGCCCAGAACGATCACGTCACCAAGCGAAACCGCCTTCCCGTCGGACTGGGAACCGTTGAACTCCGCCTGGACCTGCTCCAGCGTCTGCAGCACCGTCGCCAGTTCGGCCGGACTGTTGACTGCCCAGTCCTTCTGCGGCGAGAGACGAATCCGCCCGCCGTTCGCTCCACCGCGTTTGTCGGTATCGCGGTACGTCGCCGCCGACGCCCAGGCGGTCGAGACCAGTTGAGAGATAGACAGTCCTGATGCGAGGAGCTTCTCCTTGAGAGCAGCGATGTCCTGATCCCCAATCAACTCCTGATCCGCATCGGGGACGGGGTCCTGCCACAACTGCGGCTCGGGAACCAACGAGCCGAGGCACCGCGAGACGGGCCCCATGTCCCGGTGCGTCAGCTTGTACCACGCCCTGGCGAAGGCATCTGCGAACTCGTCCGCGTTCTCGTGGAAACGCTTTGAAATCGGCCCGTAGATCGGGTCCACTTTCAGCGCGAGGTCCGTCGTGAACATCATCGGGGCGTGCTTCTTCGACGGATCGTGAGCATCCGGTACGGTGTCGACCGCAGAAGCATCCGTGGGAGTCCACTGCGTGGCACCGGCAGGACTCGTCACCTGCTCCCACTCGTAACCGAACAGGTTGTCAAAGTAGTTGTTGTCCCACTTTGCCGGCTCGGTGGTCCATGCGCCCTCCAATCCGCTACTGATCGTGTCGCCGGCTTTGCCGCTGCCAAAGCTGTTCTGCCATCCGAGGCCCTGCTCCTCGAGACTGGCCCCCTCCGGTTCGGGACCGACGTATTCGTCCGCATCGGCGGCGCCATGGGCCTTGCCGAACGTGTGTCCGCCCGCAATCAGTGCAACCGTCTCCTCGTCATCCATCGCCATGCGGCCGAACGTTTCCCGAATGTCCGCCGCTGCAGCGATCGGGTCCGAGTTGCCGTTGGGTCCCTCCGGATTCACGTAGATCAGCCCCATCTGAACCGCCCCGAGCGGATCCTCAAGATCGCGCTCACCGCTGTAGCGTTCGTCCCCCAGCCACTCACTCTCAGGACCCCAGTAAATGTCCTCCTCGGGCTCCCAGACGTCTTCCCGTCCACCGGCAAATCCAAACGTCTTGAATCCCATCGACTCCAGGGCACAGTTGCCGGTAAAGACCATCAGGTCGGCCCAGGAGATCTTGCGGCCGTACTTCTGCTTGACCGGCCAGAGCAGCCGGCGGGCCTTGTCGAGGTTCACGTTGTCGGGCCAGCTGTTCAAAGGCGCAAAGCGGAGTGTGCCGGAGCTGGCGCCGCCGCGGCCATCGGAAATACGGTAGGTGCCGGCGCTGTGCCACGCCATGCGAATGAAGAACGGCCCGTAGTGGCCGTAATCGGCCGGCCACCAGTCCTGCGACGTGGTCATCACCTCGTCGATGTCCTGCTTCAGAACAGCCAGGTCGACCGTCTTGAACTCCTCGGCGTAGTCAAAGCTCTCGTCCATCGGATCCGACAGCGACGAGTTCTGGTGCAGAATCTGCAGCTTCAACTGGTTCGGCCACCAGTCTTGATTCGAAATGGCCCCGGCAGCCGTATGTCTGTGTGAGGGGTTCATCGGGCACTGGCCGTTGCTGTTCATGTTGTCTCCGATCGCTTCTGAGAAGTGGTTTCCAGCACCGAGCACGGGTGGGACCGCTTCACGGCTGGACTGCGTTGAATGTGAGAACCCTGGGTCCAGGGCGAGACTGTGCTGTGCAGGACCGGCATCGCGAAGTCAAGCACATCACCTGGCATCGCGGACAGGGCAGGAGTCTGACACTCGGGCAACTATGCCCTTGGCGGTGGTTGTAGTCAAGACGCCAGAAGTCCATCACGCTCAACGGCCTGGACGACGAGTCCCGGCGGTCGCA
>Ga0115002_10000213_pt1 | contig 84562 bp, 64 predicted proteins | sample ArcticOcean_MG_C_8_FD_89576 | JGI IMG/M metagenome (GOLD analysis project Ga0115002, IMG submission 89576) | Marine microbial communities from western Arctic Ocean - ArcticOcean_MG_CB11_86 | ecosystem: Environmental > Aquatic > Marine > Oceanic | place: Arctic Ocean: Canada Basin | collected... | reverse complement strand
CAAACGATGGACTCGGCCACTGAACGACTGGAATGCAGCCATCAATAGGTTCTCCATTATGTTTGAAGATCGAGTTCCGCTCAGATAATCCGTGTCATCGGTTACACAAATTACTGGACACACCCTGGAGAGCCAGCTGGCGTTTGGGTTTGGTGCGGAAAGTACCCGGAGCAGGTTGTTTGGATTTGGTGAGGGGCTTATTCCAAAATGATAGAAGATGCCAACGATCGCGCGGCGCGTTTTGTTTTGACATTCGGGGAGCGTGGTTGCATCCTTACTCGTGATTTCAATTTCGGCGAGGTGAGGGTGCGATGAATTTGAGTGGTGAAGAGCAGGGGATGTTGGCTGGTGACCTTGGTGAGGGCGCGCGCAAGGCGATCGAGCAGCAGATCCGTGTGGGCGATTTCTTTGGCGCGGATGATTTTGTGGCCGTGCGATCCGTGCACGTGATGGCGGATATCGAGGCGATTGCTGATCCCGGTCTGGGGTTTCTGGAGGGTTTGGCGCGTAAGGGTGGGACGTTTCGCGTGCCGGTTACGATGAATCCGCGGAGCGTGGATTTTGAGATGTGGAAGGAGATGGGGCAGGAGGAGGAGACGGTTCTGAAGGAGCGCAGGATTGTGGAGGCGCTGACGAAGATGGGCGCACTGCCGTGTCACACGTGTATCAATTATCAAACGGTGGATCAGCCGCGATTTGGTGAGCACCTGGGGTGGGGTGACACAGGGACGGTGATTTTTGCGAATTCCGTTGCGGGCGCCCGGTCGAATTTCGAGGCGGGTCCGGCGGCGGTGTGCGCGGGTTTGACTGGGCGGGTTCCACGATACGGATTTCACCTTCCCGAGAAGCGGCGCGGTTCCGTTCGCGTGGTGGTGAAGGATCAGCCGGTGTCGACGAGTGATTGGGGCGCTTTGGGCTGTGTGGTGGGGAGAAAGGTGGACGATTACTGGCGCGTGCCGGTTTTCGAGGGGTGCGAGGAGAGACAGCCTGCGATCGATGATCTGAAACATTTGGGGGCGTCGCTTGCGAGTTATGGTTCGCTGGCGATGTTTCATCTGGTTGGGGTGACGCCCGAGGCGAGGACCGCAGAAGAGGCCTACGGTGGCAACGCGCCGGACGAGACGATCGTGATCCGCCCCGGGACGATTCAGGAGACGTACGATTCGTTCGTGCCGGAGAAGGAGGAGGCCGATCTGGTGGTGTGCGGTACCCCTCAGCTTTCACTTTTCGAACTGCGGAAGGTGGTGGATCTGCTTCGCGGGAAACAGGTTTGCAAAGACACCAAGCTGTTTCTGACGACAAACGCCCAGGTGAAGGCGGTGGCGGATCAGGCGGGATATACAGAAGTCGTGTGTGCGGCTGGCGGCAGGATTCTGACGGGAGTTTGCTTCTATATTATGACGGCGCGATATCTCCAGGAGCGCTTTAATTACCGGACGCTGGTGACGGATTCGGCGAAGCTGGCCAATATTATTTCGGGATACGGGTATAATCCGATTTTCAGATCCACAGAGGCTTGTGTAGCGGCGGCCGTGAGCGGGAAGGTGAAATAGGATATTTCGATGGCTGAGACACTCACACTTAGAGGACACCCCGGCGTGGGGCCGGTTGCGGAAGGGGAGGCGCTGGTATCGCACGAGGGTTTCAGCGCGAGATACGACTACGATCGGTATAAAGGTGTGATCAGCAGGCGGTCACACGAGCTCTACGGGCAGTCGATTGTGGGGAAGGTCGTGGTGTTCCGAACGGCCAAGGGTGGGGTGGCCACGTCGTGGATGATGCTGGATATGGTTGAGCGTGGGACGTGTCCGGCGGGGTTCATTTTCTGCAGGACGAATCCGGTGATGGTTCAGGGCGCCGCTCTAGCAGACGTGGCTTTGATGCACGAGCTGACACCCGATCCCCTGGAGGCGATCCAGCAAGGCGATTTCGTTCGGATGAATCCTGCGGAGGGAATTGTGGAGGTCACCCGGCGTGTTTGAACGCAGGCGAGTGGGCGAGTTCGAGGTGACGGCTTTCAGCGCCGGAACGTCCAGGCTGGACGGCGGGGCGATGTTCGGCGTGGTGCCGAAGACAATCTGGTCGGAACTTTTGCCTCCCGACTCCGATAACCGAATTCAGTTGGGGTTGACCTGTTTGCTGATCAAATCGCCTGAGGCGACGATCCTGGTCGAGACCGGTATTGGCGCGGCGAAACTCCCAGAGGCGTATCAGGAGATCTTTGCGGCCGATCCCTCAGAGCGTGTGGTGAATTCGTTGCGGGAGATCGGTACAGAGCTGGAAGAGATCGACCGGGTGATTCTGACACATCTTCATATGGATCACGCGGGTGGCGCGACGGTGGCGGACGGTGAGGGATATTCACCCGCGTTTCCCTCGGCGAGATATACCGCGCAGAGACAGGAGTGGGAAGACGCCCTGGGCGCAGACCGGCAGAGCGTGCGTGGGTATCACGCCGAGACAGATCTGCTTCCGCTGGAGCGAGCGGGTGTGCTGGATCTGGTAGAAGGAGACGTGGAGGTGTCGCCCGGCGTGGAGGTGTTTCTCACCCCGGGGCACACGGCGGCCCATCAGTCGGTGCTGGTGCGGTCGGGTAGGGAGACGGTTTGCTTCGTGGGCGACCTGGTGCCGACCGCTCATCATATGCACCCGGTCTATATTATGGCGTTCGATCTTTATCCCCGGGATACGTTTCGGGTTCGACAGGAAGTGCTCAAACGGGCGGCGTCCGAAAACTGGCTGATGGTTTGGCCTCACGATCCTGAGCGGCTGTGGGGCAGAATCGAAGCGGCGAAGCGCGGAAGCTACAAGGTGCGGGAGGAGTAATCCAATATGTCTACAAAGATGGTGTTTCTATCGAAGATGCCGGAAGAATGGATGGACAAGGTGAGGGCTCTGGATCTCGAGGTGTGCGAAGTAAAAGATGATGCAGAGGCGCTGAAAGAGATTGTGGACGCGGATGCGTATTTTGGCAAGGTGACACCCGAGCTGCTCGCGGCTGCGGGTCAGCTAAGGTGGATTCAGGCCACGAGCGCCGGGCTGGACAATTACTTTTTCCCGGAACTAAACGCACACGAGGCGCAGGTTACCAATATGCGCGGGATCTACAGTGACGTGATCGCGGAGCACGTGTTCGCATTTTTGCTTTCGCTGTCCAGAGGAATGCAGATCTATATCCGAAGGCAGTTGGAGAGAAAGTGGGACAAGCACAACGTAGACGTGATCCACGTGGCCGGGAAGACGCTTGGTGTGCTGGGGCTGGGTGGGATTGGTCTGGCGGTTGCCAGCCGGGGAAGCGCCTTTGGAATGCGTGTGCTGGCCGTGGATCCGGCGCCCAAGGACAACCCTGATTTCGTAGAGCGTATCTATCAACCGAGTCAGTTGAAGGAGATGTTGGCCCAGGTGGACTACCTGACGATCTGTGTGCCTCACACGAGTGAGACGGATCATTTGATCGACGCGGACGCCCTGAAGGCTATGAAAAAGACCGCGATCGTGATCAATATCGGGCGCGGAAAAGTGCTGGATCTGAACGCGCTGACACAAGCGCTGGAAGCGGGAGATCTGGCCGGGGCCGCGCTGGACGTTTTTGAAGAGGAACCGCTCCCGGCGAGTCATCCGCTCTGGGGAATGGAAAATGTGATTATTACGCCTCACACAGCTGCGTTTTCTAATGAGATCGAGCCCCGCAGATATACGTTGATCGTGGAAAATGTGCGAAGATTCTGTGCGGGTGAGCGACTCCTGAACGTGGTGGACAAACAGGTGGGGTATGTGGTGGAGAAGAATGACAGTGACGATTTCGAAGATCTCCTTCAGTAATCTTTTGTGGCTTTTCCTCTCGGGGAAACGTACTGAACGCTTGAGGAGGCAATTGTGGTGAAACCTTTACTGGCCCTTGTCGTTGGCTTGTCGCTGATTACCTATCCTGCGATCGCAGGTGATTCCGGTGTGCCCGGAGATTTGAACGGAAGTGGGAATGTGGACTTCGCGGACTTCCTGTTGATGTCCAAAGGGATTCAGTCCGGGTCCGCCCTGTGTGATTTGAATGGGGATGATCGGGTCGATGACAAAGATTTCGTTCTGTTCTCCCGAATCTACGGATCGGACGGGGCAGGAGATCGGTCACGCGCCCACAAATTCGCTCCGGGGAAGGCGGGCGTGGCTCATCTCATCTTGCGAGAAAGGAGCAAAGGGCGTTCAACGCCGACGGTCACTGTGGGCGATACCCTCGAGGTCGAGCTGTTTATGGAGGCCAGGGGAGCGAGCGTGACCCAGGTGGAGGTGATCCTGAGTCTCGATGATGCGTATCTCCAGGTGGTTCGTGCGAACCCGCGTGGTGATATCATCCGGCCCTTTCTGGCGGGCGGGTTCCTCAGCGGTCAGGTGGAGGTGAATGACACGCAAGGAGATTTGGTGGGTGATAGCGACGCAAATCAGATCCCGCTTTTCCAGCTCCACTATTCCGAACTCATTGCGAATTTTCAGGGGATTCCCCAACGTGTCGCAGTCGGGAACGGTGTGGTGGCACGGTTCAAGGCTCGGGTGATCGGGGCGCCTTCGGTGGGCGTGACTCCGATTCTGATCGACGTGATTTCACCTACGGGTGCGGAAACTGGATACTTCATCGTGAGTGACCCGGGGGCGGTCTATAATTTCGCGCGGATGACCTCGATGGAGGTGACCGTTCTGCCCGATCCCGACACGCCGGTTCTGGATCTTGACAGACTGGGGACGGAGATTGTCCTGGCAAGAGGGGATCGGCTATCGCTGGACCTGAGTGAGGCGCTGGTTTCCGGACCTTCGGAGCGGATCGTGTGGACTGCTGTTGTGGGTGCGGAGATCGCGATTGCCTCGGTGGACGGGTCGACGCTGACCGTGATCGGGAATCAGGTCGGCCAGGCGGAGCTGGAGGTGACGGCTACCGACGTACAGACAGGAGAGCCACAGCGCGTGAGTTTTTACCTGGAAGTTCAGCGAGGTGTGCTGACAAAACATCAAGCTGTGGTGGCTGCAGCGATTACACGAGCGGGTGTTTCGGTGCCGGGACTGATTCTGAAGATCGGAAGGTCGGTTTCCGGCCGGGAGATTCAATACAAGTGGAGCGGTGAGACCGACGGTGAGGGTAGGGCCACGATTGATATTCAAGTTGAATCTGACGCCCAGTTCTGGCGTGTTGGAGCAAGCGGATATTACAGAGCGATTGCGGTGGACGCACTCAGCGGCGAGGTGGTCGGTGAATGGGGCAGCCTGCCTATTTCCGGTGGAGCGGAGAATGACCTGACGCTCCGAATCGACTGAGAGGCAAACAACCAGTAACAAAACCAAAAGACGGGAGAACTCAATGTTCGGCGCAACTGCAGGACCCCTGGGGAAGACGTATATCGAGCTGGAAGGCGAGATCTGTGGCGCACAGGCGGATGAGCGAGGACCGATTGGAGGTGGAGCGGGATATACCGAGATGGTTGCCGCACCGGGTGAAGCAGTGACCACCCTGGATCAACTGCTCGAAGCCCTGGAATCCGCGAAATCCGGTGACGTGATCTACATTGACGGGGACGCGGAGATCGATTGTACGGAACGCGTCTATATCGAGTCTCTGGTTCTGGAGATTCCCGGTGGAGTCACCCTGGCGAGCAACAGGGGGGAGAACGGTTCGCCCGGCGGAATGATTCTTTGCGATGCGTTTGACACCAAGCCGCTGATCAAGGTGACCGGGCCTGGTGTTCGGATTACCGGTCTGCGGATTCAGGGCCCCAATCCCAAACGCTGTCTGGAACACCACAACCGGTCGTTCAAAGAGGGCAGGGGACACGAGTACTACTACAAGTTTCCGACTTCGGACGGGATCGACTCGAGCCAACCGGATCTGGAAGTGGACAATTGCGAATTGGGCGGCTGGAGTCACGCGGCGATTTATCTGCTGTCTGGAGATGGCCACCGGATCCACCACAATTTCATTCACCACAATCAGTATAATGGATTGGGTTACGGGGTCAGCCACGATACGGCGTTTTCCACGATCGAGTACAATCTGTTCGATTCGAACCGTCACTCCCTCGCCGGCACGGGGCGGGCAGGCAGTGGTTACGAGGCGAGACACAATGTGGAGTTGGGCGAGTCGCTGAGCCACTGCTTCGATATGCACGGTGGTCGCGACCGGAAGGACGGGACGGATGTGGCGGGTTCGTGGATGAAGGTGCATCACAATACCTTCAGGGCCCCGAAAACGGCGGTGGTGGTGCGCGGTGTGCCGGAAGATGGGGTGGAGGTGAACAACAACTGGCTGTATCAGTCGCCGGAGGAGCTGTCCGTTCGGTCCGACGGGAAGACAAAGGTACTCTATAACGCGTACGGTCTGGATAATCCTGTGTTCGTTGCGGAGGGAGAAGCAAGGGAACGATAAGTTGAAGATACGTGTGAGCCTGCCTTTCGATACATCCCCCTTCGCTGCTTTGCAGCTTCGGAGGACACTCGAGGAAACGGAGTTATGTCGTTTGGTATAGATGGGGATTCTGAGCCACTGCGGCAGAAAAGCTACAACGCGGGATCACTTCATTGAAGTTGGTTTTGCAGTTTCGGTGGCAACAAATGAAAGGAGAGCAGGGCGATGCGAATTACTTCGATCGATCTCTGGACCGTGGAGGTCCCCTCGATTCCCGGGCGCGTTAACAGTCCCGAGTGGGTCCCGAAAGTTCAGTGGGACGAACTGCCCAAACATATGATTCGGTTGAATACCGATACGGAGTTCTACGGTATCGGTGAGACGAGCCGCGTGATTTCCATTGAAGATACCCGGGCGGGCGCGGCTAAGATCCTCGGCAGAGACCCCGAGCAGATGACTTTGCAGAATCTCTACGAGGATCGGTCCGACGGCGAAGAGAAGTCCCTGGAGGTGGGCGGAGGTCCCGCCTATCACGCGTTCGAGATCGCGGTGTTCGATCTGATGGGTCGGATCAGGAATGTGCCTGTGCACGGATTGATCGGAGGCGCGGTGAGAGATCGCGTGAGGGCGGATTACTGGATGGGATCGCAGACCACCTGAAGATGGCAAGCGAACGGTTGAGCGCGCGCTGGAGGGCGGTTTCAAGGGGATCAAGATCAAGTGCAAGATCGAGGAGCCGATGGTCGATCGCCTGAAGGCGATTCTGGAGGTGGGCGGTCCGGAGTTCAAGGTGACCGTTGACCCCAACGAGCGCTTCAAGACGGCGGAGCAGACGATTGCCCTTGCCCACGAGCTGGAGCCGCTGGGAAATGTGGAGGTGTTCGAAGACCCGATTCCCAAGTCCGATCTCGAGGGATATGTCCAGATCCACGAGGCGATCACCCAGCCGGTTGCAATGCACCTGGGAAATGGCGCAGGTATTCTGCGGGCGGTGAAGGCGGGGGTGGTGGACTGTGTGAATCTGGGCGGCGGTCTGGTGGGCTTTATGCGCAACGCGGCGGTCGCTCAGGCGGCGGGTCTGAGGTGCTGGCACGGTTCAGGCGTGGATCTGGGAATTATGGAGACCGCGTTTCTGCACACAGCCTGTGTGGTGCCGAATTGTACGATGGCTTCCGATTTTGTGGGCAGCTGGGTGAGAGAGGATGATCTGATTCTGGAGCCGCTGACATTCGAGGACGGGTTTACGCCCGTTCCGATGAAACCAGGGCTGGGCTGTGAAATGGATATGAATGCGATCGAGAAATACACGCAGTCACACGAGCGGTTAAACGCTTAGTCGATAAATAACCAGCGCAGCTATTTGAGAGGGATCTGTATCGTAACTACAGATCCCTTTCCCATTTCACTTTCGATGGATAGGGTTCCGCGGTGTTTCTGGACGATGTTGAAACTGATCGAGAGCCCTAGGCCCGTGCCGACGCCTACCCCGGTTGTGGTGAAACCCGGATCGAATATCCGATCGAGAGTTTTCTGCGGAATTCCTCTTCCAGTGTCTGAGATTTTGATCCAGATATTCTGGGTATCGGATGAGGTTTCGATGGTGATTACGCCGTGTTCTTCGATGGCCTCGATCGCGTTGAGCAGGAGGTTCATAAAGACCTGGTTGAGCTCTGCGGGATAGCAGTATATCTCCGGGATGTCGCCATATTCCTTGACGATCGAGACCGGGGTCTGTGATTCGTAAGGGAGCAGGGCCAGGGTGCTGTCCAGACCTTCCCGAAGGTCCGCTTTCTGGTATTCAGCTTCGTCGAGGCGGGCGAAGTTTCTGAGGTGTTTGACGATCTGCGAGATGCGATCTCCAGCCGAAAGGGCGTTGAGCGTGCTGGTCTTGAGGATGTTGAGCAGTTTTTCCAGCTGCGCGTCCAGGGCGCCGTTTTTCTGTAGTATGCCCGTGATTCTGTCCAGTCCTCGATTCAGTACATCGGTGGCGCTGTTGATCGCGCCGATCGGGTTGTTGATTTCGTGAGCTATTCCGGCTACGAGAATGCCGAGGGCGGCCATCTTTTCGGACTGGATCAGTTCCCGGGTTCTCTCCTGTACCCGGTGTTCGAGTTCGCTGATCTGTTCGTCGCGGCCGTCGCGCGAGACGGAGAGCTGAAGCGTTGCCGGTGTCTCCGAGTAGACGAGGTCGCGGTCGACCGCCTGCACTTCGAAGGTATAGTTCCCTACCGGCAGATCCTGGTATTCGACACGTCCATTGCCGGTGCTTCGCCAATCGGGATCGACTCCCGCGAGGCGATAGCGATACACCATCGCCTCAGGGCGTGTTTTGTAGCTTTTTCCGTTGAATTCGAAGGCGACCAGCCTGGTGCTTTCCGATAGTTCGATTTCCTCGGTGGTTTCGTAGCGCCTGTCTGCCACCACCGCGTCGATGTTCACTGTTGGAGCGAATGCCCCGGGTGGGCGATAGTGGGTGACCCCTTTGTTCGTGCCGACCCAAATCGATCCTTCCTTGTCCTGAAAGATGACCTGGCAGACATTTCCGGACAGCCCGTCTTTGATGGTGAGGGTTTGAAATACGTTCCCGTCGAATCGACTCAGACCACCCCCACTTGTGCCGAACCACAAATTGCCTTCCCTGTCTTCCAGGCTGGACCAGATGTTGTCCGATGTCAGACCATCGGCTGTCGTAAAAATGTCGCAGCGCTTTCCGTCGAATCTGGTGACGCCATCGCCGGTCGATCCAAACCAGACATTGCCCTTGCTGTCCGCTGTAATGGACCAGACGCTGTCCGCGGCAAGTCCATCGGCCACACCGTAGGTATTCCACGTTGTTCCATCGTAACGGGTGGCTCCGCCGAATGTCCCGATCCACAAATGGCCCTTCTGGTCGACTGCGAGACAACGCGCGCGGTTGTGGGCCAGGCCGTCCTTTTCTGTGAAGTTTCGGAATGACTTTCCGTCAAACCGGGTCAGACCTCCCCAGGTGGCGAACCAGATGTTGCCGTCGTGGTCTTCGGCCATTTCCCACACCCTGTTGCTCCCCAGGCCATCATCCTCTGTGAAGGTCTTGAAGGTCTGACCATCGTAGAGTACCACGCCGCCGTCCCAGGTGCCGAACCAGAGATTTCCGTTTTGTGCTTTGAGGGACGAGAGTACCACGTTGTCCGGCAGACCGTCCTTTGTGGTGAACGCGGTGAATGAAGTTCCGTCGAATCGGGTGATGCCCCCACCGAACGGTGCGAACCACAGGTTGTCGTCGTTATCCTGCAGGACCGACATTACGCCGTTGTCGACCAGGGTGTCTTCGTGCGTGTTGAAGGAGGTGAAGGTGCGGCCGTCGTAGCGGTTGAGGCCGCTGAAGGTTCCGAACCAGAGGTGGCCCTCCCTGTCCTGGGTGATGGACCACACCCTGTTGTTGGCCAGGCCGTCGCGTTCGGTGAGTGTGGTGAACGACGTTCCGTCGAACCGGCTGACGCCACCGTAGGTACCGAACCACAGATCTCCGTCCTTGTCCTGAAGGATACACAGGATCCCGTTGCCGGCCAATCCGTCGGTGTCTGCGAAGTTCGTGAACTCCTGGCCGTCGTATTTGCTTACGCCTCCCGCATTGGTGCCGAACCAGAGGTGACCCTCGCGGTCCTCCAGGATCGACCTGACCCAGTTGTCGCCGAGTCCTTCCCGGGTGGTGAAGGTGGAAAATATCCGCCCGTTGTAGCGGCTCAATCCGCCTTCGGTACCGAACCAGAAGTGCCCGTTGCGGTCCAGAAGGATCGCCGCGATTTGATTGTTGGCCAGCCCGTCTTCGGTCGTAAGATTTCTGAAGATTTCACCATCGTAACAACTCACACCTCCCTCGGTTCCAATCCAGAGGCTCCCCTCTGTGTCCTCTATGATAGTGGAGACTTCATTGTGGACGAGCCCATCCTCAGTGGTCAGGTTCTGGAACGATTCGCCGTCGAAACGGCTGATGCCCGCCTCGGTGCCAAACCAGAGCATCCCGTCCCGGTCCTCGAATACACAGGATACTTCATTGTGTGCCAGTCCGTCTCGGGTGGTGTAGTTCCGGAAAACTCGCCCGTCGAAGCAGCTCACGCCACCCCCGTAACAGGTGAACCAGAGTTTGCCGGACTTGCTTTGCAGAATAGACCACACGAATCCGCTGACGAGGCCATCGGTTACGTCGAAGGTGTGCCAGGTGCCTTTCCGGTTCACACCGTGCAATTCGCGCCCCGGGCCTGCAGGCGCTTCGTAAAGGGCCAGGGTGTGCCTGATGAGACCATCGGGCGCAGCGTTGCCGTAGTCCAGGGCGAATTCCCGCAACACTTCTTGCCACCGGTTGCCGGCAGTGAGTGTTTCCCTGAATCTAAGTACGTCGAGCGGCGTGTCTGCAGTGAGCAGCTTGCTGAAGACGCTACCGACTGTTTGCCGTCCTGTCTTGGTGGATACCCTGAGGCCGACTTTTTCGAGGATGGGGACCAGCTTGTACCGGAAGCAGCGTTCGAACTCTTCGTGGTCGTCCGGCGACAGGTGAAAGGAGATTCGGGCTGTGGTTTCCGGAAGTGTTTCGGGCATCTTTATAGGTACCGTAGTGAGATTGTGAGGATGCAAAGTATCGCAGGAGCGGCGTTTAAAACCTACCCGTCCGCGTGATAATAATAGCCTGATGAATACGTATGTCAAGGGCAAGTCATATGAGTCTAGGGAGGGTATCGGTCTCTCAATTTCGCTTTGATCGCTTTCCGGGTAGCATTATCATTGTAGCCGGTCGAGCGTTCGAAATCCAGGAGAAGAAATGTCACCGGTTACCAGATTTTCCATCGCGTTTCTGATGCTGATCCTCCTGCTGGGAGGAGGCGCCCTCGGGTATCATCTGATCGAGGGATGGTCTCTGTGGGATTCGATTTATATGACCATTATCACGGTGACGACCGTTGGGTATGGCGAGGTTCATCCGCTTTCCCAGAACGCCCAGAAATTTACGGTGCTGCTGTTGGCTCTGAGTCTTGTGACAGCAGGATTCTCCGTTACAACGGTGATCGGGTTCGTGTTTGAAGGACAAATTCTCACGGCAATGCGAGGGCGCAGGATGGAAATGCAGATTTCGAAATTGCGGGATCATTATATCATTTGCGGGTGCGGTGTGGTGGGTAAGGAGGTAGCCCAGGAGTTTGTCGAGGGAGGCGTGCCTTTTGTGATGATCGATCGCGATCCTCTGCATTCTGAGCTCGGTCGGGACAAGACCATCCTATTCGTTGAGGGAAATGCGGAGCACGATGATATTCTGATCGAGGCCGGAATCGAACGGGCAAAGGGGTTGATTTCGGTTCTTCCGGAAGACGCGCTGAATGTTTTTGTGGTGCTGTCCGCCCGGCAGTTGAACCCGGAACTGACCATTATTGCACGCGCGGCAGAGGAGCAGACGATCGGGAAATTGACAACGGCCGGGGCCGATCGCGTGATGTCGCCTTACCAGCTCGTAGGCCGCAGGATCGCTTCTGTGGTCCTTCGTCCTTCCATCGTGGAATTCCTGGATGTGGTGGTCGGACAAGGTAAGGCCGCGATGCGGTTGGAGTCGTGTAAGGTGGAGGCCGGTTCCGGTTTGGTCGGAAAGCACCTGAGGGAGGCCAATATCGGTCAGGAGACTGGCGCGATCGTGGTCGGCATTCACGGTCCGGACGGGAAGGCGAAAGTGAATCCTTCAGCGGCCTTGACGCTGTCTTCGATCGAATTGCAGGAGGGGGATATCCTGATCGGCCTTGGGAGTGGGGACCAGTTGGGAAAGTTGAAGACGATGGCTGATGGGAGCTGATGATGATGCTCCTGTGCTAAATTATCCGGCCGGCCGGTATATTACTGACCGGTTTTTTTGTGTAATAGATCAGTTCAGGGAGAACGTGAGATGTCGCTTCCGATTTGTGTAGTTACCGATGCCGAAGGTCAGACGCTGGAAGATGGGTCGAGGCGTTATTCGGGTTACTATTTCCGAGAAATTCTTGCTCACGCGGGCATTCCATTCGATGAAGTGTCGAGGCCTGTGTCGGGAACCGATTTGGCGGACAGAGGCCTTGTCCTGCTGCCCTGGAATCTGACGTTTGACGAGAATGAAGCGCGCGTGATTTCAGATTTTGTCGAAGGTGGTGGGGCCCTGATCGGGCTGGGTGGGAGTTCAGGTCTGGACGCGGTTTTCGGCGCCGAGGACCGGGGTGCGATGGCGGATGGTTATCTCCAGGTTGTTGAAGGTGAACACGCCATTGTAAACGGTCTGGCGAGCAGTTTGCACTGTTTTGGCGGCCGGCGGGTCAAGGCCACCGGCGGTCGGGCGATTTGCCGTGTGACCGGAGCGAGCGACGGTATTGTAGAGCACAGGTCCGGGAAGGGGCTGTCCATCCTGATCGGTCCGGATCTCGTGAGTACCATTTTGCAGATTCAGCAGGGCCAAGAGGTACCTCCGGCGGAGGGTCCAACGCGTATCGATGTGATCAAAGGATTGACTCTGGATCTGGATCGTGACCGGCTGCCTATCGCCGAAGAGGGAGGTCTGGCGTTTCTGGAGCCGATCGGTGATGAACTCAGAGGGATCATCATACGAGCGGTCTTATACGCTTGCTCGGTAATGGATATCCGGACGCCTATTCTCTGGTATTGGCCGGATAATTTGACGGCCATCGCACATATGTCTCACGATTCGGACGGAGGTGACGAAGCGCTGGGCTGGTCGCTTTTCAAGTTGACGCAGGAGGTGGGTATTCCGACGACCTGGTGCATTATGGCCGGGCACTATCAACCGGAGTTCTATGAAGCCGTTCGGGAGTACGGGTCGGAGGTGGCGCTTCACTACGATGCCCAATCATTTCAAACGGCGGACGATGAGACGAAACCCGAAGTTGCCCATCTGAAATGGGGATACGACGAATTCACAGGGCAGCTCGATACAGTCGCCCGCGCCGCGGGTTGTGCCGTAACGACGAACAAGAATCACACGCTTCGGTGGCAAGGACGTCTGGAGTTTTTTAGATGGTGTGAGAAAGCGGGCGTGACTGTGGAGCAGAGCAAGGGGCCGAACACCCCTTATACGAATGGTTTTCCGTTCGGTGGATGCCATCCGTGGTTTCCAATGGAAGATGGGGAACCTGGAGGGAAGATGATCGATGTTCTGGAGGTGAATTTGACGGTGCAGGATATCCACCGCAGGTGCTCCACGCATCTCGCCACGCAGTTCGCCGAGCGGATCTACAAGCATTACGGGATCGGTCACTATCTGTTCCACCCGGCCCACGTCTGGGATCCCGCCGTGCGCGGCGGCCTTCGCGCGATCGTGGGTTTCATACACGATTTGGAGATGCCCTGGTGGACCGCTGCCCGGATCGGGCAGTGGGAACGTGCGCGGCGAGCGGTGAGGTTCACGCGGTCTGGAACCGGCGGATATGAGCTGGTGGCGGGGGAATCACTCCAGGGGGCGACCCTGCTTTTCACAGGTGGTGGGAAGGCGAAGGTGAACGGCGTGAACGTGGAGGAGCAGGTCGAGCGATACGGATTCACGCTTGGCACGGCGACATTGGATATCGCTGCGGGTGAATCTGGAGTCGGAATTCAGATTTGATTACGCAGGTGGATTTTGAGAAGGCCCGGCGATGATTTCGTCGGGCCTTCTTCTTTTGCGATCAATTCGAGCAGGATTTGGCTCTAATTCAGATTTCCTGGTGGACCCCTCTCCCCGGGCTGCGATGCTCTCCAGAATAACCGGTCGACCAAAGGCAGCGCGTGTTTCTGCACCTTCCAGAGTTCTACGGCAGGATATTATCCGCCGTGCGTGTCTGATACAAGGGCTTTCAGTCTTAGCGTATGATGTCGATTTCTTCCAGGAATTTGATGACTTCGACCCAGTAAGCGGGCCAGTCCGGCGGACAGTCGATGTGGTTGGACTGATACGTCAGAAGGCGCGAATCTTTCGCTGCCTCTGACAGCGCAAGGGCGTGGCTGTAGGGGATGAGGGTATCGTGTTCACCGTGGGTGATGTGTACAGGATTATCAAAAGCGGATACCTCTTCGAGATTATCAAAGGGATCACGTACGAGAAATCCGGGCGAAAAGTATCGCGAGGAGAGGGCTCGGACACTGGTGAATGTGCACAGGAGGATGAGGGCCGCTGACGGTCTTCGGGCTTGAAGCGCGCAGACCACGCCGCCACCCAGGGATTGTCCCATAAACACGATTCGTGAGGGATCGACACCTTCCCTGGTGACGAGACTGTCATAGGCTTCGACGAAAGCACCGGTGATGGCCTCCTGAGCAGGTGAACCAGTGGATCTTCCGTAGCCGGGGTATTCTACCAGCAGGACGCCGACTCCGCGGTCTGCTAGTGCGCCCATATAACCGGGTGAATAGTCGATGAGTTCCGCATTTCCGTGCGCGAAGATGATTACTGGAAACGAGGCGTCATCTCCTTTGGGCGGAAGAAACCAGGATTCTACGCGGCCGCCCTTGACGTCTATCCAGGACTTTTCCACCCCGGGAACTGGAATCGGTTCTTCAGGAATCCGTGCAAGATGTCGTGGAAACACCAAGCGTCGCTGCACAACGAACAGGAAGCAGAGGTAGACCAGGTAGAGACACACGATCCACAAAAAGAGGTATATCAGGGTGGGTGCTTTGACCATTGATCCCCGGGAATGATGTGGGTGAGAACAGGTGTTGAGATGAGGGAAGCGTCCGGGCGTGCAGGTCAGTATTTTTCGGGTACGAAGGTCTGGTCGGAGAGGGGCGGGCGAACGTAACCCGTGTCTTCTTGGCGTGGAGGTAGCTCGATGGCTTCGGGTGTAAGATCCTTATAGGGTACGCAGGAAAGCAGGTGATGGATACAGTTGAGTCGGGCTCGTTTTTTCGAGTCCGCGTCTACCACATACCACGGCGCCTGCTTGATAACGGTGTGGTGAAACATATCGTCTTTGGCGTGAGAGTATTCAACCCATTTGGTTCTGGCCTCGAGGTCCATCGGGCTCAATTTCCATCGTCTGGTGGGATCCAGAATGCGGTTCTGGAACCGGCGCTCTTGTTCTTCGTCGCTTACGGAGAACCAGTATTTGATCAGAATGACACCCGATCGAATGAGCATCCGTTCGAACTCCGGACAGGACCGGAAGAACTCCTCGTATTCCTCTGGCGTACAGAATCCCATTACGTGTTCCACCAGGGCGCGATTGTACCAGCTCCTGTCGAAGATCACCATTTCACCGGCCGCAGGAAGGTGGGTCACATATCTCTGGAAATACCATTGCGTTTTCTCACGTTGGTCGGCGCAGCCAGGGCCACGACCCGGCAGATTCTGGGGCTCAGACTCTCCGTGATCCGCTTGATCACTCCACCCTTGCCTGCTGCGTCTCGACCCTCGAAGATCACAACAACTTTTAGATTTTTGTGTCTGATCCATTCCTGGAGCTTGACCAGCTCGATCTGGAGTTTCGCAAGCTCCTTTTCATAGGCCGCATTCTTGAGCTTTTTTTCGTGGGACTTCCCCTTGCCGGAGTCCGTGCTTTCAGAAAATTTGTTCGTGTCGTGTTTGGACATTCCTACCCCCGTCCTTTGGCAGCTGTGTTGTATCGATTTATCTGATTCTCCCGGTCGAGACCCGATGAGGTCTTTGGTGATTTTCGGGATCGACCGTTCGAGGTTCGGGAAGTCGAGACTCCCGGAGGTCTGTATTTCCGCAGATTAACTCGAGTGTGATGCCGGTTAGCAGGTCACATCTTTCCCTTCGCTGCCGAAAATGGCGAGGCGCTCTTCGGAGGATGTTCGCTCGACGCTCGCGGGATAGTAGTGCAGCTGAATCGCTCTTCGCCTGGCGTCTGTATTGTTTTCCGGGGTCCCGTGGTGAATCATACCGGACCAGAAGAGACACCCACCGGGCGGGAGCTGGATGGCGACTACCCGGTTTCGGACAACGTCGGTATCACAGATCTGCCAGTCGCGCCTTTTGAAGTGAACCACCGGACCCTCTTTATGTGTCACGGGGATGACGCGCATACATCCGTTTTCAGGTGTTGCATAATCCAGTGACAGCCACACGCTGACGATCTGGGTGCCGAGCGGCAGGTTGAAATAGGCGTGGTCTTGATGCCAGGGCTTTTCCCGACCGACCCGCGGGGCCTTCAGGATCGCCTGGTGCGAGAACAAGGCGGGCTCTTCTCCTATGATGCGTCCGATGACGCCTTTCAGCCCGGGATGTTCTGCGAGTGCTGATAGTCTGTCGTCGTAGCCCACAAAGTGCTGAAGTTTGCGCACGGCGTCCCACCGCTCTTCGTCGGTGAGTTCCTGGAGGCGGTCGCGGTAACTGCCCTCGAACTGGACACCCTTGAATTCGGGATTTCCGCCGCTGATCAAATGCATCATCCCCGCCTTGACGTCGGCGAGTTCGTCCCCGGTGATCCCCTGTTTGACAGCGAGATATCCGTTTTGATGATAGGCCGCTATGTCCGCATCCGAGACGCTTTCCAGATTTTCGATTCCTTCATCAATTTCGTGAAAGTCGTAGAGGTCGGGAGTGTATCCGCCGTCGTTCTCATAGTTGTCGAAGGATACACGCTGTTCTGTTTCACCCATTGGAGGCTCCTGTTGTTCCGGTCACGGTTCTTGTGGACTATTCGTCCTGTAAGGAAAGTAGCGAGGGCCTGTACTGGTGTCAACTGGAATTGAGTTCAGGGACGGTTCCAGCGGCTCGGGTTGATTCCAGGCGCAACGTTGGACATATGTGCCGGTTTGTTGCCACCTTCGAAATTCCAATGTCGCGTGTTCGGATTCCCAAACAGCGGTCGAACGGATTCAGGAAGTCCGGCGAGGTCCGTATCATTCCATTCCTCAACCCGGTCGATTGGTCCGGCCCAGGCGGGACGGTAGGCAATGGCCAGCATTTCTCGTGCGTGTGCCCCGGTGTTCGGAAAGTTGCCGTGGAACACTTTGTGGTTGATGAGGACCGCAGATCCCGATTTCACGGGAACCATTACCTGTTCAGGATGATCGGCGTATCGTTTGTAGGGATTGGCGTCGGCGTGCATCGACAGGTGGGAGCGGGGTATGACTCTGAACGGCGACACGTCCTCCGTGAGGTCCTGCAGGTAGTAAAGTACCCGGACCATAAATGGCACACTGCCTTCGAAGCCGAAGATCTGTGATCCGTACGGTTGGCCGTCTGTGTGCAGACTGATGCCCGGATGACCGGGTTCGGATCGAGCGTAGGCATAGGAGACAAAGATGATGTCCGGTCCGAATAGCTCACCAAGAAAGGTCAGTGTGGGTCGATGGGCAATCAGGTCGGTGATCGCTCCACCCTGGAACTGAATCGCGGGGCAGACCTGCTGATGCACACTGTAATCGACGGGGCGAGTCTCGAGGGTGGCGGTCTCCGAGCGGAGCATTTCGAGATGATCGAGTGAGAGTAGATCCGGGATTACGAGATAGCCTTCCAGTTCGATCTGGCGAATTCTGTCTCCAGAAGTAAGCGAAGACCAGTTACGGTTGTCGATGGTGTAGCTGCTCACGGTGATGACCCTCGTAGAACGGTTTGATATACAGGAGGCACAAAAGGAGGGAGAAGTGCCTGTGTGATCTCGATGGATCCGACGAGTGAAAAGTATTGTAACTATTATACATTACATAAAGATATGGTATTTTGTCCAATCCGGATCGTTCGGCTGGCACCTGATTTGCCTGTATACAGCGTTAAGGAGGTGACTGTAATGAAAACACGACTGAGTTTACTGTTTTTCGTTCTATTATATTCTGCAATGATCCAGACGCCGGAGGCCAGGGAGATTCAGACCTCCGGGAAGACGGCAGGAAGTCTTTCCGATTCTTCGCAAGTGAATGAGGCCGCATCGGCCTTCCTGGTGCGCTGGCGGAAATTCCGAGACCAGACCCGTGATCAGGCTTTTGAGATCCAGCAGACGAGGACGGCCTCAGGTGTGCGAGGGACGGAATCCGAAGATTTTCTGCTCGCCCGCCTTTTCTATTCGCCCGTTCCGCGTAAACACACCGATCTGGTGATGCTCAACAAGCTATATTTCAAGACCCGCAATTAGGTCAGGCGTATAGTATTGTCGCCCCCCGGTCGCACGATCGGGGGGCTTTTTCCGTGTCAAATTTTGTACTTTTCGATTTTAGATTCGTCTACCTCTACACCCAGGCCGGGACCGGTGATCAGGTCGAGCTGACCATTTTCGAATTTGAGTGGTGTTGCGAGGATGTCGTCCACAAGTCCGTGATAGCAGGTGTCATTGGGACCGGAGAAGTTCGGTGTGGATGTCGCCAGGTGGACGATAGATGCGGTTTTGAGTCCCAGGTCGTGAGCACAGTGCATCAGGCAAGGTACCTTCCAGGGCGCGGCCGAATCCGCGATTTTGCGGACCCTGAGCAGGGCGCCGGAAGCCGGTGTATCAGGCATCAGGGAATCCGCGGCGTTCCCTTCGAGAAAGGGCCGGACGGTTTCGGGCAGTCCCACGCCGCCATTGACGAGGATATGGATGCCAGTTTTTTCTCTAACTTCGGCCAGGGTTTCGATGTGGGTCGTCTTGCACGGGTCCTCGAAGAACCGAACTCCCAGGTCCGACATCTTGCGCATAATGTCTACTGTGTCTTCCACGGGATAGCCTCCATTTGCGTCCGGCCTGAGCGCCGCTTCCGTGCCGATTTCCTTTTGGATCGCTTCGGCGATGGAGAGGTCCTGCGCCGGGTCGTTGCCGGCTTTTGTTTTGATGGATTTGAATCCCCATCTGTCGATGTAGTCTCTGGCCGTTGCTGCTGATTCCGATGGTTCTTTGAGTCCCATACACGCTGTGAAGTCCACTCGCGTTCTTACGACACCGCCCAGCAATCGGCAAAGTGGCAGGTCTGCCTGTTTGCCTACCAGATCCCACAACGCCATTTCGATTCCCGACATCGGTCCTCGCAGGATGCCTGCCGTTTCCATTTTTCCGATCGCACTTTCAATGTCCGCGGCGTGATGACCGCGCAGGAGCGCATCGGGGTCCGTTTCGAATTGTCCGATTCCCTCTCCCCAACCCACCAGGCCGTTTTCTGTTTCGATTTTTACGATCAGTCCGGATCCTCCCACGGTGCCGGCCTTGCCGCCCCGACCTACATAGGGACCCACCGGCGAGTTGTAAGGGATCATGACGGATGTTGCGGTTATTCTGGATATGATCATTTCAGTCTCTCCCCTGCGTGAGGTGGCGTGTCAATTCCCTGGAAAGTCATCGAAGTCCCGGGACAATCTGTCGCTGACGAGACGAGGTTTGTAAATGGGAGTGTCCGCTTCGACCATCCGCCCATCACCAAGCACGATCTGGTTCGGGGTCCGGGGCTCTACCCGTTTTGGATATTTGCGATTGAGTTCGGCAGTCTGGCGCTTCCGGTCAGATTCTGCGCTGTCGAAGTCGAAATCGGAGAGCACATCGGATTTGAGCTGTGTCAGGTGATCCGCGACATCGCCCGTGGCGGAATCTGTCAGGTTGTTCTGCTCGAGCGGGTCGCTGATGATGTCGAAGGCGAGGTCCTCGCAGTCACGAAAGGCGATGTATTTGTATCGGTCCGATCGGATCATTCTGAATTCGGTGCCTGCACCCCACCGGGGGGTAAGCGATTCCGTGATCACACCTGGTCTTTCCTCGAGCGCGGTAGATGTTTCGCCGCGGATAGCGGATGACAGATCCAGACCGTCCAGGTTGTCGACCAGGGGTGTTTCTGTGAGTCCGCAAATGGTGGGAAAGAGGTCTGCAAGACTGACCGGTTGGGAGATTTCGGCAGCCGGCAATTCTCCGCTTCGCTGTTCGGGCAGGGAGACGATGAGAGGAACGCGTGTGGCCGCTTCGTGCCAGGTGTTTTTCCACCAGAGGCCGTGTTCGCCGGCTATCTCTCCGTGATCCGAGGCGTAGATGATGACGGTGTCGTCCAGGAGGCCGTCCCATTTCAGGATGGACAGGAAGTCGCCCAGGATCTCGTCGAGATAGTCCACACAGGCGAAGTAGGCCGCTCTGGCTTTCATCATTTCCTTGTGATCGATTTCGTCGGTTCGGAATCCCTTGATCGCACCGAGCGTCATCGGGTGGTGGGTGCTGTCTCCCGTATATCCCACCTTTGGGGGGGTGACACCTTGTGGATGGTAGCGTTCGAAAAACCGTTTTGGTGCCGTGAGTGGAAAATGGGGTCGGCTGAAGGAGGCGTGGAGCAGCCACGGCTGATCGGGCGATTGGTGACGGTGTTCGCGCAGGTGTGCGATTGATTCGCGGACGACCATTTGTTCCTGGAGAAGGGATTCGGGTATTTGACTGATGCCCGCGTCCTGGGTGCGAGACCGAATGCTTTCGTTTCCGGTGTCGACGATGGGTTCGTGCTGGTGACCGCAGGGACCGCCAAAGTCACCGTAGGGGCGGGCGCCGAATCCCGCGTGTTGAAGAGAACCGCCCAGGTGCATTTTTCCGACGGTCGCCGTGTGGTATCCGTGGTTTCGAAGGTGAGATCCGAAGGTGGGGATGTCCGGATCCAGCACGGAGTTGTTGCCCCACGCACCGCACCGGTGGGCGTGTCTCCCGGTGAGCATCGAGATTCGGCTGGGTGTGCACAGCGGCATCTGACAGTAGGCCGTGGAGAGGTGCGTGCCCTGGTCGATCAGACGATCGAGATTGGGCGTGCGGCACGGTTCACCACCCTGGTTCGGCTCGCGCTCGGAGAGGAAGCGATGGCTGTGCTCGTCACTGAGCAGGAAGAGGACGTTCGGTCGTTTGGTCATTTTTCTACTCCCAGGGATTCCGGCGTCAGGATTTTGTGCGTCTGCGCCGGTCCGTGTATATCCAGACAGCACCCGCAGCAATCAGGCAGATATTCAGGTAGAGCAATGATTTTCGCAGGGGGGACAGGTGGGGCTCCAGAATGATATGGTGTCTGCCCGGTCCCAATCGAAGGGCGATGAATCGGTCAGCGGTTTTTAGTTTTTCTACCTCGTTGCCATCCACGGTGACCCGAAGATAAGGGTAGTAGGCGTAGGATAGGCGTGCAAAACAGGCTGCTGTGGTCTGGAGATCTATTTCGACGCGCTGATTCCAGACCTGGTGGTTGATTACCTGGACTGCAGGTTTGGTGCCAAGGTCTTCCACACCTGCAAAGTCGGAGAGGAGAATTTGATCACAAGTTCCAGTGGCCAGATTGGTGTTGCCCATTTCTTTTAATATGTCGAGAAATCCTGCGAGTACTTCGGGTTCATCCAGGTCTTTTATCGGGAAAGGTCGATTTGCAGCCTTCCCGGAGACCAGGACAGGGTTTGCCTGATTGAATGGCCAGTATAGAACCTTGTCAGTTTCCTTCTGATAGGTGACGATGTGTTTCGTATTGGATAGATACATTCCCAGTAATGCGGCATTGAAATTTTCCGATGAGGTCAGATCCTCCGCGGTTTTGAACCCGCCAAAGAGTTCGTTCAGAATCGTTTCCAGCGGTCGGGAGAAGGCTTTGACGGAGAGTGGCGCCTCGATGAACATTTCCAGAAACGTGGCGAGCCGGGCGGAGGATGGAAGCCACGAGATGATCTGGTGTCGATAGACATTGTGGGTGGTGTAAAAGACACGGGAGTTAGGAATCTTGCCCGAGGCAGGGTCTTTTTCCAATATCTCAGCGGGCAGTTTATACAGAATATCGGCTGTTCCAGCGGAAAGATAGGGTTGCTGAAATGTGGTGGGCCCCAGATCGACGAGGATGAATAGCAGAACGAATGTGAATACGCGTGCCCGTGTGAGCGTGCGCCCCCATATCTGGATCAGATTCGCCGCTCCAATGCCCGCGACAAGGGAGAGGAAGAAGGCGACGAGGGTGAGATAGCGACCTGAATTCGCCGCCCGAACGAAGAAAAAGTATTGCAGCCCTTCCCACCGGTATCCTGCTACGAGCAGCACGATGGCCACGAAGCAGATTGCCGCCGCCCTGCCGGATTTGATATTCGCAGACTGCCTGCGCGCAAAGGGTGCGACGACACCTATGAGAGAAAGCATGACGAGAGAGATGCCGAGATACCCCCCGTACCAGTGGTTGTCCTCTGGGTCAAGCGGGATGAGTTTGAAGCGATAGTTCGACCAGTAGAGGAGATGCTTCCAGGTGGGGTCCGGGAATCCGGATAGGTCATATCCCCAGTACATCACAGTCTCGCCTCGTTCGAACCAGATGGGAACGGTCAGGTAGGCCCCGAGCAGGACGCCTCCGAAATACAGAACAGCCGTTGGGAGCATGGGGAATGCGGACTTGTTAGCCGCACTGAGGTATCTGACGAGGATATACAGTCCGAGGAACCCGGTAGCCCAGAAGGCGTGACCGGGATGCGTAAAGGCTAGACAGGCAAGTGAGATGGCGCCCAGGACTGCGCAGGCGGATTGCGTGGATCTAATTCGCAGCCGCTCGTAAAAGTAGAATGGAAACGGGAGAAGGGCGTACAGGACGGAGAGGTGGAGTCTCCCCATAATGAGGACCTGCTGTGTGTGCCAGAAGCACAGTACGAAAGCGAGACCGGCGATGATGCCTGTTCTGCGCGAACGTGTCAGTGTTTTGGCGAACAGATACATGCCGACGCCGGAGACCACGTGTCCCCACCCGGTTACCCATTTGATCGACAGGTAGAGATCCCGGAAGAAGAGATCAAAAAACCCGACGAGGTAGGAGAAGAGGAATCCGTAGAATTGGCCGAAAGGGGAACCTGCGCAGATGAAGTTCGACCAGATGGGCAGTTCGCCATTCTTGAACGAATGGGAGGCAATAAACGCGTAGGCGGTGTGGGCGGAGGTGTCGGCAACCCAGCTGGAATCGCCAACGGAGAAATAAAACCTGACGGCGACAAGACTGCCGAAGGTGACGAACAGGAGGGTCTGCCATTCGGTCTGGCACAGGATGTGGAAGAACCGGGAGAGCCGTTTCTTCCAGAATTCAAGGATGAGGATCGAGAGACAAATGGACAGGATGGCCAGGGTGAGGGCGCCGTCGAGACGGTCGAATTCTATTGCGGTGCGGACGTCCTCTATAAAATGCCTCGGATATTTGTATCTCAATCCAGGGCCCATAACGCTAAATTTTTGCAGTGTGTATCTCTGGAACACCGCCAACAGGATACCCAGCGCGCCAAGGAGGGCGAGGATTTCCCTGGGCCATTCCTCAGACTTTTTTTTCAAGGCTCTGTGCCGGGTTGTGCTGGGCATCTCATGGAGACCGGTTTAAGAGATTTCAGCCCTTCTGGTAAAGAGCCGTACCGTAGAATTCATACGAGGCTGCCTTGTCCGGTACATCCACAACGTTGACAGTAAACCGGGCAGGTACACCGTGTTCAGGCAGATTGTCCCGGAAGTATCCGGAATAGGCTTTCGCATAGGCGGTGCGGAGACGCTCCAGTTCTGCTGCATACCCTTCCGGATCCACCTGGGGGTTGGGTGTCTTCGGCCGACATCCGAATGCGTGGATTTCGATAAAATCGACATCCTTCAAACTGTCGCAGATGCCGGCCTCCTTAAGCCAGAGTTCCCAGCACTCAAAGACAAGCGGGATTTCGCGCTCGGGATCCATTGTGACCACTTCCTTGTGCCCGAGGACATTCTGTGCAGAGTAGCCGCCGGTCAATCCGGCGAAGTAGATTTTGAGATCCCCGTCGGGCTGTTTTTCGGTAACCAGGGCCGATAGCGTGGGGTGTTCACCGTTATAGTAATAGGTGATCTTACCCCGCTTTTTGACATTGAAGGCCATTGTTAGTTTCTCCTATCAAGTTGATTAGTGAGATATGCAATTGTGTAGGCCGAGGAAATCAGGGTTACGGGATTAGTCGGTCGTTGTGGAGGTCTATGGCTTGATCTATTCTGGCGGAGACCTCTCCATTATTGACGAAGGGTTTGAGAAGTACAAAGTCGAAGGGTTCGAGCCTTGGGTCGTCTTGTTCGAGTCGCCAACCTGTTACGAGTACGGTTGCCAGTGTGGGATCTATTCGACGGAGCTCTCGTGCAACCTGGTCCCCCGGGATCCCCGGCAACCCAAGATCTATAACAGCAACATCAAACATTCCCGAACTGAAACTGCTCAAGGCTTCATTGCCGTTTGGCATGATACGCATGGTGTGATGATCTGAAAGCAGATGAGAGAGGAACCAGCTTACATCCTTGTCATCCTCTACGATCAGAATCTGCCCCCCAGGATGGGAGCGGGGCGTATGAGCCGTACCCGTGTCCGATGCGCCCGCCTGGCCTATCGGAATGTCGATCACAAAGATTGTGCCTTCTCCAGGACCGCTTTCGACAGAGATAGTGCCACCCCATCGGGTGATTGACCCGTATACGGTTGACAAGCCCAGCCCGCTTCCGACATCCATCTTTGTGGTGAAGAAGGGTTCGAACACTTTCCGACGCGTTTCTTCGTCCATACCCTTTCCTGTGTCCGAAGCAACAATTCTTGTCCCGGAAGAAGTGCTTCGTGTGCTGAAGGAGATCTTTCCACCCTCCGGCATCGCATCTACCGCGTTGAAGATGAGATTGATGAAGATGTCGTTCAATTCCGATTCGTTTCCATAAACTGGAGGGGTATCTACAAGATCCGTTTCGATTGTAATTGTGATCCCGACAGATTCCAGTTCATCCTTCCATCTGGGTCGTGTTGCCTCGATAGACTCGAGGATAATCTTGTTCACATTTACATCCTCGAGCTTCGAGACCGTAATACCTTTTGTTGCGAGGTGAAGTCTATTGACCAGGTCGGTGGCACGGATTGAAGACTGGTAGATCATCTCGATCAATTTTCGCAATTTCGGATCATCCGTTTGGTGTTGAAGGATCTGCGCGGGACCGACAATGCTGGTAAGGATGTTGTTAAGGTTGTGGCTGACACCTACCGAGAGTTCGCCCGCGGCCCTCAATCTCTCCAATCGTATAAGTTCCCTGTTTCGGTCCTCGATTTTCTCAAGATCATCCAGACGGGCAAAGCCTACTGAATATATCTCGGCAACTTGCTTGAGCACCTCTTCATCGGGGTCCGAAAAGGCGTTTGGGCGGATGCTGTGAGCAGAAATTACACCTCTGGAAAAGGGAACGTCGAAGAAGCTTCTCAGCGGCAAATTATTGAACTTGCTTCTGAAATAGGTTTTATCCTGCTCGCCAGCATCCTCAAGGTCCTGGAGGTATTCGATCTCCCCGTTGCGCCAGTTGGAGATAATTGTTTCACCTTTTCGGCGTTCCGCAGCAGTGATCGTTCCCTCGGGTCCAACACGAAATGTCTCGATCCACATTTCTTCTGGATCGAGGACCCTGTGTATGGCCATTGCTTGCACGTCCAGACCGAGTCTGCCCACCTCGTCAAGGCAGGTCTTGAGCACGTACTCCAAATCTTTCGGGGTAGTCATCTCCTGAACTGCATGTCCAATTCTCAGGAGCGCCTCTTGCTGGTCCACACGATGCTTCAGGTCGATTTCACTTTTTCGTAGTGCCTGCTCTACCTGCTTCCGTTCCACAATTTCCTTCTGAATATCCGCGTGTAATTGGGAACGCTCCAGTGCAATGGCGATCTGGTCTAGAAGGGGTTGCATCATTTCTATACGGCTAAGGAGGAAGTCCTTTTCCTCAGCCTTGCTTCCGGTAGCCAGCACTGCAAATACACGTTTCTGCTGCTTGACAGGCACAAAATAAGCGACCTGGCCCTCGTAGCTTTCCACTGGCATGTCGGTTCGGGGGGTGAAACGGCTGTCCCATCCCTCGGCAACCTGCATCTTGCCGGTTCTGACGGTTTCCGAGAGAATGTCTTTGTCATCGATGCTGTAGGTGATCCCGATGTCCGCGTGGGAAGCGGCCATTTTTGAGATCCTGCGTTCTTGATCAATCTCAAAACCTCGATCAGTGCGAACTACTTGTTGTTCGTGATCCACTATAGCGATCATCAGGCTTCGGAACAGTCCGGCAGCTATGATTTGCTGCGACAAACTGTCCAGAATCGTATCCAGATCCAGCGAGGAGTGCAGGGTCAAGCTGATGCTGTTGAACGCAGACAGTAAGCGATCTTTCTCCAGATGCGCTTCTTCCAGTTCACTTATACGCTTCCGCAGTGCCGATAGCTCGTCTGATATGCCATCAGTTGACTTGCCAGTTCCTTGCAATGACACGCTAACCCTCTCCTGATACCCATGAAGAATTGCATTCACACCGATTGTGCCCTGAAACATACATTAAATCGATTCGGTTTAAAATCGTTTATCCACTTGAACCTCTGGTAAACCGGACTGGAGGGTATGATTTGCGGTAGCCCGACTTGACACAAGTTATTTCAAAACTATAGATTCTGATGTGAATAGTTCCAGAAGGGTAGCATCCATGAAACGCATCGAGGAGGTTCAAGATGATTGGTGTGAGAGTTACACTCTTAATAATCACCGGTCTTTTGATCTGGACATCGAGTCCGATCCAGGCAGGCTGGAATCCGTTCAAGAAGGACAAGAAGGAGAAGAAAGAAAAGAAGAAGGAGAGGAACGACGACGTGGCAGATGCAGTGTCGTACTTCAAAGAACGGGATCCGGGAATGGTGAAGTTTTTCGACAACGCCTATGCGTATGCCATTTTTCCGACCGTAGGGAAAGGTGGGATGGGCATTGGCGGGGCATACGGTAAAGGAAAAGTTTTCGAGAAGGGGAACCTGATCGGGACCACCAGTCTGAAGCAGGTGACGGTCGGTTTTCAGCTGGGAGGCCAGTCTTATTCCGAGGTGATCTTCTTCAAGACGAAGAAGAAACTGGACGAATTCAAGAATGGAAATTTCGAGTTCGGCGCACAGGTTTCGGCGGTTGCGGTGACTGCAGGGGTGTCTAAAGATGCCGCATACGAGCGCGGTGTGGCTGTCTTTACTCTGGCCAAGGGCGGATTGATGTACGAGGCGACGGTGGGCGGTCAGAAGTTTACATACAAGTCAATCGTGACCAAGGAAGAGAAAGATCAAGAGGCAGAGGAGGAAGAGAAATAACTTCTGGATGTTGCAGAAGATTAACGACTGGAAGAAAATTTTGATCGGCGATCTCATTTGCCATCTGGCAAGTCAGGTCGCCGATCTTGTTCCCACGAGGTTTACTCGGGTCGCATTTCGCCGTGAGATGTTTCACCGGGCGAGATGAATTCCACGGCGGGGTTCTCCACCCGGCCGTATGCATTCCAGACTTTGAATCCAAGGAGGGAGAGCAGCTCGGGAGAGGCGTCTCTGTGCACTTCCTCTGATGTGCCCACGGTGTAATTCTCCTGGGTGCGAAATTGCGGTCCGCAAAAGGTGGTGATCAAGGCGAGTCGGGGATGATCGCTCACGTTTGCACCGGTGCCGTGCCAAATGCGAGCGTCTATGACTAGAGCCGTACCTGCAGGTCCGGCCGCGGCAATCGCTTCCTTCTCGCCGTCTTTGGTGGGGTTGTTGCCGGATAGGTGGCTGCCCGGGACAACCCTTGTGCCTCCATTTTCGGGAGTGAAGTCGACGAGCATCCAGAGTACGTTGACGGCAACGACAGGTGAGATCATCGGCAGATCAGGTCCTTCGGCACCGTTTTCTTCACGAGAGATGGAACCTACGGGTACAGGCGGCCTGCTTCTACGAGACGGAGGAGGCATCCACCACTGATCCGTATGCAGGTCCATCTGGATTCCACCAGGTTTTGCGATGTTGGCCGTGTAGCTCGAGAGGAGGTAGTCTTCACCAAGTTTATGTGAGACAATTTCTCTGACGCCTCCGTTGGAGAGCACCTGGTGGAACACTTTACCCTTGTTTACGAGCATCCAGAGCCGCTGATTTATGCCCCCGCTCTCTGCGGTGAAGGCCTCAGATCTGACACGCCCACCAGCATCACGAAATGCACCCCAATTCTGGTCCTTTCCCCCGTCTTCGTAGGCAAGGCCCCTCTGCTTTTCCGCCCCGGCCTGCTCGACCAATCTGGTTCGCAGTTCTGTGACCTGACTCGGTCCCAGGGCGTTTTCCAATAGACAGAAACCGAATTCGTCGATGTCGGATTTTGCGGTCTCGAGGTTTTCCGTCGGAGCCGGCAATGCGGCCTGAGTTGCTATTGACATGGGTCACCTTACCATATTAAGCGAGTATTGGGCACCTATTGCTCAGTGCCAGGGTGATCGTGGTCGTCCGCCTCGGTAATCTCGTGAGTCTTGCGCTCAAGCTCGTCTTCCGATATGAGGCCCTTGGCAATGGCCAGCCTCTCCAATGAGGCGAGCCACCTTTCGTAGTAGGTAGAGTCGACATTGCTACTTTCTGCGGACCCAATTTCATTCGCGAGGCCGGCGCTGAAGTCACGCCAGGGGTAGGTGCCCTGCTCATTGAGCGCTACTGCAATGCCAAATGCTCTGGCCTCCCAAGGGTTCTCGAATACCAACTCACCATTTTTACGCGGTAAGGCGGTTCCTCCACGCATTTCGGAGATTGAGGATTCCAAAGGCTTGCTCACGAGTAAACTCCTACTCTTTAGAGATAGGTGGCTCCACTTTTGCAACGCCGATCATTGAGTCCCGGCTAACCAGAGGAACCAGCTCCTCTTCGGTGAGATCATCCGTTCCAGAAGGTCGCTCCGGTAGGACCATATACCGAAGGTCCGATGTGCTGTCCCAGACCTTGACCTCTACCTCTTCAGGCAGCTCTAGGTCGAATTCCTCGAGGACAGCTCTGGGTTCCCGGACGACTCTGGATCTGTAGGCGTAGGATTTGTACCAGGTGGGCGGGAGGCCGAGCACCGACCAGGGATAGCACGAGCAAAGGGTACAGACGACTACGTTGTGGACTTCCGGGGTGTTCTCGAGGACGATGATTTCAGCTTTCTCCGCGCCTTCGAAACCCAGCTCGACGATGGCCTCCGTGCCTTTCTCCAGCAGCCGTTTCTTGTATTCAGGGTCGGTCCAGGCTTTGGCGACGACGTGTGCACCGTTCATCGGACCTATGTCTACCTCGTAGGTCTTGACGATGGCGTCTATCGCGTCTGTGGAGATAATCCCCTTTTCGACCAGCAGAGATTCCAGCGCTCTTGTTCGAATGGCGGCATCCGAATGGTCGTGGTGGTTATGGTCGTGGCTCATTTTTCTTCCTCAGGATTCGATTAGGCCGGCTCCAGATAAGATTCCCACATATCCAGTGCGAGCACAGCGTTCGGTTCCGCGGATTCGCCCCACAGCTCTTCAGCGCTGAACTCAACCAGGTAAAGAGGTTCGAGGGGTTGTGGCTGCCCCGGAGGCAAGGTGTCCTGGAGGCCGTGAATGCCGTAGAATCGGGTCACCCGGCCAAGTTTTCCTCGAACATATCGGGGCAGGCGGGTATGCCCGGCAGGGTGGATTTTCTTTGCTTTGATGTGACTCCCGATGTCAAAACGTGGCTCAATTCCAGCATTTTTTCCGATCGGGAGAGGGCTCAACAATTCCTTCTGGGTGTTTTCGGCAAACGTCGCATCCACTTTCCTCGAAACCTCGGCGTCCGGGTTCTTCCGAAAGTGCTCGACGCGTTCCTCGAGTTCTTCAGCGGTGATGGCCCCCGCATCAACCAGGCCCTTGATCCGGGCGTGTAGCCACTTTTCGTAGTAACTGGAGGTGAGGTAGTGGCCCGGATCCATATTCTCGATGTTGTTCCGCATCCCCCCGGGTATGGGGATGGGTGTGGCTCTGACGATCGCCAGGACACGACCCTCCCAGGGGTGGTGGAAGATCGGTTCGTTTTCTTCGCGGACAACGGGTCCGAACCCGTGCATCCCGCCCATATCATGTATCCCGTCCATACATGGCTCTCCGGTATTGTTTTGGTGACTGAGGTTGGGTAATTTAGTTTCAGCACCTGACAGGATCAAGTGATTTCGCGTGGTTACTGGCTTCCCGGGATGAGATACGTAGGACGTATCAGGTTTTCGATATGGGAAGTAGTGTTCATTCTTCTGGGATGCGAAAGGATGTTAAAGTACTTGACAATAAAGCAATTAGTCCGTATCTGTTGGTTTCGAAATTGACCTCGGGCAACGTAATCTTGGTGTCGGCGTCCAGTGGCGCTGTGACAGTGGAAGGTGGATAAATGCTGGTACTGCGAATGTCCTTGATCCTTGTGCTGGTATCCTGGTGTCTGGATTCTGTTCCTGTACTTGCTCAAGGAAAAGGGCAGATCATTGGTACGGTGGTCGATTCGACGAATGGTGAAACCCTTCCCAGCGCGAACATCAGTGTGGAAGGTACCTCAGTGGGAGCCACATCAGATCTGGACGGCAGATTCTGGATATCGAATGTTCCCGCAGGGAAACAGGTCGTGGTGGCCAGCTATATCGGATACGAGCCAAGCCGAATCGAGGTGGTGGTTCAACCTGGCAGCGCCCTAGATCTGGAAATCAAGATGCATATGCAAATCCTGGAAGGTGACGAAATCGTGGTAACCGCTCAGCTCCAGGGGCAGGCGGCGGCGATCAATCAACAGATTGCCTCGAATACGATCGTGAATGTGGTTTCGGCGGAGAAGATCCGGGAGCTTCCAGATCAGAATGCTGCCGAGTCTGTTGGCCGGCTGCCAGGCGTGTCAGTCCAGAGAGAAGCAGGTGAGGGAACGAAAGTGGTGGTGAGAGGGCTGTCGCCAAAGTTCAACTCGATAACCGTGAACGGCGAGCGCATTCCGTCAACCGATGCAGAAGATCGGTCGGTGGATCTCAGCATGATTTCACCGGACGCCCTTGCTGGTATCGAGGTTTTCAAAGCACTTACACCAGATAAGGATGGAGATGCAATTGGCGGTACTGTTAACCTGGTCATGAGACGTGCGCCCTCCGAACTGCAGTCGAACTTCCGCGGACAATCAGGATACAACCAGCACGAAGGGGAGCTGGGGCAATTCAAAGGGAGCTTTGGGATCAGCAATAGATTTGGCGAGAATGAAGAACTGGGTGCCATTTTTACGGGCAATTTCCAGCGCGCAGACCGCAGTTCCGACCAGCTGAATGCGGGATACTCTTTCGTGAGGGAGGCAAGAGAAGGTGAGGACAGGGCAGTTGTTGGTGTCAACAATCTAAATCTTGTGGATCGGTTGGAAAGGCGGAACCGGTTTGGCGCGAGTCTTACTGTCGATCGAGACCTTAAGAATGGTAGCCTGCTCTTCAACAGCTTCTGGAGTGAGACGCGACGAGACGAGCTGCGTCGCAGGAAGCGATACCGATTGGGCGCTGCACGGACAGAGTATGAGATTAGGGATAGAAGAGTGAATACACGGTTGTTGACCGCCGCATTCAGCGGCCAGCACACGGTTAGCCGTCTCCAAACCAATTGGCGAACATCATTGTCAAAAGCGTCACAGCAGGTCCCATTTTCTCACACTGGAACCTTCAGAGAGCTGGCTGCATTCAACGCTAACCTTGACGAGAACAGCGGACCTGATGTCATTCCTGCAGGTGCGAAAAGTCGCGTGGACCTGACGTTCTTCAAGGACGCGAATTACGACAGCCTGGACGTGGAAGACCGTGACCTTACCGCAAAATTGGATCTGAAACTTCCCTTCAATCTGGGTGCACATGTGTCTGGAAGCCTCAAAGGCGGATTGAAGTATCGAAAGAAGAAACGAACGCGAGATATTACGAGGTGGCGAACTTCCGCATTTGGGATCAATAATATTGGAAAGGCCAATCCCGATTTATTTGACCTGGATAGAGAGCAGCGAATCCTGATTTCCAATTACATTGTTCCGTCGTCCGACATCGCAACCGATTTCCTAGAGGGCCGTTTTGAGTTTGGACCGATTCTGGATGTTGACAGGGTTAACCAGTTTGGTATCGACTTCAAGGAGCACTATGCCATAGCACCGGAAATAGAACTTGAGGATTACGAAGCCGGGGAAAGGATCTTTTCCCAATATGTGATGGCGGAGATCAATTTGGGAAAGAGACTGCTCTTTATACCTGGTGTGCGGATTGAACGCACAAGAACCAGCTACAAGAGGATTTTTGGCTCGCCGGCAACAGTTCAATTGGGGGGAAGTGGCCTGCTCGGGGTGGTTGATACCACGGGGAGTAAAAGCTATGTGGAAACCCTGCCTATGGTCCACCTTCGATTTAGGCTAACCGATTGGTTCGACGTGAGACTTGCAGCCACCGAGTCTCTGTCCCGTCCAAATTATTTCAACCTGGTACCCTGGGAGAGAATTAGTGCCGGCGAGGCTACCGTCGAATTAGGAAATCCGGATCTCAAGCACACCAGTGCCTATAACTATGACGCTTTCCTGTCATGCTACGGCAACCGGGGACTTTTTACCGTTGGCGGATTTTACAAGAGGCTGGAAAAAATTGATTACATCCGGAGCACGCGCAACCAGGAACCGGGAAGGACCTTTGGATACAGTTTGACTTCACCCGTCAATTCCGATGAAAACACCACCGTGAAGGGTTACGAGATTGAGCTGCAAACGAATTTCAAGACATTGCCAAGCCCTTGGGATGGCGTCGTTCTACACTTCAATTACACCCACATCATATCTGAGACGTTTTACCCACTATTCCTGATCGGCCCTCGGAGCCCGAACCCACCGTTCAGGCCCACACTCATCGATACGTTTCGTGTAGGCAGAATGCCCAACCAGGCGGACGATATCGCCAATCTTTCAATTGGGTATGAAAAAAGGGGTTTTTCCGCCCGATATTCCCTGATGTACCAGGGCAAAGCGCTGCAGAATGTGGGTAATCGAATCGAGCTGGATGGGTTTACAGACACATTTCTCAGACAGGATCTGGCTCTGCAACAAAAGGTTACAAGAAATGTAAGCCTTTTCTGGAATGCGAATAATCTGAGCAATGTCTCTGAAGGGGCGTTTCTCGGAAGTCGGCAGTTCCCTACAGAGGAGGAGTTCTTCGGCTGGACGGCCGATCTTGGAATCAGGTATGAATTTTGATTGACCCGGGATGGGTCAAAAAGATTCTTGCAAATTGTATTCTGAAGTGTTATTTTGCCGGGCGATTTAAGAGACCTATGAAAGCCGAGTAGTTATTCCCCACCATACTTAACCGTTGGAGGTTTCTATGCGGTCAGGTGTTCGCTTCTTTGGATGGTCCGTCACACTGGTGCTCATTCTTGGGCTTGCAGGTTCTGCCGTAGCACAGCGGACCGTCAATGTCGACCCGGGATTCGGGACGTTGAATACAGCAGTTGATGGCGACACGACCAGCACAGGTGAGAGAGTAGATCCAAATACGGTTTACGTTTTGGAGCGAGGCGGAATCTACCTAATGAACGGTTCCATCGAGAACAGATTTCCACTCACGGTTGTTGCAGCCGACGGCGATGGTGCGCGTCCGAAGTTGATTCCGGGTGTCCCTACTGGTGGTGAATCATCCCGGCCTTTCCGTGCAAGAGCGGATATCACTTTGCGTGGTCTCTACCTGACGAATCAGGATGAGTTGGGCGCGACCTTGCTTCGTATTGTGCGTGTAAGTGCAGACAGTGTGCGTGTCGTGATTGACGACTGCCATCTGGACAAGTCCGGCCAGTCTGCCTTCCGTCTGGACAACGACGATAACCGGATATTTATCACAGATTCGATTATCAGCAGCATTGGGATTCCAGAAAGCCCGAATAACGGTCGTGGAATCGACGATCGGGGAAACCCAATCGACACGCTTGTCATTTCAAATAGCACCTGGTACAATCTTACCAGTAGCATTTTGAGAGATGGTGGTGGGAAGATTAATTATGCGGACATCAACCACAATACATTTGTAAACGTTGGGCAGCAAGGAATAGAACTCTCCGAAGTCATCGAGGCGCATGTTACGAACAATGTGTTCATAAACGTGGTTTACACAGGTGTCGGTCCATTAGGCACCAGTACTCACCGCGCGGAAGGACACGCAATAGTGGTCCGGGAACTCGGCGAAGATCTCACAGCTGCTGGCGCCACCCAAATACTGAATGTGCGTAACAACAATTTCTATAGTGATCCAGCGCTGGCCGGAGCTTACCCGGATTCAATTGTCGGGGCACCGGCAAACTACAATGAACATGCCCAGGCGTTGGTAGATGCAGGTGGTCACGGAGATACAAACATTTCTGAGGCCATCGACTTTATTAATGGCCCGCCGTCTCCCCTTGCAACTGTTGAGGCGTGGTATGCCGGACAAGTGGGAGAGATTCTCACCTCTGAAATTGAAAACCCACTTCCTCTGGACGTAACTGGCGAGCCGTTCGACTTCGCCTACTCCGGTGGCGCATCCGCCACGGGTTCGACCGGTAGCCAGCCTCTTGGCTCCCTGGTGTGGCACAGTATGACAATCGCCGACGGCGATCGCGGTATGGATGACATGATGATTCCTGGTGACGGTGGTGACGGTGGCGACGGCGGAATGATGACGCTGACACCCGCTGCAGGAAGTGGTGAATGGAGCCTGGACCTTGACAGCACGAATGGCGACCAGAGCGTTCGCGAAAAGAGCGTGAGAGCTGGTGACGAGGTGGTCATCGAGTTGATCAATAATCAGGAAGTCAGTCCGGCACTGGGTGGTGCTTTTACCCTTTCATTCGACGCGGCAAAGGTTACGCCCAATACGAGCGCGATTTCGGGGATCGCTTCGCTGCTGGGTGCACCTAAGATTGAAGAAGGAACGATCACATTCACCCTGGCGGGTCTATCCGGTACCGTTGTTGATGCTGGTCACATCGGCCAGATCGGATTCACGGTCAATGAGGGATTTGAAGCCGATACGGAAATCACACTCACAAAGGCTGAAATCGGGAACGCAACCACGTTCGCCAATGTAGCCTCTGAACCAGGAGCCTCGGTTGTTCTGCGTGTAGCAGGACCCACCGTTGCAACGCCTGACCTGGATGGTGACGGTGAAGTAGGGTTCCGCGACTTCATCAATTTTGCCCAGGCCTTCGGTACAGGTACAGGTGACGCCAGCTTTAATGCTGCTGCAGATCTGGACTCGAACGGTTCTGTTGAATTCAGGGATTTCGTTCTGTTTGCCCAGAACTACGGTAAGAAAATCGAAGACGTGGTACTTCCCTCATCCAAGATCGCTGGTCCAGGCCTCAGCAGTGCAAGTGGCTTGACCCTGATTCCTGGTGTGGGCCAGGCAGGTCTGGTGACGCTTACGGTCCGTGTTACGGATGCCGTCGACGTTTCCGGATATAGCCTGAATGTCAAGTACGATGCATCGACACTGGCCTGGGTTGGCGCAGCGGGGCTCACCGCCTCCAGATTTGCCGACGAGGGTGAAGTGGCACTCCAGATTTCAGGTTCGCCAGGACAGGTCCTCCTGTCTGATATCTCCAGCTATGCCATTCAGGGAGAAGGAAACCTGGTGCAGTTGCAGTTCCAGGTGTTGGATCAGGTACGCGCAGGCCGCGTAGAGGTCGTATCGGCTTTGGTGTCGGATCCGTCAGGCAATGTTTCCGAGCTCTTCGGTGCCCACGTGGCCGAGATCAAAATGATGCCCGGGACCTACGCGCTTGGTGACAACTACCCGAACCCCTTCAACCCGGAGACGGTGGTTCCTTTCGCCATCCCGGAAACAGGAGACGTCAGGGTAGCCGTTTACAATCTGCTGGGTCAGGAGATCGCTGTGCTGGCCAGCGGACGTCTGGAAGCCGGTTTCCACAGGGTTACCTGGAACGGCAATGACGCATCCGGTCGGGCCATGTCCACGGGGATTTACTTCGTGAAGATGGTCGCGAACGGATTCACGGACGTGAACAAGGTGATGTTGCTCAAGTAATCGCCTTGAAGGTTATAGTAAGGACGCCCCGGGGGCTTAGGCTCCCGGGGCGTTTCTTTTGGAGGAGGGGGACTACGTGCTGAGGAATCTGCCGAGTGAAAAGAAGGTGTTTCTTGACGAAGATACCGGTCGGGAAGTCTGGCAGATGACGGTGGGTGACGCGATCAGCCACAGTTGCTACCAGGAGGTGGAGGCGTTCACCGAGGATGAACGTTTTGTGGTGTTCAGCTCAAACCGGAGTGGTAGATTTCAGCTCTACCGAGCCGAGGCGGACAGCGGTGAATTGTCTCAGTTGAGCGACGTGGATGACTATGGGAGCATTTCGTTCGGTATGGCGCCCAATGGCCGTGAGGCGTTCTTTACCGCTGGCTGGCGAATTTACGGGGTGGACGTGGCCACGGGGGAGGAACGCGTAGTTATCGATCTGGCGGGAAAGATTCCAAAGCCTCCGAACAACTCGGCGGTGATGGCATTGTCGGGAAGGGGGGACCGGTGTTTGGTCAGTTACCGGCGGGGGGATGGTGGTTCCACCCTTTCGATGGCGCTGCTCGAGACGGGAGAAATCGAGGAGTTGGTTCCGTGGAACGATCACCTGACCCACGGTCAATTCTGTCCGGGAGATGATCGACTGGTGACCTTTGATCCAAAACCAGATAACCAGAATGATATGGATCGACCTATGGAAGAACGCGTGAGAACACTGAGGGTGGATACGAGAACGAAGGAGGTTCGGCCGTTACTGATTCCACCATACGGATTCCGGGCCACGCACGAATATTGGGACTACACGGGGGACAGGCTCTATTTTCATCGGAAGACCGTGCCGGGAGGGGGACCCACAGCCATTTGCTCTGTGAATCGGTCAGGTGAGGATATGCAGGAGCATTTTGCGAGTGACCGGAAGTTTGGCCACTCGTCGATCGATCGCGCGGGAAAGTTTATTATTTCAGATGTGCAGGCGGATACGCACAGGAATGAGATGTATCGCCTCGATTTGACGGATGGATCGATGGAACTTCTTTGCTGGCCGGATACGAGTCCCATCCAGGATCAGACCATCCACGTTCATCCTTCCACATCTGCGAAGGGCAGCTATGTGGATTTCACGTCTGATCGCTGCGGATCGTCCGATCTGTACATTTTTCCTCTGAAGCAGTGATCAACCCGCGGCTACGGAATTTTCCAGGGCCACCGCATTGCCGATCCGGATCGCCCCCCCCCTCGACCACTTTGCACGTGACACCTGCACGCCAGTCCGGTCCAAGGGCCATCCTGCAGGCCTGGCCTCTGTTCGTCCATCCTGGGGCAAGGCAAAGTCTCTCCGGTGATTTCCAGGAGTGCTCCGCCGATTTTGAGCAAGCTTCCGGTGCTTTCCTTCAGATCCAGTTCGTCCACCAGCAGGTTCGCCCGGCGGGTCGTCCAGGACAATTCCTCACCCTGGGCAGTGCAAGCGGCCTCCCAGGCTTCTTTGACCAGGACGGTTACCTGACGGTTCTCCACGCCCCCTCTGAAGTCTTCCGCAATCCCGCTTTCCAGCGATATTTCTGCTTCCTCCAGCGTTTCCATAGGGGCACGTGAGGCCTTCCTGATCGCAATTCCAAGCAATGTCGCCATGCCAGTCTCCCTGGATGATGGTTGTTTCAGCAGGATGTCTTGCGGACAAAAGATAGGTCTACCCGTGTTACCGATCAAGGAGATTTCAACCGGGATCGCGCGTTTGTTTCCATCCAGAATTCCGAGGCTTATTTCAGAATTCTGAGTATGGAGATGACCTTGTGATGTTGGACACGGTGATTTTTGTGGAAAGAAAAATCGAATAATATATTGTTAATAATATGTTAAGAATATATTCCAGTATTCTGCCTCGCGTTTGGCACGGTGGTTGCAAAGGTGAGAGGTGTAAACCGTTCCCGAAATGGGACATCAACCATCACGCCTTGCGCAGGAGAGATAGAGATGAGACATTTCATTCTGGTAGGCGTGCTGGCTATTCTGACAGGATGCGGAAAAGGCGTTATGGATTCGCAGGTTGCCACACAGGAGGCATTCCGTGCGGCCGGCGACGAAGGGCTTGTTCGCGATTACTTTCCGCTGGTGACCGGTATGACCTGGTCCTTTGGTGACAGGGCGACCACGGTTCGCGTCAAAGATCCAATCAGGACCACGTTTGGATCCGCACACCCGATCGAGGGTCTGTTCCACCAGGACCGCATCGTGAGGCGTACCGCTGATAACAAGATCCTGGAACTGGTCGGTGACAGGTGGCGGCTGCTGTTCGATTTCAGCGCCCCGGAGAAGGCCTCCTGGACGATCGAGCCCTCCGATTCCGGAGCGGGATTCCTGGATGGGGCGACCGTGACCGTGATCAGCAGAAGCGAGGCGGTGACCGTTCCCTACAGTCGTTATGCCGAGAGCATCCATTTTGCGATTCAGCCCCCAAAGGGTCTGAGGGATGCGGGTGTGACGGATATGTGGTTCGTGCCCAATGTGGGTCTGGTCAAATGGTCGGATCTGTGGATCGGCGGGGTGCGGACGCACGAGCTTTCCGAGCGGAAATCCTTTGCTCCATCCATACCGAAGATGCCCGATGTGAGTTCAGGCAGCTTCAGTGGGCGAATTCTTGAGATTATCTCGGCCGGCAGGGTTGACCGCGAGAATGGGATTCTGGGATATGTTCTGGTGGACGGTGGAAAAGGAACCGGCCAGGGGATGGACCGGGCAAAGATCACACTGCGGGACGATACGCTGATTCTGGCTCAGAATGGCACGACGAAGGAACAGGTGGTCTTCGATGCGTTGACTGTCGGCCAGAAGGTGGAGGGCCGGATTTCGGGACCGGTGATGGAATCGTATCCGGTTCAGGCTACCGCTTCGGGAATTATGATTCTGGCTGAGTAGCGGAGTAGAATCCGGTAGGTGACTCAGGGAGCGATCCGGCAGAAGGCTGTCGGGTCGCTCTGATTTTTGTACTGTGTTTCCAACCATCCTGCGTCACGGGCTGTTGAGGAGATGCGAACTTCCTCGATCTCTCCTTTGAAAGACGCCGATCCATCGATGATGCCACCGAGTGAGGTGTCCACATCGTTCGTGAGGATACGTCCCCTGGCGTCCTGCGTATTTACGAGCTGACCGTTGACGTAAAGGCTTATCGACCGGCCATCGTACACACCAGCGAGGTGATGGCGAACCTCCAGAGGCTTGCTGTTGGACGCAATGCTGATGACGCCCCGATCCGTGTTCACAAGGAATCGGGATCCGGGCAGCGCTGCGCACAGCCCACCGTTGTGCCCCAGATCGGAGTACCTCAGGCAGAAAGAGGCGCCGTCGCCAGTGGTGTCATACCGAAGTACGCGGCCGTTCCCGATAATGCGTTCGGGAAACCCCGTGCCGTCCATCCAGGCGCCGTAGTAGAGGTACCTTCCGTCAGTTGCCCCTCCGTTGAATCCAACAGTCTTGATGCCGTCCGTGAGGCCCGAGTCTGAAGCGATCCAGCTATTCGAATCCTGGAAAGGGAGCGTCGTGTCATACCGCAGGGTGACGCCGTGGAAGTGGGTACCTTCGTCCCAATAGGGAATGTAGTAGATGTATCGACCGTCGAAGAACGCACCGTCGAATCCTTTGACATTCAGGCCGGGGATGTCCGGAAGATGACAGGAACTCCAGGCGGCATCACTGGAAAAGGGCGCTTGCGTGTCGAAACGAATGGCGTGTTCCGAAGCGCCGTAGGGAACGTAGTAGATATATCTGCCATCGAATACTGCGCCGACACACCGTTTCATACCCAGGGCATTCGCATCGTAGGCCTCCCAGGAAGTCACTTCCTGAAATTCGCTTTCGGTATCGTATCTGAGGGGTAGGCCATAGGAAAGCGGCGCGAAGTAGATATGTCTCCCGTCGAAGACCGCTCCGTCGTAGTCCCGGGTGTTCAGTCCATCGGTATCTGATATGTCACGGATTTGCCAGCTGGCGGGTTCGTGGAATGGGCCTCCCGTATCATACCGCATGACGTCGCCGCTGCTGATCAGGAGCTGGTCCGCACGCATTCCCGTTACCGTGGGCGAACTGTCATCGGTTTCGTCTTTGGTGGTGACCTTTGGAACGGATTTCTGTCCAGGACAGAAGTAGATGTATTTCCCGTCGAACGCGGCCGATTGGGAGGAGTTGGTACCCGAGGCTTCATAGGCATCCCAGCTTTCCGGGTCTTTGAAACCGCCCCGGGTATCGAATCGGAGGACACGCGAATGGAAGTTTTCGGGGTCACGCCTGGGTGGATATATGACATAACGCCCGTCGAATACGGCGCCGTAATATCCTTTCGTACTCATGCCGCTTGTTTCACCTGCATCATATGCTTCCCAGCTCTCAGGGTTCGTGAATTCGCCGTGTGTGTCGTATCTGAGGGCTTTGCCGTGGCGATCAGACAGATCGTGTTGAGGCGAGAAGTAGATATAGCGTCCGTCGAATACTGCACCGAAGAATCCTGTTGTATCCAGTCCGTCTGTGCCGCCTGCGTCATAAGCACTGAAGGTGTCGAGACTCAGGTTCAACCGCCATTTGGAGATGACCGGCTGGATCGTTTCTGCAACAGGATGCGCAGGACTTACCCAGGCTTCTACCGTTATGGCCGATTCGAAATTCAGTGTGTCGTTGTCAGGAATGACCAAAAGACCTGCCTGCGATTGTATGTCGATTCCATTCCCTGAGGAGTCCCGTGCCTCAGAAGGACCGTGAATGACCAGCCGATAATCTTCGTCCCAAACGCCGGACGGTGGTGGGGCCGTTTTGTCAGAATCGATGGCGAGTTCGATCGTCGTGTCTTCTGTCCCGGATAGCGATGGGATGCGTACCCAGGCCTTTAGAACACCACGGTCTTGATCGTACGATACGATTTCTGAAGGAAGTCGTGTCTGCCCGTCGGCGTCTAGAAAACCCAGGTGTCCGGCTGATCCGCTGAGTCGTTTGTCCGTGATCTCGATCAGTACAGGAAAGTTGATGTGTGGACCGTCGGTGACGTGTCGATGGTCGATTGCGAGATCTATTGTCTTTTTCTGGTCTGGCATGTGTCACTCCGTTTCCTGTTCGTATCCTGGCGACAGATAGCGATTGCTTGAATTGCCCAAGTCTGATGTTATATTACTCAAACGAATGACCCAATCCAACCCAAAACCGGGAGCAAATATGAGCATTGTCATGGCCCACCATCACGGGTTTACCGTGTCCGACGTAGAGCGGTCTGTTCTGTTTTATCGAGACTTTCTGGGTCTCGAACTTGTACGGGTGTCTGACCGTTCGAATCTGCCTTCATACGACCAGATCCTGGGATACGAAAATGTACATATCAAGGTCGCCATCCTGCAGCATGACAAGCATGAGTTTGTTCTGGAGTTGGTGCAATATATCAACCCGAAGGTCGAGCCGAGAGAGCAGGAGAACAAGTTCCTGGGCGCCTCCCATATGGCCTTCGAAGTGGACGATGTGGACAAGATGTATGAGCAGTTGATTGCCGGTGGATTCGGTAGTATCAATCCTCCGGTGGACGTCGAGAGGGATGGAAAGCTCGTGGCCCGGGCTATGTACGCTCTGGATCCCGATGGTATCAGCATCGAGATGTTTCAGGAATTCGCGGATGTGATCAATGGATGACAGTCATTCCTGATGCAACTCTGTTGTGTGAGAGGCCGTGGCGCTGACAAGTTGAAAGCGTCTGTGGCCATTCGTTTTTCGTTAGTCGGAGGAGTGCCCAAAGAGATGGCAGAGCAAAAGTTGTTCAAGGATTATTTCGACGCCGCACTCGTAAATGAACTGGGTGAACGCATCCATGCTGTTTACCCTGCGTTCGATGTGTCATCTTTTACCACGGGTATTCTCGACCAACTTCCGGCATTCGAGCTCAAAGACAGGGTTCGGCTGATTTCACGAGTGCTGCGAACGCATTTACCAGAGTCCTATCCGGATGCCCTCGAAGTCCTCCTGAAGTTTCTGGGTCCTGTGGACAAGGAGAAGGACGAGTTCATGTACGGATTCGGGTTGATGCCGATCGCTCATTTTGTCGAGACGAACGGATTGGCGCATTTCGATGCGTCCATGGCAGCGCTCTACGAAATCACAAAGCGACATACTGCGGAGTTCGCCATTCGGCCATTTTTGCTTCGGCACGAGGCCAGGACCCTCACCGTGTTGCGAAGGTGGGCGAAGGATGACAGTGAAGACGTAAGGAGGCTGGTCAGTGAAGGGACACGCCCAAGGTTGCCCTGGGCCTCGAGACTGGCTCCGTTCGTGACAGATCCAGGTCCCGTGATTTCTCTGCTGAGGCTGCTGAAGGATGATCCCTCGCTATATGTGAGGAGGTCCGTGGCCAACAATCTCAATGACATCAGCAAGGACCATCCTGAACGGGTCGTAGAAACACTGAAAGCCTGGCAGGAACAGGGTGGCGATCAAATCGGATGGATTGTTGGGCACGCCTTGCGAGGATTGATCAAACAGGGGGACCGGCGCGCGTTGTCACTGATGGGATTCGAAAAGCCGAAATTAGCTCTGACAGGACTGAGGGTAGATCCGCCTGCGATCAGGTTCGGTAACAGCCTGGAGGTTCGGTTCGAACTGGAGAGCAGGTCGAATAGGAGTCAGCGGCTTGTTGTCGACTACATTATTCAGTTCGTAAAGGCGAATGGACAGCGGAGCCCCAAGGTGTTCAAGCTGAGTACCCGAACGCTGAAGGCGCAAGAGAAGGCGAAGATACAGAAGCGGCACGCCATCAAGCCGATTACGACCCGCAGATACTACGCGGGAACGCATCGACTGGAGATCCAGGTGAATGGCGAGGTACTGGGGGGGACAGACTTCGAACTTGTAATGTAGGAGGCGGATCTTACCAGACAATCGCTACACTTTGTCCAGGCACATCATGATTTGTGGTCCATCCGGATTGTCCATTCGGACAGAAGCTCCCAGATCGATTTCGTGGATCAGGGAGATTTTTTCTGCAATAACGTCAGGGTCTCTATCATAGAAGCCCATCATCAATCGGCCGCCATCTTTCACCCGGTCGAATGCCATTTTGAAAATGTCGACACGATCCGGAGCGTCGAAGAGGTAGTCATCCCAGACGTTCCAGTAGACGAAGTCATATGTACCGGGAAGATTCCTGTCCAGGTCCGAAAACTGCTCGATCGGCAGATTCGCGAACTGATGGGTTTTCTCCGGGAAGAAGACAGATGTGTCACGTATTCTACTCCGGCTGGCATCCATGCCAAAAGGGTCCAACTGGTGGGCGGACCACTCCTGGAGACACCGGAGCAGGAAGCCATTCGCGCATCCGATATCAAGTAGGGTTCCCGGCCGGTGGATGGCGGTCGAAATGAATGATCTGGCTTTTTCCCAGGTTTCGTAGGAAGGGCCGTCTACACAACTTCCATTCAGGGCGTTTTTCAGAAATGTGGGATCGGTTATCAGCTTGTCGAAGTCCAGCGGTTTATCCTTTGGTGAATCGCAGGTTTTTCAATTTATCCGGGTTCGTACGTGTGCGATCCCTCCAGCGGGAGGGGGATTGCCCAGATGTTTCGGAAGCATACCAGATCCTTGTGATCCTGAAGCCGCAGCGGACCCGAATTGACGACTTCCATTTTGGATGCGGATCCGGTGGGACCCAGAAGCTGCACGTTGTTCTGGACGATCAGGCCGTTCTGAACAATTGTTGCACGTGCGTGCTCAGACACAGCGCCGGAGTCATCGAAACGCGGGGAGCGAAACGTGATGTCGTAGGCCTGCCAGGTCATTGGGGGCCTGCATGCGTTCACCAGTGGCGCGAATTGTTCGTAGAACGCCCCACAGTCACCCGTTCCTGGAATGTTGATTCCGTAAGAGTCTAGGACCTGAATCTCGTAAAGACCCTGGAGAAAGATGCCGCTGTTGCCCTTTTGCTGTCCCGAGGCGTCAGGCATGTTTGGACATCTGAATTCGATGTGGAGATAGCAGTCCGTGAAGGAGTCTTTCGTGACGATGTCACCGGCCCGAGGGACGACGTGAATGACGTCCTCTTCGACCGTCCATTCTGGTGCGCCGCCCTCTCGGGTGGTCCAGTTCGCCAGGTCTTTTCCATTGAATAGCTGGATCGCGTTGGCCGGGGGGGCTGCCCCTGTGGTGTCCATGATGTCTCCCTGTCGGTTCCGTTAGGTTGGTGATGCCATGTCGGTTTTGCGAAGCAGGTATGGTGAATCTATGCCCGGGCGTGGTGAGATTCTGCAGGCGCCTGGTACTTCACATTCAGATGCGGCGTCTCGATCCGTTTGTTCCCCTGATGCCTGGATTTCAAACAGCTTTCCAGTGCGCCGCTGACGATCAGGGTTCGTTCCGCCGGAAAGGGGGCCTTTGCGGTTGTGATCATCTCTTCGATTTTCCGGACCAGACAGGCCGAATAGGTGACATTGGGAGTTGGGGACAGGAAGAACTGATTCGAGACCGAAAGTGCTTCCCCTTTCAGCCGCGCAGCGAAGCAGTAGTCCTTGACGGCCCCGTTCAACATCAAGAGTGTGGCCTTGAGACCATCATTGAATTCAAGGAGATAAGCTGCGGGTTTCTCCGTCAGACGTTTCAACTCTCCACTTCCCAGTAGATCCTGGGTTCTTCCGTCTTCAACACTCATCCCCTGTGGCGATTCGCAGCGGGACAGGGCGGCCTCGAGCAATGCCATGGACCATTTTCCAGACTCACCCGCCTTCCACACGTCGTCGCCATCCAGGAGCTGGACAGCCTTGATTCCAGTTTCGCCGCCCTTTCGGCGTTCGATCATGCACTGCATGCCCTCGAGGGAGTGGTAATCCATCGGATCGGATCCGCCCACACCGATCATCAACGCTTCCTCGATCTCACAGTCCAGCGGCAGTTCCAGATCGGGCAGCCGCCACGTGACGGGAAGTGAGGATCCCGCCAGGAGGGGAAAACCGAGTCGGTGGCCGTCATCTACCATTTCCCTGGCTTTTTCGAAATTGTATGAGAGATGCTTGTCGTTGTAGATGGGTACGGATCTGCCGTCGGCCTCGAATACATCTACACATTGTTTGAAAAATTCGTGCCGGGGGTAGAGTTTCTGACCGATTTCGTTGATCGGATATTCACCGTGCTCGCCTATGATGAGTACGGCGTCGACAGCGAGTTCCTCACCCCCGCATCGCAGCGCTTCTGCAATTGTCGGATAGACATTGAAACCGAATTCTCTGGCGCGGTCCACGCTCTGGTCCGCTTCAGGATGCTGGTCTACGTAGAGCGATACCACCCGCATATCCGGTCGACGCCACTGGCCTTCATAGGGGTATCCGACCAGGAATCGGTCCACGAAGTGCTGGGCGTGGGAGAGGTAGCGGTAGATGGTGGTTACTACGGCGATAGAGGTCATGGGAATAGTTTCGAGTTACGGGTTTCGAGTTTAGAGGTAAGTCAAGGTCAAGTTCGCCAGTAGGTGGATTCTTCGGTGGACGTATACTGAATGTTCAGGTGTGGGGTCTGGATCTTTTCGCCATCCTGGTGGAGGCTGTCTACGCCCGCCGCAACCAGGCCCGTTGTGAGGAGAGTTCGCTCTAAAGGGTAGGTCGGCTTGCCGGTGAGGAACATGGTTTCGACGTGATTGACCTGGGGTGAGAAGAAGTTGGCCAGGGTGGTGTGCGCAGGAGGCATTGGCAGATACATCTGGGTCGAGAGCGGTGTGTCCCGACCATCCACACTGGCCGCGAAATTGAAATCGCGTATCAATCCGTTCAGCATCATCACGGTTGAGATCAACCCATCTGTATGGCGGTATTGATAGGCGATCGGATCTTCCATGAGTGATTTCATTTCATCGATCGTGGGAAAGGTGTGATTGAAGCCCGGTCGGGGTGTCGCAAGTGTGTGACTGCGGCAGAGGGCGGATTCGAAGAGGTTGCGATTCCAGACGCCGGCGTGATGCGCTTCCCAGAATTTATCGCCCCGGTAGGCCTGAAGCCATTCCACCCCGCTCTCACCGCCGGATCGACGCTCTGCCATACACTGTGCGGTTTCCAACCCGTGGAAGTCGTAACTGTCCGGTCCACCATATCCTGCGCAGAGGACTTCGGTTACGTTGGCCCCGAACGGCATGTCGATCGAGGGTGTTCGCCAGGTAACAGGGAGTGAGGATCCCGCCATGAAGGCGAATCCCATGTCGACGGAGATGTCGTACATCTCTTTTGCCCATTCCCAGTTCCAGGAGAGGTGCTTGTCGTTGAATATGGGGGCCGATTTGCCCGAGGTTCTGTAGATGGCGACGATCTGCTTGTAGAGTTCGTATCGCGGGTAGAGGTGCTGTCCCTTCTCATTCTGGCCGTACTCTCCGTGTTCACCGATGAGGAGAACGCCGTCGACGGCGAGCTCATTGGTGCCAAGGGTGAGTGCGTCCGCCACGGTAGGATAGACGGTCATTTGCGGAAAACGAGCTGCGCGTTCCCTGCTCAAGTCCGTTTCACCAACCTGGTCCACATAGAGGGATACGAGGTCCATCGGCGGATGGTGGTGATGGCTGTTCCACCCATACCCTTCCAGAAAGCGGTCGATGAAGTGCTGGGCGTGGGCGTATTTGTGAACGACAGTAGTGATCGCCGCGATTTTCGGTCGGTTGGCCAAGGATGAGGTCCAGAATAGTGGGTTGGGTTTTACCTGACGCGCGTATTCAGATAACACGATAACAAAAAGGGTGTCCCTGACACAAGTAACTTTTGCCCCACAAAACTGATCCGGGTATATTCTCAACCTGTCATTCGGAGGTATGCAGTGAATATTCAACAGAATGGATTTCAAAATGGAAATTTTGCTGACAAACGATGACAGCCACGATTCCCCGCTGTTTCATTTTGCGATCGAGAAAATGAGAGAATTCGGGAATCTGACTGTGGTCGTCCCCACGGAGGAGCAGAGTTGGAAGGGCAAGTCGATCACACGATACGGTGATCTGGTTCCGGGAGAGATCTCCGTGCCTGGCGGTAGTGCGCATACCCTGAATGGTACCCCTGCAGATTGTGTCAATTACGGGATTTATCATTTGTTCAAAAACAAGCCCGATCTGGTGGTTTCAGGAATCAATATGGGCAGGAATACCGGTGTATCGTTCGCATTTTCCTCGGGAACCATAGGGGCGTGTCTGGAGGGAAATATTGCCGGGATACCAGGTATCGCATTGTCGCAGGTGTTGGCGCCGGAGGTGTTTCAGTACTGGATCGCCCACCGGGCGCTGCCCGAAACAGAGCTGGACCGGATTCGGCGACAATCCGGGGTTATCGTCAACAAGGTGATGGCACGGTATCGGGAGAATGAGGCTTTCCGTGAGGATCGGGTGACCTGGAATCTGAACATGCCATTTCAAACCGCGAAAGACTGGGAGATTAAAAATACTTTTCTGGGTCACTCGGTCTACGGGTCTTGTTTCAGGAAAGAGGGCGAGGTGTTCAGACATAATCTGGAAGATCGAACACCGGATATACAAGAAGGGTCGGATGTGTCGACGACCGAAGCCGGTCACGTGAGTTTGACCCGTCTGGATATGTTTCTTTTCGGGCAATGATCCAGGATGGCAAAAAAACCGGCTGGGCACCGGCGTTGGATCTCAAGAGATGCTCCAGATTAATTTCCAGGGCGAATGGAAATTTGCCCGGCTTTCCTCAGCGCCCTCGTATTGTAGAGGTTGAGGGCCTGCCCCAGCATCTCTTCTATCTGTCCCGATGTGAACGGTTTTGCGATCTGGAAATCGAACAGGGAAAGTCTTGGATCACCTTCCTTCAACTCCCATCCTGTGATGAGCACCGTGACCATCAGCGGATCTTCCTGCTTCACCTTTTCCGCGACCTGGTAGCCTGAGATCGTAGGCATACCAAGGTCGATCAGTGCCACTTCGTATTTGTCCGGCACAAACATTTCCAGCGCATCCTCGCCATCGATCGCCAGGTCCACACTGTGGCCGAGTTTTGTAATGTAGTCGGCCAGAACGAGACGAATGACACTGTCGTCGTCGGCAACCAGGATGTTGGATCTGCGGATTTGAGGCACCCAGTGTCCCTCGATCTGTGCCTCTTTTTCCTGTTCAATTGGGCCTTCCCAAAGTGGAAGTTCGATGGTACATGTGCTGCCCTGACCCGGGGCGCTTACCACATCGAGATTTCCTCCCCACCGTGCAATCGTGCTGTATGCGGTGGACAAGCCAAGACCACTTCCTACGTCGACACGTGTAGTGAAAAAAGGTTCGAAGACCCGCGATCGCACATGCTCGGGCATCCCGACACCGGTGTCGCTCAGCTTCACGAGAACCCTTTCACCTCCCGGCACGACGGAGATGGTGATTTCCCCCCCCCCTCGGGCATGGCCTCCACGGCATTGAAGATCATATCCAGGAGCGCATCGTGCAGCCCCTGGCTGGTGGCTGCCACCGGGGGCGCATCATAAAACTGCGTGGATATACGAATGGCAATCCCCTCGGACTCGGCCTGGTCTTTCCACCTGGGCTGAGCGGACTGTACCGCCTTTTCAACGGTTTCGCAGATGTTTACAGGCTGCAGATCGACACCGTCCGATCTTTGCAATACCGTTTCGCTAAGTCGCTGGATGAGATTGCTGGCTCTCAAGGTGGCCGCGATGATCATATCCGCGTGCTTTCTGACCTGCTCATCATCCGCGTCCATTTTGATGAGTTCGGCAGGGCCCATGATCGCGGTGAGCATGTTGTTCAGATTGTGGCTCACACCGGCGGACAGTTCGCCAATGGCACGCAGGCGCTGTGTCTGTACCTGTTGCTCCTCGAATCGCTTCCTGGATGTAATATTGTGCAGGCTAATCAGCCTGCCGGTCAATCTCCCACGCCGGTCGCTTATAGGCTGAAGTTTCACTTCGAAATACCGACGATCCTCTTTCTGACCCAGGGCGACCTCTTCTGTGACTTCAACGGGGCTGTCCAGAAGATTCACAAGGCCCGGCATTGCGGTGAAGACTTCTGCTGCTTTCGCACCAATAAGGTCTTCGTCTGGCCTGTCGATGATGGCGGTTGCCGCTGCGTTCACGTCTACGATCTGGTCGCGGGCGTTCAATACGATTACGCAATCACCCAGATCTTCCACGATGGAATTCCGGGCAATGGGTACGATGTCCAGGAATTGCAGACGGAAGAGACTCAGGGCTACAGCAACGCCGAGGAATATGAATGCGAATGGGGTCAGGTCCAGGTGTGGAAAGGGACTGAATCCGGAAATGTAGATGGCATTGGCCAACCAGGGTGCGGACAAACTGGCGAGAACAGTACCAACCTGCTGCGCATAGATAAAAGGGGATCGTGCGATGACGACCAGAAGGAGAAATGTGCCGGTCAGGAGGAGTACATAGGAATATGCCGCGTGGACCCAGAAGGCGGGGCCATATGATTTTGCGAGCACGACGAAATGGCCGGTGGTCTCCAGTGCGAAACTTCGTCTGAGGAGGCCCTGGCTATCTCCCGACCAGAGCAGGTAGAGCACAATGACGGGTTCGATCACCAGCAGCAGCAGACCATACTTGCGAGGACCCTTGACCCCTCCAGCATACTGAATCGTGAAGAGCAGCCAGCAGGCAGGTACGGCCACGATGCCGACATAGGCCGCATTGGACCAGAACAGTTTCCCTACAAATGTGACATTGGCCGTTTCGAATGCGTAGCAAAGGGACCATGTTGCCAGGGCGAACATCAGTCCAACGAAGGGGATGGCCCCTGATGTCGACCTTTTTCTGAAGACGAATCCGGCGATTCCGGCCGAAACGGCAGTCGAAAGGATCAGCGCCAGGGTATATGAAGTGTGCTGCCATTGCATAAGCGGTTCCGACTGTTGAGGTTGGTCTTCTCTTTCGTTACCCAAATTAGCAGAAACGGTAACATCGGGCAACCATCCACTGCTGTGTGTTTATACCGATACACGAATGTCGCCCGCACCGATGTTCGAGAGATCCAGGGTAGATTGGCCACTCTGTTCGACGATCGGGATGTCGAAGGATTTGGTGCCGATTGAGACGGAGGCTGTGCCTTCCAGTTTGTTGCCGATTACGATCGTGGTGTCCGATCCGATTCGGGCCTCGAATTTTCCGGAGCCCGTTTTCCTTATGAAACTGGTCACGGTGAATGTTGCGGTGTGCCCCACGGCCAGGTCGTAAATGCGGAAGCTCTTGCCTTCACCGAATGCAGCTTCCAGTTTGCCGGAGGTGTTGGATTCCGGGTGAGATGGGATGATTTTGCTCAATGGACGCAGTCCACTTTCGATGTTCGCCACGGCATCGGGTTCTATATGATCCAGGATGATCACTTCACCGGAATCCGTTGTCAGATTCGCCCCATGGTAATAGCGGAAGCCGGCCAAAGGGAAGTGCGTATGAGAGATGATTCTTCCATTTTCGAATGCGTCCGCTGTTCCTTCCCCAATACGAATGTCGATGTCAAGGGTAAGGCATACACCCTCATCTGACTCAGTGACTTCTGTGACACGATAGGTGCTTGACCGGTTTGGGCTGTCGAAACGGACGTGTTGGCCCACCAGTGCGTCGATGGGGAGTGTAGCCGCTTCCAGGAGGACCTGACGTGCGGAGAAGTCGCCGCCGATAACCCGGGCAGTAAAGGTATTCGTGGTTGACAGAATTCCCAGATCTGGAAAGCAGAAGGATCCGCCCCCGGTCAAGGTGACCTGTTGTGTGCCATCATCCGTGCGTCTGGCGAATCCTGTCTCGCCAGTGAATGTCCAGTCTTCTGAGACCGGCGTCACGGTTCCAGACGCTTGACAGTTGACGACCATATCCTGTGTGGTTTCTGTTTCGATGCCCAGCGCAAGGACGTCAGTTGTCTGTACAACAGGCAAGCTTTCAATGTTTTTCACGATCCTGCGCCCGGATTCTGTGGCTTCGATGAGTGTTACGAAGCGGGAATCCAAAGGTGCGTTTCCTGTACGATGCGCAATCGCCCAACGGAATTTGTAAGGTGGATCATCCATTGAAGAGATGGGTGGTTTTCCGTCACCCATGATGACCTCTCCATCCTGAGCAAGCTGGCGCATGTGGAGCGCCAGCCCGGAATCGCCGGAAAGCGTCCAGGAAGCGCCCCAGGGACCGACGACCTCGCCTCTTTCGCAGTTGTAGAGATAGGCAAGGCTGAGGAGATTGGGATCATCCGTATCTAGTTTGTCGGTTTCTCCATAGCCGATGTGTTCACCTGCCGGCGTGCCCTTTTCCCACGAAACCACGTTCTGGAGACCTTCTGTAGAGACGTCTCCGTGGGGTCCCCGGAAACTCCACCAGTGCTGATCTCCACCCCTGGCACGGTGAATGTCGAGGGCGTAGAAATCCTGATCGTTAACGTCGATCAGGGCGATCCCTCTGCTGTAGGGTTGATCCGGATCCACCGCATAGCGCGTCTCACCCTTTCCCAGGTCTCTGAAGGCCTCGCCGTCGGCTCGCGCCGCCTGATAGTTCGGGGAAAGCGAAACGGAATGCAGTGCGCCTCTGTACCAGGTGTCCGGCGAGATGCCCTGGACCTTGAGGCGATAATGGGTCAGCCAGTTGGCATCCCACAGCGCGTGTGTTGACCAGGTGTAAGGATAGCCGAGTTGAGACATGAAGTTTCTCTGGTGGGCGAAGAGACCGATATCCAGCATGTCGTCCTGCCGATGTCCCCTTGCGTGGCCATATCTTAGCCACAGTGCCCTGGCCTGATCGCCACTTCCACTCCGCAGGACCGCGATCCCGTATCCGTCGAAGACCTGGCTGGGGAAGTCATTCTCCTCACCTTCGGCGCGTATAAGGGAGGCTACATCGTCTAGCGAGACAGCGCTTTCGGGTCCTGGTTCGTACTCTTCTCCGAGCCATAATGAACGTGCGAAGATGGCGTCTCCGTAGGTTTCGAAGGCATATTCCGAGGTCTGGACATTGTTGGACATGGAATACATATTGCCCAGCGGCGGGTTTCCTTCCTGGGGTCGACCGCCTCCGTCCCCGATTTGAGGATACATGCGCCCGATACAGACCAGTTCGGCAAGGTGGGCGTAGAGCATCTTGCTTTTGGGATCGGCTTCAAAGGTGGATATTCCGGATGCTTTGTATTCTTCGGGACGCAATTCCTGCAGGCGAGAGAGTCCCTTGGCAATGGGCGGTGTGGCGTCCACGTGCATGCCGTTGTATCCGCCGGTGGATTCGTAGGCCGACCCGTCCCGGAAGAAGAAGTTCGGAATCCAGTAGCGCATCTGTCCGCCGCCATTCCACAACCAGTCGGCCAGGTTTACGCCCGCCTTATAGTTCATGGCAAGTGTCAGAGCGGTGAGTCCCATTTGGGGATGGGGGAGGTTGGAGTGGGCTCCGCCGTCCATGGCGGCCTGTGCTCCGACACGAAACACATGGTCCTCTATGTATCTTCTGGTTTCTTCGCCCGACTGAAGCCCGAGGCGGGTTCCCGCCATTTTGATAAATTCCGCATCCTCATCCAGGCCTTCCCAGGCCAGGTCATATGCGGTTGCGTAGGTGACAAAATCCCCCGCGAGGCTGATGCAATAGTTGATGAGTCCGGACCGGTTCAGATCGGCCACCGATCTGGCATGAATTGGCCATCGGGGAGGTGGATCGACCTGGTAATGGAGGTCGTCTCCTCCGAATCTGAATCGCTCCTCGACAACTCCCGACAGGTAGGCCCATTCGTCCGCCATCTTGAGGAGCATCACCCGAATTTTGTGGAGCAAGCGCTCATCGCCGGTTCGAACGTAAGCATCGGAGAGCGTTTTTATTCCCCGGTTAAAGTGGTATCCTCGTGCGTTCTGGTATACGCCAACGAATGCCCACTTCGTGTCGCCATGGACGCACCCGTATCCATCGTCGGGGTAGTCCCCTGATGTGTAGTCGTCTTCCTCGATATTGTTCGAAGGATACCACTCGCCGCCAACCGGACACTGGACCTTGTAGGGCATGCCTTCCACATCGGTTTCCCAGGGATAATAACCGCTGTACTTGAATATGCTGTCGCCGTGGATAGGACAGCCGACATTCAGATTTCCGAAGTGCCACCGGGGGATTTCTGGTTTCGCAATGCTGTTCCAAAGGGTTTCATCGGATTTGGACGCCCAGGCTTCGGCATCTTTCCGCACCTGATCCTCCGGGTGCTTGCTGCCCCAGTCCAATGCGCGCTCGAGGTCATTCTTTCGCCAGATCGATCGACCGGATTTCAATTCATCCACGTCTTCCCAAAGGGGCCACCTTCGGGGAAGCCGGATCTCACCCTGTTCGCGACGTTCCAGTATCCCTTCCCTGTCCAGACAGTCAAGTGTGATTTCCACACCATCGGACTTTCCGTCGAAACGACAGACCGCGCCGCGATTTACCCTGGAGGCCCTGAGGAAAAAGATGGTTTCGCCTGCTTTGCCGGGATCGGTTCGATCCACGACTTCCACTCCGGCGGGAAGCGACTGGTTGACAGGTGTTTGGCCACGCGGAACGTGCAGCACCACCCGGAACACACGGCCCAATTCGATTCGTTCTGGTGAATAGGTCACTTTGATCGTTTCTGATGCGGACATTCTGCCCCCTATGGTTCACGTGTGGTAACACTCACGAGGATGGAAGGGATTCGAGACTACTCAGGCGATCGCCATCTTGTTACAGGATTCACCGTACAAGATCGCTTGATCTCGTCGACCAGGTCAATTACATTCTGACCGGTCAGATCAGAACTCCACGGTGGCGGCAGGGACAAACGAAAGGAATGAAGATGGACGTGCATCATGTTACGATCTACAAAGAGGTTGGCAGATATGCCGGTTGGCCCGCCAACTATGGCATATGGGGATGGGGAGATGAACTCATTGTCGGATTTACGGTGGGATACCACGATCCGGACGGAGGATTTCATTCGCGGGACAGGAATCGGCCGTTTGTGGGGATGCAGGGCAGAAGTGTTGACGGAGGCGAGTCCTGGGAGGTCGTCGATACGCCCTTCAATGCGCCGGGCAACAAGGGTGTGTCTGCGGATGAGCACGTGAACAAAGGGCTGGTGATCGGAGATTCCTCGGCGGTGGACAACGCGCCGGCACCATGCGCTCAGGGCATCGATCTGGACAATCCGGACGTCGCGCTGATGTGTGCTCGCACGGGACTGAGAACGGGTGCGCAATCCTGGTTCTATGCTTCAACAGACCGGTGTCGATCCTGGGATGGGCCCTACGGCTTGCCCATGTTTGATCAACTGGGTATTGCGGCGCGTACGGACTATCAGGTGACGGGACCGGAGACGTGTTTTCTGTTTTTGACGTCCACAAAGTCCGATGGCGAAGAAGGCAAAGTGTTCTGCGCGAGGACTGCCGATTCAGGTAAGACTTTCGAGTTCGTTTCATGGATTGGCGGGGAACCGGAGGGATTTGCAATTATGCCGGCAAGCGTTCGGCTCCCGGATGGGCGATTTCTTGTGGCGAGCAGGTGCCGGGGTGGTGGGCGCGATACCGGAGACGAGCGGAACTGGATCGACCTGTATGAATCTGATGATGATTGCGCCACCTGGCGACTTCTGAACAAGGCGGTTGAGGAGACAGGGACCGGTGGCAATCCCCCTGCGATGATACGCCTGAGGGACGGAAGGATCTGTCTCACCTACGGATTTCGGGACCGACCGTCCGGGATGCGGGCGAAGTTGAGTGAGGATGAGGGTCGATCCTGGGGAGAGGAGATCGTTCTGAGAGATGATGGAGGGGATCACGATGTGGGATACCCCAGGACGATTCAACGGGCGGACGGGAAGGTGGTATCGGTGTACTATTACAACGATTCGTCAGACAGTGAACGTTACATCGCAGCGACAATCTGGGAGGCTTAGAGTTGATGGATGATCCCGGAGGTGAACCGGGAACAGGTGACATTCTTGAATGACCCTTGACAATAGACACCTGACGCGTATTTTGGATCTTCACAATTATACATTTCGATGGAGGAGAAGACATGGCAGAGATTAATGATGGATGGAAGAGAGATTTTGATGTTTATGACCGAATCAAGGAGCTTGGGATCGATCTGGGTGAGAAGGCCGCCACCGTACCCGCCCCGAAAGGACGGCGTATCGCAATGGCGACATTCACCCCGTCCGGTCTGGTGTTTACGTCCGGGACGGGTGGCGGAACGGGACCGGTGACCAATGATGACGGCGATGTCCAGGACGGTTTCAAAGCCGGACAGGAAGCCGGACACAACCATATTCGATCCCTGCACTGGGGTCTGGATCCGTTCGGCACGTTGAACGATATCTGGTATTGTGTGAAGTGTATCGGAATGGTCAACTCGGCTGGCGGTGGTGCGTTCTCAAAATCCCCGGCGGTGGTGGACGGTTACTCGAATGTGTTTCACGATGTGTTCGGCGGTCCAATGTCCAGATGGGCGGATGATGGACTGGATGCCTCCCTGGCAGGATGGCACACCCGAAGCGCGGTCGCTGGATTCGATCTGCCAGGTCACTGCAAAATCGAACCCGAGATGATCGTGCAGATAGACCCCGCACTCGCTCTGAAGATTATCAAGGAAAGAGGCCCGCACATCTAGGGACCAATTAGCAGGCCGAAATGAAAGTACATTCGCCCCCTTTCGATGAGGGCAGGGGGCGAATTTTTTTAGGTGGGCAATCAGGTTTGGTATCGGTCCCGGTCTGCCTGTGTGACGATTGCCTCCGAAGTTTCGATCTGCAGCTTCTCGGCCCACTCGAGAATCTGTTGGTGAATGGGATCCGGTACATCGAATCCTTCGGCCAGACGCTGAATGCGGGATCTGTGTTCAAAATCGCCAGGGACCAGGACTTCCCCAGCCTCATCGGAAGCAGGCAAAGCTTTAATGGTATCGAGGAAAGCGCGTACGCCTGTCTGGTAAGGACCAAGCGGCGTAAAGGTGTCGATTTTCATGACCTGCATGAAGGCGCCGCGCATCATGCCGGAGTCCATATCCGGGTAGCCGGCAAGACCGCTGAGCAAGCAGGTGAACAGGGCCAATGCGGAGCCCTTGTGTTCTCCAAATGGCAGGAGAAATCCTCCGTCGTAGAAGTCGTTTGGATCTGTGGTCGGCGCCCCGTCCTTGTCGATGATGTATCCTTCGGGGATCGGCTGTCCTTTCGACCGGGCGACCTGGAGCTTTCCTTCGGCTACGATGCTGGTAGCGAAGTCCAGGATGAATGGCGTGTTGTCTCCGGTAGGGACCCCGATGGCGATCGGATTCGTACCCAGGGGACCCACCGCACCACCAAAAGGCGCCGCTCTTCCGCCGTTGCCGACTCCTACAGTGATGATCCCGATACACCCCGCGGCGGCGGCGGCTTCAGCATATTCGCCGAGCCGCCCGATGTGGCCAATTCGATCGAAGGTGACGAAGCATACGTTGTTGGATTCGGCTTCCTGGATGGCAAGATCCATCGCCACAGACGCCGTGTGATGACCCAGACCCCCGTGACCGTCCACTTTGAGGAATCCCGGTCGCTTCTCCGTAACTTCGGGCTCGACGGCGGCCTGAATGCCACCCGCCGTGATTGCGGTCAGGTAGTGCGGAAGACGTAATATCCCATGGGAATCGTGGCCGGAGACATTGGATTTTACGAGAATCTCAGAAACACAGTTTGCGATGTGCTCTGGCGTGCCTACTGCACCTAATAATTTCCTGGATATGGCGTGCATATGTGGAGCGGTATATCTGTGTTGTGTGACCATTTCCCCAGTCCTTTGTGTAGGTCGAAGCCGCGCAACAAGGTTTCCAGACACTGCCGAACCACACGAATGTAGCGAATCCAATCGGGCTTGACCACGAGAATTCAGGATACTGGCAGGTCGGGTAAACCAATTTTCCACACGTCAGGAAAAAGGTCATTCGATCGAGGACTGGACACGGGGAGCAATGTCGGGATAGGCTGGAGCACAGAAAGAGCCGGAATAGCACAGCATACACAGACTCGTTTCGTACTTCCACTCAAGCGTGGAGATCCAGAATAGGGAGGGATCACAGAAGGAACTGTGTAAAGCGGAATATCGCCTGCGCGCAACACTTTTGCATGAAATTGAAATACACAAGCAGCGCCGAGATGCTTTTCGGCGCTGCTTGTGTGGTTACAAACGCGGACTACTTTAGGAGGAGGAGTTGGCGCGTTTGATGATAGGGTCCGGATTCCAGTTTGTAATGATACATTCCCGACGCCATCTCCCGGGCGTCCCAGGTTATCGCGTGCAGCCCTGCCGCCTGGGCTGCGTTAACCAGTTCCGCTACTTCCTGGCCCAGAGCATTGTAAACCGTGAGCCGGACGTGACCGGTTTTCGGGAGATCGTATCGGATCTGGGTGGACGGGTTGAACGGATTCGGGTGGTTCTGATACAGGGCGAATTCCGTGGGCAATGCGCCTCCCAGACGCACCGACGATTCGGTGATGACCTCTGCGACCGGGAGGTCGTTTCCGTCGAAGAAGAGGCCTTCCACTTTCAGGTCGGCATATCCGGTGCCGTGAACGTCGAAAGTCACCGTCAAACCGGTCTGGTCACTGCGGAACCCTTCCAGAAACAGAATGGTCGCGGACTGGTCGAAATTAGTCTGGATCGATCCATAAGCATCCGACCGGGCGCCACGGTAGGTAAGTTTATCCCTGTCATACACCAGGGCGAGTTCGCCCCCGAGGAGTTCACCCGTGCCGGTGACCTGGATTGGGATCTGCAGCGTGCCGTCTGTTGTGACAGGCGGTCCCAGCGCGAGCGTTGGCGAAACGGATTTGATATCGTTGAGGAGGGTCCGTCCTGATGTTCCCGTGACAGCTTTTCCGGCTGCACCAATCGGGATGCCCTGCCGCGGTCCGGCAATGCCCGCACGTCCACCAACCGGGAGAATGAGTTCGATGGCACGACCGTCGTGAACCGGCACGCTGCTCCAGTCGGAGGCCACGACCCTGCGGGTGAAGATGTTCGTCAGGCGAGCGTGGTAGTAGCCGCTGGTGCCTCGCCGAGATCCACTGCTGTTTGATATAGAGACGGAAGTGTTTCCCGTTTCATCCACAAGACCGTTCCAGCCAAATTCGAGATCTCGGCCGGATATGGATCTGGAGAAGGAAACTTCCAGTCCTTCGAATACCGAAGCAGGGAAGATCTGTCCACGGACCTCGCCGCCGGGGTTGGCTGCCGTGTGAATATTGACATAGATCTTCCCTGCTTTCAGTTCCGGTAGCATGTCGGCCGGGATCATCCACGATCCGGTCGCCGAGTTGCCCTCGAATGTGATGGTTTCGATCGCCGGACCCTCTGCACCTGCGGCAGCGTGATGGAAATGGGCAGCGGTTATGGGTCCGCTCAGTGCACTGGCGGTAATGCTGTAGCTCAACTGATCGCCTTCCATCCAGAGCGCGGCAGTAGCGCGGGCATCCTTCTGCGTGAATGCCAGTCCTTCGCGAAAGACGAAGTCATTTTCTGGACGCGCATTCAGGTGGCACAACTGGTCGTACGGGAGGAGGGAAGCAGATTCGCTCCCGTGGGACGGTAGGCTGCGTATTCCCACTCTCCGTTACGGATTTCTCCGTATTCCTCACCGAAGCCGGCTTCCTTCCGCATGAGAAAGAGAAAGGGTGGACGACCCGTTGTTACGAATCCTCCGGCGTCGTCCACCTGGACGTGTCCCAATTCGTCCTGGACCGTGCCGTTGGTTTCCATAACCAGGATGCTGCCCAAGGGGAATGGCTCACCTTCCGTGACAGAGGCGGCAATGCTGTTGGCATAGATCACACGCTTCTGCCGGTTGTCCAGACGGTCCATCTGGTAAAAGACCGAATAGGTGTCCTTGTATCCTTCGGGGAACCCGACGTTGTCCTCTGCCGGGGCCGTGGCACCTTCCGGAGGCGTCACTGAAGCGGGAGCCAGGATTTCCTGGTCTCCATTGAGACCGGTCCAGAATGCGGGACCCGCCGGTCGGGTGACCTGCCCCCGGACTTCACCTCCCGAATTCGCCGCGGTGTGGACATTCACATAGATCCTCCCGGCGTTCAATTCTTCAATGAGGGCAGGCGTGAGCGGTTGTGCATCATCCGGTTTCCAGGTGCCTGCGGCCGTGTTGTTTGTAAATGCGAGTGTGCGTACCGGGCTGCCGGTGGCACCAGAGGCTGCGTTGTGAAAATGGGCGGCCGTGATGTTCCCGGTGAGACCGCTTACGGTAATTCGGTAAAACAGACCGGACTCGTCCAGCAGGAATACCGCTGTGCCGCGTGCACTGGTAACACCTGTTGTCTGGTCCATGACGGCGCGGAAAAATGTGGGGGCCTCCCGGTCAGGGATTTCGACTTTTACGTTGATCCGTGCCTGATTGTGTGGCGACTCGTGGTTTTCTGCCCGGATGTGGGTGGTGATGAGCAGCAGGGTGATGGTCAAGAGGTAATAGCATTTGATCATTCGACTTGCCTCCATTGGGTTCTTTTTGGTTGGGTGTGTATCAAATCAAATTGATGACGTCTTCTCTATACGCAGTCCTCCTTCCTGTTCGTGGAGCATTCAGCACCCCTGCTCGTTCAGCATTTCCCTGATCAGAGGTGGACAGTTTACGATCCGCAGGTTGACCTTCAGGATCTGTTTCGGGGTTTCGATACCGTGCCGGTCGATATACTGGACGTCAGCGAAGTCGAGCAGGACGATCCTGCACTGCTCGAGCATCGATAGGCTTTCAGCCGCCACCGAGACCCATTCGGACGCGATACGTCCCTCCAGCTTCAGGGTAACCTGTGAAGGTGTTTCACCTATTCGGGTGATGCGAAGCAAGGGATTCTCCCAGGTTAGTCCGGTTCCCCGGAATCAATTATAGGACCAGTGGTCGCAAGGTGCGTGCCAGACAAGAAAACGCGGCTGTTCAGCGTAAAACGCCGAACGGCCGCGTGGATTGATGACGAAATATCGTCAATGAGCCGAAATATCGGGAATGATCCGGTCTATCGAGTAGTCAGGTTGAACGTCTCACCGTGTGTTTTAACAGCTGCAGGACGAGGTCGGAAGACAGGAGGTTGGGTCTGATTCGTCATTTTCGGCGGATTCCAAGCTTTTTCATTCTGGATTCGAGTGTGGTTCTTTTCATACCCAGTATTTCTGCGGCCCCAGCATTGCCGCTGATTTGCCAGCCGGTTTGGGACAGCACCTTGAGGATGTGTTCGCGTTCTACATCCTCGAGGGTGTTCGATGTGGATCCTGCGCTCTGTTTGCTCTCTCCGGTCCAGTCTCCGAATTCGAGCTCCGATCCGGTACTGATGATCACGGACCTTTCGATCACGTTTTCGAGCTCCCGTATGTTTCCAGGCCAGGGGTAAGTCTGCAGGGCATCGAGGACTTTCTGCGGGAGGGTTTCAATTTTCTTCCCCAGGCGGATTCCGTGTTTCACTACGAAGTGGCGGACAAGCATCGGGATATCTTCCTTGCGTTCTCTCAGGGATGGCAGACGGATCGGAAAGACATTGAGTCGGTAGAACAGGTCCTGTCTGAAGTCTTCCTGCTGAACGGCGATTTCGAGATCACGGTTCGTTGCGGCAATGACACGCACGTCCACCACTCGGGTCGTGGATTCGCCCACCCGCTCAAATTCACCCTCCTGGAGTACTCTAAGGAGTTTGGCCTGGAGTTCCAAGGGCAGGTCTGCAATTTCGTCCAGAAATATGGTTCCTCCGTCAGCCAGCTCGAAACGACCAATTTTTCGGGAGATCGCCCCCGTGAAGGCGCCTTTCTCGTGTCCGAACAGTTCGCTTTCAATCAGACTGCCAGGAAGTGCGGCACAGTTGACCTTGATGAGCGGCTTGTCCTTCCTGGGACTCAGATTGTGGAGTGCTCGCGCGATCAATTCCTTTCCCGTGCCGGTTTCTCCCTGGATGAGCACGGTGGCTCCCGTGGGGGCGACCGTTTCCACCGCCTTGAGGGTCTTTGTAATGGCCTGACCGTTGCCTACGATTTCTTCAAAGTTGTGTTGGGTTTTGATCTCTTCCTGAAGATATACGTTTTCCTGCTCCAGCTGCGCCTTGAGTCGGCTGATCTCCTCGAAGGCGGTCATGTTCTGAATCGCCATTGCAATTTGCCTGGCAACCGCAAACAGGAATTCCGCGTCTGCCCGGTCATACTGGTTTGCTGACTGGCTGGTCACGATGAGTGTTCCGATGGTATCCCCTTTGGAAACGAGCGGGACCATGATCCCCGATTTGAGGCCGGCCTTTATTGCAGCGTCACGAAGGAACTGATTCCCGGGCCCGGGCTCGCTCGAGGTGATGTCCTGCATGATGATCGGCTGCTGGTCCTCCAGCAATCGGCCCTGGGCAGTTCCCTTACCAGGTATTTCCGTGATTGACGAAATGGGTGGCCCCACGAGTGCAATGGGTCTGAAAACGTCACGCTCACGATCGTAAAGCGTCATGTTGCAGCGGTGAAAATCCAGTATTTTCCGAATGTTTTCGGCGATGGTCCCAAAAAGCGTTTCGAAGAGTGACTCCCGATCCAGATGGGTGACGATGGCATTGTTGATTTCCAGCAGGATACGGTATTGTAAATCCGTCCAAGCCTCCGTTGCGATGGTTTCATCTTTCTTCAAGGACATCGAGCGTTCTCCCTGGTAGTCGTGCGAGCATGGGTTCGAATGCTAAAAGAAACCATTCCGATGGTCCAATTCAAAGTGATATGTGTCACCGGCAAACGACCTGAGCGTGAATCGTAGATCCTCTGGAATGCCTGAAATCGGTATGGATTCGCGCTCCGAGGAGGGTTGCGTGCGTGTTCCGGTGGTGCTATATTGGTGCACCATTTCCCCCTCGTCTTTACCGAATAATCTGATTCATGAAGTGAATATGAGCCAATTGCCCATCACCAATAGCCAGCAGCCCGATCCACAAGACGTCCGGTGTGACGCCTGTGGGTTCGATAACAGATCCGGGGTGAGTTTCTGTACCCGGTGTGGCCATCCCCACGTCTCTGTCTGTCCGGATTGCAGGTTCGAGGTTGTTTCCGGAGATCTTTTCTGCGGCGGCTGCGGGATGCGGCTTGCCTCAGGCGAACATCAGAGTGTTCCTGAGTACCGACCTTCCTTCTCTCAATCTCCTTCAGTGCAGGGCGATTCCGAACGCAAGAATGTGACCGTGCTGTTCGCCGATATCTCGGGATTCACGGAGATCAGCGAAAAGATGGATCCGGAAGAGGTTACCGCCCTGATGAACGGATCCCTGAAGCAGCTCGCGGACATCGTGCTTAAATATGAAGGTCACGTGGACAAGTTCATCGGCGATTGTATCATGGCTATTTTCGGTGCGCCTGTCACCCACGAGAACGATCCGGAACGTGCCGTCAGGGCCGCTATCGAGATGAAGGAGGCCATGGAGTCTTACAATGAGACGATGGCCGTGAAACTCGAAAGACCCTTGACGCTTCATACCGGAATCAACTCGGGTATGGTTGTGGCCGGAGGTATAGGCTCGGATCAGAAGATGGAGTACACGGTGATGGGTGATACGGTTAATCTGGCCTCCAGACTGGAGTCTCTTGCAACGGGAGGGCAGATTTTCATCAGCAAATACACCCATAATCTGGTGAGGAACGACTTCGAATTCATCGAACATGATCCGATCAGGGTCAAGGGAAAGAAGGATGTGGTGCCCGTTTACGAGGTCACGGGCATCAAGACCAAGCGGGGACACGAACGTTCGAATCTGATCAGCAAGGTGCCGCTCATCGGCCGCTCCGAGGAGATGGAGGCCCTGAAGGGCAGGGTGGAGCGATTGCTCTCCGGCGAGAGTCAGGTGGTTTTTCTGAAGTCGGAAGCGGGGATGGGGAAGAGTCGGATCCAGATGGAGGTGGAGGCGTATCTTGCCAACCAGCCTGTTCAGGTGATCTACGGCAGCTGCCATTCGTTCAGCCAATCCACCAGTTACTTTATGCTGTCTGAGATTCTGAAGGGACTGTTTTCGATCGATTCCGAGGATCTGCCTGAGGCGATGTCTGAAAAGCTTAGCACCTCCCTGCCTGTGCTCACCGGGGCCAATGCGGAGATCCGAAGCGAAGAGGTAAAGGAGGCTGCTGTTTTCTTGGGGTGCATTCTCGGTCTGGATCTTGGTGAAGATTACGATCTGTCCACCCAGGAGATGGATGCAGAGGAAGTGAAGGCGGGCATTTTCCGATCCATCAGGTGGTTGTTCGGGAAGCTCTCGGAAAACAACCCCCCTTGTCCTGATCCTCGAGGATCTGCACTATGCCGATAACATCACGATCGAAGTAATCAATTATCTGTTCGAGACCATTCGGGATAATTCCGTTATGCTGCTCTTGCTGATGCGGCCCGAAGAACGTCATTCGTCTGCCAATTTGTCCCTTGCCGCACAGAAGTATCTTGGTAACCGATGCACGGAAATTCTCGTGGATCGGTTCAGTCCAATGGAAAGTGACGAGCTGGTTCGCAGTTTGTTGCAGACATCAGAGGTTCCGTTTTCGGTTCTGGAAATGATTCGCGGCAGGGCCGATGGGAATCCCTTTTACATTGAAGCCATGGTCAGAGACCTGGTGGATAATGAAGTTATCCAGACTGAAACCGGCGGGTCGGTCCTGATCCTGAAGGACATCGACCAGGTGGCGATTCCGGATACCATTCAGGGCATGGTTGTTTCGAGAATAGACAGGCTCCCGGGAAATCTCAAGGATATCCTGCAAGGGGCATCTGTTATCGGCCCGGTATTCAAGCACGAGTTGCTGGAAAAGGTGATGGGTCACAGCAATCTCGAGGGGCACCTTGGCCGGCTTGTAGAGATGGATATGCTCTATGAGGCGAAGTCGTACCCGGAAATCGAATACCGGTTCAAGAATATTCTGACCCGGGAAGCTGCCTACTCATGTCTTCTCCGATCCAGGCAGCGTGAGCTTCACGGTGTGGTGGCTCGCGCGATCGAGGATTTGTATAACGACAGGATCGAGGACCATTTCGAGGTGCTCGCCATGCACTATCACAGTGCCCAGGACACCGCGAAGGCGTTCGAGTATCACCTCAAGAGCGGCGTGAAGGCGAGGCGGATTTTCGCCAACGAAAATGCGATAGACCATTTGAGCGCTGCAATCGAGATGGGGGGGCAGTCCAAGGACGGCCTGGATCCGGAATTGTTCATCGCGCTTTCTGAAGTATATGAACTGACCGGTGATCTGGATCTGGCGATCGAGACCCGGGAAAAGGCGATTGAATTTCTGGACAGCGATGTCGACAGGGCGGATTCCAGAAGAAATATCGGCAGGATCCTGGAGAAAAAAGGGAACAAGGAGGCGGCACTCGAGATCTATGAGTCCGTCCACGATATGCTGGCCCCGTATCCAGATTCGAAAGAGATGGGACGGCTTCTGATGAACAAGAGCTGGGTGCTCAACCGGATGAAGAAATCAGATGAAGCCATTGAGAACTGCAGATTGGCACTGAACCTGTTCGAGTCCAAGCACGACGAGGAGGATATTGCACAGGCACATAACAATCTGGCGGTGTTTTTCGAGAACAAAGGCGATCTGGATCTGGCTCTGGAACACAACAACAAGAGCATGGATCTGTTCTCCGGTCTGAATAACAAGCGCAAACTCGCCAATGTTTTCCTGTCACTTGGGTATGTCTATGACAAGCGGGAGGAATTTGAAACGGCACTGGAGTATTTCGACCGTTCGGTGACGACCATGGCCAAGATCGGGAACCGGTACGGGGCAGGCACCGCCCTTCTGGCCAAAGGGAGATGTTATATCGATATCGGTCGACTCGAGGAAGCGGAAAGTGTGCTGAACAGGTCTTTGCGGATCCACCAGGACCTGGGTCTGAATCTGAAGATTGTCGCAAATCTCCTGGCACTTGTAAGGGTCTATCTGGAAATGGATGAGATGGATTCGGCCATTAGGTGTCTTTCAGACGCGAGGGAAATCGCTACCCAGGAAAATAACAAATCCGATCTGGTCAAGATCGAAGGGTTGGCCGAGCAGGTAAGAGCGAAGGAGATGACATAAAAAAAGACAGCGAACCGGAGGGTCCGCTGTCTTCCTGACAATTCTGTCGGCTGAATTCAGCGCTTCAGGATGCCGCCATTTACATCGATGGTGGCTCCGGTGATATAGGCGCCCATCCTCGAAGCGAGAAAAAGCGCGGGATAGGCGATGTCCTCGGGTTCCCCGATTCGGCCAAGGGGGACCAGATCTTCTATCTTGGATCGCACATCGGCAGTCAGGGTCATACTGGTATCGATTACCCCTGGTGTGATGGCATTGACGGTAATGTTCGATGCGGCAAGATCCCGGGACAGCGTTTTTGTCATGCCCAGCATGCCAGCCTTCGAGCTGGCGTAGTGAACCCCACCCGAGACACCACCTGTCTGGCCGCTTATCGATGAGATGTTGATGATTCGCCCGCTTTTCTGCTTTTCCATGTGAGGCGCGCAGGCCAGACAGCATAGATAAGCGCCGGTGAGATTTGCCGATATCACACGAGACCACTCGGCAGAATCTATCTGCGAATAGGGTCCGGGGCTCATCAGACCCGCATTGTTGACCAGGATGTCAATTCGGCCAAAGGTCTCCAGCGTTTTGTCCACAAGGGTGTTCACCTGGGATTCCTCAGCGACATCGGCCGGAAGCGAGATGACTCGCTCCTTGAGCGATCCAGCGAGCGCTTCAAGCGGTTCAGGATTTCGTGACACCAGGGCGACACTGGCGCCCGCGCTGTGGAACACTTCCGCAATGCTTCTTCCGATGCCCCGGCTCGCGCCTGTGACCACCGCCACCTGACCGGATAGATCGAGCAAATGATTCAGGTCTTCTGACATGTCTGGATCCTGGATAAAAGGTTTGGAAAACGCAGTATGAGTGGGTGATAAGATGATGAGAAACGGTCCAGGACGCAATTCAATTCCCGATTTTACCGATCGCATGATATGCGTCTGATGTGACAAAACGTTGCAGGGTCTGTAACGAAATATGGGAGGGCTGCAGAATCATAGGCTCGATACTGGTGGCAACCGTGCAAATATTTATCGCCAAGGTCGTGTTTAATAACGTTTAACGAGATCTCGCCCACCGGCCTCATCGGGTGGCGTTGATTTTGCTTTTTTATACATATGCAGTCGGGGTAATCCGGTGGACCAATCTGGTAAGTTCCTCCACTCATTCGTGAGGCCACAGTAACTCATGTCGGTTATGCCAGGATACCCAGCATCAGCCAGCGCGCAGTCCGGACACAAGCCGGACCAGACCTCGCTTACCCGCGTACTGGTTGTAGACAAGGCCCGATTCTCCCAGTTGATCAGCCGAATGCTGTCTTCCAGCTTCGAAGTGATCTGCGTTGAGGAGGCCCCGGAAGCAGCGAAAACCCTCCAGAGTCGAAATCCCGATATCGTGGTAGCAGAACTTGACAGTGTAGGTGGAGGACTGCGACTGGCAGAACTCCTGGACATGAATGTGTCCGGCCATCACACACCATTTATCCTGACTTGCATCAAACCACAGGCCGATCTCGTGGAGCGGGCGCGCAAGGTTGGTGTGGATGCACTCGTGGTGAAGCCATTTCCTCCGAGTACCCTCATAGAGCGGATCGGGGCTGTTCTGAAAGGCAAACCAGGCCGGCAGCCGGAACAGGCCGGGCCGGTTGGGACACTCGAGACCCTGAAGGAAAGGGTCCGGTGGATCGATGGGCTGCCCGAATTCAACCCCATTCATACGAAGATTCTGGAGTTCGGTCAAATAGACGGGGCGCTGAACCGTGATGTTGCGGAACAGCTCAAGATGGATCCCTTTCTCGTGGAAACTGCCCTCAGTCTGGCCAATGCCTGTTCAGATGTTTTTCCACGGCGTGTCGCCACGCTGCGCCAGGCCACGTCGATGGGTGGGTTCAGCGAAGTGGCCAATCTCGTCCTGACCATCAATGTGTTCGAAACGCTGGGGGCATACGAATCGGACTTCGACCAGGCGGCGTTCTGGAAGCATTCCGTGGGAACAGGTTTTATCGCCAGGACGATTGGAAAGAAGGTAAAAGTAGAACCGAATCTATGTTTTATGGCTGGCGTTCTACATGACATCGGGAAGGTGGTGCTGGACCGTTTCTTTGGTCGTTTCTACCAGGAGACTGCCCGGACTGTTCGCCAGAAGGGGATTCATTCATCTCAGGCGGAACTGGATACGCTTGGTACGACCCACACGCACGTGGGCGGAGTTCTCGGTCTCAACTGGGGATTCCCGAGCGATCTTCTAGAGGGGATCACGTGTCATCACGACCCGTCCCTTGCCCGGGTGAAGCCCAAACTTGCGAGTGTCATTCATCTGGCATCGGCTATATGCAACTATCTTTCCTATGGAAATTCAGGTGAGGTGATCCGACAGAATCCGGATGACCCGGCCCTGAACCGCTCGCTGCTGAAGTTGGGTGTCGGCCCGCACATTCTGGAGCAGATGATGGACGCCGGTGAAGAGCAGCTCAAGAGCGCCGACTCGTTTCTGGAAGCGCTTCTGGAAGGGACGTCTGTGAAGTGAGGAGCATACAGGACGAAGGATGATTCTCGAGCAACGAGAATACAAAAAGGGGACACGATTTCGTGTCCCCTTTTTTACATGCTATCTGAAATTCTGTGCTATTCGAATTTCGCCGACTGCATTTCACGAGCAGCCAACCGTATCCCCCTGGCCTTGTTGCCTCTGACGGGAAAATCATCGACGGAAAATTCCTCTTCCAGAATCCGGACCCGCGCTTTCGGTTTGTAGTTGACCTGGATCTTCTGCCCCGATTCCGTGGTCAGCTTCAGGATTTTGCATCCCTCCGGTACAAGGTCGTACCCTTTGTTGAGGATATATTTGGCGACGTGGCATCGTTTGATGTATGGATACCCCTCCTTGTCCTTGTAGAGGATGGTGAAGATCCGGTTTTCATCAACAAAACTACAGAACAGCATATTTGTGTCCACAAACAGCTTTTCGGGGGCGTCGATCACGGAATAGACCCCGGTCTTCCGAATCACAAGGACACGGTCGTAAAGGGATACATCGAACAATGGGTTGCCATTGACCTGATGACCCAAATACCCGTTCCGCTTGTCGTATTTCAGTTTCAGATTCCGTTGCGCCGCTTCTCTGACGTCAACCTGCTCCATGGAGACCACTTCCGTTTTTCTGGGATATTGGTCGCCGTATTTCTCAATCAGGCCGGTGAGCGTGTCGATTGCATATACTGGAATGTCCGAAAGGTGGCCCCTTATCACTTTCAGTTTCTTACGGATTTCCTGCATCTCGGCCTTCGCCTTGTTGATATCGTACAGGGAGATGCGCCGGATGGGAATCTTGAGCAGGGTGTCGACATCCTCCTCGGTTACGTCTCTCTTGATTTCCGCTTTGAATGGCTTCAGGCCATCAAGAACCGCCCGGGTGACTTCAGGCGCCGTTTTCATTTCCTCGATTGCCTTGTAGATCCTGTTTTCGATGAATATCTGCTCCAGAGTCTTCGCATGAAGCCGCTCATTGAGCATCTCTTCATCGATTTCCAGTTCCGCCTTGAGCACTTTTTTCAGATGTTCGGTGTTGTATGCGAGGACGTCCGTTACCGACATGATATGCGGCCGGTTATCTCGTATGACGAGCATATTTACCGAGATGGACGATTCGCAGTCTGTGAATGCAAACAACGCATCCACGGTGTCTTTGGTATGGACGCCGCGGGCGAGCTGAATTTCTATTTCCACCTGGTCCGAGGTGTAGTCGCTGATTCCGGAAATCTTGAGTCTGTTCTTCCGTGCAGCGTCCTCAATAGAGGCAATGAGGCTTTCTGTGGTGGAGCCGAATGGCAGCTCACGAATGAGGATGCGCTTGGGGTCGCTGGTGTCGAGTCTTGCCCGAACAAGGACCTTTCCATTTCCGTCATTGTAGTTCGATACATCCACCTGGCCACCGGTCAGGAAGTCCGGCGAGAGCTCGTAGGAATTACCCTTGATATGTGCAATTTGGGCTTCCATCAACTCGATGAGATTATGCGGGAGGATCCTTGTGGTCATGCCCGGTGCGATACCCTCTGTTCCCTGGGCCAGCAGGACCGGGATTTTTGCCGGAAAGGCAAGGGGCTCGCGGCTCCTGCCATCGTAAGAATCCTCGTATTCGGTGATGCGGGGATTGTGCAGGACCTCACGGGCGAGAGGGGTCAGGCGGCACTCGATATATCTTGAAGCCGACGCCTCATCTCCGGTAAAGATGTTGCCGAAATTCCCCTGTTTGTCGATGAACATTTCCTTGTTGGCAATATTCACCAGCGCACCGATGATGGACATGTCGCCGTGGGGATGATACTTCATGGTTTGTCCCACGACATTGGCCACTTTGTGGTATTTGCCATCGTCCATTTCGAACAGGGTATGCAGAATGCGCCTCTGAACGGGCTTCAGGCCATCGTCGATGTCCGGAATTGCGCGGTCCTTGATGACGTAGGAAGCGTATTCGAGGAAGTATTTGTCGTATAGCGTGTTGAGATAGGCCAATTGCTTTGCCCTCCGATACGTGTCGCCAGGCGACCAGAGTCAGATCAGGTTTTCGAGGATGTAATCTCGGCGTTCCGGAGTATTCTTTCCCATGTAAAATCCCATGGTCTCGGAAATCCCGGCTGTGGATTTGATGTTCACTTTGATGAGTTTGATGTCTTCTCCAATGAACTGGCCGAACTCGTTGGGAGAGATTTCCCCGAGTCCCTTGAATCGTGTGACCTCTGGATTTTTTATCTTATTCAGGACGATGTCCCGTTCCTTGATGTTATAACAATAATGTGTGGACTTTCCGTTTCGCACACGGAACAAAGGCGTTTCCAGGATGTAGACGTGACCGGCCACGACAAGGTCTTCGAAGTAATTCAGAAAGAAGGTGAGCAGGAGATTCCGGATGTGAAATCCGTCGTGATCCGCATCGGTGGCGATGACGACCTTGTTGAATCTGAGGTTTTCAACCCCATCTTCAATTCCCAGAGCCATCATTAGATTGAAGAGCTCTTCATTCTTGTAAATGGCACCCTTGTTTTTTCCGAATACGTTCTGCGGAACCCCTTTTAACCCGAATATCGCCTGCGTTTCCACATCTCTGGATGAGACCATGGAGCCCGCCGCAGAAGGACCTTCCGTAATGAAGATGGTGGTTTCATCTCCACGCTTCTTCTGCCCCAGGTGAAACTTCGAGTCTTTGAAGTGGGGGATCTTTATGGCGACTTTCCTGGCTGCTTCTGTGGCCTCTTTCTTGACCGCATTGAGTTCCTTCCTGAGACGCTCGTTCTGGGCGATTTTTTCCGCAAGCTTCTTGGATGCAGCCTGGTTCTTGTGCAGGAAGTCGACGACTCCGCTCCGCACCTCAGAGACGATCCAACCGCGGACATCGGTATTGCCGAGTTTGTTTTTTGTCTGTGATTCGAACACGGGTGACTTGAGCTTTACCGCCACCGCACCCGATATGCTCTCCCGGACATCCACCCCATTATAATTCTTCTTGAAGAACTCGTTGATGCCCTTCAGGATGCCTTCGCGGAAGGCGCTCTGGTGCGTACCTCCATCGGAAGTATACTGCCCGTTTACAAAGGAAAAGTATGTTTCACCATATGTTGCCGTGTGGGTAAAGGCGAATTCGAGATACTGACCCTTATGATACGCCGCGTCATAGATCCCGGTGTCCTTGACCTCACTCATCAGGAAATCCAGCAGGCCGTGCTTGGACTGGAATTTCTTCTTGTTGAAGATCAGTGCAAGACCGCTGTTCAAACACGCATAGTTCCACATTCGCTGTTCGACGTACTCTGCGTTGAATTCGAATTCTTCGCCGAAGATTTCGGAATCTGGATAGAATTCGAACAGGGTTCCGTCCTGTTCGTCTGTTTGCTTCCCCTGCTGCTTGTGTTTCAACTTGCCCCGCTCGAAGACGGCTTCCGAGTAGTTGCCGGTGCGGTATGCCACGACCTTGAATTCTGAAGAGAGCGCGTTCACGGCCTTGGTACCTACGCCGTTCAGTCCAACGCTGAACTGGAATACGTCGTCATTATATTTTGCACCGGTGTTGATGACGGAGACGCATTCAACCACCTTCCCCAACGGAATACCACGTCCATAGTCGCGAACACGTACGTGGTTTTCTGTGATGGTGATGTCGATCTTTTTGCCGTATCCCATGATGTATTCATCTACGGCGTTGTCTATGATCTCCTTCAGCAGGACGTAGATGCCGTCATCCGGATCGGACCCGTCTCCAAGTCTGCCGATATACATTCCGGTTCGCAGGCGGATATGCTCCAGCGAGCTGAGGGTCTTGACCTTGGACTCGTCGTATCCGTGTCCGCTGGATTTCCCGTTGCTTTTTCCATTGGTCTTGCGGACCGGTTTCTTTTCGTCGATTGGAAGGCCCGGTTGGTCCTTCGGATCAGTTTTTGCCATTGAAATACCTTACTCCGGGTTGAAAAGGAACAGCCCTTTCAGGGCACAGGGGAGCAGAAAGTAAAAACAGTGTTGATGTGGACTTACACAAGCGGTTCAGGGGGAACTGCGATTATTCTGGAGGGGAATAGCAGTAAAATAATATAGCCCATCTCTCAGGATCGTTCAAGGATTTTCTGGGTGTGTCAATCCCGGCGAATGCGTTCCTGAGTATACTGATTCTTGTAGAATCTGAAGTTTCCGGCTGCATTGGTTTGTTTCAAGGCTGCGGTCGGGGTCGGGTGGATGAACCAGTTGTTGAAAATCTCTGCACTTTCCTGCGGTACTCCCCGAATCACGACCGCAGCGACGTCTGCGGCGAGGAAGGTGTTGTGATGGATCAGAATCAGATCTCCCGCGATGTTCGTCCCATCGTCGCGGTCTCTTCCTCCGTGCATGTCAAAGCTGTGACTGTTGCCGTTTTCCAGTACCAGATTATATCTCGCCTCATAGCTGGTTCCCGGTCTGCCCGTTCCTGCGATGTGGTGACGCCCCCAGTCGAACAGGTTTGCCTCGATCAGCGCATTCGAATCATCCAGGACGACACCGTATCCCAGACCGTGGCGCTGGTTGTGGTGCATGAAGTTGTGATGAATGTGATTGTCCACCGATCCTCTCTGTAGGAATACCGCGGCGTGGCTCCACCCCCAGAATTCGCAATTGTCTACCTGCAGCTGAGAACTCGTGGTTTGCACCCCCCGGGAGTTCGGAATACTGTAGTAGTGTCCGATCCGGGAGAGTTCAGTCATTTGTTCCGTGCGCCTGAGGGTGTCCGGGCCCTGGATACGCAGCCCGGTAATCCTGGCACCATCGCCCGTGACGTTGAAGAGGGGGAGTGTGTCGATTTCCCTTGAATAGAGCCACCCGCCCAGGGATCCGTCGATGCCCCTTCCGCTGCCAAGGGTGACTCCCGCTCTTATCTCTATGTTTTTCAAACCCGTGAGGTCGATTCGGGATGAATCGGCCACGTAAACTGTCTGGGCGACACCAGCCAACTGGAGCGCGTCGAGAAGCTCTGCCCGTGTGCTGACCAGAAAGTCATAGTCTACAACCTGCAGAGTATACCCGTCACCCCCGCCGATCGGATTGCCGGTAGGGTTGACATCGGCACTGTAGGTGTCGTCACCCAGCTGCGGTTTCGTGGGGATGTCTGATCCGCCATCGGTGGGGGAGGATGAGGAAAGGGGCTGCTTGTCTCCTCCGCAGGAGAGGAGTAGCAAGGTGGCGGTCAGGTATCGGAAAAACAGGATTCGGGGCATCATCAATTCTTCACCATGGCTTTACGTTGTTCGTGTTGAGGAGAAGGTTTACTACTAAAATACCTCAATTTTCCCGAAGACGCAAAGGGGGTGCGTTTAAGATGGGAGCTTCGTCAGCTATTGGATCCGGTTTGGCTGACGAGGTACGTCGTCCCAATGACGTTGAGTAGAGAGCAGATGGATGATGAATCGTGGTGTGATGCATGCCTCGATTTCTTCGCATAAAAAAGAACAGCACCCTTTATACAGGGTGCTGTTCCAGATGTTCGAGTCGATCGAGATTCAGGGAATCAGTATAGATCTTCTTTGTGCGTGATGGGACACCAGCGGGATGTGGTGAGGTGATTCAGCAGAATTTCCGTGGCTTCGGGCGTCCCAATTTGCTGAAGCGCCACCGCCGAATGTCCCGCGACATACCTGTTCTCATCATTCAGGGCATCGGCAAGTGCAGGTATTGCACCTGCGGCATCCGGTCCGATTCGGGCGAGCGAGTAGGCCGCGTTGTAGCGAACCTGTCCATCTGCGTCCTTCAGCGCGTCGCTGAGCGCGGGTACAGATACGTCTGGATTCGCCGAGAGGGTTCCAAGGGCTTCGGCCGCGTGGTGTCTGACCCATTCTGATTTGTCTTTCAGGGCAGCGGCAATTGCCGGTACGACATCTCGTGAAGTGATCCCCATGTCTCCAAGCGCGAATACGGCGTGAGCCCTTACGGTTTCGTAGTCGTGCGAGAGTGCAGCTTCCAGCTCGGGGATGGCGGGTTCTCCTGCAGTGGAGAGGGCGTAGGCGGCATCGAGCTGGGCGGCCTCGTTGTTGCCCTTTAAGGCGGTGATGAGATCGGGGATTCCCGTTTCACCCAATTTTCCCAGACCATATGCGGCGTTCAATCGAGTAGACTCGTCCGGATCCTCGATGGAGGTTGCCAGGTCCCCGCTGCTTCCGTTTCCATTCCCCGTTGTCCTGCTCCCTCTGGACCAGTCCCAGATCTGGGACCAGACCGCTTCGTTTTTGTTTCCGACACCGTTACCACGCCAGCTTTCCTCCTGGTTGTTCCAGGCGGGTTTATCCGGCTCCGACATTCGGGTGAACTGGAACTTCATCATATACCGGTTATTTTCCGTGTTGTTGGCGGTGGATCTGTGCCAGATGTCGAAATGCACGATGGCGATGGTGCCAGCCTCGCCGCAGACAGGGACTCCGATTTCGTCCATATTCTCGGGGCGATCCACATAATACTGAGTGTGCGGGATCACGGCAGTGGGACCGTTTTCGGGGGTGACGTCTTGAGGGTAGTAGAAAGCCATTGCCCATCGGTTGCGATGATACCGGACTTTCTTGTATCCCCAGTAACTGTCCTTGTGCCACCCCCCGTCCTTGCTGTGCGGCTTGTTGATATGCGGGTGCCGATGGATGTGCATCGTGTAGTCAGGGCCAAGGATGCTCGAGAAGGCGCCACGGATTTCGGGCTGGTTGAATACGTTTTGGATTTCCGGGACACGCGGGAGGATGTTGTTGCCCGGGTTCCCCTCTCTTTCGAAGACCTCTTCAGTTTTGCGAAAGACTTCCTGGTGGTATTCCTTCGGTAGGCTCGATTTGAGCACCAGGTACCCGTTGGCGATGAATTCCTTCATTTGTGCGTCACTTAGAAGATGCTTCGGGTCCAGCATGGTTAGATCTCCGGGTGAAGGGGGCTGATTATCCTAGACATTTGATATTACCACACCACGAAAAGTACGGTTTTCACCTTCAAGGGTCAAGCCAGAATTGTTCCGAATCAGTGAGGCGGTCGGAAGAATTCTTGGACTGACCCATCTGGTCCGTATCATACTCCGGTCTCAAAATTCTGTTTCAACACGGCTTTCCGCAAGGGTTCCGCAGTGCAAGACAGAGGGTCTTGCGAGCGAGGCAGAATGGAGGGTCCGGGTATCGAACGTCGGATCCTGAATCTTGCCCAACCAGGGGGAGCAGTACGTGGCATTGAGTGACAACGGTGACATTCTCATAGTAGACGATAGATTGGCGAACTTGAGACTGCTTTCCACTATGCTGAAGCGGCAGGGCTATAAAGTGAGAGGCGTGCCAAATGGAGCAATGGCCCTGAAGGCCGCGACAAATGCGCCGCCGGATCTGATTCTTCTGGACATCAATATGCCGCAGACGTCGGGATACGAGGTGTGTGAGGCCCTGAAGGCGAATGATTTGACCCGGGACGTTCCAGTGATTTTCATCAGCGCACTGAATGAAGCCCTCGACAAGGTTAAGGCATTTTCAGTTGGTGGCGTCGATTACATCACAAAACCCTTCCAGATCGAGGAAGTCCTGGTGCGGGTGGAGACCCACCTGTCGCTGAGAAGTCTGCAGAAGACCCTTCAAGCCACCAACGAGACGCTGGAGAAAAGGGTAGAGGAGCGCACTGCCGAACTCGCGAGTACCGTACAACGTTTGGAGGAGCAGATCACCGAACGGCAGCGAGAGGAGGGCTGGCGTGTGGCGCTGGAAGGGCAGCTGCACCAGTCCCAAAAAATGGATGCCCTGGGGAGAATGGCCGGCGGAGTGGCCCATGATTTCAACAACGTTCTGGCTGTCATCCTCGGCTATTCGGACATCCTGGGACAAATGGAATATGACGAAAAGACCCTGGCGAGGGTCAATGAGATCAAGCTCGCGGCGGGTCGTGGTTCGGCATTGACCAGCCAGCTGCTTGCTTTCAGCCGTAGGCAGGTGTTCCAGCCCAGTGTGATGAGTTTGAATCAGGCCGTGGTGGAAATGGAGAAAATGCTCGACAGGCTGGTCGGAGAAAAAGTAAACCTCTCTCTTGCACTGCAACCGGACCTTGCCACAGTAAGGGCAGATCCGGGACAGATCGACCAGGTGGTGATGAATCTTGCGGTGAATGCCAGGGACGCCATGCCGGAAGGTGGCGGCCTGCAGTTTGCCACGACCGAAGTCGAGATCGGTCGTTCTGAGGCTGACGTCAAGAAACCCGCAGGGAGATATGTTGTTCTGTCTGTGACCGATACGGGTACTGGAATGGACGAGGAAACGCGAAGGAGGATTTTCGAGCCTTTCTATACCACCAAGGAGGACGGGAAGGGGACCGGTCTCGGATTGGCAACCGTTCACGGGATAGTGAATCAAAGCCATGGGTATCTGGAAGTGGAAAGCGAGGTTGGGAAGGGGACGACATTTCTGGTCTATCTACCGGCTTTGGCTGGTGCCGTCCAAGAGGAGGGCAAGAGTCGACCGGTGGGTGGCCAAATCCAGGGTACCGAACGGGTTCTCGTGGTAGACGATGAACCTGAGTTTCGGGAGATGGTCAGGCAACTGCTCGAAGGTTTGGGGTATGCCGTGTTAATGGCTTCCGGTGGTCTTGAGGCCCTCGAGATTGCAGAGCAGGAGGAAAGACCCATACATCTTGTGCTGACAGATGTGGTGATGCCGGGTATGAACGGACGCGAACTCGCGGATAAGATTTCTGTAACTCTGCCGGATTCGAAAACCCTCTATATGTCCGGATACATGGACGACGCAATCGTCCATAGTGGATTATCCGGGGGTGAACTGGCATTTCTGCAGAAGCCGTTCACACGTGAGGATCTCGCCTACAAGATTCGAGAGATTCTGGATGGGAGGGAATCAGCCCAGGAGACCGCGGAATAATCTCTGCGATTTTCCAATAGAACTTATGATAAAAATCATACACACGACGTTTCACTCGATCTGCCTGCTGGGCGTGTGGCTGGCTCTGACCTGGACAAGTGTTGCAGAGCAGCCCTTCACGCCTGAGAGATGGGACCCAGTGCTGGAGCCCTGGCGCTGGCAGTCTTTTCCGGAGCTGAAGGGCGCAGGTCTGCGGTGTCTGGCGCAGGACGAAGACGGACATATGTGGTTCGGAGTGAACGAGGGCGTACGACATTATGATGGTTTGAACTGGCTCGAGTATACCCCGGACGATGGACTGCTGGGGGCGCCAATAAACACGCTTTGTACTACTTCCACAGGGGATGTCTATGCCGGGAGTGACGAAGGAATCAGTGTTTTTAGGGGCGAACGATGGAGTCGAGTATTCCCACCTGCAGGAAACCTTCCCTTTCCAGTGGATGACATTATAGAATCCTCCGGAGGCGAACTTTGGGCGGCAACGGGTTGGGGAGCTCTACATCTGGGCACGGAAAGCGTTACACTGCATACCTCGAGGCAACTTGCCCAAGCCTTTAGGGTTCTGTTCCCCCAGGTGGCGGTTGCAGTTGTACCGGACGAAGCGGTTCCGCAACACAAATGGACGGATGGCACCGGCGTGAGGGTTGTGAAGGGTGGGTATTTGGGGATCACCCGAAGTGAGACTCCAACACCTATCTGGGCTGTAGCATCTGGGGGCCCGGGTGAAAACCTTGGGTTGAAACCAGGCGACATTGTTGACCAGATGGGAGACCGAGTCGCCAATCTTCCCCATTTGACGCTCGACGGGTTTAAGGGGTCGCCGGTGAAGCTTGTTATCAAGCGTGGAGGGAGGCTGAGCCCTTCGAAGTCACAGTAGGCAGGGCGAACCTGTCAGGAACATACGGCGGATTCTCACTTTCGGACGTTCTGGAAGATCGCGCCGGCCACATCTGGTTTGGGATTTCCTGGGGAGGTGAGATTGTGAGATACTCGCCCGGTTCTTCGCACCCCTGGAGACTTTTCGATGCGGAAGATGGGCTTGCCTTGGGCGACCGTCCCATCCTGGCGCAAAGTACCGATGGCACCATCTGGTCCGTTTCGGCCCAGGCCCTGATCGGGGTAAATCGATTCGACGGCGAAAGGTGGTCGCACCAATCCCTTGGGAGTCTGACGGGTGGCTCAAATATCCACTGTTCCTTACTTGCCACCAAAGATGGTACCGTATGGGTGGGTGGTTACGGAGGCATGCTTTTCAGGTATCAAAATGGTGAATGGATATCTCACCGGCCACCGAATCATCCGCTCTCGAGAACTCGAGTGAGCGGCATGCTGGAAACAAGCGAGGGTGCACTTTGGATTGCGAGTCTGGGTCAGGAGGCAAGCCGGCTGGACTACATGACATCACGCTGGTCGTCTTACAAGGTGTTGGGGTACCAGTGTGAGGCGGCTGACGGGTCCATCTGGTTCCTTCGCGGGCAACAGGTCGTACGGTATCTCCCTGAAACAGCGTCGGATGCGGGCAAGTGGACATTGTATGACAAATCGGACGGTTTGATGGATACGCCGTTTCTGATCCGCGCGACCAGGGAGGGCTCGGTCTGGATTTCCGGCACCCACAACGGTGTGGCTGCAGCCGCACAATTCGAGGACGAGAAGTGGCAACTGCATCTACACCCTGACATTTCACAGGGGTTCGACCGAAGAAGCCTTTTCGTAGCATCGGACAGCTCTGTGTGGTTCGCTGCGGCGGTGAGCCGAGACCCGGAACTGGGGCAGTTGGGGGGGATGGCGCTTCCTGTGGAATGCCTGGAGGTTCTTGTAACACTGGTGAATCAAAAGACAGTTCAGCGAATCTCCAATGCTACCGGGTTGGACTATACGCTTATTCCCATCATCCGGGATGCCGGTGTTCTAGGGTTCATTCAGGTCGAGAGTGAAGGTGGGCTATCACTTGCACAGGAGCAGACCCTTGCCAGTTTCGCCCTTCAGGCAGCCGTGGCTATAAGCGACGCAAATGTGCAGCAGGATGTAGACAAACTGAATAAGCAGCTGGATGACGCACTCGAACTCGATGAAATACTGGCCTACGTTGATCCTTTGGATGATTCCGAAGCGTAATTCTTACGATTACTCGAGTTACAGGACTCAGTTGAGATAGTAGCACGCAGCGCTTTACGCAGGTAACAAGTGAACATGGCACAAAATCCCAACACCATATCCGCTGTTTCACCACGCAGGACTTTTGGTGACAGAAGCAAGGCGTGGATGGAGGTCGCCGTTACGCCGGACGGTCAGGGCGCCTTTCTGGAGGTCCTCTGCCTTGGAGGCGATACGACTATCGGTGTGAGAGACGTGGTTGATGCGTTGGAAGAGGTGTATTCGATAACCGCGGAAATCGATACCGACAAAGTGGGTTCAGTTGTAGAGAAGGCTGCTGCGAAACCTCGTGAGGTGATTCGGGACAGGCAGCTGATTGCCAGGGGAATACCTCCCGGAGCCGGCGTAGACGGAAAGATCGTGCTCAAGTTTTCAGATGGTCTGTTGGATGGCGCCAGCCTTCCCTACGACGCACTCAAGACTGCGCTGAGCCAGAAAGCTCCCGAAGAGGTCGTACAGTTCGACCTTTTGACACGCATGGTGTTTCCGGGTGAAGTGCTTGCCGTGACCCTACACCCAACTGAGGGCAGGCCCGGAAGGGATGTATTTGGACAGGTCCGGAAAGAGAAGCAGATGGGGGGAGAAGCCCTGCTGAAAGCAGGAGATCATGTCAAGTTTCAGGATGAGCGTTACGTTTCAGAAATTTATGGATACGTGTGTCTCCTGAAGAATGAGATTTCCGTTCTCTCACCCGTTTGGATGGCTCCCGACTATACATCTGCTCATTTCATCTATTTCCGACAGGCCGGTGCGCAGCGGCTCCCCGAGGCTCAGTGGTTGGTAAATCTCCTCAAGTCACAGGGTATCAAGAAGGGCATCGATACTGCGGTGCTGGGCAGGCTCTGGCAAGATGTGGTGGACAGACGCGAACCCGGATTTTTTACGATTGCAGAAGGCAAAGATCCGGTAGACGGGGTAAACGGCAGGCTGGCGTTGATGTACGACCCTGAGAAATATGCGGGAGAGATTCTCGAAGATGGCAGTATCGACCTGCGAGAACGGCATTCGTCCGTGGCAGTACAGGAGCGAGAGTTGCTTGCCGAGTTGCACCCGGCCACTGCTGGGGAGACCGGATATGATTTGCTTGGTAATGAAACTGCGCCTCGACCGGGAAGCAAAAAGTCATTAAGGGTTAAGGAAGGCGTGTCTGTGGAGCGAAGAGGGGATGGCTCGGAGGCCTTCTACGCCAAGAAGGTGGGTCAGGTTTGGTGCAGTGGCGATGCCATTCAGGTCCACGAGGTTCTGCGAATTGATGGCGACCTCGCCTACGACATGGGCAATATCGAAGCCGGGAAAGATGTATTGATTATGGGTTCTGTTCAACCCGGGTTCAAGATTCGCGCACACGGAAATGTGGAGATCAGGGGAGTAGCAGAATCTGGAAGCGCCATCAGTGCAGACGGGGACGTGGTTGTCTCGGGTGGTATCGTTGGTGATACGACGAAGGTGGTGGCCATGGGAACTGTGATGACCAAGTTCATCCAGAACAGCACCGTGATGGCCAGGGGCAATATTGTGGTGGGCAGCTACGTGTTCAACGGCAAAGTCCGGTCAGGTGGGAGTGTGGTGGTGCATCATAGGGGCCGGTCACGGCGAGCGGGATCCATAGTTGGCGGGCAGGTGGTTGCCACCACGGAAATCGTTGCACGTTTGATAGGTTCCTCTTCTTCGGACAGAACCTTTGTAGGTATCGAGTCGAATGTGGAGATTAAGATGCGACTCGAGAAACTCAAGGAGACGATCGCCTTTTGCGACGCCAATATTGTTCGCATGTTCAGGGCGCTTGGATTACGAGATCTGGATGCGGAGAATGTACGAAATCTGATCAAACGTACACCGGCTAACCGACGCAAACAGGTGACTGTTCTGCTCCGGAAGATGAAGGAGCTGGTAATTTTCAAGGAGACTTCACTGTCAACACAGCATCATCTGGAACAAGAGATGGTGGACACTCTTGCCGAGGCCGAGATTGTGGTTCGTGGACGGATGTACAGTTACACTTCGGTGATGTTTCGCACGTGGTGACCGAAGAACTGGTCAGCCCCAGATTCTATCTCTCGGAGTTTGGAATCGAGCGGCGGTAGTTGAGATGGATTCCGTGTGGAATGCGAACGAAGCTAGTCAGGTGAGCAGAAACAAGATGGGGCCGTCAGTGCTGGCCTTGACCAGGTGTGCTGGCGGCCTCTTTATTCATGCACCCGGAAGCCCTGTCTCGTGGTGGGGAGGGTGTTCGAGTTCTGTTGCGACTATTTTGGTCGCCGGGAAGACTGTATCAGCCCATATACGAAAGAGGAGGGTTTTCAGGAGCGCTAGATAAAGGGAGCTTTAGTTTGCACATAAGCGGCAGCAGTTTGGTCGGGTACGTCATGTGGGTCGATAGCCAAACAAATATTGGCAAAAGGAGTCTTGCTCCGCGTTCTGGTGGTGGTCTCATTCAGAGAGGCCAGTGGCACCATGTTGCCATGACTCACGTAAATGTTGGCAATCGTCGCTGGAAGCTATTCCTATTTATCGACGACGCCGGCGATGGCCCCATTAGCCGGTGGAACGCGACCGATCGAACCTGGGAAATCACGGACGGCAGCACCCAGCAAATCAGCGTGGGGCCGGACGGGGTTCCGTGGATCGTGCAGGCAAGCAGGCAGATCTGGACGGGTACGCCAGAGTATTTCCGGGAAGCAGAGGCAACAATCCATCCCGGATAGGCTGCTGCGGTGGGCAGGGCAACAAGGGCAGGCAGCCGATGCGGCGAAATCGAATTAAGCGCGTTTGGAAGGAAAAGCGGTTGAGGTAAGAGTTGGACACACTCAACCCAAGCAAGGAGAGATAGATGAAAGTACCAATGGGCATCACTCTGAGTACACCCGTTTCACCCCACTACCCCAAACACCACCAGGATCGACCGCGGAGCTCAGAGACGCTGCCTTTGGTGCGCTCAGGAGCTTCCCGCCACGGCCCGCGGTTCATCACACTTGCCGTCGCATCCATCCTTCTAGCTGTTCTGGCGTTCGGGTCATCTGTATCCGCCGAGGAGCTCATGGCGTAGCCATACACCCCCCACGGTAGCGCCTGGCCGGCCAGGGACGTCGGCGTGGGCGAGAAGGGACAAGTCTGGGCGATTTTTGGAGACGCCGCAGTCCTGTGGGATCCTGACTCCAGAACCTGGGGCCACGAAACCCACTATGGGGATGGCGGAGGGCGGAGCATCACCGTCGACCCGAATGGGGACCCGTGGGTGGTGACCGCTGGCGGGTCAGTTGCTGTCGGAATTGGGACTGGAAATGTGAATTGGCTCCCTCGTGAGCCTGCCGGCGTGAGAGACCCGGACCTGCCCCACAGAGTGATCGACGTCGCGCATGGTCAGGGCTACGCAGGGCCGCAGTGCTACGCCGTCTCGGAAGAAAAACCAACGCAGTCTGACGGCGGGGGCGTGCGGAAGGAATTGTGGCGTTTCAGCCCCAGCTCGGAAGTGTGGGTCCGTCTTTCACTTGGATCTATGCCGCGACCCAGTCGCGTGGCTGCAGGTATCGGGGGTGCCGACAAAGCAGGGAGAGGAAAGAATATACCTGGTACCTGGGTCATCGACGGGCCGTTCTCACGACTCTACACATCGTTCGCGAATACGACAGGTGGACCGTGGTACCCTTACGGCGGATACCTGAGTGGTACCTATGATCCTGCGTATCACGCCTTGGACATCGGCGTCGGATCCGGACCCGCCCTCTTGAGTACGGACGGCCGCATCTGGAAGCGGAATGACAAGTGGTGGGTACAGCATCAGCTCACCTTGCCGAGCGGGGTCAAAGGTCAGCGCGTTGATGTGGGTCCCGATGGCAGCGTCTGGGTGGTCGCGGATGATGGGAAGATCTACGGGCCTGAACTGCCTGTGAACCAGCTGTCGGAAATCGCCGTCGGTTCGGAAGGTTCCGTCTTCGGCATCGACCTGTCCGGAACCGTCCGGGAGTGGGACGGTCAGAGCTGGCAGGCCGTCCACGGCGCCGGCACCCACATCGCTGTCGATCATATGGGCAACCCCTGGGTCCTGGATACGGGCCGGCACCCCTGGCGCTGGGATCCGGACTCCGGCGGCTTCATCGAGGTAGGTGGTGGCCTACTGGACATCGCCGCCGGCGCGGACGGCTCCGTCTTCGGCATTGCCCTCGACAACACCATCCGGAAGTGGGACGGTACCTGGTGGCAGCACGTTCTACCCGCAAGCGCCAGCCATCTGCAGTTCACGTACATCACCGTCGACAATCAGGGCAACCCCTGGGTCCTGGACACGGACCGGCACCCCTGGCGCTATAGTCTCGGTGACATCGCCAAGCTCGGGGGCGGCCTGCTGGACATCGCGGCCGGTGCGGACGTAACCGTCTTCGGCATCGCCTTAGACAACACGGTCCGCAAGTGGGACGGTACGTGGTGGCAACCCGTCAACGGAGCCGGGGACCACATCGTCGTCGATCCCTCGGGCAACCCCTGGGTCGTGGCTCAGAACAACACCGTGTGGCGCTGGGATTCGGCCGCCGGGGGATTCGTGGAGGTCAAATAAGTCCAGCAGAGACAGTACAAGAAGAAGAGGCCCTAAAGGGCACAAGGGTGCCGGTTACCTCCTCCACAAGTGAGACGGCACCAACTATCACTGGGTGACTTACGCAGACGGGTGCGGCGTCCGGGTCGACGTCGCTCTCGATGGTAGCCCCGACGTCCTCACCGAGGACGGTCATGTGCATGACCGGGAGGAGGACGGCACGAGGGTCGGGTTGCCGATCGAGGCCGCCATCGGTCCGGCGGGGAGGTATGGCCTGGATGGTCCAGAACACGGAGGCGGTTGGCCAGATCTGGCACACGACTCCGTAGACCATAGAATCAAAGGCGACCACGGGCCGCGAAGGTAGGACCCAACTCTAAACGAGTACGCCGTTGTAGCAGATCGAAGCGTTGACTCATCCACGTAGTAACACAGAATGCCGGTCATCCCGAACAGGCGAAGGACTGAGTTCCTATGACAGCTTGATCTGATCACATAGACACACTTGCACAATGATACATGTACTTACACATCTCATGCTGCCACAGACGCATGTCCGACCGACAACCCCTACTACAAGCGGTTTTCTGCTAAACCCGTCCTGTTTGGCGCACCCTTTGCAGTAGTGACATTCGACCAGATTGAGGAACTCGACACGATAGTTCAACCACCACTAGGAGGACGCATGTTCACGAACAGAAACTTCATCATTAGGGCCGTTAGGTTCGTGGTGACTCTCGCACTTCTCACCGTAGGTACGACCGCCCCGGCCCAGACAGACGCCGTGGTGCCCAACATGTATGAGATGACGCAACAGGCAGCCATCAATGCCCTTACCGCATTGGGCCTGAAGGCCGACGTCCGCTACGAATACACCGACGTGCAGCCCGCGTTGGGTCACGTGGGCAGGCAGAATCCTGGGGCTGGTACATACTTAACACCGGGTAGCACCGTCGAGATCACTGTGTGGAAGATGTATACCGTGGTACCCAACCTGTACGAGATGACTCAACAGGGGGCCACCAATGCCCTTGCCGCACTGGGCCTGAACACCGACGTCCGCTACACGTTCACCGATGTTCAGCCCGCGCTGGGACATGTTGGTGGCCAGGCTCCCCCGGCTGGTACATACACAACGCCGGGAGGCACCGTGGAGATCAACGTGTGGAAGATGTATGCCGTGGTTCCCAACCTGTACGAGATGACGCAACAAGGCGCCACCAATGCCCTAGCCGCACTGGAACTGGTCGCCGATGTCCGCTACACGTTCACCGATGTTCAGCCCGCGCTGGGACATGTTGGTGGCCAGGCTCCCCCGGCTGGTACATACACAACGCCGGGAGGCACCGTGGAGATCAACGTGTGGAAGATGTAT
>Ga0115002_10000210_pt1 | contig 85027 bp, 67 predicted proteins | sample ArcticOcean_MG_C_8_FD_89576 | JGI IMG/M metagenome (GOLD analysis project Ga0115002, IMG submission 89576) | Marine microbial communities from western Arctic Ocean - ArcticOcean_MG_CB11_86 | ecosystem: Environmental > Aquatic > Marine > Oceanic | place: Arctic Ocean: Canada Basin | collected... | reverse complement strand
GTTGTTGGTTACCAGGAGTACCACATCGGCCGAAATCAACTGCGAAACAATCGCCCTGAGTTCACCCTCTCCCAGAAAATGGTAGTTTGTGAGATCCAGAGCAGTCGTGCTATCAACTCCTTCGCTGAATTTGATTTCCAGGTGACTGCTGTCAACTGATGTGGCGCTCAAAATCGTCGGAGGAACCGGCGGGGCGACTGTTTTCAAAGCCCCTTCCTGGATCCAGGCAGTGATGGCTGCCAACTCCCCTTCCGACAATGGAGGTCGACCAAAAGGCATCCGTTCTCCGAACACTTTCCTCCCGTTGCGGTCTACGCCTTTGAGCTTCCAGATCAGCAGGCTGTTGTCTGGATCTCCAGGTATGACCTGTGGGCCATTCCTGCTGGCTGTCGGGTCTACAAGCTCGTTGTAGGACGCCCCCGGAGTCAAACGGAGACCTGACTCACTGTCCCCTGTGCCACCAGACTCGTGGCACCCGCCAACGCAGGATTTGTCGAAGACCCTCTGCACATCCCTGTCGAAATATGCAGTTACACCAGCTGGCGGAGTCACATACAAAGCATTCGTTGAGGAAACCGGATCCCGGGCCTGGCTGCAGCTGCACAGGGCGATAATCGCAAGCAACCACATCCAACTTTTCTTATTGGTGACAATACCCACAGAAACCCACTCCGGAGTTTGATGTGTTGACATGGCAAGAGTAGCACAGCGAAGCCGGGTCTGAATGAAATTCACCTTCTCCAAGTCGGCCGGCAAAACGCACAGGATGTGTCTTGGGATCCGTGCCTTTCACCCCGTCGAAATCTACATGGCACTGGATACAACTCGGGTCGTCCCCTTCCACATCGTGGCAAGCGACACACCTCTCGATATCATTCCGGGCCCAATCCGCGTGCCTACCGCCGCCCGAACCAACGCCAATTAGCACCCAGGGCTGAGGAAGACCCGGCACTTGTCCATGCCAGGCCGGTTTAAAGCGCTGTTCGTCTCCCTCGATGCGGTGGCAATCCACGCAAAACTCCCTGGCATGGCAGGTGGCACATTGACGCTCCTTCCCTACCGCGTCCATTGGATGTATGAACCTGTAGTTCAGCTCGTGCTGTCTCTGAACAATCTGGGCAGTTCGACCACGGTTCTGGGGACCACCAGATGCCATCCTGTCGGAAGGGTCCTGCATTTCAATGGTAGTCGCCCCGGCGTGGCAATCCTCGCACCAGGTGTCCTGATGGCATTGGGAGCAGGGCATGCTTGTTGAAATTGCGTGTTGCGAATGCTCATGAATCCAGTCGGCCCGATGACTCTGAGGACGGATAACCTCGACCTTGGGATGGCAAAGGTTACAATCTGCAGGTGCATCTGAATCCTGATGGCATACCAGGCATTCCGGCATCGTAGGCCAGTGAACGCGACTTGCGTAATCGGTCTTGTTCATCCCATTGTGGCAATCCTGGCACACAAGCCCCGCCTTTTCCAAATGGAACTTGTGGGGGAAGTCGATCACGCGCTCGGAATTTTTAAACGCAACTGGCTCGGTATTTTCCCAGTGACATTTCCCGCACTTGGCCTCGTCCTCGACCTCCTGGGCGTGGCAATCTGCACAGTTCTCCTCCCGGGGCAAAATATTGTCACTGGAGAACTTGCTCCCGGGCGCCATTTTGTGGCAATCTGTACAAAACAGCCCAATGTCTTGCAGATGGTACTGGTGGGAGAATTTTATGAGACTGCGGCGGTCTTGCTCAGGTATCGTAACCGGAATTTCATCCCCAGACAGCGGAGCGATACCTGCTAAGAAATGGAAAAAAAACAACAGGGAAAAAGTCATCTGGCTCGCTCCTTCCTATTGGACCGAAAAAACCAGGTACTGGCCTTGAAGAAGAATCTGAAGTCCCTCGAAAGACCGGTAAACGGATTTGCGCCAGTTGCTAATTTCAGATTTTGTGCAAGGCTTTGACCCTGCAAACTCAGGGTCAGATAACGACTCGGTCGGTAATCCATCCCCAGAGTAGCACTCATTACCTGACTGCGCTGTCCTTCCCCATCATAAAGAAGGAAACGCGTAAAGTTGAAGCCGCCGCTGGTCCAAAGCTCCTTGTGAATCCGATATCTCAAGGTAGATGTGAAGCCGTCTGAAACCCCACCAAACCCTCGCCGTCGAGTATACCCTATATATCCGTTCAAGAGGTTTAACCCGAGATTGAGTCGGTATCCATCATCAGAATCGTATGTTACCCTGGACAGCTCTCCGAAGAGACCCAGAAATCGATTAATTCTGTAGTTGCTGCGGAACGAAATCTCCTGATTGCTGCTCTGAGCAAACATGCTGAATATGCTGTTTTTGTCTACATAAGGTTCTCTAAGGAGCCACTCTCCCGAAAGCGTGAATCCTTTGTGATGATACCGCAGAACGCCTTCCGCCCTTCGGGTCCGAACGCCACCCGGAGTGCTCAGGTCCCATCTCCCATACAAACTCATCCTTTTGCCAAGTGCCCGCTGCAAATGGAACCCCACCATCTGTTGTTCCACTTCTCCGGGCTGGATTTCCAAACTGGACAGACCGGCAGCCACCCGGGCAGGACTTAAGAAAGGTTCCACTCTTCTGCTGCGTCTGTAGAAACTGGCCCCCAACCGCGTGCTCAAAACAGAAGTCGTCGACAGCCGACCGCCAAACATGTGCCCCTCGCTCCAGTTGCCTACACCTTCCCCCCGTGCGCCCACAAGTGTGCCGGCAAAGATATCCAGCCGAACGGTGTGGTGCAACCGTGCCTTCGCCCGGATGCCATCGATTCTTCCCACTCCCACGCCGGACAAAACCAGCTGCCGACCTGCTGTCAACTCAAACCTATCTGCGATGTCCTGCCATCTGAGATATCCGTGATATAACCGGTGTTTAGGGTCATTTGCTGCTTTGTTCGCGAAGTCTAATGAAGATCGGATATATGTCTGGAAGGACAGTTCAGGCCGAACGAGAGACATCACGCGAAACCGGGCAGACTGGTATAGCCGGAAGCTACCCTGGCTTACGGTATCGGGATTTGACCGCTCAAAGGTGTAGGCCGCGGTGGTAAATCTCCCAGTGATCCCTGCGCCTTCCGCAGACTGAATAGAGAGATGCACCACCAGGGCCAGGATAACGCTGACAGATTTTAGCATAAACTAAGGAAGCCCGAAGTATTTCACGAATTCAATGAAGTCACCAAGGTCCACAGAACCATTGCCACTGAGATCATATTTGCTTTCGAATGTCGGATCACCTGTTCTTGTGCCGAACACACGAACGAATGAGATGAAATCGCTTAGACTTACGTTACCATTTCCATCGAAATCGCCTTTGAGCATCTTGCCAACGATCCAGGTTTGAACGGCAGGGCTGCCGCCACTGGATACGGTTACGGACACACGGTCATCCGATTCCCCATCCGAAACGGTTACATCTATGGAAGCAGTTGTCTCTGTCCGAGCCGTGCCATTCACATTCCAGAGATAATTGAGAGGGTCGTTGTCCGGGTCGTTTGCAGTCACCGAGAACGTCAGCACGCTTCCTGAGGCACCCAATACAACTAATCTCGAAGGGTTGAAAGCATCAATAGCGGCGGGTTGATCCACATTTTCCACCGTGATCCCAAGAGTCACGGCGTCAGTTTCCTCCCCATCGGTGACTGAAAAGATAATCTGGTATGATAGTTCTGCAGCGGCGAAACCCGGTGTCCACGTGAACGTGTTGTCCTTGAAATCTGCGCCCTCTGGGAGGTCGGAAGCTGAATAGGTCAGCGAATCACCATCTGCGTCGGTGGCGATGACCGAAAAAGACAACTCCTCCCCTTCCTTTACCGTTTGATTGGTAAGGGCACTAAAAATCGGCGCCACATTTGTGGGCGCCGGTGTACTGCTCGCGTCGCCAGGATTAGTCACCAGTGAAGCGGTTCCAGGTGCTGCCTGTCCGGATCTCCAACTGCCGCTGCTGTCCTGGAGTTCCTCCCCGTTCGTGGCACCGTCACCGTCGGAATCAAGCCTTGCCAACGAGGAGTTCCAAACTACAGTAGCGGACGCTCCTGATCCTGAAAGAAACTCACTTTCAACCGCACTTCCGAAGGCATTCCTGGCGCCGTCTCCGGCTGGGTTCACGTGACAGTTTGCACAGCCAATGGTAAAACCATTGGGAATCTGGCCGGGTCTTTGAGGCCTGGCTTCCAGATGGGTGCAAAGGAAAATGATAATGAAGCAACTCGATACCCAGTTTCTGTAGATCATGCGTAGCCCTCCATTTAAAATCAACTGCATTTCCCGGCTCGGCATGACATCGTACAAGTTTGGATCGAACAATCTGATTGGATCACAGTAAACTGGTTGATTTATGGACATCCTGGTCCATTCCATCACCCCCCCGGGTCCAGTCCTGATCTACCCTTTTGGTGCTTGACAGGATTGCTGACCATTCGCATGCTTATCACTTGGTAGTTATTGTCGTATTTGCCCCTCCAAAATTCAAAAGTGAGGTCCCAATGTTACTTTCAGGTAAAAAAGCTCTGGTCACAGGTGCCAGGCGAAACATCGGCAGAGGGATTGTTCAGGCTCTGGCCGAGGCAGGCTGCGATGTGGGATTCAATGATCTCGAGGCAGATCAAGATGTGGACGAAACCCTGAGACTTGTAGAATCCGCGGGGCGGAAAACCGCCTTCTTTGAGGCAGACATCTCGAATGCATCAGATGTCTCGGGAATGATCGACGAGTTCGTCAAACGATTCGGCAGCATCGATATCCTGGTCAACAATCCTTACTATGGTGAGGGTCGTCCATTTCTGGATATTACCGAGGAGATTTGGGACAAAACCCTGGATGTCTGTTTGAAAGGGTTCTTCCTCTGCAGTCAAACCGCAGCTAAAGAAATGGTACGCCAGGGGACGGGCGGTTCGATCGTGAGCATCTCGTCTGTTCACGCAGACCGCACCTGGCTCAATGACACCTGCTACGGAACCGCAAAGGCGGCCATATTGCGGCTTACAATGAGTATGGCCTGCGAACTTGCGGCCCACAACATCAGATGCAATGCAGTTCTGCCAGGTTATATGGACACATCACACACATTCGGATCGCCTGCGCCGGAGCACGGGAGCGCACCTGAGAAGACACACGGCTACATCCCTACGCGACGCTACGGTACTCCCGAAGATATAGGGCGGGCGGTAACCTTCTTAAGTTCCCCTCACGCTGCAAATATCAATGGTGTCGCCCTGCCCGTTGACGGCGGGTTACTGACCACCGGGGTGACCTGATCCGAAGAAACTCACTAATCCATTGTCCTGTAGGAATATTCTGGGATCCTCAAATCCTGTCGGATGCGGATTCAGCACTTGCACAATTCGAACAGCCTGTCTGGACGATGCCAACTTCCAATGTTGCACCATACATCTACTCCGATGGAATCCAGGCCAGAGCTCTGCCTTCCAATCCGAAACTTCCATTCTCAAGTTCATCCCCATCGATTGGAACAGCATTAATACTCCCGGCCGCATCTTTTAGTTCCAGTGTTCTGCTGTCACCTTCCCTAACGGTCCTGGCCTCCAACCATACTTTGTCAAATTCTATCGTACCCGCCGTAGTCTCCTCGAATCCCGCAAACTGCAGCAACTGAACCACAACTTCGTCCGATATTTTTCCGCCAACTCTATACCTGTGTGCAGGCGGACTGCTCAATTCCTTCAAGATGATTTCACGCTCGGCATTCAAGGCATTTGATGAGTCTCGAATTTTGTCGGCCGAGCGAATCGACAGAATATGTTCTCGGAGATCCTCGATCAGTTTTAAAAACACCTTGTGACGACTGGGGTTTCTGCTGATATAGTGTTTGTTCTCTCGCGTAAGGCACCCAACCATCACCTTGAGGTAAAACTCTTCGAGCGCCTTGTCAACGGCTTCCGGCGGCCGATCTTTAACCGCATTGTAGAAAGACTGAAGATCGACCTTCAGCTCTTTTTTTTCGGGCACAAGAATACTGCCCATTTGTAGATTAACCTGGGGATAATCTCGAAGGAAACGTCGTCCGCCCAGACCAATTCGGACATCAAGCTCTTTGAGCTGCGTCTCCAGTTTTTTATTATCTGCTCGAACCCGTCTGAGTTGGCCCAGTTCAAGGGTACGATTTCCCAGCGAGATCTCAGATTCCGAAACATTGCCCTGGACTTCCACTCCGCGATCCACCTGCGCCTTCCAACCTACCGCGTTCCCCCAAATCACCAGTTCTTTTGCCTTAATTTTTGCGTGCTCAACCGACTTCTCTATGGTGACGGTACCGGAAATTTCAATATTGCATGGATGTCTCGGATCCCCTTCCACCTTGCCCTCAATGGTGAGATCTGCGCCGCCACGGACCACTGCTCCCTGAAATAAATTGCCGGACACTACCCCGTTGAGATCATGGAATTCAACCACGCCGCTTTCCATGGAAACGTCATCGACGGTGCGAGACCGTTGGTCCAGTTCTGGGATTTCTGGAGATTCCGATTCTGGGACTGACATGCCACCCAACTCCCTGCCGGCACTATTGTTCTTCGGCCAGCTCCTTCAGTGACTCTCGCTTTTGGGAAAGTTCTCTTGAAATCTGCACTACACTTTGCAGTGTTTGTACACGCACTGGCTTGGATAGAACCAGATCGGTGTACTCCTCTGCCCCCTCCGGCATGTCCTCAGTATAACCTGAAATTATTACGATTACGGCCCACGGCATCATACCCCTGATCACGGAAAGAATATCCATTCCGCTCACCCCGGGCATCTTCAGATCCAACGTTACCAGATCGTATTTAGACTGAACCGATCGTGCAAGTGCCTCCTCGCCATTTTCTGCAACATCAATGCTTTCGCAGTTCATGGTTTCGATACAACTGACAAGAAAAGTCCGGACATCCGGGTCATCATCCACTATCAGTACCTTCATGAATCCTCCAGAGCAACCCCTTGGTTGCACATCATTCAGTTGCTTGCACCGACCTGCCGTATTGCCTGGCAAAGCTTATGAAGTCCGGAAAGTCGACTTCGTCATTTGCATTCAAATCGAAGCGTACTTCAAACTGTTCTTCTCCAGATTTCGTTCCGAACTTTCTGGCAAAAAGGACGAAATCTGCGAAGTCCACGATACCATTCCCACTGAAATCAGCAGTAATTTCTATTGGATCGGACCCGCCATTCAAACCAAGGGTCAGCACAGCAAGCGGGGCCGGGGAAGCAGGAAACAGAGCGAGAAAAAGCGATTCGAATCCGCCGAGAGGCACACTTTGAACCAGATGCAGGCTGTCTCCCGATACGGTAAACCCCAGTGTATCTCTTACCGCAGGTTCCTGGCCTGAAATCAGCACCAAACTGGAACCCAGAATCTCGTAGGTTCCAACCGATTTTTCCTCTTCAACCAGGGTCGTATCCAGAGCAAGCAAAATATGACTCAGCTTCACATCTGCACTAACGATATAATCCGCAGTGTATGTTCCGGCAGGCTTCAACTCCAGGCTCCCGGAAAGCGTTCCACCAAAACTGAGCGCCCCCAACGCCGCTAGGATTTCAGGCGCGACATAGATCTGCAGGGCCTGATCAGTTGCCTGCCAGATACCCACCGGGTTTCCGCCTGCGGGGATCGGGGACTCCGCCAGCATCTGAGCCACAACAACAGTTCTCATGGGCAACAGAATCGCCACAAGGAAGATCATGCTGATCTTTTTCATAGAGCTCTACCGAAAATCAGGGTTGCAAATCCAGACTGTCTTCGTTACTAAATCTATGCAAAGTAGCATTTTGAATCAATCAATAATGTCCGATCCACCCGGATAAGAGAAAACCCACAATACAATACGCAACATACGAATTCTGTCGTCGTCGGTGCAGAGTAAATGCATAACTCTCGAGCGGCATAGTGAGAGGGATGGGTAAGGATGCCAACTCGCCTGGGTCTTCACAAAATGCCAACATCGGAAAATTAATAACTTACTAAGTATTTATATCAATCCTTGAAAAAGAATCGTGACGGGCGACCAACCTATCATCTATAATTCACAATGTGTACCGGAGCTATGGGTTCCACCAACTCGAAACCGAGCACTTTGCTGTAGAAATAAAGCTCCGCTTCAAGGGCACGTTTCATATTCTCGGCACGTCTAAAGCCGTGTTGTTCTCCCTCGAATAACACATACGCTACTGGAATCCCTTTCTCAGAAAGGGCGCCAAGCATCCGCTCTGCCTGATTTGGTGGGACCACACGGTCTTCTGAGCCTTGAAAGAATATTACCGGAACAGAAAGTGCCTCGACGTGATGAATTGGAGATCGGGTCCGGTAGATATTTAGATCTTCCGGAAGGCGCCCCACCAATCGATCGGTATACCTCGACTCGAACTTGTGTGTTTCGTTTGCAAGCGCCTCAAGGTCGCTGATTCCATAGTAGCTTGCACCGGCGCAGAATAGATCTCGAAAGGTAAGTACGGCGAGGGTGGTGAATCCTCCTGCGCTGCCACCCTTGATTGCAAGTTTTCTTCCATCGACTCGCTCTGCGTCCACAAGATATTTCGCACCGTTGGCACAATCGTCCACATCCACCACTCCCCATTGCCCATCCAGCCGTGCGCGATAGGGTTTGCCAAATCCCGTACTGCCACCATAGTTGACATCCAGCACTGCAAACCCCCGGCTTGTCCAGTACTGGATGTTCAACGAGAATTCACTGGAGGTAGCACCGGTTGGTCCTCCGTGGCTTAGAACCAGCAATGGCGGTTTTTCGTCCGACTCTGCTCTGTAGCACGGATTCTGAGGCACATAGAAAAACCCATGCGCCTTTCTGCCCTTCTGCGTAGGGAACCATATCGGCTCAGGGAGTGAGAAATACCCTTCCGGAACATCCGTGCAGCCAGAACTCCGGACCGACTCCCACGTGTCCGTGTCTGTATGGTACAAGGTCACAGCACCAGACTGCGACGGGCTCCCTCCAAGAAAAGCGATTTCACTTCCTACACCTGAAACAGAGGATACTTGGGTGTGCGGAATCTTGATTTTGTGCAAACCGTTTGAATCCAGAAGGCCCAATTGCCATTCACCATTCATAGTGAATGCACAGACCAGCCGGTTCTCAGATGGACACGCGTAGGTAGACATTCCGAATACCCACTGAGGTAGGCCGAACTCAGCATCCATTTCCAGAAGTGGTTCAATATCCCTTCCCGTTTTCCGATATAAATTCCACCATCCAGTCCGGTCAGAGACAAAATACAGCACACCACCGGGCGACCAGAGTGGCTGAAATATGGATTCTTCTGCTCCTCCGGCGACCAGCTCCGGCCCTTCGAGACCACCTTCGTTGTCAAATTCCGATATTCGGAGTTCGGTTCCGTCCCAGGGCATGTTGGGATGATTCCAGCACAACCACGCGAGTTGGGAGTCGCTTGGACCAATACGAGGAGACGCATAAAAGTCGTATCCTGTTTCGAGAGTTGATACCTGTCCGGAATTCAGATCCACAGACACGATTGAATTCACCGGTTCAGCCAGGCCTTCGGAATGGTCTTCGCAGATGGAGATCACCCTTCCCCGAGTCGCATCCAAAACCCCATCGGCATATCTATAGGGACCCTCCGGGGTGAGTGCAACCGGCTCTCCTCCAAATTCCTGACGATAGAGCCGCTGATCACTATCGTTAGAGAACACAACGAATTCTTCACCGACCAGATATGCGCCGCCGCCATACTCGTGAACGCGGGACCGAACGCTGAAGGGATCAGGTGTGATATCCTCGATTCTTCCTTCCCGAGTCCTGCGCATCAACACGCATCTGCCGGCCTCCTCAGGTCGAGACTCTACCCAATAGAGATGGCCACCTAAAAGGGTAACCTGACTCAGTTTCACACCCCCTCCGACAACGAGGTCTGCAGAGATGGGCGAAACCCAGCTTCCATAGCTTGCGACTTTGGCTTCAGACATCTATTACTCCCGATATACCACTAAATAATCCTGCGAAAGGCGGACCAGGCTGCTTCTCTTCGATCCCAATTATGAACGATATGCCCCGACCCGTTCCGGTTTGGAATTGTATCTAATGAAACGGGGCAGTATCATAGGGGTTCACATCGAACCGTGAGGATAAAATATGCCAAACAATGTTCTTATCAATGCATCACTTCCGAAGAGCATCACAAGGTACTTCGAGGAGCAATGGATCATTCATGATCTCAGCGCAATGCCTAAAGGTGATCATACTTTTGAAGCCATTGAGGGATATCTCATATACGGACATCCAACAGTAGACGGAGAAGTCATGGACCGTCTCCCACAACTGAAGGTAATCAGCAACTTTGGAGTTGGCGTAGATCACATTGATCTGGATGCCGCGAAAGCCCGGGAAATTCCAGTAGGCAACACACCCAATCTGCTGGATGGTGCAACCGCCGACTTCGCATTCGCGCTGTTGCTTTCCGTTGCACGGAACATCGTCAAAAGCGACAGATACGCTCACGGCCCCGATTTCGTTCGTCACGATCCCAGCATACTCCACGGCCAGGAGGTTCATGGCGCCACCCTGGGGATCATTGGGTTGGGCAACATTGGCTATCAACTGGCCAGAAGGGCTGCAGGGTTCGATATGAAAGTGATCTACCACAACCGAACCCGTAGCATGGACGCTGAAAACAATCTCCGTGCGACCTACGACTCGCTAACCGGGCTACTGGAGAAAGCAGATTTCGTGGTCCTGTCGGTGCCGCTTACTCCCGAAACAAACGGACTGATTGGGCCAGAAGAGCTCAGAGTCATGAAATCTTCTGCTTTCCTGATCAATATTGCAAGAGGACCCATTGTGGATCACGACGCACTGACAAACGCCCTTGATCAGAAATGGATTGCCGGGGCGGCTCTGGATGTCACTGACCCTGAACCCCTGCCAAGAGATCACCCGCTCCTGTCCATGGATAATGTCATCATCACTTCGCACATCGGAAGTGCCTCTGTTGAGACCCGGGAGGCGATGGCCAGAAGGTGGATCGAGAATATGGTTGCAGGTTTGAGCGGACTGGAGCTCCCAAGCCGTATCGCCTGACGGTGGAAGGGACTAAGCGGTCTCACCGAGGCCTTTATATGCCATATTTCCGACAGCACTCAATACATGGCCGTCTTTCTGAAACTCCACCAGGGCGCTCGTTCGAATCGTAAAGGACATTTCTCCTGGAATATCGTAACCCGGGCAGGAAGTGTGCCTTGCTCCCTTGTCGTAAACCTCGAATCCAGGGTCACCCGCAACCACGATGCAACTGCCCTCATTGTATGGCTCAACTTTATCAATCTTGAAACCAAGCGTCGACCCATCACCGAACTGTGCAATAACAGTCCCTCCTTTAAGCGATTCGCCTTTCTCGAGTTCGCCTTCGACGATCAGTGCGTCCCTCCCGTCTCCTGACCCCTTGCGGAGCGTGCTCTTGACAACTCCCGAATAGGTACCGGGGCCGCTCACCTCGTGACCTTTCCAGGAGAGCGCTGTTCCGTCCAGCAGGCTCATGGCGACCGGGCGACCATCTCGTTCCCGTACAAAGCCAAGGCGTCCGTCGAGAGCACCGTCCGCTGTGGCCAAACCAGGTGTTTTCCCCCGGTGGCTCAGAATCCAGTCGACTCCCCATTTATGTTCCACTTTAAGTACCACTCCGCTGCCTGATTCAGCAGAGCTCACCCGCGACACCTTGAGGATATTTGGCGAGGCGTCGAACGGATCGTGCACAGCTACAAATTCGCTAGACAAAGGCTTATCGCCCGCCCTTCGGACAATTGCGACTGGAAACAGAAACTCGTCGAGCTTCCCGTCATTTTCCTCAGCCTTCCTGATCGAGGGCGCCTTTCCAAGATAGAGTTCTGCATTTCCCTGTTCGACCAGGTGGGTCTTGAGACCCTTTGAATTGTCCGGAAAATCCATAGCCAACACCGCATCGGCTGAAACGGTTCCACAGCTGACCTCTCTGATAAACGCGTAGTTTGGATTTCGCCCGGATGCATCACCGGAATCCCGGGCGTGCTTGGGTCCACGCACCTGAATCCCGCGCAACATGTGCTCCCCATATTTCTCCATCGGTATGTTGGAGCTGAATCCTGAAGATCTGTCCGCGCTTCCATGAAGGACATAGTCGTGCTGTTCTCCTCCAATTACATCGAACAGATCAACGACATACACATTGCCATCCTCCAGTCTCACCAGCAGCAGGTTTCGCCTGTAAGTCTGTGCCAATTCTGGATAGGCTCTGTTGCCCACGGCCTCGATCCATTGAATCATTTCAAAACTCGACTCAAAGGCCGTCAACTGACCGTCTCCTGGCTCTGCGTGTGTACCCTTGAACTGTTCCTGTTCATCGATCACCACCGTGTTGTGGCACAGGGTGCTCGTTGCCCACTGTCTATAGCGGGAATGGGTATAGCCGACATCAGGCAAAAACTCCTCCCCACGCGCATACAGGACAAAATTGAGCATGTCTGCATGGGTATGAGCAAACTGATTGTCCGAGAAGTGCAGATGAGCCTGAATCTGATCTGTTCCCTCGCCGGTTCCCAACCAGGCGTGGCCGGCCCCGGCATAAAGAACCGACCTGGACCGTTCCGGCACTGGACGATCGTCAAACTTTGACCAACTGTCGTGGACAGTAATCGGGCGACCGTCCGGATATCTACAGTCTTGTAGAATATCCCGCGACCGCTGGATAATGGGAAACTCCTTCTCAATACTAAGCCGATCCAGCCTGGTGCCGTCCACCGGATCAACGAAACCCACAGGGTCAGAGTATCCATCGAGAGCATCGAGCGCCCGCTGAAGATTTGTCAGGGTATATCTGTGATAACCCATTGAGCATTCTCGCCAGAACCCATCTACGAAAAACCACTGATTGAGGAACTCCCTTACTCTGCGAACAGACACGTGCACAAGCTCCGCATCGCCCAGAACTCGTCCAAGAACCGCATAGCCTTCATAAGTCCCTGGGCTTGCATTGGTAAAAAGCGGTCCGTGAAAGTCGTCCTGACGAACCCCTCCTCTGAAGAAATCCTCTTCGATTGCACGCTGGACATCGGAGCCCTTCTCTTTGGAAAAGCGCTCGAGGTCGCCGCTGGAATAAATTGCATCGTATGCGTACACGAGATCTGTTGGGATCTCATTGTAGCGCCACGCTCCCCATTTCCCACCCCGCCTCGGGAATGGCGGCTCGGCGTGGAACGCCTTTGGCACGTGCACCTCATCGAAGCAAACCAGATATCCAGGGTAGTGAGCCGCAAAGGACGTCAGAATCAGTGCGGTGCGCCGTGAGTAAATTCTGTCTCCCGTAGCCTGGTATAGATCGCCCAAATTTCTGGCCTGTGCGGCAAGATAAAAGCGAGCGCAATACCACGCCCTTGCTGTAAAGAAAAAACGATACCCTGTCTCATCCTCAAAATAAGGGTAGTCCACTTCCACGCCGAGCGGGTTCTTCACCTTAAGTACCCTATCTTCCGGATACTTTTCATTGGGAAATACTGTAGCACAAAATTTGCAGGTCATATGAGCTGGCAGGTCTATCGACCACGCCAACTGGCTCTCGTGGGTACCTTCGTCGCAGTTGGCACATTTCAGGTAGTAGAACCCTGTGCGATCAGGCACAAGCGCAACCAGATCCTCTTCACTGAGTCCCATCACCGGTCCAACAAGTGCCTTCAGGCGTTCGATTTCCTGATGCTCCAGTTCCTGCCTGTAGACCGGGTGAAGAATTGGAGCGGCTAGAGTTCGCCCAACACCAAATACCAGCAAACCAATTAATGCGGCAACAATCGAAACGCATTCTAATTCCATGGGCTCCTCGAATCGATTTCCAACCCTGCAAAACAGGTATGAATTGCTATTTGTATGACTTCAGGTCTACAGGATCCGGATTCTCGAATACGGTCCTCGGGAGGGTCCCGTAAACACCCACTTCAGAATGAGCCCGCTTGCCTCTTTCCGCAGACAACAAGATATTCCCGTGGCGCACCCAATTCGTCCAAGAATTCCTGAATCTTGGTTCCTCGTCTTCGGCATTTCTGTAGAATGCCCATTCCTCAACTAGAAGTCTCTCCTTGTCAACGTATACGTCATATTTATTTTGAGGCGTCACACCCACATTTTCAAAAGTCAGTGTCAATATGTGCGCGTCCCTCCCGTTCTCCATCTTGCCTTCTCCGCTAAACTTCAGCGTAACACCTGAGTCCTTGAGTTTGTATGGCATAGCCAACCAGTAGGAATCATTGATCCACGCCCGATATCCTCGCTTGAGATATTTCGCAGTGGAATCCTGCTGTGTGAACAACACGCCTCCTTTCCAGACTCTCCCTTCCCTGGTATGGATATTCATCAGAACCACTAGATCTTTTTCTTCGAACCTTAGATCGCCTGTAAGTTTGTCCCAAACGTGGAGCCTGCGTCCGAAAAATTTCCAAGCAAGGAATCGGGTAGCATCCCAATTTTCTCTCCCACCCATGGCACGCATCACTTGATCTGCGATCTCTATGGCTCTTGCGTCGGAACCGGCAGTATTGAAGCCGGCGACCGGTGGGTTGCCCTTGCCGGCGCACGGGACGGACATCAGAAACAAAACCGCAGCAATCAACACACTGCTTCTTCTGGTCATGTTGTTCGCCTGCATACCCATATCTCCTCCTTCTCTATGTATTCCACCACCAAGACTTCATTCGGAATTCTAAACCCTTGATTCTGCCTGTGGCGTAGCCCCTGACGCAATCGCCCCCTAAAAACAAATACCGCACCCGTGGGATGCGGCGTAGGTCAAGATAATACCAGGTTGACTGCCTGACCCGGCTTTACGGCCATCGGGTCTCGAAGGCATCGGAACCCGTACCATACACCAGCTTCCCATAGGCCCCCCATTCATCGATCTGATCTTCCGATGCCTGGAGGCCATTAGAAAATTCTGAAAGATTGTCTGAAAGCTCGATTTCCGAAGCCGGCGCACTGAGGGCCACTTGAACTGCCGGGTTGTTTAGCACAAACCTGTAACAATCCGATGCGCCTGGGATTCGTTTCTTACATTCGTCGTGGCCTTTCAAGAGCGTTCCCCACCGGGTACACGTGAATGCAACCACCGGGATTCCGAGCTCTTTCGCATACGGCAGAACTTCTTCTTCAGAACCCCTGTGTGCCATGTTATACCGGTGCATAAGGACGTCAATCTTCCCACTTCCCAGCAGAGTCGTCGAAATGGGTCGGCTGTGGGAAGTGGCACCTACATACCTGACCCGCCCTTCATCTTTCCATTTTTGGATTTCATCGAGTGCGCCTCCGTCGCCCACAATTTCATTTAGTTCTTCCGAAGGTGACACATACTCAGCGAAAAAAATATCGATCATATCCGTGCCCATCAATTCAAGCGTCTGATCCAGATAGGCCCTCATTGCCACTGGATCGCGCTTTTCAATTCCAGTGGCCACAACAATTCTGTCGCGATCGGGAATTCTGCGGATGCCCTGAATCAGCGATTTGTAAGTTTGGTTGTAAAAAAAGAAATAGTTCACACCTACAGACCACGCACGCGCCACAAACTGGCTTCCCGTAGTCGGACTGCCGGCCAACCCCAGAGGCGTTGCAATCTCTCCACTAATCGTTCTGATCTGCTTACCCTGCATACGCTGCCCTTTCGATCCCACCTACTGCACACGGACTCTCGAGCCTGTCCGATTTGACTCATATGCGGCTTCAATGACCCGCGCTATTTTCAGCGCATCCTTTCCACTTGCAGGGGGGTCACCGTCCCCCTGTACCGACTTCAAAAACCGCTCCAGGAACTCGATGCCGAATGCACCTCCGTAGCAGTCTACCTCCGGGAGCGTGTAGTTGAACGTTCTAGCGGGGGCATCCCTCCAGGCCCTTGAAGAACTTTCTGCATTCAGCGTTGGAGGATTGTCAACGGGATTCCAGAAGATGCGGCCTTCCGTTCCTCGAAAACCCATGTAGGAATCATAATTTGGACCCAAATAGCCGGATTTGCTCATGGCAAGCTGGTAACCTGCCTGAAGGCTTCCAATGGCACCACTCTTGAACCTGAATGACAGCGAAGCAACATCTTCAACATCGATATCCTCTCCGCTCAGGGTATCCAGAATTGCTGTAACTTCTGTAATTTCATCGTCGAGTACGTGGCAGAGCAGGTCGATATAGTGACAGCCAAGCCACGACAGAATTCCCCCTCCGGACTGTTTCTCATCAAACAACCAGTGTTTCGGATTCCTGAATTGAACCTGAGAGGTGACCAATCTTGCTTCGCAGCCAGTCGCACGGCCAATGCACCCGGCTTGAACGAGCCGTCGGGCCTCTCGAGATACGGGATGATATCGATTCTGATACATTACTCCCAGTTTCAGTCCCGCGGCCTCGGCGTCGTCCACCACCTTTTGCAATTCCTCTGCCGTCCGTGAAATGGGCTTCTCGCTAATCACATGAACGCCATTTTCTATCAGCCTCAGGCATAGATCTCCGTTCAGGTGATTTCGGAAATCCGCAACTGCCACCTGGAAATCCACCTGTGTGAACAATTCATCGAGACTGGTATAGGCGCCTGCGATACCGTCACCGAGTTCACGCCGCACATTTTCCAGAGCTTCTCCATCTTCATCGAAGATGAAAATATCTGAAACCATCTCCGAAAGCTGAAGCGTCTTCAAATGCGGCCGGGAGTGAGGATGCGTTACCCCGAATAAAGCCACTTTCAATTTATCCATTCTAGCCAGACCTTCCATTTCTTCTAGAACAAAAACCAGCCTTAAAACTCGACTTTCGTTCCGATCTGATTCCAGGCAGAACCATAATTTCCAGGTTGCCGCCTCGGCAACTGCCATTCACCTGGTTCGCACCGCACTTTCCCATTACGCTGTCCAGACACCAGAGTACCTGTATCTTCAAAAACGGTATCTGCAAGCTGATAAGCGTCATCCGCGCGATACTGGAATACGAGCCCCCGCCTTGGTTCGCCGGAACTGTTGGTTGGAGACCCGTGCAAGGACAGGCAATGGTGTATGCTGATGCCCCCTGCCCTTGGTGTCACGTCTACCAGACGTGATTGATCTGCCCATCGATCCACTTCTACGCAGCCTCCAGAGAAAATCCCATTCTCCAGGTGATCCAGGAGTCCCCATTTGTGGCTTCCGGATATCATCTGCATGCAACCATTCTCTTTCGTTGCATCATCCAGCATGACCATAACTGCTACAAGACTGGTATTTGTGTGGGGAAAGAAAGCAAAGTCCTGATGCATTTTGAAGGCACCAGCCCCTTTGGTCGGCGGTTTTGTAGCAATCTTCGAGTGTTGGAGCTGGATGTCATTGCCGATCAAAGGTCGAATTAGGTCCAGGATACGCTCGTCTCTGGCGAGATCCTTGAAAAGGGGATGCTTGATCGTTAGTTCGAGCAGATGGACAGCCTTCTTATCGAAACCTTTCTCCTGCTGAGATTCACGAATGGTATCCAGATTTGATGCCGTACGGAGTTCCGCTACTTCTATCTCAGTGAATATATCGTCAATTACCAGGAATCCATTTTCCCGGAACGTTTCAACCTGCTCATCCGACAACCCGCCCTTGGCTGAATACACAGCGACTCTCCAATCAGGAAGACTTTGGTAACTGAACTCTTGACAGGATACGAGCAAAATTTTCAGCCAGAATTTTCTCACGGGTTTTTACCGCAAGATTCGCCCATACCACCCACCCCAACTGCTGTCTCGGATCCCGCATCGGAGCATCCGTACCAAATAACACGTGGTCCTCATCCGTGGCCTCAACAAGATACTCGATCACGTGATTGGTAACCGGTGTCAGAGTAATTTCGGCATATACATTCGGGTGTTCCTGAATGCAGGCGGCTACCTGTTCCGCAAAGGGGTAGCTCCCACCAGAATGAGCGATTAACCAGCTGACTTCGGGAAATTTCTCCGCAAGCCGTCCAATGCCCGGCACACCACCTGTGTGACCTGCCACGTGCATCAAGGCATACAACTTGTGCGCATTCCCGAATTCCCACCAGGGTGTAAATCGATCGTCCTCGTAATTCAGATTCATCCTAACATAGGGTTTCATCCCTACAAAACCCTGTTCCAGGTATCGAAGCCGAATTTCGGAATCCATTTCCTGCGCCGTCATATGCGTGGGGTCTATTACAGCAACACCGATGACCTGGTCGCCAAATTTCTGCATTGCACGCCAAACAATTTCATTTCCATCGTGCGCATCGGTACAAACGGGTGCGTGCCAGCTCATCATCGCCACCCTGTCGATACCACACCACGCGTTGACCTCAAGCATGTGTTCAGCGTCGCCATCCAGCATAATGTAATTCACTCCGGCGGTCTGGCCACCTTCATGCAGAACGTGAGCATGGGCATCGACAACCGGAACGGAAAGTGGTCGGCCCGATCGGGCATCCGATAGAATTGGATCCGCTTCTCTCTGGGATTCAACCGTTGGAGGCGGCTCTTGTCCTTTTAGCAATCTCGAAAGGTTTTCTCCTGCGACTCGCCGTTTGGATTCGTCAGAAATCTGGGCGTAGTCAATGTAAGTTCGTGCTGCGCCTGGAGACTTTTCGGTACCTCCAGTACCAAAGAGAAGGCGCTCGTCCCCAAAATCGGCCACATAATGCTCTATTCCTCTGTTGATCTGGTAGGCCGAGAATTCGATGTGGAGATTGTCGTGAAGCGACATCAATTTATGGATGTGTCGCTGCTGGGACCACACGTGGTCGGTCAATAATACGGGCAGACTTGGGAAATTTTCAAGCAACTCGTGAAACACCGGGAATATGCCCGGCATGCCCCAACCTACTTCCAGAAGTGTAAGCATCTGGTGATGCGCCAGCACCTCCAGCGTTTCACCGATGACTTTTGGATGGAGAGAGAACCCACCGGGTATAAGACGAACCGCCCTAATGTCCTCCAGCCGCATGGCCTCGATCAGTTCATCGCCGTTTACGAAAAAGCCGGGGTCTCCGAGAGGAACAATGCACCATACCCCGAAGAGCCGATCCTGCGCCTTCTGAAGTTCAATCTTCAACCGCTGATTTCCGTACACGGTATCATAACTCTTCGCCACACCGTGGACCACAAGGGCGCCCGCAATTTCGGCCAGTTCCATATCTTCCAGAAGATGTTCCGTGGACCAACGGACACGCGGATGCTTTTGTGGTCTCTGACCGATTGTCGCATGGCAATCAAAATACTTGAGATTTGGTCCTGACATAACCTATCCCGTCTTTGAGGTGGTTCAACATCGCCGTAAAACAAAAACCGAGGGTCTTTGCCCTCTCAAATAGATACTTACCTTTTTCTGAATCTGGAGTCGGCCAGAGGATTCCTCCACAGCTTGCTGCACGCCTTCAGTATCCTCCGTTAGAATAACCGCCTTCCGACGTGGTTTCAAAACACGTGTGATTTCCGAAATCAATTCTGCCAGTTGAATTTGGGCGCCGGATCGTACCGACCGGAGATCAGTGATCACCTTGTCTACCGATTCATCTGCCAGGTCCATTCGCCGATCCCGCCAAATTCCGAGTTCAGCGGTCAAACCCGCTGCTTCCAGATTTTCTCCCGTCCGGAGGGGAAGCCTCGCCTCGGTGGCTCCGGAAATCAGCCGATTGGCCCCGAATGCCAGCGCGGCCTCAATTAATGGAACCCCATCCGTACACAACGGATCGAGACATACATCGCGAGATTCCACGCCCGCGAAAATGCACATCATGTAGGCCAGGCTGGGATTCAGATCATCTGAACGACCCGCCTGATAGGTTCTCTCACCGAGCCGCCGTTCGGATAACTGAAGCCCGAACAACCCTCGCTTTCTACCGATCCGGAAGTGTAACCGGTACGGCGCGGGAACATTATCTGCATAAATTTCATATTTGGCACCGAGCACCGTATCAACCACCTGATACAGTTCGCTTACCGAAAATCTGTGGTCCCTCCCTACAGTGCAGGTCAGGTGAAAACCGTGCGCCCGTTTCGGACCCGATAGCAAGTCATGAAGTGAAGCGGCCGGTATAAGATCACAAGAGGCAACCTGCCTGGCTATGCGCAATAGCCCCGGCCGCCCAGGTGTTATTCCACCCACATCCCCAAGCAAGACAAACAGATTTTCTACAGACCTCAGTTCCAGAAGACGCGCCGGGCTCCGATGGTATCTGAAAAGAATGCGCCCAATTCTCCGACCGGGCTCCACCCGAATGAGCTCGAATGACTTGAGGTGGACCTTCAGATCCCGAAGGACTGCATCCTCCAATCCACCCACCGTATTGACAAAGTACTCGTAGACTTTGCCCGGGCGTGGCGGCTGGGTACCCTCTATTTGGAGTATCTGATCAGACAAATGGAGAGCTCGGGATATATACTCGTTTCACCAAATGAAACCGGAGCATTCTAATTTTCCTGAACACGGTCGTCAACCTGTCCCTTAATATGGCTCAAGGTTTGGATGTGTCTTACGATCAGATCCCTGATCATTACACCGGTTTCCGCGCGACCACCCGCCTCGAGAAAACCAGCCAGTCCCTTGCCGGCTCCCTCGCCTGTGGCGATACGATCCTCTACGGCTGCCCGGTAGGACTTCTTGTCATCAAGCGGCTGATCACCAATGGTGATGCTGACGATCTTGGCTACCCCTGTGGCAGAGAGGTCGTAACGCACCTGCAGTCCCGAAGGATAAAAATAGCCTCCTGGCGTCTCTAATCTTCCCTCGAGGAATCGCCGGACCTGGACCCCTTTAATAGAAGCGATCACCACCTGATTGGACCATCCATAAACACGGAGCAGGTCGAGTGTCCGGATGGGTCCCTCTGGCAGCTCGGGATCCACATTCGAGGCTGCAACAAACGCAAGATCCGACCCCACGGATATCCTCATCAAATCTGCAATCAGATGTCCCATGGCCGAACTTCTACCAAGAGAAGAGCCGAACCCTCCGGCGGATGTACCAAGGACAGCCGCTGCGGGAATCATCTTGCCATCGACTTCGGCCTTCCAACCCGCCAATACTGCAGAAATCCCTGGTCCCTCTACAGAGTTCAGTGAAAGTGTTTTAAAATTCTTCGAGAGAATTTTGCCATCTTCGATTTTTAGATCGATACGACCAATCATTCCTTCCATGATGGACGCGTAGGCTAGGAGAACACCGTTGATTGTGACGCTTCCACTTGTGGGCTCTGTGCCTATGATCACATCGATACCATCCACTTCTTCGGCAAGCGTTGAATCAACACCGAAATCCAGATGCGTAACCAAGACCACCGCATCGGAAGCCTCTCGCAGCAAGGGCACATAGTATCTGGCGGCCTCAACGGGATTTGCCACCTGAACCCTTCGCCCTCCGGAACTGAGACCCAGCAGCGCTATCCTGAGCCTCCCCATTGGAACAATGGTAAATGGCTGTACCTGCGACAGGTGTCTCCCCGTTCCATCCGGTCGGTGAAGATTGGCCCCGAGCACAGGGAACGTAGCGTCTCGCAGGAAGTTGGAAAATTCATCAGCAGACCGTGCAAAATCACTTCCCCCAGGCACCCATGCACCCGCGCCGATCTTCTCGAGAAGCGAAAGCGTCATCGAACGGCCAGGTCCCAAATACGCACTCTCGCCCGGAGACAGGGTTTCCCCCACGTTCAAAAGAAGCGCCTTGCCTTCCTCGCGCTGAATTTTCTCGAATAATGGCTGGACCTTTGCCGCAGCCTCAAGGTTCCTGCCGAGCCCGCTGACGTGTATCAGTGATACCGTTGTTGCCTCAGCACAGAGCTCCGTTCGCGTTGCGAAAAGTAGACACAACATTAGACAAAGCGTGGTCAAGGAAACCGCACCCTTTCTAGGCACCTTCGCCTCCAAACAATCGAATATGCATTAAAGACAGTGTGACCCGAATTCCCTGTAATCCCTGGGTGGAACCTTGTGGAATTCCCGGGCAAGTTGCTCCAGTCGATCCACTGCGAGGTTAAAAACCCGCTCCCCCTTTTCCTTACTGGCCACGGAGGAACTTCCCATGGTACCGGTAATGTCTCTGGTATCTCTTCTCCGCTCCGAAAACAGGCTGAATTGCTGCAGTTCCGGGCTGAAGGGATTGACGTAGATATCATCATTCATGTGCTCTTTGGATATCAAATACTCCCTCAGGTGGAGCATGACCGATGTTTCCCACTCTCCCCCATGGCCCACACTCCCACTGTCTGCATCGCTCCACTCCAGCATTTCTTTTTCCACGGACTGCCACCAGCTGTATGCTACAGGAAAGATGTTCTCTTCGGATACGGTGTCCCTCACAACGTGATTAGGTGCATTATTCCCGCCGTGTCCATTGATAATAATCATCCGTTTAAATCCATTGTCATAGATACTTCTACAGATGTCACCCACAAAATTGAGGTACGTCTCTATTCTCAGGCTGATCGTACCCGCAAAACCCTTGTTGTAATGGGTAAACCCCGACCACACTGGAGGCGCAACGATCACAGGAAAGTCGTCTACCCGTTGCGCAACAGTGGCTGCCATGTAAAACGGACCGGCAATATCCACATCCATGGGACAGTGAGGCCCATGTTGCTCCACGGAACCCGTTGGGATGATCACCACTGGGTCGTTCTCCAGCGCTGCTTCGAATTCGTGCCGCCACATCTCCTGCCAGAGTACTTTTTTGTTCTTTCCGTTAAAGGATACCTTGAACACGACTGCACCTCCCCTTGAAATATGCCATCAAGCAACCAGATACCAACCAGGTCATTCGGGAATCATGAACGATTGAAAGGCCATAATTTCAGAATAGTATCACTCAGAATCCATTTGCGATCCTCGTCCGTCAGGAAATCAAACTCTTTCCTCACCAGATTCAGTGCGCCTGTATACCCACACTTGTTCTCAACCAGCGGCCAGTCCGTACCCCACATGATTCTTTCAGGGCCAAATGCTTCAAAGATTCGCCGGACCGCATCGTGAGTATCCCTGTACGGATACGGCTCTTTAGATACCGCCCAGGTCCCTGAAATTTTTACAAAAACATTCGGGTATTTCGACAGACTCAAGAGATCCGGGACCTGCTTCTCCTGATCAACTGCCGGCCACGCCATGTGATCCACACACACCTGGACATCACCATATTTTTTGATCCAGACTTCAAGGTCAGGCAGGCGCTGCTGGTGAGTCAAGATACACATGGGAACCCCGAGATCCTGTGTTCTTCGCCAGAGAGGATCCAGGTCCGGTGAGGTGAACCAGTCGCCGTTTGGGCCCACGCCAGGACTCAACCGAACGCCTCGGAAACCGTATTCCTCCACCCAGAAACTCAGATCATCGGCCGCTGTATCGCTCTCCGGGTCTACCCGGCATACCCCCTCGAACCTGTCTGGAAACTTCTTCAGACAGTCCCCCGCATACCGATTATCCCATTTATAGTGGATTACCTGCACCAGCACAGTCTTCTCAGTGCCGTGTTCCTTCATCTTGTCAATAAGCTGCTCTACCGTTGCATCCTCGGCAGGTGGATTCTGGTTGTCGGGTGCCCACGGGTAGTCCGGGCTGTTAATCCAAACGTGAACATGCGGGTCAATGATTCGCATCTTGCAGGTCTGCTCCTTCCCTAATCTCTTCCAAGCCGCTTGTCCTCTTCGGAAAGCCACTCACGATAATCTCTGGGCATTGGGGAGGGCAGCCCGTAACCCAATTCATTTCGCCAGCGCAATAACGGATGGTCGCGCCTGATTTGAGGCAAAGACACAGGCATTCCATATGCCGAGGACTCGAAAATGCCCATCATGATTTCCAGTACGTGCCTGCCTTCGAATCCGCTGCATATGTGTTCTCGAGATGCATCCAAAGATGCCGCGAACTCCCCGGCAAACGCGTACTCTGCCTCCGCCGATCGGGCGGGATCAAATTGGTCAGGAACCTCCAGATCAAGCGTCTCCCACGATGACGCGCCAGGCAGGTAATGTGGCGGATCCAGAATCCAGGCACTGTCGCTCTTCCAGTATAGCCTGCCTTCGGTGCCGAATACTTCCATCGCATATGCTGCAGAATCCACCACAGGAAAACGGTGCTGGAGCAGAGTGGCCGTAACGTTCCCCTCGAACTCGAGCGTGGCCGTGATATGTTCCCCTGCAATGCTGCCCATTCCGCCGGGCGAAGGCAAAACATCCTCCGGGCCGATCGGTTTGCCATCTGTAAGGGCGCTGGCTGATACCCTTTTGCAATGGCCCGCCACTTCCAGAACATAATTAATCAGGTGAGTACCGATATTCATCAGACCATAGCCACCGTAATATCCTTTGCCACTGACACAGATGTGGCGAAGTTTCCCGATTCTACCCTCTTTGACCGCCTTCGAAACCGCCCTCATGGGGGCGCCGACACGGCCCTGATGGTGCACGGCGATCCGAAGCCCCTTGTTTGCTGCGGTCTTGATGACCTCGTCTGCCTGAACCAAATCGACGCAAATCGGCTTTTCAACGTCAATATTCACACCGTGGTTCAGTACACGCATGCTGAGATCATAGTGAAACTCGGTGCCGGTCGGTATGGCCACGATATCGGGCTGTGTTTCCAGGATCATTCGATCGAGATCGGTGTATCGAGCCTCCACCCCCAGATCTTCACCCAGGGCCTCAAGCAATTCCGGTTTTAGATCGCAAAGCCCAACGACCTCCGTCATAGGGTGAGCATGGTAGGCCCTGCCGGCAGCTGTGCCGCGCCCTCTACACCCCAGTATACAAACCCGGTACTTCCGGCTTGGCGTTCCCATTGGCGCGTGCTCCTCTTCGTTTCTACTTGTTCAATTCTGCAGCCAAATTTCTAATCGCCTCCGCCGCTTGATCTATATCATCCGATGAAATTCCCAGATGCGGAATGGCACGTATGGCCGTTCTCCCTGGGGTGCTGACCCGAACGCCCGAATCCTTGAGAAGCCTATCAGCGAACGCTTTGGCCACAACACCTGTTTCGGCAACATCAAACCGTACCATATTGGTCTCCACCTCATCCGGATTAACTGAAATACCCGGCGCATCGTAGATCGCTACAGCCAGCTGTTTTGCGTGTCCGTGGTCTTCGGCCAACCGCTCGATGTTGTTCTCCAGCGCATAGATACCTGCAGCCGCCACAATACCGGATTGACGCATGGCGCCGCCAATCCGCTGTTTCCACTGCCAGGCTGCAAGGATGAATTCAGATGATCCTGCCAGAACACCCCCAATTGGCGCACCAAGGCCTTTGCTCAAGTCGATCCACAACGTATCGAAGGAAGCAGCATATTCACCGGGCTGAATACCGGTGGCGACCACTGCGTTAAACAATCGAGCACCATCCATATGCGTGGATGCACCCCGCTCGTGGGCTATCTTGCAAACAGCACGCATCTGATCCAGATCCCACACTCTGCCCCCTGGTCGATTGGTTGTTTGCTCCACGGCAACCAGCCTGATTCCCGGCCAGTATCTCGTTGAAGGCTCCATAACCTCCGCCACCTGATCGGCGGTATACCTGCCGTTCTCACCCTCTACCGGGTACATCGTAGCGGCGGCGATAACACCCGAACCCGCACCTTCGGAATGTAGTGGATGAGCAGAACGGTCAACCAGGATCATGTCGCCAGGTGAACAGTGAACCGCAAACGCGATCTGATTGCACATTGTCCCTGAAGGCAGAAGCAAAGCGGCTTCTTTCCCCAGCATCTGTGCGACCTTGTCCTGCAGTGCATTCGTCGTTGGATCCTCTCCCCGCTGCTCGTCCCCCACTTCCGCAGCACACATGAATTCTCGCATCTCCTGTGTGGGTTTGGTGGCGGTATCGCTGTAGAGATCAATTTTCAATTCAGGTACTATTGCGTTTTTTGAATGGTCTGGATACACTTCTGTCTCCTTTTTGGATTCGCTTCAGGGACTGTGAGATTGGCTTTAAATTAGTATTCATTCCATTACCGGGCAAGGTCTTTTCGGCCCCTCGAGATGACCCAGTAAATGCATAAAAAACCCGGGGCAATTGCAGCCCCGGGGTCGGTCAGGCGAATCCCGGTTTCCGGTAACAAACAGGGAAATAAGCACAGGATGAAGCTCCGTGTCTCCCAAGGATCTGTTCTGTATCTAATAAATTTAAGTTGCAGTTTATTCTAAATGTTATCCGGGTCTTGCCGAAACAATTCGAGGAACCGATCTTCATACAATCCATATAGATTCCAGCGATCCAATTCCTTCTTCAGTTGTGCGGCTTTGTCTTTGGAGTGCTCTTGACTCACCTCGAGGAATAGCTGCTCGATTTTCTGCATTACGAATTGGGGGACCTGCTCCTCATCGATTTCTTCGAATTCTTCCTCCACTTCCTCCTCTTTATCCATGCTCGAGAAGGTTGTCCGGATTTTCTGTTCAATTTCGGACATTGTCTCATCCATCTGATCCGCCGCCTCGTCGATCTCCTCCATATCGATCTCCACCTTCAGAATTTTCTCGAATACCCTTACGATCTCTCTAGAGGCTTTCGGATTGGGCATCATCTGCGCATAAAGGGGCATGGTTGCGAGCAGACAGGCGGCCTCAATGCGTCTCAGGCCTGCAGCCCCCAGAAGCAGACCATTCAGACCGGAAATGTGCCCTTCCTGAAGGATTTCTACACCCAGATCGACAAGCTCGTCACGCAAGGACTCCTGGTTTGCCGCAGCTAGAACCTGTACTTCCTCGCTGTGTCTGATGGGCATGGCCAGCGCCGCAGAGGTGTAGATGGTTTTTACCTTGAGTCCCTCGACGAAATCTAAAACCTGATTCATCAATGTAACGCCACCAAGCCCTACAATCTGGGCTTCGCTTTCAAAAATGATCAGATTCCGATTTTCTACATAATAAAAGATGTGACTTGGAAGATCGGAGAATGATTTAGCAATCCCCTTCTCCACCACCACTGCCTCAGGTGCGAAAAATTCACTCATGTCAACTTCGGCGAATGGAATCGCCTCCAGATTTCGACGCATATAATCCAGCGCACCGACACCGACACTGCCCATGCCTGGCCAGGCAGCCAACAATGTCGAGGATCCAATTTTCGAGGTGATGTCTTCAGTAACCTTGATGTTCATGATTCGTCTTCCTCCACCCTTCAGCCATGTGAGCTTACCCAGGGATGGCCGTCTGCTAAATTGTAATTCATACTGTGTATTCCCGGGGTGCAAACCTAATATACAAGAATCCTTCCAATTGACAAATTCCCCATCTACTAAACCTGCGTATCCAAAAACCGGGCAAGTGGATGCTCCCGGTTGCGAACTGGAAATCGCACACGAGCACCCGTGATTTGCGACTCGTAGACACCCAGAATCATCTCAAGAGCTTTTACCGCAGCCTCGCCGCTGGATACGGGTTCACAACCTGACTCTGCGGCATCGATCAGATCCAGTATCGCCCTTCTGTTCCCGTCTCCCAGAGGAATCGGCTCGAGCTCAAGAGCGTGCCATTTCTCCTCCGGTGCCCAAACGGCGTGGGGATAATGAAAGGCCTCCGTTACGCCCCCGCCTCTCAGCGCCAGCCTCCCCCGGGATCCAACAAGCTCCATTCCGTATGGTTTCCCGCCACCCTCTGGAAAAACCTGTGTGTCGAAAAATCCTCGGATCCCGCTTTCGAACAAGAAAAAGCTGTCAATGGAATCTCCAGCAATTGGCCCGATCGGTTCACTACCCTCCCGGACATCTTCAGGCTCAATACCCTTTCCTCCAACCGTCACCTGCCCCGACATCCAGGCCACATCGCCGGCGAAGAAACGCATCAGATTGAACAGATGCGTTCCCAGAACCATCATGTCTTCCCCACCTCCACGTCGATCTTGTTTGCCGTGGGCATAGATTGCCTGCAACTCGCCAATTTCACCTCTATCCATCATGCCTTTGATGCACTTTACCTGAGGAAGATAGACCGCCTGATGGGCCACGGCCAGCTTGACACCGGCCTTCCTGGCGGCTGCAACCATTCTGTCTCCCGCCTCCAGAGAGGATGACATCGGCTTCTCGCAGTATACGTGACAACCAGCCTCCACGCACGCAAGGACCAGTTCTTCATGGCAATCCACCCATCGCGGCCCCACAGTTACAATATCGAGGCCTTCTGTCTCCAGCATTTCTCTATAGTCGGCGTAGGTACGAACCGCACCAACCTGGGTGGCCACTTTTTCGCGTGCGGCTGAGTCAGGATCGGATACCGCGATCACATCCACGTCCTCGACTCCAGCCATTCCCAGATGCAGACCATGTCCGTAGTCTCCACCGCCGGTCCTGCCGATGACACCGCCCTTGTAGATCCTTCCCATGAATCCAGCCCTCCAGCCATCAGGAATTTGTTATGCCATCCACTAGGGGATCAGAACGACTCCCAGGGCTTCATTCGGCCGCTGAATGAGGTCTTCGCACGCGTCGGAAGCTTCCAACAAAGGGACCTTATGTGTAATCAGGGGTTCAACCAGGAGGCCTCCAGATGCCATAAATCTCAGACATTCCTCCATATTGCGCTTGGTGGTCCATTGCATGAACACATCCGGGTAGTCGGCGCCGTGTTCCCACGGCTCGTCGTGATATCCCGGACCCGTACGAGCGGAGCTGCGAACATCCAGATTACCCAACCCAGAGGCGAACTGGTGCTCTATTCTGGCACCACCCACGATCACGATGCGACCCATAAGATGGGTATCCGGCGAAACCTTCATCAGTGACACAAGCATCTTGAAGGCCGCTGTGCCATCGCCCCCAAATGCCAGAATACCCGCGTCCATACCATAGTTTCTGGTGAACTCCCTGGCTGCCACCACGGGATCTGTTTCGTCGACATTGACTGCAAGATGAACACCCGCCTCCCGGGCGCCCTGGAGTCTTCTGGGCAATTTGTCCAGCGCAAGAACATGACACCCGGACAACCGTCCCCACTGACACGCGAACTGACCCACAAGGCCGAGACCCACCACGGCGAGATGTTCCCCCAATTCCAGACTGGCACGACGGACTGCGTTCAAACCTGTGGCGACAAGGTGGATCGAAGAGGCGTGTTCAAAACTGACTTCTTCTGGTATAGGAATCGCCATATTTCTGGGGATGCAGGCGTGGGTCGCATGCTGGGCATACCCCCCACCCATGCACGCCACCCTCGTGCCAATCGGGATGTCAGCGCAGCCTTCTCCTTGTGCCACCACAACCCCAGCATTCGAATATCCAAACGGCCGGGGTGGTGCATCCGAAGGGTTCTCCCGTCTGGATCGCACGCCACCCAATTCTGTCCCCGGGCTGACCATGCTTGCCCTCACCTCGATCTGGACCTGTCCAGGCTTGGGAACGGGTATTTCTTCCTCGATCACAACGATTTGCCCAGCCCCATCAATTGCTGCGACCTTCCTTTTCCCTTCTGCCATTTTCATAACCCCTTCCGGTTAGCTTGATCCAATGCGTTTTCCAGGTAACTACCAAACTCAATACGTGTGGACCCTGTGGCCCTGAGGCATAAACCAGATCACGTCTACAACAAGTCCGAGCGCAATCGAGAAAATGTAGCCGATCAGCAAACCAATAAAAAAGGGTCTGGATCGTCGATAGAACGCGGCGCCCGCAAATCTCAACAAGATATACTTAACCGCCCAGGCGAGGAAGATGGTAAACGCGGTCAAATGAGACAATGCTGTCCCGGATAACGCCAGCCCTATGGGATGGAATGGCCACCAGGTAAATCTGTATCGCAGAAACGTCATGATGGCCATAGCCGCCGCACCGATCAGGAAGAACCAGTATTCGCTGCTTACCATGGGTTTCGGCGATATGATGTCGCTGACTGCATTCTGAAACCCACTCCGACCGGCACGTGTGACCAGCCAATTGGGATCAAAATTGTATCCCCCAACGGTGTAACCAAGCCAAACTACATAGACTGTGGAAGTAACCATTCCGATTAGAAAGGCTGCGCAGATCCCCCAGAACAACCGCCTGTGACCGTGTGTAATAAAGTCGGCGATCCGGTTTGCGTGCATCCCGAAAGTAAAAATCGTTCCTTTGAAATGACTGAGTGCAACACCCGTAGGATAGAAGAGCGCGTGTGTACTTGCCGGCAATGCCTTTGCACCACCAAATGCCGCCTGTGTGAGCGTTCGGGCTGAGGTGGGAGAACTGAGGAAAACCAGACCGGAATCTGCCAGGATCTTTCCAATGCCCAAATAAACGAGAAACATCGTTGGAATGGTTGCCAGAATAACTCCTGCGTGGAACCCGGCCTGCCAGAGCCATGCCATTATGTAAATAGATGAGGCACCAAGACCAATAAACGCACCCCTGTACGAGAGCAATTCTCGACTGTCATCGATATGCGTACTCTCCGGTCTCAGTGCCTTGAGAAACGCGTCCCGCAAATGCCTCCTGGCGATAAGCAACCAGAACAAAGCCAGGCATACAAATGCGCCTGCGGTCTGCCAGGTATAGGGTCCATCGGATCGGTAGGCGTGAAATGAAGGCATTCCGAGACGCGTCAGAATCCCGGCCTCCAGGACGAAGAACACATCGAAAAACCACATGCTGAACAACACTTCGAGACTGGCGAAATAGGCGAAACAGATGGCAAACGTGTTGAACGAAATCCACAGGGCTGGAAAGTCTCTACCAACGGGTAGATACCACCCGGGAGTCATCCTGAATTGGGGAAACGCAGGAAAAAACCATCCAATAATATTCCAGCAATAGATAAATGCCGCAACACTGAAACCAGCCCAGAACATCCGTCCACCCATGAATTCGGGCAAGAATTTGCGACCCGTACCAACACTGCCGGCCATTTCTACAATGGGCTCCATTGCGGGGAAGACCAACTTTTCGTATTCAGACCACTGCCGATGGATAATGATGGAAAGACAGAAACAGGCGAGCGTTACGGCCCCGATAAAACTGATCCACCAGAACAAAGGCCCAATCCACACTTCCCAGGGAATAGGTGCTCCCGCAGGAAGACCATTATAGAACCAATTCATGGCCCCTTCGCTATTGTCGGGAAACAGAAATTCCGGAAGGTAGGGATGGAGGAACTCGGACCATCTGTTTTCGGGTGTTGCAAAGTAATGAGGCGAAACAATTACAGCGACAAGATATCCACTCATGCCATACGTCGGCCCCCAAGCGCTGACAAAACCCAAAGCAAAAATGGTGAGCCACTCGGTCTGGGTAAAAACAAACGGCCTCCCAAACAGGAAGGCCAGCGCAGAACAAACGAACATGGAACACATTACAAGGATCAGATTGCCCATCGACATATGGCTGTATGCCATAAGTGACCCGTGGACAAGATAGAGAACCGTATTTGCCAGAAGACTCAGTCCCACTGCGAGCCCGAGCCCAAACACGATAGACCGGACCGTTACCCCCCTGTCCCCTGGTGCCGCGGCGGGCAGTTCGTGATTTGAAGAGGAGGAGTCGGAACTGGCCGACTGAGATTCAGCCATACTGGCCTCAATACCACTTGTGAAGGGTATGGCCCTGTTTGCCGAAGAACACGGCATCAACTCCAAGGCCAAGCAGAGTCACCAGGACATAGGCCACCAGCGCGCCAATGAAGAACGGTCTGGATCTTCTGTAGAAAGCTGCACCTACCAGCCTCAACTGGATGTATTTCACCAACCAGGCCAGGAACAGTGTAAAGCTGGTTAGCCGCGTGAGCCACGCGCCTGACAGAGCGAACCCCACCGGATGGAATGGCCACCAGGCAAATCTGTATCTCATCAAATTGAGAAAGGTCATGATCGCGAAACCCAACAGAAAGAACCAATTGTCTTCAGCCTCCATAGGTTCGGGCGACAGGATGTCATTTACACCGCGCTGATACCCGCCAATTCCTGCACGAATGATGAGCCAATTGGGTTGGAAATTGTATCCGCCAATCGTATACCCCAGCCAGATAGTAAACAAGGTGGAACAGACGATGCCTACCACGAAGGCCGAGAAGATCCCTCCAAAAAAGCGCCGATGCCCTGAGGATAAAAAGTCACCAAGCCTGTTCAGATGCATACCTACTGAAAAGGCGAATCCCCTGAAGTGATTGACAGCTACAGAGGCAGGATACAACACGGCGTGGGTCGATGCGGGGACTGCACTCGCCCCGCCCATTGCAGCTGTAGCCAGATTTCTTGCCCAGGCAGGAGAACCAATATAAATATGCCCGGTTTCCGCCAGAATCTTGGCCACTCCGAAATAAACCAGAAACATCGTCGGGAGAAGCACAAAAATGAAGACCGTGTCCATTCCAGCCCGCGACAACCAGGCAACCACGTAGATAACCGAGACCAAGAGCCACAAGAAAGCCGCACGGTACGAAAGCAGTTCTCTGGAATCATCAATGGTAGATTTGGATGGACGGAGGGCCTTCATGAACGCCTGACACAGGTGTGTTCGCGACACCAGCAGCCACCAAACCGCGATCCCTACAAAGGCCCCGGCGGTTTGCCACGAGTACCGGCCGGTCATGTAGTTTGGAGAAATTGCCTCTACACCCAAGCGGTTTAGTAACCCGCCTTCAAAAATGAAAACCAGGTCGAAGAACCACATGCTGAACAACACCTCGAGACTCGCGAAATACGAGAAACACAACACAAAGGTGCTTACAAAGATCCACTGAGGTGGAAACGCCCTTCCCAACGGAATCCACGTGCCGCTTGCCGTTGGAAATCGTGGAAAGGTTGGATAGAACCATCCGATGATATTCCACGTAAACACGAAAAATACAATTATGAACCCGGACCAAAAGGCCTTTCCGGTCATGAATTCCGGAAGGAAGGTTTCTCCCTTTCCAGCGTTTCCGGCCATCTCAAGGATAGGTTCCATAGCGGGAAAAACGATCTTCTCGTGTTCAGACCACTGCCTGTGGATGATAATGGATGCACATAAACAGGCGAGGGCGACAGCGCTGATGAACGTAAACCACCAGAACAAAGGCATCGTCCAGGCACCCCAGGGAATTGGAGCACCTGCTGGAACACCGTCATAAAACCAGGTCATCGCGCCATCCTTGTTGGATGGTACGATCCACTCCTCCAAATAGGGGTGCAAGAACTCGTCCCACCGGTTCTCGGGAGTCGCGAAGTAATAAGGCGTAACAATGACACCTACAAGATAGCCGCTCACACCGTAGGTCGGCCCCAGGGAACTGATCAGCCCCATAGCGAAGATCGTGATCCACTCGCTACGTGAAAAAACAAAGGCCTTGCCAAATATTTTGGCAAGGACCGCACAAACCAGCATGCACAGCAACCATACGATGAGATCTCCCATGGGCATATGGCTGTAGGCCATGAACGAGGAGTGGAGAATATACCGCACCACGCCGCCCAGCACGCTGATGATGAGCGTTAACACCAACCCGCACACCAGAGCCCGAACTGTAACTCCCTTATCCTCGGGAGAGCGTGTAACAGCAGCTGGACTGATCATACCTGTATCCTGGCTGTCTGCCTGTTCTCTATCTGCCATCTATAGTCTCAGTACCACTTATGAATGGTGTGGCCCTGTTTTCCAAACCAGATTGCGTCTACAATCAAGCCCACGGTCGTAAGAAGTATATACCCAATCAATGTCCCGACGAAGAAAGGTCTCGTCCGTTTGTAGAATGAAGCACCCAGGAGTCTCAGCATGATAAATTTCACAAGCCATGCCAGGAAAATCGTGAAACTGGTCAGCCGGGCAAGGGCTGTACCGGAAAGAGCAAATCCAATTGGATGAAACGGCCACCAGGTGAATCTGTAACGCATGAAATTAAACAGTGTCATAACAGCCAGCCCGGCGAGAAAGAACCAGTAATTCTCCTTTTCCATTGCTTCGGGTGAAACTATGGAATTAACTGCACTTTGATACCCACCAGATCCGGCCCGGATAATGAGCCAATTGGGCTCGAAGTTGTATCCTCCGATTTTGTAACCCAACCATACCGTAAACAATGTTGATGCCACACAGCCAACGACAAAGGCTATACAGACACCGGTAAAAAGCATGCCTTTATTACCTTTTACAAAATCCCCGAGTCTGTTGACGTGCGTACCCACCGACAGGGTGTAACCACGAAAGTGATTGACCGCGATGGATGCCGGATAGAGGGTTGCGAACGTGGATGCAGGTATTGCCTTCGCGCCCCCCAAAGCGGCCATTGTCAGGTTCCACGCCCCGGTGGGTGGATTCACATAGATGAGTCCGGAATCGGCCAGAATCTTGGCCACACCGAAATACACTAGAAACATGGTTGGGAGCAACACAAGCACCACATGCAGATCCATACCAGCCTGACACAACCAGGCAACGGTGTAAATAAATGCTATGATGAGACAGATGAATGCCCTCCGGTAGGAAAGTAGTTCACGACTGTCATCTATTTCCTGCGAGTCGGGCCGAATCGCTTTTTTAACAGCCTTCCAGAGGTGAAACCGGGAAATAAACAACCACCAGACGGACAATCCGACAAAGGCCCCCGCGGTTTGCCATATAAACCTGCCGGTTCCGTAATTCGGTGAAATCGCGTTGACACCCAGCCTGTTTAGGGTGCCTCCTTCCAGTATAAAAAGGAGGTCGAAGAACCAGATACTGAAAAGCACTTCCAGACTGGCGAAATATGAGAAACAGATCACAACGGTGCTGACGAATACCCAAAGTGGTGGAAACTGGCGTCCCAGAGACACCCACGTTCCGGAGGCCATGGGAAATGTTGGAAAGGTCGGATAGAACCAGGCGATGATATTCCATCCAAATACGAACGTAGTAAGGAAGAACCCGATCCAGAAGGGGCGGCCACTCATGAAATTCGGAAGCAGTCGATTTCCAACTCCTGCGTTCGTAGTTATCTCAAGTATGGGCTCCATGGCCGGGTAGACCAGTTTCTCATTGTCCGACCATTGCCTGTGGATGATGATGGAAGCGCAAAAACAGGCCAATCCTACCGCGCAAATAAAGGTAAACCACCAGAACAAAGGCATCGCCCAGACACCCCACGGAATGGCTGCACCCGTGGGAAGCCCGTCGTAAAACCAGGTCATGGCCCCTTCCCTGTTGGCAGGGATGATCCATTCAGGCAGGTAAGGATGGAGAAACTCTTCCCATCGATTCTCGGGTGTGGCAAAATAATAGGGCGTAACCATTACCCCTACAAGGTATCCGCTCACACCGTATGTAGGGCCAAGCGAACTGATGAGTCCCATCGAAAAAATGGTGATCCATTCGCTGGGGGAAAACGCGAATGACTTACCAGCGACTCGCGCTAGGATAGAACACATCACGATCGAGAACAAAGACAGTATCAGATTTCCCATCGGCATATGACTGTATGCCATAAACGATGCGTGTAGAATGTATCGAACGGTGTTGCCCAACAGACTTATTGCGACAGCCAGAAAAAAACCAAATACGATGGATCTGATTGTAACCCCTCTGTCCAACGGGGCTCCTGCCGGATCGGTCCCTTCTACGCCACTCACCTCACGCGCCTCACTGCCCAAACTTAGTTCCTCCTGTTTTCAGATGGCTCAAACCAGACACTGTCTCGCTAAAGTGCAACGATTTTCTTCATCCGACTGGCAGTTTCAATCAGCGCATCACGGTCTCCGCCTACTTCGTGAATTACCGGAAGGTCATACCCGATGGCCCGGAGTTCGTTCATCAAGACCTGCCAGTTCGTATCCCCATCCATGAGATCGACAAATTTGTGGGCTTTCCGGGCGAAGTCCTTGAAATGCACCCTTCGGGTCCTGGTTCCCAGTCCCTTCACCCAATGCTCTGGATATCCGTATGCCATCATATTCGCAGTATCCAGGTATACGCCGACCCAATCGCTGCCGACATCATCCACAAAGCTTGCCATTTCCCTGGGACTCAAAAGAAATTTGTTCCACACATTTTCCACACAAACCGCCACTTGCTTCTCTTCGGCGAAAGACGCGACCTCCTTCAAAATTCCCTGCAAACCGTCCCACGCCTGGTCGAAGGTCCCCTCTGCGGTGAGTTGGCCCGGATGTAGAAGCACAGCCCCCGCCTCCAACACGTGTGCGATCTCGATCGACCGGATGAGACATTTTTTGGCATCCTCCCGATCTCTGGCGTTCAGGCTAAGCATATTTCCCTTCTCTGCATAATCACTCTTCGAACTCTTCACATCGATGCCCGCATCGGCACATCTGGCACCCACCGCCCGAATCTCATCATCACTCATATGAATATCGAGGTCCTTCCATTCGGAAAAGACAAGTTCAAGAGCCTCATATCCGGCTGCATCACACAGGTCAAGCGTTTCTTCCAGTGTCATTCCACCAAGGATAATTTGCGTAACCCCAATCTTCATTTTTCCACCTCCTCAAAAAGCCAATCCATTTGAACTCCTATTCAGGGACAATTCGTTCCCCAGGTGCTGAATCGGAATTGCCGGATCTTCAATCAAACCAACCAGATATTATAAAAGTTGGTGCATAAAGATGCAAGGCATTCCATCGGGCCAGTAGTTCCGGAAACCACGCTCATCCAGCTTCTCCCTCTAACCGCTTGCAGCGTCCAGATGATGCGGACCCTGCGATCTTCTCGCCGATGTGATTCAAGTCACTCCGAAATAAACCCCAGTGTAGATCGACTCGCTACTAATTGGGGAAATTTCAGCGTGATCCCCATCACACGACCAACTCCACAATAACATATATCAATATATTTTACAATATCTTATTGATATCTTGAATGCTTTGGCACTCGCTTTGCATACTGAGGTAAGTGTATTCAGAATCGCTTCCCCACGAAAATTCGACAGAAGCAGGTTAACTTCCCTCATGGGAAACACAGGCGGGAAAACGATATGGCAACAATCGCGGTAATAGATGACGATCAGGAAATCAGGATCGTATTGTCGGAAATGCTTCGAACGGCAGGACACCGGGTTTTGACATACTCGGATGGAGAACCCTTTCTCGAGACCAGGGATCTCCAGCAAATCGATCTGATTATTACCGATCTCGTGATGAAAACAAGCGGCCAGCACGTGGTACGGGAGCTTGCAAAGGCCGGACACGTCCTCCCGATTATTGTAACTGCGGGCCATATCCCCAATAGTACAGCCTGTTACTTGCTGGCAAGTGGCGTTCACCAGATCCTACCCAAACCTTTCTCGATGGCAGCTTTGCTCAGCCACGTTGAAAAGTGGCTTTCGATCGCGCCAAAGCATAAGATCGAGGCCCAACACCTGGCATCCGACTGAAATTCTCTAAAACCAGAATTCTGAATTCGCCTGCAAAGCAAGTGCTGGATTTTTTACCGTGGTCGCTCAAGCTATATACACGTAATGCAAACACCCGGGACATCAAATCTGCCCCGGGCGAAGGTGAACGAGTGGAATTGGGATTACTCCCGCTCCTTCCACCGCAACAACCCACCTGAAATGGTCTCCACCATTTCTCTTACGTCTGCACTGTGTGATTCAATGCTATCCGGCACCGCCTGCAGAAACGTCCTGATCGTTCCCGCCTGTTCACTCACATAGCGGTCCCCGTACACATTATGCTCTGCTTCTCTTGGATCGATCAGCACCTTTCGGTTGTCCAGTGGCGCCGCGTGATAATTCTCAAATATCGCCTCCTCCAGAATAGCCCCCTTGGCTTTCAGGGCTTCCGGCATGGAATCCTTGTCATGCATCCCGATACTTCTTGTGAAACCACCTCTCGTGAAGTGCGCGTGAACTTCCAGAGCCGCGTCCGGCTTGACTTCAAGCAAATAATTCCACAGCGCCTTCGTCTCCTTAGGAGCACCCTTGCCTTCCACCAGCCGGTTGATCCCAAACTTTGGCACTTCGCCAAGGGAGTTGGTTACGCTATGCCCCAGATATACGCCATCCGGGTTCAGCATGGGCATCATGCAGAACTGGATCTTGTCCAGCAGATTCGCGGTCCTGGCCGTAGGGATGGTCAACCAGTGTGCTACGTGCAAAATACCCCACGAAACGGGTTCGCAGGACTGCATCGTCGAATCGATTAGAAACTTGATGTCTCTCGGCTCCGATTCAAGAACGGGCAAAGGCCTGCCCTGTGCAGACGAACCGATCTCACGATAGGTCCAAATGTCAGACCTTTCAGCCAATCTTTGTGTTCTCTCCAGTACGGCATCAGGTTCTTCATAGGGTGCTGACGCCACGCGAACCCATTCACCCGGTTGCAGTTCGAGAGAAGCATTCATCTCTTCGTGCTCAAGGTATTCCGTATCCTCTGGCGGCAGCCATTTCCAGCCGGTTTGGGGACACCAGACCCACCAGGGAGGGTACATGTAATTCGAACCTTTTCTGCTCAGAAGGAATTTCAGGTTGATCCGTTGTGTTTGTGAGCCATTATTCTTCACACGCACGTGTGCCATATACTCTTTTGGAACCCCGGCACCATCAAACAGCTCGTTCAGAACATCCTGAAACCATTGCGGTATCTCCTCAGGTTGAAAACCGATTTCATATCTTCCAGAATCCAGAATGCGCATGTCTCCTGCACTGCTGCAAGGAAATTCATCATCTATCTGAATACCATTGTCTTTGTCGATCAGTTTCATTGGTTCCCTTTCAGTTGCGAGCGCCAGTCCTCACGGTTCAAATCTGTCACCTATTTCTTTTTCTTACCTGCATTCACGCCCAACTCCCGCCGGTAGGCCTCAAGCGTCATCAGGTCATCGGACATGACGTTGCCTAAATTAACCTCGGGACCGTAGCGATCGACCATTTCCCGGCGCATCCGGTGGATATCATGAAGATTTACATTCGCAATCCAGGGCCCGGGTAATTCGAACATCACCCGCTCCAACCCGGCTACCTCTACTGCCTTTTCTACCTGCCTTGCGACCTCCACATCATCCGAGATCAGCTCAGCCGCCTCCAGCAGCACAATTTTCGATCCAGCATCCAGGCACGCCTTCACATCGTCCGCCATAGGCATGGATACCTCCAGCCCTTCCTTCTGACCGACTTCGCCCAGCACCGTCAAGCCGTGTTGCTCAACCGCCTCACGGATCATTTTAATTTTCCATTTATGGGTGACGACCGCGAGATTATCCGATACTTCGACCCACTTGTATCCGGCTTTTCTCACGGCTTGAAAATAGATGTCCGCCTTACCATATACCTCCGCATACTCGAGATATTGCCCGCCTGGAAAAGGTTCGACATTGTGAGACCGATATCTATTGATTTTCTTTCCGAGAACCTCAGCAGACAGCAGTCGTGAAATTCCTACCGCAACCTTTGCAAAATCGAAATAGGGGCCCGCCGTAAGTATCAAATCCTCTTCCGCATTCGGACCCAGACCCCAATCTACAACCATGGTCAGACCATTCGTGCGTGGTTTTTCAGATCTCGGGTTGCCATCCAGTCCTTCGAAAATATGACTCTGTTCCAATTTTCGACCTCCTAGTCTTCTTTATTCGCAGGTTACAAAAACATTGACTGCCGTTGATTCGTCTTTCGAATGTCGCCTTATCTATTCCGTCCAGGTCCAAACATGCGAACGATAACTCAGTCCATCTGGATAACCGGAATGGTTGCGCACATTATAAAACTACCCGCTGAGGTTAACAACTGGTTTTCATAAAAAAACCCACCCGCAACAAGCCGGATGGAAAAATCGCTTCTCAATACGATCTCTATCACAAGATTATTGCACACACGAGAATCGGAATCAAGCATTCGCCCAATTCACACGTTGCCCCAAGCGTATCCCCGGTGGCTCCACCTAACCTGGCACAAAAATAGAGGCGGAGGAGCAAAGTCAGAACAATCACACTTCCCGATGCTGCGAGACCAGTCCATTCAAGCAGTACCCAACTCGCAGTTCCCAGTAGCAGCATGGAGATGGTTGCAGACACGCGCTGGGATCGCTCGAAAAACAAGGTTCCCATTCCACCCTCACTACGGGCATACCGCGAAATCGCCATGGAAAATACCATGGCACACCTACCCGCAACGGGCATGAGCACAACGGTTCTCCATCGAATCGATTGCGGTAAATCGAATAGCGCGGACACCTTGAGTACAAACAGAAACACGATGGCCATCACGCCCATTGCGCCAACGCGACTGTCTCGCATAATCTCCAGCATCCGCTCTCTCGGCCTGGAGCTGAACATCCCGTCGGCCGTATCCGATAGCCCATCCATATGCAAACCGCCCGAGACACCTGCAAGTCCGATAGCGACGATGACACAAGTCAGGAGATCGGGCAAAGAAGCGCCAATCAATCCGCACACCGCCCCCATTGACAGTCCCAGAATGATCCCGACAACACCGAAGTAGACCGTGCTGCCTCCCAGGTCTTCTGGTTCTGTGCCAATTTTCCCGGGAACCGGAACAACCGTCAGAAAACGGATTGCCGCAAATAACCGACTCATCCACTCGCCTCCGAAACCGCCGCTTCCTCGAAGGTGAGGACACCTGTCAGGAGCACCGCCGCCGAATCGACGAGGGGCATTGCAAGTGCGGCTCCCGTGCCTTCACCAAGACGCAAATTCAAATCCAGCAGCGGTTCCTTTTCCAAATGAGAAAGCATTATCTGATGTCCAGATTCTGCACTTCTGTGTGCAGCTATCATATAGTCGGTCGCACTTGGACAAATGGATTTGGCGATCAGAGCGGCCGCGGTAGAGATATAGCCATCGATCAGGATTGGCTTACCCTTCCTGCAGGCGCCCAGAATGAGACCGGCGATTCCACCAATCTCGAAACCGCCGACTTTGGCCAAAATGTCAAGCCCGTCCCGGGAATCCGGCTGATTCACCTCCATCGCGCGTTCGATCGTAGATACCTTCTGCCGCAGACCCTCATCATCCACGCCGGTACCTCTTCCTGTAACTTCTGCAGGAGATCTCCCTGTTATCACGGCAGCAATAGCTGCGCTGGCAGTGGTATTCCCAATCCCCATATCTCCTGTCCCGAAGACATCCAAACTTTTGCTCAACGCGCACGCAATTGAGATTCCGGCCTCAATGGAGGCCAACGCCGTTTCGTGAGACATCGCCGGTCCAAGCACCATATTGTTCGTACCTGCCCCCATGCGGCTTGAAATAACCCTGCCATCTGCAACCAACTCTGAGAGATCACCGACGATACCCATATCGACCACGGTAACCTCAAATCCTCCAGAGGCTGCCAGGGCATTGATGGTTGCTCCATTGCGGGCGAAACTGCGCACCATCTGAAGCGTGACTTCCTGAGGGTACAGACTTACCCCCTCCTCGCAAACCCCATGATCGCCGGCCATGACAACGATCCCTTTCCGTGCGGTCGCGGGAGACAGGCTCTCACAGATCCCTGCCAGATCAACTGCCAGATCCAAAATCCTGCCCATAGCCCATCGGGGCATAATCAGTTGCTCCAGGCGATTTCTGGCTTTGTTTCGCCAGTCTTCATGTTGCCCGTGAACAGAATCGACCGTTTCCTCCAGCAGACCCACAGCACCTCCTATTTGATCTCCAAGGGGATCCCTGAAACCACCATGATGACCTTGTCCGTGGCACTTGCAACCACTTGATTACACCTTCCTACGAGATCGCGATAGAGCCGCGCCGAGGGGTGCTCGGGTACAATACCGGATCCTACCTCATTGGTCACCAAGAACACCGTGGCTGATACCCCCTTTGCCGTCGCGGCAAGATCGGCTGCAAGCCAGGATATGCGATCTTCATCAATCTCAGAAGCAGTTTGTTCAGCTTCGTACATGAGGCTGTTGATCCAGAGCGTCAAACAGTCGATCAGAATGACGCCGCTGTCTCCAACTTGCCGCAATGTATTCGATAGCTTCAGAGACTCTTCCAGTGTCTCCCACCCTTTCCCCTCACGCGCCTGCTTGTGCCGTCGAATGCGAGCGGTCATTTCCTCATCGATTTCCGGACACGTAGCCACAAACACCCTGCGGCCATCCACCGCTTCGGCACTCCTTTGGGCGTAGCTGCTCTTGCCGCTCCTGCTACCACCCGTTATCAGAACTGTCCGGCCCAATATTAAATCCTCACTGGCTAATCAGTATTCAATACCCAATCTGGCGCCGGTGCCCTTCGCATAGTAGTGCTTCACCTTCCTCATCTCCGTCACCAAATCCGCTTTTTCAAGAAGGTCATCCCAAATTTCATGACCACTCAGGACGAGCTCACATTGACGGTTCTCATCGTACTTGTGTATGACCTGCATCACCCGATGCCGATCCAATAACCCATATGCAGCCGCAGCAAGAATTTCGTCCAGAATAAGGAGATCGAGGTTCCCCCCACGAATCAATCGGGTAGCGATCTCCACTCCTCTTTGGGCCTCGGCGATGTCTGAAGGTTCTGCACCGAATCGGAACGAACCGTCGTTCATCATTCTTTCACATCCCGTGGGATGGACTTCGATCCCATCGAGAGATCGCAGAATCCGCCGCTCCGAATAGTGCTCATTCTCGCCATCGTACCCCTTGTCGAACTGAACCAACCCCACGCGCTTTCCGGCACCAAGTGCACGAATCGCCAGACCGACGCAGCACGTAGTCTTTCCCTTGCCAAAGCCATAGTAGACATGAATTTGGTGCGCGGGTTCACCATCTTGCACCGGCGGCAATGTTCCAGCAGCGGCCTTTTGCATCCACATCTCCAATCCAAACGGTATCAGACGAGTCTTAACCGAGATACCCGAAAAATTTCACAAATTCGAGAAAATCATTGAAATCCAGAATGCCATCGCCGGTAAGGTCAAATCTTGGATCGAATACATCCGGATTGTCATACGCCCTGGAGAATAGCAGAAAGTCGGCAAAGTTCACCTCTCGATTGCCGGTAAAATCGGACTTCAATGCCTCAACCAGTACGGTGATATGTGTAGGCGGCAAACCTGTTGAAATAGGGCCATCCAGGAACGCACCCGTTTTTGCATCAAAGACCATCAATCCAGGATTCACGCTCCCGGAGATTCCCTGATCAGATACGTAGAGACGCCCCGAGGCAAGTCCCAGTGACGCGATATACCCTCCTGAGACGCCTTCCACAGGTGTTGGCGTGTTATCTGTCGTCAGATCAAAGGTCTTCAGCGAATTCGAAAAGGAGGCATCTGACACAACGATATATCCAATGCTCTCTGTTAGCATTGCGAGGGCTCCGGCATTTCCCCCCAGTTCTCCTTCACCAAGTTGTATCCCCTCTGTTGCATTCGTGGTAAGATTGATCACCTCGATTCCACCGTCAGTCAAATCACTGAACTCTCCCACACAGGAAATAAACAACCTGTCTGAGATGCGAACCTGTCCTCCAAAAGGATTCCTCGCCTGGAGTATGATCCCTTGAATCCCAACCTGTTCACTGTCCATATCCATCACTGTATCGGTTGTCAGATCGATCACCGCCACCTCGCTCCGGTCCGTGGGTGCAGAGAATGCATTTCTATCAAGGCGCTGACAGGTCACATACAATCGATTCTGGTATTGAGAAAGAAACTTCATCTCGGGAAGCCCGTCCTCATCGGCTGCAAATGACAGATCGACACTCCCGAGCGAGTCACCGGTTGAAGGATTGACAATAAGCAAGTGGGTCGATGCCCTCCTCGACACGTAAGCTCTGGATGCACTGACAAAGGCGATGTCGTGTGGATTCGTCCCGTTACCCACCGAAAACTGATTCAGGGGTGTGCTCAAGTCTTCCCCATCAAGGACCAGGATGTTATCCTGACCTTCGCGATTCACTACGTAGACTTTTCCGAGATAACCGCGAGCATCGGCATCACTGTGAATATTCAACAGGTTTACGGAGGCTTGATTCGTTGCCAGCGAAAGGGTGGCCAGGCTTCCACTGCTGAAGTCCGAGGTTGTGACAATCAGTCGATCTTCCGCTGCGACCTCCAACTGAAATACCGCGATCATGGCAAAAACAACCAGTGCTTTCATTGACCCTCCTTTTCCTTTTTTACTATTCATTAAAATCCCTCCTGAACTGTGACAAAATAAGATCTACCCGGCAGTGGGTATCCCCAGAGATCCGCAATCTGGTTGCCCAAAAGATTCTTGGCTTCCACGGTGATTCGGACTTGCCTCCAGGCCTTGATCCTCACGCCTGCATTGTGAATATGTCTGTTAGAAATCGGCCTCAAGTTGGCTCTGTCCAAAAAGTTTCCCGCGCTAAATGTGTAGTCGTAAAACCCGTGCCACGGCCCAATATCGTATCCAGTATGGACGTGGCATTCGTGCTTGGGCCTGTTTGGCAGCAGCTTTCCATTGCGATGCTGTGCGCTTGACCGGTCTCTGGCCTGCTGAAAGGTGTAGTTTCCCGACCACGACCACGACCTGAGGAGCTTTGCGGAAACGGTTGTCTCCAAACCGGAAACCCGTGCCTTTCCGATATTCTGTGCCCTGCCAACTCCCTGCGAGAATTGGACAAATTGAATTAAATTGTCGAAGCGCTGCCCAAAGTAGGCGGCCTCCAGTACCGCACCTTTCCTTTCAATCCTGAGTCCAACATCCCATGCAGTGCCCCTTTCAGCTAACAGATCCGTATTCCCAATCACCCCGCCCCTGTCACCGAAAAGTTCGTAAAAACTGGGTGCTCTGTGACTCCTCCCAAGACTGGATTTGACCCAAATACCGTGTCCCAAGTCCAGCCTAAGTCCTGCTCGCAGATTCAGCAGCTCATATGTGGTCGTGGTATCCGGGGCAAGCAACGTGAGTTGATAGGGATTCTCCCCAACCAGATGATTCTTTTGTCGCTTGACATCCATAGCGGTTGTAAGTGTTCCATTGTTGCGGGGCAATCCCCAGTCCACACTCCCTCGGGCTCCGGCCGTCCACCGGCGGCTCCCTAGCATTCGCGCATCCGGCTGCAGCCGTTCTTCAGGCTCAAACACCTCTCGCCCCAGAGACACATCGACTGAAATCACGTGAGTATTGTAAAAGGGGCTCTTGAGCGCGCTGCGCCATCCAAAACCGGATGTTCTGTTTCGGTTATCCTGACGACCCACGCCAACTTCGCCCGCCTTATCTCTAAAAGACTCGATCTTTCGTGAATAAAAAATTGTTTGAGCTACAGAGAATCGGTCGAGCCAATTCGACATCCGCAACCCCGCCTCCATCAATCCGCGGAAAAGATCCAGTCGTGCGTGCTCTGACTGGTTGTTGCTGATGCCTGGGATCCCATGGTGCTTCCAGAAATAATTCGCCTGAAAATGGACTTCAGAGGTCTTCCGGAGCCGACGCTTCCATTTTCCCAGTAGACTGGCAGAAAGGAAATCTCCATTTCGCCGACTGGTGATCACGTCGTCATCCTTGTTATATTCCGCACCATTATCGTCCAGAAAATCGAAACTGTTCGCACTGGACGTGATATCGCCGATCACCAGAAACTCCTGTGTCGAACTGCGCGAAGACAGCATGCCATTGGCGCTTCGGGTGCCGAACGAACCCATACTCATTTGCGCCCCGAAATTGACGCCTTTTTCAGCTGTTCTGGTTCGAATGTGTACGGCTCCTCCAATACCCCCATTGTTAGCGCCCGCCCCTCTGTATACCTCTATCTGTTCGATCTGGGAAAGCGGTAGATTGCTCAGATCGACCCCGCCGCCCATCGCGGCATTCAATGGGATCCCATCCAGATAGACGTCTACCTGCTCGGCGGATGAACCACGGATCGAAATTGAACTGAACGCACCCAGACCACCCATCTGTTTAACCTGTACACCGGTTGCAGACGACAGTACTTCTGAAACGGAGGTCGATTGATTCCCGAAATCCTCCTCCACCAGCACAGTCACGAATGTGGGCACACGCTGGATGTCAGGAACCGTTGTCTGCTCGCCCAGGACCTCCAAATGATCCATGGGAATCGGCCGTGCTGTCAGCACACAATGGAGCTCCACCGTCGTGCTGTCCTCAAGGGAAATATTTTCGATCACCTTGTCTGCAAACCCAAGGTGTGAAAATTTCAAGGTATAGGATCCCGGACGAAGGTTTTCCAACCTGTACTGTCCATCTGCACCCGTAATGGAGCCACGTGCCTCGCCCACAATTTCTACAGAAACACCCGGAAGAGAATCCCCTGAAGACATCTCCGATACGAAACCATGTATCATGCCTGCCATGGCCGATACCGGGATCCACTGCATAACGAAATACAGGGTAAAAAGGGTGTTCCAGATCGTTTTGGGTTTGGCTGACATAAAAAAATCCGGCCTCGAAACCGAAGCCGGATAGGGATACGTGTACCCATAGTCCTGTACTCAGGCTTCCTGGTCCACGAGGAAGTGAAAATTAAGTGATCGGTTCAGGCAGGTCTTCTGACTCCCGGATCTTCTGCTATCCCACACCTTCCCAGCCGGTCTAATCAGCCAGTGGTATGAGATGGGCGACATCCCCGGTCACAGCGGCGGGCCCGCGACGGATTTACACCGTCTTCCCTTTTGGTCTCCACAGAGGAGACACCTGAACGCATTTTATGACATCTCAAAGAGCAAATGTGGTTAATATACGCCTGGTTGCCATCATCGTCAACATGAATTGTGCGTTTCAGCCGAATTGAGCGTTTTTGTTATTGCTTTGCACAGTCCAGACCCTATTTTTACCGAGCGAGTTAATTCAAAATATCACCCGAACCTGACAGGTTGCATTGACCTCCAGCACAGAACCGAATTCATTGGATGAAGCCTTCGCATACTGCAGGGTCTTCACACGATCTCACTATGAGAATTTTCCTGTAGGGTCTGTTCTGATCCCCAGGGCTCTCCGGCCTCATGTCCACAGCATCTACACATTCGCAAGAATTGCCGATGACTTCGCAGACGAGCCGGGAATGGATCCGGAGGAGAGGCTTTCGAAATTAGAGGAATGGCAGAACCTCCTGGACTCCTGTCTCGAAGCGCCAAGGGGACCGGTCTTCACAGCTCTGGCGGAGACCATTCGCCAACATCAAATCCCAGTAAGCCTGCTATCGGATCTATTGCTTGCGTTCAGATCCGATGCGACTACCGATCGCCACCAGACCTTTGAAGATCTCACTGATTACTGTCGCTTTTCGGCAAATCCTGTCGGGCGACTGATCCTTCATCTCTTCCAGTATCGTAGTCCATCGCTTGGAAATCTGTCAGATGCCATTTGTACCGCTCTTCAGCTCACCAACTTCTGGCAGGACGTGGCGGTTGACTACAAGAGGAATCGAGTTTACCTGCCTGCAGAAGAGATGAACAGGTTTGGAGTAACCGAAACTGATCTTGCCGAGGGTCGATTGACCGATGGTTTCTGCCGTATGATGGCATCCCTCATCGACCGCACGCGGTGTTTGTTCGAAGAGGGCAGAATGCTTCCGGAACAGCTAAAAGGCAGGTTGAAGTATGAACTCAGGATGACCTGGCATGGCGGTGGAAGGATTCTGGATGAAATCGAGCGCGATGGATATGATGTATTCAACAAGCGTCCCAAGTTGAGCAGACGCGATATGGTATCCGTTTTTGGCAGGAGTCTCACTTCAGCATCTCCGGTCTTGCCATCCCACACAAAACCGGGAGATCCAGGCTGATGAATATCACGACTCAAACGGCCGTCCTTGTTAGGAAGGCCCGAAGCAATTTTTACTATGCCTTCCTATTCCTCCCCAAACCCAAGCGAGAAGCAATATTCGCGGCCTATGCCTTCAGTCGTCACACCGATGATCTGGTTGACGAGGCCGAGTCTCCAGAGACGGCCTCGGACAATTTGAAAAACTGGCGGAATCAGCTTCAGGCTTGCTATTACGGTACTCCCGATCATCCTATCGCCGTTGGCCTGCAACAGACGCTACAAACATTCGACATACCTATGGAACACTTCACGCATCTCATCGACGGTGTGGAGATGGATCTTCAGAAACAGAGATATGCATCCTTCGACGAACTTTACGAATATTGCTATCGGGTGGCCTCGGCCATCGGGCTGATCTGTATCGAAATCTTCGGTTACAAAAATCCTGCCACCAGAGAATACGCAGTCAAGCTCGGTATCGCCCTCCAACTTACCAACATCCTTCGAGATATTGCCGTGGATGCGGACCAGGACAGAATCTATTTGCCTGCGGAAGATCTGAACCGGTTCGGATACTCCGAGACAGACCTCTTGAGCAGATCATACAACAGATCCTTCGTTGAAATGATGGTCTTCCAGCGCAACAGAGCCCAAGAGTATTACATTGCCGCCCAAAACCTCTTGCCTCAAGAGGATCGCAAAACATTGTTCTCAGCCGAAATCATGAGTACGATCTACCACCTCCTTCTGGTTAACATCGAACGGGCGAATTACGACGTGTTCTCCTCTCCCATCCGGGTTGGAAATCTCAGGAAGTTCGGCATTGCCGCATCCATCTGGGCAAAGAGTCGTCTATATTCGCAGCGGAAGAATTGAGCATGTCCAGAGTGATTGTCATCGGTGGAGGATTCGCCGGGCTGGCTGCGGGGGTTACCCTTGCCTCAAAAGGTGTCGCGGTAACGCTTGTTGAGCGGCGGAAACATCTTGGAGGAAGGGCACGGTCGTTCACAGACCTCGAAACAGGTGACACTGTTGACAATGGGCAGCACCTCTTCATGGGTTGCTACGTCCACACCAGGGAATTTCTGAAAACCATAGGCACCCTGCAGGACCTCCACTTCCAGGACCGGTTCCGGATTGATTTTCTGCATCCCCGGAAGGGACCCACAAAACTGGCATTTTCCCGATACCTGCCGCCACCTACCCACGTACTCGCAGGTTTTCTCGGATTCTCAGCTGTAGGATTCGGAGACGTTTTGCGTCTGCGCAGGTTGAAGCCCCACCTCGAGGCAGATGCTAACAAAGGGCTCACCGCAGCTGCCTGGCTGGATCGATGCGATCAGTCCGCCGAGATACGAAGATCTTTTTGGACTCCCCTCTGCTTATCCGCGCTCAATCAGCATCCAGACGAAGCTCTGGCAGAACACCTTATCGCAGTAATCAATCAGGCCATTCTGGGACCCCGGGAAGGTGCCCGCCTGGGGTATTCGGGAGTAGGACTCAGCCGGTTGTATACGGAAGCCGCCTCATCCTTCATTGAGCAGGCAGGCGGTCGAATTACCCTGTCCGCCGCAGCGGAACAATTACAGGTATCTGAAGACGGTGTGCGGCTGAGAATATCCGGGAACGAAGTCCTTCGGGCAGACAGTATCGTCTGCGCCACGCCACCACCTGCCCTTGCCAGAATTCTCCCCGACTCCTGCTCCGCACTCAAGAGCCGCCTTTCTTTGTACTCGTCTTCACCCATACTTTCCGTCAACCTCTGGTTCGACCGACCGATCACACAGATGCTTTTTGTTGCCCTCCTGGAGTCCCGGATGGACTGGGTATTCAACAAGCACATCATGTACGATGGCAGGGACAAGGCGTCTCCAGGTCATATCGCCATGGTAGCAAGCGCGGCGATACAATACATCGACATGACAGATGATGCTCTGGTTGATATGGCAATGGAGGACCTTATGAGCCATTTTCCAGATGCCAGTTCGGCAAAGCTGAACCGCAGCCTCGTGGTCCGTGAGCGTCAAGCGACCTACGTCTTGCCCGTAGGACAACCCAGACCAGGTAACAGAACCGTACATCAATCAGTCTACGTAGCAGGCGATTGGACAGAAACAGGTCTTCCTCCCACAATCGAGGCCGCAGTAATCAGTGGCCAGACAGCAGCATCCTGTTGCCTGGACCACCTCCAGGGCCCGTGAACATAAGAAAAAAGGCATCGGAATTCCGATGCCCCACTCTCCAACTTGAACCGCGCCAGTCACCCCACGCGAAAATTTGCTACGCCTTCATCAATCAGGGTGCGCGTTTCAAGGTCCAGCGCAGTAATCCTGGTAATCCTCTCGATACCGTCCTTATCCTTCTCTGCAAGTGGCAGCCCATCGATTCGGTAGAAGTTTGTCCCGTCCGTAGCCTGGGCCTCCAATTCCGGATCGCCCCCGTGGCGAGCACTGAATCTGCTGTAGAACTCCCCGGAACACATCGCATAGAGGTTCTCGCCGGTTCCCACCCATTCTTTGGTGTCCGGATGCTCCTCGAATCCAACCGAACCCAGGAATTCGATATGTTCACTCACATTCCCGAGAACAACAACCATATCTTCATTTTCGAGAACAAAGGACTTGTACTTCCCAACCTGATGCATTTTCATTTTGACTCTCCCACTTGCAAATTACTTCACAACACACTCTGGGAATTTGCAGCACGCCTTATCTGACAAAATACCAGATTTCGGTCTGGGACTGTCCCTGGCTGGTAAATTTTCTTATTACAAGGCGCTCTCCACCTTGCGCGATTGTGGCAGAAAAAGATGAGAAAGATACCAGTGAATAAAAGTAGAGCTGGTCATTGGTGGCCCAGAAAACCCCATGATCGCTCTTGGGTGCTGCAGCTTTGTGTGGAATATGAAGCTCGGCCTTCCACACGTTTCCCCTGATCCTTCCGCCAACCAGTTTCAGACTCCCCGAAACCAATCGAAGCCTTTCGGGCCTGGCATTTGGATCACGAACATTCTCGAGCTTGACCGACTCGAGACCATAGATGGCCTCTCCGGCTGCACCGACATCCGAGCCTGGAATCAAAAAAGCAGCTAGAATAAGAAGATAAAGGATTTTCAAGGTATTGCCTCCAATTCATCCATCGGCAGGCAAGATACCAGTCTTAAGTCAAACTTCATATCGCGGTCACTCAGAACAGTCCCAGCCAATCTCCAGGGCTCTCATCATCGAGTCGGACTGAACCACCACCTGGATCCAGCCGAAGCGTTTCCCCGGGCCCCAGGACCAGGTAGGGCTTACCCTCCGAGACCAGTGATTTGATCCAGACCGTTCCCCTGTTGACATTCACCGTAGTGGTTGCGTCCAGCACTACCCGCAGCCTGTAAAGCGCACCCTGAGTAGCGGTAAACAACGCCAACGGAGAGTGTACCTCCACGGCAGGATTTTTCACGAATATCCACATGTTGCCGAGTCTCACCTTCAGGCGTGGTGGGATCGCCCGATTCTCCCCCTCCTCCCCCACTCTTACGGCGGTTTCAGACTCCATTTGAATCTGACCACCCTCTGCGTAGAGGTTAACCACTGCACGGGAATCCATGCCTGTCTCTACCCAGTCACCCGGTTCAAGCTCCCTTTCACTGACATCTTTTTGGGTGTCTCGGTTAAACAGCTCTACATCGCCCTCCAAAAGTGCAAGATCCGGTTCCTCCTGGTCGATGACAGCTGAACGCTGAGACCGATCGATACGCTTCTCCTTCAGATTTCCGCGTGGTTTAGTCGACTCTCCGAAAAATGCACTTCTGCTTTTCCGTTCGACATTTCGGTGGGAGCCACTTCCCCAATTGAGAAATCGTATCACAATGACAAGCGTCAACGCCGTTAACCCCAAACCGATATATACCGGACGAAAATTCCTTTCTGGAGCCACGTGCTTTCGCCGGGAAGACCGGTTTTCACCGGAGACCTGTTCCTCTTCGTCCTCCTCCAATGCCTCCTGAGCCTTTTGGATCGAGCCCAGATATGTGCTGATCTTGCCCCGTTCAAACAGGACTCTAGCCTTTTCCAGTATCTGCCGCTGGACCGCCACAACCTCTTCTTCTTCCATATCCTGCAGGGAAACTTCGTCCTCAAGCAAGTATCGCTGCCTTCTGTCAGAAATATTCGACAAAACCCGTCTTCTAAGTCCGGCCGATGCCGTGCGAAGGGCAAGCGCGAGGTCCCAGGGATCCATGCCAAACAGAACTTCCTGGAACTCCCTGTCCGGCAAACGAACCAGATCTTCAAACGTGAAGAGAATCTCCTGTATCCTCGCAGTGGCTTCAGGATCAAGGCGATCGAGTTCCGTGAGCAGTCTTCTCTTCGCGGCAGGTGAGGGTATATGCCCCAGCATCGCTGCCGAGAACTCAGGCGAGGCGGGTTGACCTTCCGTATCCCACGATTTCCTGAATCCATCCAGGAATTCAAGCTCCCCCCTACCCAGTCGTCTGCCAAGCGCTTCCCAGGTCTGGACTGAGATTCTGTGAAGGACTTCGCCCTGGAGAGTTGGGGGAAGCCGCAAAAACACTTCACCTGCCTGCTGGGGCGAAGCGTGGAGAAGAACGAAAGACAACACGTCGCAAACCTGAAGTGGCAAAACTTCAACCAGCAAATCCTGCTCGTCCAGGTCGGATATTTCCCTCTCCAGCCGCTCAAGATCTGTGTTGAGCACTTGCTCAACAAACGTCATGTCAACGGGTCTGATATCCGAGACCTCGTCGAAAGCGTTCGTAACCCGTTCCCGCAAGGGATCAGGCAATAGTGCCAGCAGTCGACCCCTGGCTTGCGCACTGAAATGTGAAAGAACGAATGCGAATGGACGCCCTGGATCCTCTGGCGGCACGATTGGCTCCTTAACGCATCACATCGATATATTTCAGTCCGGTACCGGTATTGAACAGGATCACCCTGTCATCCTCCGTTACCTGATCGGAAGAGACCAGTTTCTTGAGCGCCGCAAGCGTTGCTGCCCCTTCCGGCGCTGGAAAAATGCCTGTAGCTGCAGCCATTTCGGGGACAGCGGACATCAGTTCTTCATCCGTGACAGACACCGCGCAGCCCCCACTCTCCTTGATCGCACGTAACATCAGGAAATCGCCCACAGCACCGGGAACTCTCAGGCCCGAAGCCACGGTCGTGGCGTTCTGCCACATTTCTGCGGTCTCCCGACCCTCCTCGAAGGCCTTAACAATGGGCGCGCACCCTGCAGCCTGAACGGAGACCATGCGAGGCCGGTCCGGTCCAATCCATCCCATCTGTTCCATCTCATCAAAGGCCTTCCACATGCCAATCAGTCCGGTTCCGCCCCCGGTTGGATACAGAATCACGTCCGGGAGGTTCCAGTCCAACTGCTCCGCAATTTCATAGCCCATGGTCTTTTTTCCCTCAACCCTGTAGGGTTCTTTGAGCGTAGAAACGTCGAACCAGCCTGCCTCATCCTTCCGTTCGGCCACCATCCTTCCACAATCTGAGATCAATCCGTCAACCAGTTCCAGATTTGCACCCAGAACCTCACACTCTACACGATTGGCTTCGGGAACGTCCTTTGGCATGAAAATATGGGCAGGAAGATTCACCCGTGCGGCGTAGGCAGCGGTTGCGCCACCGGCATTCCCGGCAGAAGGAATAGCAACGGCCTTTCCACCCAATTCGAAGACCTTCGAGATGGCCGCAGACAGGCCTCTTGCCTTGAATGATCCTGTGGGATTGACCCCCTCGTCCTTGATCATCAAATGCGGAGTCCCGATGGACCTCCCCAGAGACGGTGCCTTCAGCAAAGGGGTAAATCCTTCACCAAGAGTTACGCGGCAGGCCTCATCCTCCACCGGCATAACCTCCGCATAACGCCACATCGTGGGGATACGGTTCGCAAGCTCATCGGGTTTAAGTTCCCTGGCAGCGCCTTTTAGGTCGTAGCGTGCAAAAAGTGGCGCCTGGCAGCACGTGCTGAGATTCCATAGTTTGCGTTTGTCGAATGATGCATCGCATCGTGTGCACCTCAGATCTACGAGAAAACCCATTTTCCCTCCTCACGCGGTCCTTTGATCAGGTTCTACTTTCACTCCCTGGCATAGTTTCGTGGACCTTGGCCCACGGTCGATAAGTATGCATAAGGGCAGTCGACATGTCAAGCTGCAAAGCACCTATCTGTGTCATTCAAGACAAAGCTAAAGATCAATACAAATATTTATTATTTATCAATTTACACCCAATCCTCCGACATCATCTCCTCGCTCTCCGGTTCGGTCTCTTCCGTTCTCTTTTCCATGTTGAACAGACGCATCTTTCGTCTCAGCGTTGGACGCGTGATGCCAAGTAGACGGCACGCCCTGCCCCGATTCCACTGTACTGCACCGAGCACACGTTTGATGTGGGTCCGCTCCATCTCTGCCAGGGTGCAAATGTGGTTGGAAACATCATCACCACGCACGGTCTGGAGGCCTTGCAGATGGCAAGACTGGAGAACCGATCCTCGGCAGTTCAGAGCAGATCGTGTCAGCACGTTTTGCAGTTCTCTCACATTGCCGGGCCAGTGATAGGTAACCAGCTCTTCAACAGCTTCATCTGACAGACCCGAAATTTGCCGACTGTTTTTCCGATTGACGCTTCCAAGGAGTTTCTGCACAAGCAGAGGGATATCTTCCCGCCGATTTCTGAGCGCTGGCAAATTCAGAGTCACTTCATTGATGCGATAGTAGAGATCCCCTCGAAACTTCCCGGAGGCGATTTTTGCCTCGAGGTCCACATTGGTTGCCGCTACCAGCCGGACATCTGGTGAAATGGGGTGTTGGCCTCCTACACGGAGAAATTCTCCGCGGTCCAGAACCCTCAGCAGTTTCGCCTGAAAAGCAGGCGAGGCATCTCCAATTTCGTCCAGAAACAGCGTACCTCCATTGGCCTGCTCGAAACATCCTTCCCGACGATCCGTTGCGCCTGTGAAAGCCCCCTTTTCGTGTCCGAACAATTCGCTTTCAGTCAGACTCTCAACCACTGCAGCACAATTGATCGCTACGAATCCACCAGGCCGACCGGAAGCCCGATGTACCGCTCGAGCGAGCAATTCCTTTCCTGTTCCACTTTCGCCTCTGACCAGGACTGTAGCCATTGTATTTGCCACTGCCCCAACGATTTTCAGTGCCTCAATCATTTGTGGACACGTGCCTATCACCATCTCGTTTTCCCCTTCGGCAGGAGTTGGAATCGCGCCCCGGTTTCTATTGTCAGCGCCGTCGTCTTCCAGTCTTTTCAGCAGATTATCAAGCGTGGTGTCATCGACCGGTTTTGACAGACAGTCGTAAGCTCCCTGTGAAATCGCATTGAACACCAATTCCGGCGAAAAGGACTTTCCAACCATCACTACAGGCGTATGATTTCGTGTGTTATGTGCCGCCGCCAAAAGTGGGAATCCGTCACCATCGGGCAGGTCGAATTCCGTAAAGACATACTTCGCATTTCCCTCTCTCACTGCCTTCACGCCTTCGTCTGCTGTTCGAAAAAGAGAAACTTTCAAGCCGCGACCGGCCAACCGAACACCCATGTCTCTCGAGAATCGCTCATCACCATCAATTAGAATCACCCGCTCCATTTCAGCTCCCTCCGTAAGGGTTCGCCTCTGGCGCTCACCAACTCGTGTCTCTCCATTATCTTAGCAGGTGGTGTGCCAACCCATTGATGTCCTGATAATACAGGCGCAGACAACGCTTAAACAGCGCCTTATGCCTAAATTGGACCGACATGCATTGATCGATCATTCAATCATCTGTCTCCCAGTCCTTGGCACTAAACTGCTCGTTGTCGTTTAAAAATCGACAAAAAAGAACCGACGCCAGATCGATACCTGGCGCCGGCGCTGTTTCGGAATGACCTGGTTTTCTATTGCGAAGGCACGGCCACTACAACGGGATCGGAGGCCACGCTCAAGGCTGAACCTGACTTTGACAGAATCTGGTAAATGTAGGTTTTTCCACGTTCAACATTGGTATCGTTGAAAACGGTCGCGTTCTGCGAAGCCACAATTGTTTCAAACGAGGCACTCGAAGTCGAACCTACAGTTTGCCGCTGAACCCTGAATTCCACTATTCCACCTGGGGCAGACCACGTCACCCGGACTACCAGACCAAGATCGGGATCTTCGAGTGCCAAGGCTGCTACATTCGTTGGTGAGGAGATTCCGCTCGAGCTCCCTGTGGTCAACGAAACCGAACTGGAAAAGGAACTCTCATTCCCGCTGGCATCCAGTGCGCTCACACGGTATATGAATGTCGTAGATTGCGCCAGACCCGCGTCCAGGTATGTAACCACAGCTGAATCCACGTTTCCAACAACCTGGAATCCGGCACTCCCGGTGCCCTGCGATCTGTAAACGCGATACCCCGAAAGTCCGGTAAGCGTTGTGCCATCCAGGTCTGATTTGGGAGCACTCCACGTCAGTTGAATGTTGGTATCTCCGGAAAGTACCGCGGACAATACGCCCGGGGCTGCGGGTGCATTGTTGTCCTCGGGAATGGTAGCTGAAGCAAAGGTGGACAGTTTGCTCACAAGCCCCCCATTGCCCAACGCCTGAATCCGGTATACATAGGTCTGCCCGGCAACCAGGGGTGAATCCACATATGTGGTTAACAATGTCGTAAACGTTGCCGTAGCCCCTGTTTCAGCGGCGTCATTGTAACGCAATACGCGGTAGCCGGTCAACTCCGTCTCTGTATTCGCAGACCAGGTGATGGTTGCAAGCTTGACGTCCGCAGTTACCGCAACATTTCGGGGCGCGGCGAGCTTTGCGGCTGGAATTGCAGACACGAAGTTGGAAAGCTGACCTGGGATGCCGCTGCTGCCAACCGCTCGAACCCGATACACATAGGTTTGGCCGGCCACCAATGGTGAATCCAGATAAACTGTTTGCACCGTATTGAATGTTTCCGACGGTTCCGCGTCAGAGGGATCATTGAAACGCAGAACCCGATAGCCAGTAACAGCCTGTTCCGTACTGGGCGCCCAGGTCAACAGAATCTCCTGGGGACCTGGTGAAGCCAGCAGACTCCTTGGTGCTGCAAATCCCAGCGGGCTGTCCGAAACGAAGATAGACAACTGACCGGGAATTCCGCCCGCTCCAACTGCTCTTACTCGATAGGTATAGGTGACCTCGGAGGTAAGCGGGGAGTCGACATATGTGGTTTGCAGGGTCCTGAATGTCCGTTCCGGAACCGGGTTCGATGGATCGCTGAATCTGAGCACATCGTACCCGGTTACTGCCTGCTCGGAATTCTGTGTCCACGTAATATCCCTTGGTCCGGCCACCGACCTGAGATTCGAGGGTGCCGAGAATCCAACTGCACTCGAAGACACAAAACCGGATAATTCACTTGAGATACCTCCCGATCCCACAGCACGGACACGGTAGATATAAGAAATTCCTGCCACCAGCGGCGAGTCAACGAAGGTGGTCCGCACGGTACTCACCATCTTGTCCGGATTTGCCTGTGTGGGATCTGTGAATCTCAGCACTTCGTAGCCTGTTAGCTCCTGTTCGGTATTGGCGGTCCAATCGATCACAATTTCATGTGGACCTGCAGTTGCCTGAACATTTCTGGGCTGTGCCAATCCGAGTGTGGTTACCGAGACGGCAGCAGATCTGGATCCCACATTCTGCGATGAATCAACTGCGCTTACCGCATAGAAGTAACGCGTCAAGCGTTCGACACTGGTGTCCTGATAGCTGGTTCGGGTGGCAGGCAGCTCTGTCAGGAGTGCAAATGAACTGCTGGTCTCCCTGGATCTGAATACCCGGAAGGCGAATAACCCGGTCAATTCTCCTCCATTGCTGTCCGTTGTAGGAGCTGTCCAACTCAACTGGATTGTTCCAATATTCTTCTGGTCAATACTAACGATCAGATCCGAAGGCGCTGCAGGCGCACTCTCGTCATTTATTGCTTCGCCGTCGGTAAAGGGTGAAGATTCGCTGCGGACAAGACCTCGCTCGGAATCCTGGATAACTGCCTGCACACGGTAAAAGTATATGGTACCGGCCACCACATCAGCGTCGACGTAAACCGTTTGGGCCGTGGTAAACAGGGTATCTGAGGTAACCGGCTGGAATGCAGACTGGGTAGACGTGGAACGAAGCAGAAGATATCCCAGAAGATTGGGTTCCGAGACGGCGTTCCATTGTACCTCCACCTCGCCGATCTTGCCAAGCGTTCGGAGATTGCCAGGAACTGCAACGCCTGTTCCCGTTGTGGTAATGGATGCCGTAGCAGACCGAGCCCCTTCATTCGCAACGCCGTCAAGAGCACTTACCCGATAGAAGTATCTGGCATTCAGTTCGAGATCTGAAGAATCCACAAATGTTGTCTGAGCGGCTGGAAGCGTCCCAATCTGAACGAAAGAATCTTCCGTATCCTTTGCACGGAAGACCTTGTAGCCATTGAGACCCGTTAGTTCCTGGTTGCCCGCATCCAGCAAAGGCGGATTCCAGGAAAGCGACACGGTACCTGTTGTCTCATCGGTCACCACTGACAGATCGGAAGGCTGACCCGGCGGGCGTTTGTCCTCAAGAACTTCCGCGCTGGCGAACACAGAAAGATTACTGGACTGTCCCAGGACATCGACCGTATTAACTTTGTAGAAATAAACTTTGGCAACCGAAATGTTCAGTGTGGTATCTACAAATGTCGTCCGCCCCGTAGTGATCAGCGAATCAGAAAGCCCGCCACGTATGCGTGCATAATTCCCGGTTGAGGATGTAGCGCGCCAGACCCCGTATCCTGCCAGATTGTTGCTGGCAATTGGATTCCACGAAAGCACGATCCTTCCGATATCTCCCTGTGCTCTAACGTTGGTTGGCGGGTTGAGACTCTCACTGCCCGGGAAATTTGGATCAATCGGGTTTTCCCGGTTTCGACCACATCCCCAAACTACCAGCAGGGCAATCGCAAATAGCGCCCAGGGCGATCGGGCTGCCTTCCTACAACTCATATCCTTCTCCTTCGTCCACGAGATACATCCACTCTCTGACGTCTCAGATCTATGTGGCTCCTGATCCATCCCTACCTAAAAACTTCGTTTCAAGGCTACGCGCAATTTCTGAGTTTGGATGTTACTCTCCAGGTCGATTTGTAGTCGTCGATCGATCTTGGGAATATTGTCATCTAAACCGCTGGCCAGGAGCAACTTTAGCCCGCTCACGAGCAAGACCAGAGAAAGCCCGATGCTCATCTGGCTTTTTGTGTCTCTGTCACTCGTCCGTTGGAACAGACGCTTTGCTTCCTCGGCGGTGCGAGCAACCTTGTAGGCATCGTATATCTCGTTGGCATCACTCCTGAAATCCAGGGCTTTTTTCGCCAACAATGCGCTCCCGCCCAGGAAAAGGAAGCCAAACGTCCTTCTGGCATTCATGTATGACTTTGCCCGGGCAAGTTGGGGCGTACCTGTAATTACCAAAGCCAATATTACCACACCGCATGAGAACTGGCGAAGGCGCTTACCCATAGCTTTACTCCTTCATTTCTGGAAACTCACAAAATCAAAGCACAACCATGGATTGACAACATGAGTACACGAGCATATCGTCTCGCTCCTCAATATCTGTTGCAGTCTGCTATACAAAAGGGTAACTGGAATGGGTTGAGGCGGGGAGTCGATGAGGACGATTCGCAGGGAAATCCATTCATCTCAAGACAAGCTATCAGGGATGTAAACCAATAAGAATTATGGAGTTAAAAGGCAACCTCAAATCCCTGAATTTTATTCCAAAATCCGAACTTCATCAGGCAGTTCCCACGTGCGGGAGACTCTTACAACTCGTGTTCCAACAAGTCGATCATGAAGGGAAAGTTTCTTGCGGTCCCACAATATCCACAGGGCACTGACGCCACCGGTAATAATGAACAAAGGGTACTGGACGAGAAACCGGAGAAGACATTTCTGCAACGTTGGCTTTTTATCGTGGGTATCTCGCAAAGCAATGCCTGCTTCACGCATGCCTGGCGTGCTCCCGGATCTTCTCCAGGCTGGAATCGTGAGGAGCGCTTTAAAGACCAGAAATCCAGAGGCATAGCCGCCCAACTTTGCCCACTGTTCCATATCTGTCCAGGCCTTCTTCTCCCCTGTTACAAGACCCGAAATAAACTGCTGGAACGGTGTCGGTCCCTGAGGAAATCCGGCTTGAACACTATTCGGCTCCTGTGGTGCAAACCCGGACTTCAGAGAAATGGCTCCATAGCCCACAAGGAAAAGCGCACACAATATCAACAGATGGACGAACAGGTCCACGAGACTGGCCCACCACCTGCGAAAGAACCCTGCCGCTTTCCCCGATTCGAGGTCCGGATTCTGACCAAGTTCATCAAAAGTCTTGAGCCGAAGCCCAATCTCGTCTCGAACCATCTGAAGTCGATCGGGAAACGTCACACGATCTAGATGGGCGTACATGTCCTCGAGTTCAGATAAAGTATTGGACCGGATGCGGCTCCTGTACTTCTCGGTTGTAGAGGAACTTTTCTGGGGCTCGCTCATCTGTTTGGCTATTCTCTTCGGTCGACCAAAGAATATATGGTTGGGATCAATACCAGAGTTACCAGGGTGGAGAAAACCAGTCCACCGATCACCGTAATCGCCATAGGGGCTCGAATCTCTGCTCCCAGTCCCACGGGAAAGACTACGTTGAGCGCGGTCATCAGCAAATCCAGAATGCCTGCAGGCAGGACACTCCCTAGACTGGCCTCCACCCTACCCACAAAGGGTCTGAAATCGAAGATTCCAAGCGCCATAGGCAACAGCCCCAGAACCGTGGTGGACGTCGTCATCAGGATTGGTCTCAGCCTGACTTTCCCAGCTTGTTCAATGGCCTCAAATTTGGGCATCCCCTGCTCCCGACGCAGCATGTTGATATAATCGATCAAAACAATGGCGTTGTTCACTACGATGCCTGCCAGCATAATCAGCCCGATCAGCACCACCACACTGACCGCTTGCCCTGTGATCAGCAATACGAGTACAACCCCAACAAGCCCGAATGGAATCGAAAACATGATGACAAACGGATGAACCAGCGATTCGAATTGAGAGGCCATTACCAAATAGACCAGAAAGATCGCCAACGCTATGGCAAGCTGCATGGACTCGAATGACCGTTTTCTTTCCTCGTTCTGACCACCAATCTTGATGTTGTAGTCGGAGGAGTATCGCATCTCATTGATCTCTGCTTCGATATCGGTCACCACATCACTCAAACTCCGCCCTTCCAGGTTCGCCGAAACAACTGCCACCCGCTCTTGATCGATTCTGCGAATTTCTGCCGGACCCATTTCAACAGTGAGATCCGCGACCACGGCCAAAGGGATGGGCGCAGGCGCATTGGGAGGGCTTACGATAAGGCGCTTCAGGTCTTCCACCGTCGCACGATGCCTTTCCTGCGCCCGAACCCGAATGTCCACCTTCCTGTCCCCCTGAGTAAACTCTGTGGCCACTTCCCCCTGGATCTGATTCCGTATAATCGCGCCGATGGCACTGATCGTCGTCCCCATCTGGGCGACCCATTTTCGGTTGAACCTGATCTGAACTTCCGGGTTACCCCCTTCTGCACTCGTTTTGACATCGACCAGACCCGGGATGCGCTCCATTCTCTCCACCAGTTCCGTCGACAGGGCCTGAAGCGTCTTCAAATTATACCCGGAGATCTCTACTTCAACTGGAGTTTTGGAGGTAAAAAAGGAAGGTCTGGCGAACTTGTAATCCACTGCAGGGACATTCTGCAGACCGCCCCTGAGGCGATCCATGACGGCGTCTTCGCGCGCTCGGATGATACCCTCTTTCAGACCGACATGAATCTGGCCGATGTTCTCCCTCTCCTCGCCGGCAGATCCTCCAGATGCCCCGCTGGAGCCCATAATGCTATAAACCAGCCGCACGTGAGGGTGATCCCCAACGATCTTCTCCATGGAAAACATCGTCTCGTCCGTGGATGCCAGAGGCGTGCCGACAGGTTTTTCCACATTGATGGAAAACTCGCCCTGGCTCATTTCCGGGATCAATTCGCTGCCCAGAAAGACTGAGAGTCCAAGGGTGCCGCAAAGCACAGCCAGTGCCAGAAGGATGACAAGGGCTCTCCTTCTCAGGGCCCACCTGATTACCGTAGGATAAACATTATAGGTCCGCCCTACGATTTGCTCGAAGATCCAGAACACGGGAGAGAGCAGGCGAGAGAGCCCTCGACCGAATGCCTTGACCCCACCAATAAGTGCCCCAATGATCCTTGCAGAGCCCTGGGTGGAACCACGCCCGAGTTCTCGCCTGCGGCGTTCGACTTCTCCCACCTCGGTCATCCACTCGAACTCAAGCGATGCCAGCATTGGGATCAGCGTAAGGGCGACCAGAAGCGAGGCCAACAGAGAGTAAGTAACCGTCAAGGCCTGGTCTCTGAAGAGCTGACCGGCAATTCCCTCCACAAAAACGATGGGCACAAAAACACAAATTGTGGTCATGGTTGAAGCAACGACGGCTTTACCCACCTCCTGCGCTCCCTTGTTCGTAGCCTCCAGAGACGACAGCCCTTCATCCCGATACCGCTGTACACTCTCCAAAACGACGATACTGTTGTCAACCAGCATCCCGATTCCCAATGCCAGTCCGCCCAGTGACATGATATTCAAGCTGACATCTGAGGCGAACATCAGGAAAAAGGTGGCTACCACCGAAATGGGAATGGAAAGGCTGATAATTCCAGTGCTCTTTGGATTGCCCAGAAAAAGATACAACACGAGGATGGCCAATGCGCCGCCCATGATCGCGGTATTCAACACCTCTGAAACGGATTCCTCGATGAAAGTCGATTGGTCGAAAACCACTTCCATACGTGCGCTGCCGAGCAACTCCCCGGTTTCCTTTTCGAACTTCTCGAGCGCTTCGGAAACCCGCCTGGCCACCGTGACCGTATTGGCGTCGCCTTCTTTGTATACTGCGAGTTCGACACTTTCCTGACCGTTGATCCGGGTGATCACTTTCCGTTCTTTATGGCCGCGTGTGACGGTTCCCACATCGGCCAGGGTGATTACCGCCCCCCGTCTTTCTCCAACCACAATATCCTGAATCTCGTCTACCGTTCGAAACTCATTGAGGGTGCGAACCAGGTATTCCGCTTCTCCATCTTTGAGTTGTCCACCGGTAAGGTTGACGTTTTCCTGCCCAAGTCTGCTAACCAACTGATTTAGCGGGATTCTGAGCGCGGCCAGCCTGGGTTCATCAATATTTACGTGGATCTCTTCTTCCAGACCGCCGTTCACTCGAACAGCGGCCACGCCCTCGATGCTCTCCAGTTCCGGTTTGATCTGATCCTCGGCCAGCAACCTGAGAGCCACCAGACTTTCCTGCCCGTACAGCCCCAGACGCATAATTGGATCCAGCGATGGATCGAATCTTAGCAGAATGGGCTTTTCCGCGCCCTGAGGCAGCTGAAGCCGGTCGAGTTTCTCCCGGATATCGAGGGAGGCGAAATCCATATCCGTTCCCCAGGCGAATTCCACAATGGCTTCAGAAACGCCCGGGCGGGAAATGGAACTCACGCGGATGACGTTGGTAACCACCCCAACGGCACCTTCGACTGGCTCAGTGATCAGCCGCTCCATCTCCGAAGGCGCAGTTCCCTCGTACTCGGTGCGCACCGTAAGGGTCGGATATGTGATATCCGGCAGCAGATTGATCGCCAAACGCTGAAACGCAACCATGCCGAAAATCACAGCCGCCGCCACAAACATAGTGACGGTTACACGGCGTCGGGTGGAAAACTCTATCAATTTCATAGTGCAGGATTCCAAAAATAGAAAGAGAAGGAAATCATCAATTATTGTATGGATTTTAGACTAAACATCGAACTGGATTCGAGTCTGCTGCAGAGTTCTGCGAGACCGAACTGAATCTGATCCAAGTGATTCAAAAGTTGAACTGCGCTCAACCTTCCCGTCTTTGGGGAATGACGCCCTTTTCCCGCATTTGACCCAGAAATGCACGCCATTTCGCCAAATCCATCGCCACTTCAGGATCTTTTTTAACTCGTTCCTGGTAGGCTTTTTTTAGATCCGGAAACCGTCCGAACATCCGCTCCTGCATAACCTTGATGGCATCCGAATCGCCCTCTGGAACAATCGTCTTGTTGCTGTCCGTTACAACCTGATCCTCTTTCCGGGTTGCGCCACCTTCAGCTTCCGCAGAACCCGGTTTCGATTTCGCCTTTCGAGCCGCGGAGACGCCTGCTCCGACGAGTCGGACTGCCGTACCTGGCCTCAGCCCCTCCTGTCCTACCGTAATTATCCTATCATTATCAGAAAGACCGGCCAAGACCTCGAGCCACTCGTTATCAGAGAAACCAACCGTAACCTTTTTCCGGGCGGCCGTCCCCGTTCCTGTTTCCTCATTCTCCTCGAATATGAACACCTGATTGCCTTCGCCTTCCAGTACCAGCGATTTCTTGGGAATGACAAGCGCGTCATCGTGTGTTTCGGTAATGATGTATATCGAGGCGAACATGCCGGGCCTGAGGAGCTGATCACCGCCTCCCGGGATCTCGATGGTCACTTTGATCGTACCGCTTTCGGGATCAACCACGGGACTGATCATCTTGACCCGACCCTCGAATATCCTGTTCGGCGCAGACTCTACCCGGACTCGCGCACCCTGGCCCACAGCAACCATTCCGATATTCTTCTCGGGAATTCTAATCCGGGCGAGCAGAGGATCGAAATCGGCCACAGAGAAAACCACAAGATTGTTGGTCACCATGTTGCCGACTTCCACACTTCTGATGGTGAGCGTACCCTCAACGGGAGACGAAATGGTCGTATAACTCAAATTGAGCCTTGCCTGCTCGAGCTGGGCGTATGTACGGTCCATCTGTGCCCTCGAATTCTCGAATCGCTCGTCGCTTACAAGCTTACGCTGATACATTTTTTCGTCTCTCTCAAAGGCTCTCTTCGCGTCCTGATATGCGACTTCCATCTGAGTCACTTGAAGTCGGGCAGCCTCGGAATCAAGTCTAGCCAGAACACTCCCGACTATAATCGGATCACCCTCTTCCTTCATGATCGCAACCACCTGTCCCGAGGTCCGAGAACGGATATCAACCCACTGAAATGCTTCAAGGGCGGTATTGGCCAGAATGTAATTCGAAATCTCGCGGCGCTGTACCTTTTCAACTTTCACGGGAACTGCGGCAGCGCTTCTTCTTCCCCCTCTTCTCCCCCCCGCACCAGCTTTTCCGGCCTGGTTTTCGGCTCCACCACCGCATGCTACCATCGTAAGCATCATCAATAAAACCAATATTCTGTGCACCAAAAACATGCTGCCTCCCGCTGAGTCGATTGCGCAAAGTAACTGATCACTTACAAGATGAACCAATATAAAAAAAAGCGTACACCCGCGCTTGAATTTGTTTAGAAAATAAAAAAAGCCGCCAATTGTATCTATTTGACGGTTTGCGGTTATACAATGTTCCTTGTTCAGGCAAAATCGGAATATCGTGGAATCGATGGTGGCATTGGACTGTCTACCTGTTGTTGTCCTATGACATACCTTTCCTGCAAATATAAAGAACGTGCGGATATGGGAGAATGTCCAGAAGTGCGTGGACCTTCACATCGAAACCTATACTTTCGAGCAGGTTTCGCATATTTGTCGTACCGACATAGCCTGGTGGTTGATCGGGGCTCATCAACATATCCAGAATCCAGGTAAATGCCATCTTGTATCGCGGCCTTGTGTCGATATCCTTGAGGATCAGAAGGCCTGAAGGGGCTAGATTTCGGTATACGCTTTCGATGAGCGGCCTGTGATTTATGGCAGGGATGTGATGGATCAGATCCAGCATGTATGCCGCATCACACGCCACAAACTCATCGGTCAGCGTCTCCGCTCCCCGATTCTGAAAGGACCCCGATCTGACACATTCAGCAGTTCAGATGCAGCGCGGGCCTGATCGATGCGAGCAGCGTTTACATCCAGAGACACAAAATTACGACCTGGTGCGAGCAATGCGTAGAACAATGTAAATAAGCCGAATCCGCACCCTACATCGAGTATGCGACCCTGTTCAGGAAGATATTGACCAATCTCCTCCAGGATCCGGATGTTGATAATCCGGAACCGGATTGTGCAATACGTTTTGATCAGCCTGCTTGCGTAGGCACGGATAACCCTTGCTTTGGAAGAACCTTCACTCATTCGATTCGGAATCCTTTCGCAACCTCTGCAGGACAATAGACTATTGAATACTTACTTGCCCGACTGCACGGTTGCAATTACAAATTTACGAACGCCAGCGCCCTTGATCAGATCCAGAATAGTCATCACATTGCCGTGCGAGATCGTCTCGTCTGCACGCAAAACGAGCCCACTTCCAGCATTGATCTCCTCAATCGCGCCCTTGAGTCTTGCCACAAGCGAATTCTTGTCGACGCCAACTCCATCGAAGCTCATCTCACCATTCGATCCCATGTCCAGCACGAACCGCCTTTCCTGTTTGACGGTTTCAGAGTTTTCCGTTGAAGGAAGCTCGATCTTCAGCGCAGATTGCTCAATAAATGAAGTCGTTACCAGAAAAAACGTTAGAAGAAGAAACAGCACGTCAATGAGGGAAGTAATGTTGATATTGGGTCGCCGTTTCGGGTGGTCTGTAAATTGCATCAGTCGATTCCCCCGTCGGCCCGCCCTGCTTTGGTCTCGGCGAGCTGATAACCTCTCAGTTTTTTCAGAAGCCCGTTCGAGTACTTCTCGATCTCAAGGATCAGGCTTTCGGCCCTGGTTGTAAAGAAATTGAAAAGTACCAGAGCTGGAATTGCAATAAAGAGACCGGCGGCAGTGGTAAGAATGGCCTCCGCGATGCCTCCTGCCAAAAGGTTTCCCTGACCGACACCCACGACGGAAATCTCCTGAAATACTTTGATCATTCCCAATACCGTGCCAAGGAGACCCAAAAGCGGCGAGACCCCGGCCACTGTTTCAAGAACGACCATACCTTTCTGCAACGAACCCATCTCCTGCCGTCCCTGGTCGATAATTGCTTCCTTGATTTCATCGAAAGGAAGATGCCTGTTATCCAACGCACTCTTTATAACGTGCGCAAAAGGTCCATCGTACTGGTTGCATACGGAAAGTGCCAGGCCGAAATCTTCAGGACCCTTTATATTGTCCAATACACTAACGATCTCCGGCCGGATGATGCGGCTGCGTCGCAAGCAGAACAACCGCTCAATTGTAATTGCGACCGCCAGAACGGAACAGAGCGTCAGAGGGTACATGATCAACCCGCCCTGTTCGAATAACTCCCAATCCATACGAAACTCCTATGTGCTCCGCGTTAAGTCGTTGCCCAACGACTATGGTGTCCGCCTCATCAAGACATAATCGAAGAAGGCGGTTATCTCGAGATACTCCTCAGGAAAGTGAGCAGGGAGAGGCTTGAAGTCCGCCGAATACTCGACCGCCCTGGTGCTCGTGTCCCGTAAATCCCGACTACCCTTGTATCCCAAAACGACCAGATCACGCAGCGTACCATCTGGCATTATCTTGAACCGAACCCTGGTCTGTCCATCGATAAGTCCATATTGCGTGAAGGCCGCTGGTGGGTTGATGTGCCCTCCGATGTGTTGTTTAAGATAGGCCAGATAAGGAGCGAATTCCCAATCATAAGTGCTTAACTTCAGCCCACCTCGGTCCAGAGCCCGGCTCTGTTTGTTGGTCATCTGAAGTGAGGTGGGGATCGTTGGAGAACCAAAGATCGCGTCCTCCCTTTTCTGGTCCTTTTTCCCCTCACGAATGATCGATGCAAAGTCCGTTTGGTTTTCAAATTTTCTGTAGGCTGGATTCTGCTCTTCAGTATCAGAAGAACGTTCGTCGGCTTCGGCTACCTTTCCTTCCTTTCCCTCCTCTCCATCCTTGCCAATCACAGTCTGCATATTCTCCTTCGAAGCGACCAGTCCATCTGAGAATGGCAGATGAGACTTGGGGAGTTCACTGTCATTATTGTCTCGAGAAACCGTTGACCTCCTGGAAACCAGCGATGTTTTTTCTGTTGGGACTTCTGGCTTGGAATCCTCCGGAATATCGACGAATTCAAATGATAGTGGCTCCGCATCCACTTTTGCTTGAAGCTGGGTCTCATCACCTAGAAAACTCTTAATAGGGACATACATCATAAAAAAAAGCAGATGTAGCAGAATCGCCGCACCGTATGCAGATACCTGGCGGTTACTCACAATATCTGAAAGCCGATCCATCTTCAATGACTCTATCCGCTAAGGGTTTCGGTTGGGAAGCACCCTAAATATATCTGAAGCATTTGGTTAGACAAGAGTAAAGCACGGATGCCTGCTCTTGCCCTGCATATGTAAGACCCGGAATTTGCGTGGTTGGTTCCAGTGGCAGTGGGAACCTCGGGCGAATAGATCCGGAGATACCAGGCTTAAACAGAAAAAGGCCCGGCGAAAACTCGCCGGGCCTTTCTGGATCCTGATTCCTTACTTCGCGAAAATCATCTTCCTCGTAGCTATGTTTTTGCCGGCCACCAGTCTGTAAATATACATTCCGCTGGAAACCTGACGCCCGATAGCATCCCGTCCATCCCACTGGATACTATGCGTACCTGTTGCCTGTGTGTGGTTTACCAGGACCCTAATCTGCTGACCGAGGATGTTGTAAACCACAAGGCTTACTTCGGACACTTCGGCCAGGTTGTAGGAAATCATGGTAGTGGGGTTGAACGGGTTGGGGTAATTCTGACCCATACTGAATTCCGCTGCGTCGACCACTTCCTCGACCTCAGGGATTTCATCGATAACAATCATCTTTGCTGCAGGACCGGAAGATTCAGGAACATAAATTACACCCGGCATATCCCAACCGCTTACCAGCGCTACTTGAGCCCTGGACCCAAGGCTCACATCTCTTGAGATAAGCGACCCAGTGATCATCGCCTTAGAGGAGATGTCGATTGTTCCTGACGGTGCGTAAACGTTGGCCTGCAACGTCGCCCCGCTGCGAATCTTGACAATCTTTGGACTCTTGTTACCGGAAGCGTCGCCCCCGTTGCCATTGTCGTCATCTTCATCATTTTCATCGTCGTCGTCCTTCTTGCTCTTCTTGGGCTTCCTCCCAAAGTCCTCGTCGCCTTCAACGTAGACGAGAATGTCGGAGGCGTCGATTGCTGAACCTTCGGCAGGACCAAAGAAGGACTTGGAGCCTGCATCGAAGGAATCCTTGATCAGGAGTATTGTCCCTGCAGCGAAATAAACGTTACTCTGCGAATCGGCATCGAAACTGAGAAGCTCGTAAACGCCACCGGTAAATACCAATGTCCCTTTGCTCTTAACGCGGACATTCCCGTATGCCCCGGCGTCTATCTCATCGGTTTTCTTCGATTTGACTTCCACGTCTTCGTCGCCGGGCGTACCGTTCAGGAATTCCGGCAGGACTTCTACAACGGGCCAGAACGCAGCGCCGACCTCAACGGGATTGGCGATATGCGATTTCTTGTCTGCCTTCAGATTCTCATAGTTCAAGGTTCCCTTTACGTCCGCTTCGCTTTTGACTCGAACATCCTGGCCGCTCAAACGGCTGGTGCTGGACGTTACCGCTTTGGAGCCAATCGTGAGTTCGTTCTTTGAATTCATGAAGGGCTTTTCGCCTGGAGCGTTTACACTGACGTGCCCACTGTGAACCTGAGACTGGCTCTTCAGATAAATGCTGTTTGAAGCCAGGATCATGTGACTGTTGGCCGTTACAACAACATTCACTGTTCGGGAGGCAGCAGCTTCAAGCTCTGCGCCATCTTCAACCGAATAGCTCAGATTGTATGTTCCCTCTGTGTTTTCGTCCACAGAACCGGAGACCACAACGGCCGCCGTAATGTCGCCACTGCAAAGATCAACCGCGATGAATCCAGGCTCTGCGAATGCCGTTCCGAGCTCAAGGTTGATCACAGCGTCACCTTCCAGCGTGAGCTCAGGAGGCGTTGTGTCCTCGATCACGATAGAAATTGTGTCACCCGCCGCATTTCCAAAGTCGTCCGTAATGATAACCCTTACCGTATGCTCTCCCAATTGGAAGCTGTCCGTCATGCTTGCTGTGGTGGCAATGCCTTCCCAGACCGCGGGACTGACCTGAATCTCCCAGCTGTAAGTCAGCTCTGTATCTACCAGATCGGAAGCCGTAACTGCCAGCGCGACTTCTTCACCGTCAGGATTTGTGCATTCGATGGTCAAATCTTCGGTTACTGTCTCTATGGAAGGTGGTGTCGTGTCTTCTACAGTCACCGTCTGCTGACCTGCTCCCGCATTCTCATGCGTGTCTGCGGCCGACCAGATCACTGTCGACTCGCCGAGAGGGAAGAAGTCTTCAGGTGCATTGTGATCAGGCGTCAACACACCCTCACAGAGGTCCTCTGCAGTTGCAGCGGCCAAAAAGTCCACAACAGCGGTTTCTGTGACCGAAACACCCTGCGGGCTCTGGGCTTCCAGCACCAGCGCTGCCGGAATTGTGATCTCAGGAGGCGTGCTGTCTTCTACGGTGATAACCACCTCATCCGAGTCCATACCACCCTTGCCATCGTCAACCGTCAATGTAATCGTGTGCTCGCCGTGGACCAGGGAAACTGTCGGTGTCTCACCGGAAACGGTGCCTTCACCTTCCGGGAATGAACCGGTCCAGGTGAACACCAGTTCATCTTCGTCGGGATCTGAGGAACCCGTCCCATTCAATGTTACCCCGGTGGGATCACCGGAGCATTCAACTGTGGAATCCGCACCGGCATCTGCAATTGGTGCGCGATTGGTCGGTGTGATGATTGTGAGCCTCGCACCTGTTCCATTGTGCGTGTATTCCTGAATACCTTCGTCCGATACCACAAGGGAATCACCTTCGTCGATCTGAACATTCAGGATTTGGAACTGGGCAAGTGTAATCGCGTGCAGGCCGCTGACATTCACAGAAGCCCCGTCAAACATTGTGAAACTTAGAGGTGTAGGTTTGAATCCGTTTGTGCTGGTGCCTCCAGAAAGATCGACTCTGCCGTTAACCTCGTATACACCGTTGGTGTCGACCGTTACCACCGTCACGTCCACCAGGTCGAACACGACGTCTACCTTTGCACCGGAAGCCACCACGTTCTGGGGATTCTCTGCGCCTGAGGCCTTGACTGCGATCGAATCGCCCTCGCTCACCACCAGTGCGGTGGTTGCGACCTCCAAAGTGTCGCTGCCCAGCACGAGTCGCCCGGTAAGGTCTACGGTAGCGCCGTCGCCCATTGTTCTGATGACCGAGGTCGGCTCAAAACCGTTCGTGCTTGCCGAGCCAGTCAATTTGATCTTGCCCGCTACGATTTCCTCGCCCGTTTCCCTGATGGCCCTGAATGTTGCCACAGTCTGCTTCAGGACGACGCTAACTTTTGCGCCAGAGGCAACCGTGTTCGGGTATCGTTCGAGTCCTGTATTTACAACCACCAGCGAATCACCCGTGAATATCTGGATGCCAGAATCACTCACCGTGGCGCCCGATGGCGAGTCCTTGCCGTCGACACCGATTGTTGTGCCGTTGGCAAAAGTAATACTGTGAGGGGTGCTGTTGAAGCCTCCGCCATTCACACTCACCTGGCCAGTTGCCAAACTGTCGCCTGCTTCATTGTATGTTGTAAACTCGACGGGCACATCGTCTTTCATCACCAGGTTGATTTTTGCACCTGCCACAACCCCGGTGAACTTGTCGACCTGCAATCCACCCAGCGTCTGCTTCACGACAATAGAGTCCCCATTGTCGATCTGCAAGTCTTCGACCGTGTAGTTCTCTGTTTGGAAGGAGCCGGTAACGGTGACAAGGCTGCCATCACTCGAAATCTGAGTGTTCTCTGGCGAAGGACCTGTTGTGCCACCGGAAATGCTCACGATTCCAGAAATCGACAACCCGGCTTCATCTGTGGTCGTAACAACCAAATCAACCACCGGAAACACAACCATTATGATTGCGCCGGCGCGCTGAGGATCATTGTGGACTTCATTCCCGTTTTCGCCACCCAGTACGATTGAATCTCCCTGCATAATCTGAACTGCCGGGAAGGGCACGTCCGGGATCGGAGTTCCGACAATGTGTCCCGTTATATTCAAGGTATCGCCATTGGCGATGGTCACAAAATATGGTGTAGGTTGGAATCCGTTGGAGCTTACGGCAGCACCAAGGATACTCAATTCACCACTTGGAAGCGGCAGCCCGGCTCCGTCTATGCTTCTGAGATCCACCAGGATGTTTGTAAGAACCACCGTCACCTTGGCTCCCGAGGCGACCTGATTCGAGAATCTCTCAACACCCGTTCCTGAAACCACCAGAGAGTCGCCTTCGAAAATCTGGATTCCCGTCTGAGAAACAGTTCCCAGAGTTGCTGTGTCTTTTCCATTGATGTTTACAGTTGACGCGTTGGCCATAACCAGATTATTGGGAGAATTCACAAAGCCACCCGCATCGACCTGCACCTGACCTGTGGAAAGGGAATCGCCGTTCCCGTCCACTGTACGGAGTTCAACAGCAACGTCTCCCTTCATCACCATATTGATCTTGGCGCCAGGAAGCCCGGCCTGGTAGGTATCAACCTGCAGGCCACCCAGCGACTGCTTTATCACAACCGAATCACCCTGTACAACCTGAATATCTGTTGCCGTGTAATTCTCAGTTTCGTAAGAACCGGTAACCGTCACAGTGGCGCCGCTGCTTGAGATCGAGAGGTTTTCAGGAGAGGGGCCCGTGGTTGCACCCGCAATGCTGACAATACCCGCCAGCGCCAATCCAGAGCTATCTGTGGTAGTGATTTCAAGATCGATCAGAGGAAAAACAACCATGACCACTGCATCCGAGCGCTGCGGATCATTGTAGAATTCGTTCCCCTGAGGGCCACCCAGTACTATGGAATCACCCTGAGAGATCTGCACCGCAGGAAACTGCACATCCGGGATCGAGTAGCCAACTACGTGCGATACGATATTGAGTGTGTCACCGTTGGAAATCGTCAAGCCGTAGGGCGTAGGCTGGAATCCGTTCGAACTCACCGCAGCACCCAAGATGCTCAATTCGCCACCCGGAATTGGGAGGCCCGCTCCATCCACACTCCTCAGTTCTACATCGACACTTTCCAGGATTACAGAAATCTTGGCGCCTGATGCGAAATGATTGGAGAACCTCTCGACGCCAGACCCTGAAACCACCAGAGAGTCACCCTCCAGGATCTTGATTCCCGACTGTGAAACGGTACCCAGTGTGGCAGTATCGTGCCCTTGGATGGCCACAACCGCTCCGTTTGCCAAAGTCAGATCAAAGGAGAAGGGGTCAACGCGCCCTGGTTTACCTGAACCTGACCGGTGGCAAGTGGATCGCCATTCCCATCAAAGGCTGAAACCTGAGTCGCCACATCACCCAACATCACCATATTGATCTTTGCTCCGAAGATTCCGGCCTGAATCGTATTGACCTCAAGCCCGCCAAGTCCCTGCTTAATCACAATGGAATCACCGAGTGCAACGGCGATATTCGTGGGCGTATAGGATTCGCTCTCAAAAACACCGGTCATCGAGGCCAGAGTAACACCACTGGAGGAGACCTGCAGGACACGTGGAGAAGGACCAGAGGACCCTCCAACACCGGGAACATTTACATTTCCGTTGAGTGCCGCACCTGTGGTATCAGTAGTTGCTACAGTAACACTCATCACATTGTAAACGACCCTGATGCGTGCACCGGACGTTACGGCGGCGTTGTGAATTACGGGCGCGGTATCGCTCAGTATGATGGAGTCGCCTTCGCTGACCTGCAGTCCGGATGCGACGATGCCCTGAACTCCACTGCCGGACAGGAGACTCTCGACCGCAATTGTATCACCTTCTGCACGTTTCACTGTAAATGGTGTGGGCTTGAAACCGTTGGTCTGAGTCGCCGCCGTCGGCCCCGGAACCTGGACTCTGCCGTTTACAAGGAAATTGCCCGCAAAATCAACTGTTGTCATCGTGACGGACACGGACCGGAGAATCACGGTGACCCGAGCACCTGAAGCAACCGCGCCTGGATAGCGAACTGTGTCAATAGAAGCGGCGGAAGCATCGACAACGATCGAGTCTCCATTGAATAGTACAAGGGGCGGAACGACCATAGGCACGGCGATCGTAATGTCTCTGGCTTCCACATCCACTGTAGCGCCCTGGCCGACGGCCAACTGTGTAAATGGCGTCGGTTTTGTGCCGCCCCCATTGATCACCACGCGACCATTTGCAAGGAAAAGATCGTCTTTATCTACCGTCGTGTAGATCACGTCCATGTTGCCAACCATCACCATCGCCACCTTAGACAACCCCGTATAATGTCCGGGAAATTCTTCAATGGTGACTCCAGCACTGCTCCGCTTCACGGCGATCGAGTCACCCACGTCCACTTGCACGCCAGAGACCGCGAAGATTTCATTCAGGTAAGTAGCGGAAATATCCAGGCTGGCACTGGTGCCGGTGATCTGAAAAGACCTTGGTGAAGAACCACTAACAGTGGCGCCGCCCGTAATGCTCAAGTTACCTGGCAACGGTATGCCCGTCTCGTCGACTGTCAAAACTTCAACATCCAAGACATCGTAGACAGAAACCACAACGGCGCCCGTCCTCAGGGGATCATTAATAGTCTGAGGTGCACCCACCCCAAGAATGATCGAATCGCCTTCTACGACCACAAGGTCATTGGCCACGATATTGGGAAGTGCACTACCGAGCAGCTGGGCTTCCACACTCAGCGTGTCGCCACTGGAGACCGTCACTGTCTGTGGGGCCTGCTGAAAGCCATTCGTAGAGGCTGCGCCCGTGACACTTACCTCACCACCTGTCAAGTCCAAACTCGAGGAATCGATCACCCTGAATACTACATCCATATCTGCTACTTGTGCCGTAACCTTCGTGGTGCCATTCGCAGCTGGGCCAACAACAGTGAATCCAGTTGCTGTCACGAGGATGGAATCACCCTTATTGATTGTCGTAGGAATGGGCCCGATTTCAGCGCCAGTGATATTGTTACGGCCCTGGACATTCACAATTGCGCCGTCGCCAACAGTCCTCGTATAGGGAGTGCCTTTGAAACCATTGGAAGATGCGCCGCCCGTGAGCCTGACCTGACCATCAGCACCAATCAAGTGTGTGCCCGTCTGGTCTACGACATCGAAAATGACCGTAAGAAAGTCAATGACGACTGTAACCTTCATTTGTGTCGGATCGGAGGAACCGAGAATTGTGCGCTCAACACCGTTCTTTGTAACGGTCAAAGAGTCACCCGCAACAACCGTCTCGTTTAAAGCGATCGTTTCAATAATGGGTAAGAGGCTCCAGCCTTTGATGTCTATATTTGCACCAGCATTATAGTTCTTGATGACGGGGCTAGACAGATTATGGGCTGTTCCCCAGGGAGAAACTCCGTTGAGTCTGGCCGATACACGAAAAACAGGAAGCTCGACTTGGTTGCTGTCCTGAACACTAAGCCGAACACCCACCGCGTCTGCGCTGTTGGCCATACCCGCAATCATGATGATCACCAATGCCGCTATTCCAAAGTTCCTCATCCGCATCTTCTCACCCACCCTTGAAATTGACATTTATTACTTCCCCAGATTGAGTTTCTAAAAGTCGAGTATCGTTACGTTTGCTACATAAATGCAAACTGCGTGCCCATACAGGCAAGATTCTTATTCTTATGAATGAAGACTTCTATAACCAATTGATAATAAAGCATTTTTGTGATTTATAATTAAACAATCGCACACGTAATCAATGCAGGAATATAATTGGACCATCCCCGAAATGGCGTGTCTGGAACACATTGTTGTCTGATTTGCGCCAATCGAGATCATATCCACTTTAACCCTCCACTTTTGATAATAGGAATGGCTCGACATCCCAAAAACCATTGGATCGCCGAGCCCCGACCTCGTTCGAATCACCAACACTTTCAATATTGAATTACATGCAATAATCGTACCCGACCAATCATACGATATCGCCAGTCCCGACAAATCTGTATCTATCTTGCGTATTTATAGAATGATAAAGATATTCATACTGTCCGTTGCAACATTCAACCATCCCATCTACGTATGTCAAAATGTCGCACCAAGTGTACATTGTGTAACATTTAGTGTCATTTTGTCGACATTTTATGTTATACAAACGTAGCCCGGAAGCTTCTGGGGTATGGCCTGATCATATTGAATTATCGCAACATGTCCCAACATACAATGTGATGGTGATCACATTGGGATCAACAAATCAGTCAGCAGGCACAGTTTCCACTTTCGAGGATGTTACTCGAAGTCTCTCCCACTGGCCCTGAAACAGGGACATCCAACCTACATAGAAAAATCCGGAGCAGAACAAAATCAAGAAAGGAACCGGGAAATAGACTCCATTTTGAATCGAATATGCGATCACCCAGCAGAAGTACAATCCGATCGCTACTTCAAGGAACGACAGGACATTCTTCTTTACACTGTATCTCTTCTCTGACCATTTATCTTCTTGATTAACAACACGGTATTTCGGTGTTCTATTGAAGGCGGATTGATGACCTACAAGCGCTTCAATGACCGCCCGTGCATTGTTGAAGGAAATTCCCATCCCGATCGCCAGAACACAGGGAATATACTTTATGCGTGTCTTCCAGTCAGAATACACTTCCCTCTGAGAATATATGTAGAACCGGGACACTGCACCGGTGGCAGCGAAAAACAGGGGCAGATCGACCACGAAGATCCTGTACCACCCAAAATCCAGACGTGAAAGGACAGCAGGAAAGATCAGAAGCGCCACCATAGCCATCAACAGATAGGAGAAATTCGCCGTTAAAGCGATCACTGCCTCGACCTTGACCCTAAAAGTCAGAGAACTTCTTAAAACAGGACCCAGCAGCTTTCTGGCAGTCTGGACAGAGCCTTTCGACCACCTGAATTGCTGACTTTTCCAAGCGTTCATTTCCACAGGAACCTCGGCAGGTGAGACGACATCCTCGAGGAATGCGAAGTCCCAGCCCTTCATTTGTGCTCTGTAGCTCAAATCCAGGTCTTCTGTGAGCGTATCGTGCTGCCATCCTCCAGCATCTTCAATGCACGACTTGCGCCATATACCTGCAGTCCCGTTGAAATTGAAGAACAGTCCCGCCCGGCTCCTTGCCCCGTGTTCCATTACAAAATGGCCGTCCAGAAAAATCGATTGCACCTTTGTGAGAAGGGAATAGTCCCGGTTGAGGTGTCCCCACCGTGTCTGAACCATCCCGACTTTCTCGTCGGTGAAATAGTGAATCGTTTCATGCAGAAACTCCCTGGGCGCCAGGAAATCGGCGTCGAAAACGGCCACGTACTCCCCAATCGCCATCTTCAGCCCGTTTTCCAGAGCCCCGGCTTTGAAGCCTTCCCGCGAATCCCTGTGTATATAGACGGCAGATTGTCCGTCCACCTGAAGCTCTTTTACGACGCGTTCAGCCAGATTCGACGTCTCATCTGTTGAATCATCAAGTACTTGAATTTCAAGCAGCTCGGAAGGATAGTCAATCTGAGCCACGGAGCGAATCAAGCGCTCGACAACATAATATTCATTGTATACAGGGAGTTGTATGGTAACTCTGGGCAAACTAGAAAAGGACCCCTTGGGGGTCCTGGGTGTATCCTTGTGCTTGTAGTATAACCTGACGAGAACGTGGCGATGCAGGCTGAAGAGCAGCAGCAGCCCGAGTGCCAGACTGTACATGATCAACAATCCCGCCTGCAACCAGGTTGTCTCAATCTCAGTCACCATTTGACGGGGTCCCCGTTTACAGAATGATAGCCCTGCCGGCTGGTGAAATATAGATTGGGGACAGGAGTTGTCAAGAAATTTCCAGAATTACCGGCAGCTCCGCGTCCAATGATGATGCACTTCTATTGCGCCAGGTCTTTCTTCGAATATCAATTGATTGACTTTACATTTGGTAAACAAAGGCCACTACATTAATAAGCTGGCGATCGGAAAGTCGGTCTTTTGGGAAGGGAGGCATCACCAGTCCGTTCAGGCCAGAATTTTCGACCTCTCTGACCTTCTTTGCAATCTGGTATCTGCTATAGCCATTTCTTAAAAGAGATGGTGCAGGACCGCCGCCGTCCGTGGCGTGACAGATCATGCATGACTTCCTGAAAACTGTGGAACCCAACGCCGGATCCCCTGCCCTCAACGCCCTCTCTCTGGGTAGCTGTTTCGAAAAATTCGGCTCGATAGGTTTGGATTTCCTTTCAGGAGACAGCTTATTCGACCTCAAATAGGCCTTCAACTGTCGAATCTGGTGTTTCGGAGGCGCCTTACTGTCACCGTTCTCTCTTTCTGTGATCCACCTCTCCATACAGGTCAGGATGGCCATATCCAGGGTTGCGATTTTTCTTCCGTCCCAGGTTTGCCATTCAGCCCTGAATCCAGCATTGAAAAGGGGATGTGCCGGACGAACAAGATCGTCCGGCTCTTTCTTTTCATTAAAATCGGCGTGACAATGAATGCAGGCGATTCCGGTGGGCGACCCCTTGTCATGAAATATTGCTTTCCCCAACTGAATATCGTGCTCATTGGATCCAGATCCTTGAGCGAGGAGTGACGTGCCCACGAGCAAACCAGCCCCTCCCAGGAACAGCACCGTCATAAGCGCTTTAAGCATGCAGTATCTCTCCAATCGAAATTCCGAGTACCCAGGTTTTGCATCTACTCCTCGATGTCTCTTGCGCAGCGAAACCCGACATCGCGCCTCCGGCGCTCTGCTCGTTCGTAGGCGCGTGTTGTTGTCCTTAAACCTTCACGAGGATTTGCCCAACTGCCACCCCGGATGACTTTGGCCTCATCATTCTCAAACACATTGGTGTCTGTCCATTCCCAGACATTCCCGCACAGATCATAGCAGCCATACTGGCTGGCGCCATTGGCGAACTGTGTAACCGATGTCGTACCGTTAAATCCCAGCTCCTGATTGTTGCAGTTGAACCTGTTGAATGCATTTCCCCAGGGATATACGCGGCCGCTGGGCCCTCTTGCCGCCTTTTCCCATTCCTGTTCCTCCGGAAGCCGTTTGCCTGCCCATTTTGCATAGGTGAGGGCGTCCTCCTTGTTCACATTGACTACTGGATGGTCTGCTTTTCCTGGTGGATATTTCCCATCTCGCCAATGTTCAGGTATGTGCGGAAATTCTGTTTCCTCAATGAATGTTTGATATTGGCGGTTGGTGACGGGATACATGTCAATTTCAAAAGAATCAATTGAGACCGCCCGATTCACGTCTCCCATCAGGAACTTGCCGCGCTCAACGCGAATCATCGCCTCTGTACTCTCCACCTCTTCACCGGCAGAATCCTCTTCTACGCGTTGCGTTTTGGCAGAAACACTCAGATGTGTGTAAACTGAAATCTTCTCTTCGTCGTTGGGAAAGGCCTTGCCCCGTTTCATCAGATTTACCAGCCGCTGGTCCTCCAGCAACTCTCTTAAATGAGGCGGGTAGAGATTTCCGTCTGCAACCAACTCCTGGCTGTCTTCACGCTCGAGAATCGCTTCCTGAAGCTCGGCTAACAACAGAGGGCGCTGAATTGCACGTCCGGCGAACTTTTCGAAAGCAAACGACAGGATGATCCACTTGGCCAGCAGGTCTTCATCCATAACGCCATCCTTCAGGAACCCGCGGGTTTCTGCCAGGCTCCTCTGGATCGCGAATGTGTTCAAAAACCTTTTTACCGTTCTCGGGTTCGATTCCACGGTTTCTGATACATCCTGAAGATACCGGACGATCGGACTTTCCAATGAGCTGCCAACGAGTTCTTCCTGTATGAATTTCTGGATATGTTCCGGCCTTATGGGCGGCAAATTGAACTGGAGCTGGATAATTTTATCCATATAAGCGTGCTCATCAAAACCCTCGATGGTCTGGTATTGCGCCTTTACTGCCTTCTCCACAATCTCATTGTCCATCCCGAGGACGAACACACATCCAGGCCTGTCCATAAACAACCTTACTGTTTCCAGAACCCTCGCTACCCGGTTTGGCTGACACCTGTCGAGATCATCAATGAAGAAAACAAGCACACCTTCCGAATCATCAAAAGGATCGCTCACCGACTGACCTGTGATCGACCACCCGATCAATCTGTCCAGAAATTGCTCGAATTCACGTAAAAGAGGCAAATTTCTGAGCAATGCAGTGTCGCTCTTCAACACGCCCTGCAGATCAGGTGTTCCACTTTTTTTCAGGAGGTCGTCTGCAGACTTCGAGATCCTTGTCCAGTCCAGTCTGCCTTCCGAGGTCTGCATCTGCTCCAGTCGCTGTCGCGGGAAACCCTCCGACATCATTTGCGCAACGATCTCCTCGACCAGAGCGACCAGGATCGCGTCCCTGTTCGAATACTTCCAGGCATTGAACCAGACGGTCCGGCATCGACGAAAGATATCGTCACTCCCGCTTTGATCCACATCGGCAGAGATCTCGGAGAGCGTCTCCCGGATGGTCTTCATAAGGGTTGTCTTCCCGCTTCCCCACGCTCCATTGATCGCAATCGTCAAAGGCGTCCGATTCGCCTGGTCGGCTATGATCTTGGCGAAAGTCTCCGCATAGTCCGAAAAACCGAAATGGTGCGCACCGTCTGCGGGAGAATCGTTATGAATCTGAATACGTTTGGTTTTTTTTAGAGACTCAATCACTGGGATACCCTTCATTGACGTACTTTTGCGTATCCGAAAACTGTCTGGTTTCCCCATCACCGTCGATGTAAACGGGATTCAGTAATTCAAGTGAGAAGGCCGGTCCTGTGCACAGGAAAATTGTCCGCTCCTGTCGATCGCCGGGATGCAAAATACCCGGTAGCTTACAATCGAATTTGCCCGACTGACCACCCGTGAATCTCACCTGGAGTTCTAATCTCAAATTCCCTACATCTTCGAGACCAATATTTTCAGAGATGAGTGAGAGAAAATCATTTCTTTTTTGAAAAACGCGGTCCACGGTGAGCCTGCCTTGCGTCTCCTGGGTGGCCTCCAGGTCGTGCAGCCAATCGAACGGCTCCCTTATAAAGGAATTGTTGAGAAATGGACGCTCCGGAATGAGTGTGAGCTGAATTTCCGAACCACTCTGAAAATGGGGGGCAACACCCGGTTCTACGAAAAGAACGTTGCCGTCCTCCAAAACCTCCAACTCCCGATTGCAGGCTGTGGCAATCTGCTTTCTTGTGGAAGGGCGAATCCGATCTTCCTCTGTCTTGCCATTTAGAATGTTGTATATTGCACCCTTTGAAAGGCCACTGGTTTTAGCAATTTCTGCGACCGCCAGTCCCTGTGAACGGATTTCCTTTTCCAAGGCATCTCTGAAGTTCATGACCCTACCTGCGGTGAGAGTTGCACCAACTGTTAGTTCCTTAATATGAATTGTTTCACAGTAATAATAAACAATTATGAACAAGAAAACCAAGCTAAAAGTTCATTTTTGTCTATTTTACTTGACTTGGCGGTAAACCCGCTCTTGGATTAAGTTTGGGAGGACTTTGTGCACTCCTTTCAAGATGTCGCATCTACCCGACCAATGATACAGGCCCAATGCACCTCGCGGCTGCCGCCGGAACCCCGGTAATGGCCATTTTTGGACCTGAGAATGCACTGCGATACGGACCTTTCCTTCCCGCGGACAAGCGTGAAATTGTCCAGAACCTGGTTTCCTGTTCACCGTGTACGCTTTACGAGTGCATCGCTGAGCACCACAGATGCTTAAAAAACCTAGAACCTCCACGCGTGTTCGCGGCGATTGACGCCCTTGCGAATAGAATCGGGTTGGATCGGCGCACCACCTGACAAGGACCAAACAGATGTTGGATACATCCAGTGTAAAGAACCGCGGCGCCTTCCTGGGACGCCTGACCAGCACAATCCGAAATCTGGCTGTAAACTGCTACAAATCAGCAGGTGATTCCAAAACTCTGGACATCGGCTGTGGGAATGGTCTTTTTTTTGCTGAACTCCAGGCGCAGGGCGATCTTCTTGTGGGTGCCGATCTGGATATAGCGCTTCTTTGGGAGGCCAGGGATATCTTCGCCGATAACGACACGCGGGATGTTCAACTTACCATGGCCAACGTCGGGTCCCTTCCCTTTCGGGACTGATGAGAATCTGCGAATCCGGAGGCAAAATCATTCTGGACATCCGCAATGGCAACAATCTGTATCTGAAACTTCGATACTGGTATCACAACAGAAAAGAAAACTTCGTCACCCGCGGGTTCGATATCCGCCAGATCGCTGGCTTATTTGAGGCACAGGGATTCAAAATCCACAGAAAGCACCCGATCGGGCCCAGAATACCCTTCGGGCCCCTGGCCTACCTTCTGGAAGTTGTTCGACCGGTATCCCAGGAGTGAAATTGACCAAATTGGCACAATAAGCCTATATTCACACTATAGACAGATTGAGATACCCTGAAGTTCAAAAACCAAGGACCTATGTCAGAACGATTCAAACCTTTAGATTTCTCGCTAATAAAGACCTATCCGCTCTCGGATCGACCCAGCAAAGTCTCTGTGAGCGGTCTCGCAACGCCTACCAGGCCCGGGGGGACCACTGGCCAATTTGTGAACAGTTTGCCAGACATACTCATTGGCAAAGATTTTCGCGAACTGGTTCGACACCTCTCGACCTCTATAGAGGCCGAAAAGACAATCAGCGCAGGTATCGGTGGGCACGTGATCAAATGCGGTATGTCGCCCCTGTTGAATGATCTTATGGTAAGGGGCTGGTTGTCGGCCATTGCGATGAATGGGTCTGCCGCGATCCACGATGTGGAAATGGCCATGTGCGGGAGCACCTCCGAAGACGTCGCTGCTGGTTTGGAGGACGGTTCATTCGGGATGGCGCACGAAACGGGTGAATTCATCAACACCGCCATCAATGAGACGAAGGAAGGTTTCGGCAAGGCGCTTGGAAGAAAAATCGTCGCGTCGAAACTCCCCTACAAGGACCGCAGCGTCCTTGCGACCGCCTTCGAGCAGGACTTGCCGGCAACTGTCCACGTGGCGGTTGGTACAGACATCGTGCACCAACACCCCACCGCGTGTGGTGAAGCCATTGGAAGGGCGTCCATGTCTGACTTCCAAACCTTTTGCTCGGTGGTCGCCACCCTCAGCGGTGGAGCGTATCTGAATTTGGGCTCGGCGGTCATCCTCCCGGAGGTCTTCCTGAAGGCCCTTACTGTCGCGAGAAATTTGGGGCACGAAGTCGACTCGATTACCACCGCAAATTTCGACATGCTTCAACACTATCGCCCACGGGTAAATGTCGTCCAGCGCCCCACGCAATCCAGCGGCCAGGGCTACAATTTTACCGGGCATCACGAACTCATGATTCCACTATTGGCTCAGGCACTCCAGGATACCCTGGGTGATCGTGCGGAGGCATCTCAAGGGAAATTACTCTCTCTGGAAGCCGCCAAATCGACACGCGAGCGACTGCGGCACATAGGCTCCAGAGTCATTTTCACGAATGGCTGCTTCGACCTGCTGCACCGGGGTCACGTCACCTATCTCCAACAAGCGAGAGATCTTGGAGATGCCCTGTTTTTGGGCCTGAACAGCGACGGATCCATTGCCAGAATCAAGGGACCCACGCGCCCGATCAGTCCACTGGAGGATCGCGCAGCCGTTCTGAGTGCACTGGAAGCCGTGGATCACATCTGTGTGTTCGAGGAGGATACGCCGAAGGAACTCATCGCCGCACTTCTGCCAGACATCCTTGTAAAAGGGGGCGACTATGCACTCGATGAAATCGTGGGCAGAGAAGAAGTGGAGCGCAGTGGGGGTCTGGTGACCACGATTCCTCTTGTGGAGGGGAAATCATCCACAGACATCATTCAGAAGGTTTTGAAAGAGAATCGGGAGCGCGCATGAACCTCAACAGGGTCGACGAAATCCTTTCTGGATTTTCCGGGAAGCGGATCCTGGTAATCGGCGACCTGATGCTTGACCATTATCTGTGGGGGAACATCGAAAGAATTTCTCCGGAAGCACCTGTACCTGTTGTCGAGGTCCAATCTGAAACGCATCGCCCAGGCGGCGCAGCCAATGTCATCCACAACCTGAACGGGGTTGGCGCCAAAGTATCTGCGATCGGCATTGTGGGCAACGACACGAATGGCAAGCTGCTCACGTCTCTCCTCGAGGGCGCGAATGTGGACGCGAAGGGCATTGTCGTAGCCCCATACCGACCCACCACTATCAAGACCAGAGTCATTGCACGCAGCCAGCACATTCTTCGCGCCGACAGGGAACATAAAGGATCGGTACCGGATGAAACCCGGGCCCAGCTTGAGCAACAGATTCGCAACTCGGAAAGCGTTGACGTCATATTCGTCTCCGACTACGCGAAAGGCGTGGTTACCGACGAACTCATGGATGTCGTTCGCAAGTTCGCCGGTGATCATCAGACACCCGTAATTGCGGATCAAAAGGTCGAAATTTCGAAAAGTATCACAGCGTCACCACAATTTGTCCCAACCAGTCCGAGGCGCTCGGGTCTCTCAACATCGAAGATGACAGTGAGGAACAGGTCATTTCCGTAGGACATGAACTAGTACGCCGGCTGAATCTGAAAACGGCGCTGATGACCAGAAGTGAAAAAGGAATCAGCCTGTTCGAATCCGATGGACAGGTCTCCCATATCCCCGCGGCTAACCGCGAAGTTTTCGACGTCTCGGGTGCGGGAGATACCACGGCAGCCATATTCGCACTTACGCTGGCCTGTGGTGCCACTTTCAAGGAATGTGCTGAACTTGGCAACATCGCCGGCGGAATTGTTGTTGGCAAGGTCGGTGTGGCAACAGTGAGTATCCAGGAGTTGAAAAAACATGCGCAGGCCTAGAGCCAGCGTTATATGCAGGAGCCATACCTTCTTGATGTATCCATTCACGTCCAAAATGGGGATTGTCTCACTGGCCGTCCTGATGGAACGGCAAAACGACAGTCGGTACGATGAGATTGGACTCCCCTGATGTTGAGGATCCCATCTGCCGGGACGCCGGTAACCTGCTTTGACCTCCTTAAGGGGCTGACCTGCACAGGTGCATCCATAGAGGCCTTCGAGGAGGATCTCGAAATCTTCCTTTCTGCAAAGTGCTGTCAGGTCACGGGCTCCGGAACCTCGGCCCTTTATGCGATCCTCCTGGCGCTTAAGGGTATGTCGGATCGGCACGAGGTCCTGCTCCCTGCATATACGGCCCCCTCTTTGATATTGCCGATCCGCAAGGCCGGTCTCAATCCGGTACTTTGCGAGGTCTCTACCGAAACCTTGAATACTGGGTCGGACGTGTTTCTGGACCGCGTCAATTCGAATACCCTGGCTGTCATGCCGGTCCACATGTTCGGCCTTGCCACGGACGTGGCGCGCCTGACGGAGAAGCTCGAGGGAACAGGTACATACTGCATCGAGGATGCCTGCTCTG
>Ga0115002_10000208_pt1 | contig 85060 bp, 73 predicted proteins | sample ArcticOcean_MG_C_8_FD_89576 | JGI IMG/M metagenome (GOLD analysis project Ga0115002, IMG submission 89576) | Marine microbial communities from western Arctic Ocean - ArcticOcean_MG_CB11_86 | ecosystem: Environmental > Aquatic > Marine > Oceanic | place: Arctic Ocean: Canada Basin | collected... | reverse complement strand
GAGGAATCCATCTGAAAAGTCCCGCATCTGCAACCTAACGGCCTCAGAATAATTCCACTCTGGTTGGTTTCCGCGAGCGACGCATACGGCACTGATCAATTCGGGAGAATGGCCCCTAAACTGGCGCAAATTTGAGGCTGCTTCCTGCAAGTCGGCGGGCTTGTCGAAAATCATGTCGTTAAACACCAGCACCTGATTTGCTCTGATAACCCACGCATTCGGTCGACGCTGCGAAACGGCTAAGGCTTTGTGTTCTGCCAGCTTGGATGCCACATCCTTGGGAGAGGTCCGCTTCGCATCGAACCCATTCTTGATGAAATTCTCATCAACGTCACTTGGGTCTATCTCGAAATCCAGACCAGCGTTCTTCAATGTCCAGGCTCTGACAGGACTCGAACTGGCAAGAACAAGTGCATCGGCAGGTTTCACGCCGATTGCCGCTCGTTGTAGATATTCAGGATGGCAGCGGCTGTCTCTTCTATGGATCGTCGGGTCACATCGATCACCGGCCATTCGTGCCGCGCGTAAATCCTTCGGGCCTGCGCGACTTCTTCCCGAATCGATTCCAGCGAAACGTAGTCCGTTTCTTCGTCCTGGTTGAGCGCCGAGAGACGATTGAGACGCAACTGGACAAGACGATCTGGATTGGTCGTCAATCCAATCACCACCGGACCGTCGAGAGACGCGAGTTCGGAAGGTTCCGGAACACCGGGAACCAGGGGAATATTTGCAACCTTGAGTCCCCGATTGGCCAGGTACACGGACGTTGGTGTTTTTGAAGTTCGCGACACGCCCACCAGAACGATATCGGCTTCCCGCAGAGTCTCAAGAGATTGTCCGTCGTCATGAGACAAACAAAATCCCATGGCCGCGATTCGGTCAAAATAGTTGGAATCAAGCGCATGTTGGATTCCCGGCAGATGCCGGGGCTGCTGGCCAAGAAACTGGCTGAATGCCGCAAATAAGGGATCCAAAACCGGGATACAGGGCACCTGCAGACGGCGGCATCCTGTATTCAGCACTTCACGCACATCGACATCGACAAGCGTAAACAGGACGATACCTGGATTTGCGCCGACTTCCGCCAATACCTTATCGACTTGATCGGTGTTCCGGACGAGCATCCAGAGGTGCTGCGTCGGTTCAGCGCCATCGAATTGCGAGATCACAGCTTGCGCAAGACCGATGAGGGTTTCACCAGTCGCATCCGATACCAAATGAAGATGAAACTTGTTCACCACGGCTCCACTTCCATACACAACTCAGGGGATAAGCAACGGCTAGATTCTGGATAACTGACACCAAATGACTATTTGGTGGATTCATTCATGTGTGTCCGACTTTCATGCACAATTCGTGAGACTGTGAATCCCACTCTGTCACCGCATGGCTTTGCCTCAACAATCTACTGGGTTGCAGGCAATACCCATGTTATCACCGTCATTCATGAGGCGCTTTTTTACCTGAATTCCACGCGCTTCAGGATTTGAGCACGAAAGCATGCACAAGACTTTCCACTGCCAATCGGATCGATCGTTGATCTTGAAAAACCTGTGCAGCAAATAGAATCCCCATATATCACCGCACAACCACTACTACATCCATTTCTATATAAAGGTAGTTATATGTTGTCTGTGGGACAGTTATGAGCGCGAGCGTGCTACCAATCTCGCGCACTGCACAAGTGAAGAAACCGCTCGTCCAAGTTCTGCGCGGCGAGACAGTGTCTCCGCCACCCATCTGGTTGATGCGTCAGGCCGGTCGCTATCTACCGGAGTACATGGAGATTCGGAAATCGGCAGGGGACTTCCTTTCGCTCTGCTACACGCCAGATCTCGCTGCGGAAGTTACGCTGCAGCCGGTCCGGCGCTTTGGTTTGGATGCCGCGATCATCTTTTCGGACATTTTGGTTATTCCGGATGCGCTTGGTCAGGACGTGAGGTTCGCGGAAGGCGAAGGACCCCTTCTCGATCCTGTCCGTACGCTAAGCCAGGTCCAACAGTTATCTCATAAAGATTTGGGCGAGCATTTAAGCCCCGTCTACGAAGCACTGACGCGTGTCGCGAACGAACTGCCGGACAAGGCCGCGTTGATTGGATTTTCGGGTGCTCCCTGGACCGTCGCTACCTACATGGTGGAAGGTGGCAGCAGCCGTGATTTTTCGATCGTCAAGGGTTGGGCGTTCTCCGACGCACACGGGTTTAAATACCTCATCGACGTTCTGGTTGACGCAATCTCCGACCATCTCATCTCGCAGATACAAGCTGGCGCCGAGGTGCTGCAAATCTTTGACACCTGGGCCGGTGTATTACCTGAGCCTGAATTCATCCGCTGGTGTATCGAGCCCGTAAGGGAAATCGTCTCACGTGTGCGCAACAGCTTCCCTGAGGCGCCAATAATCGGATTTCCGCGCGGAGCCGGTGTGGGGTACAGGCGCTACGCAACGGAAACGGGCGTAAGTGCTGTCAGCATCGATAGTTCGGTTCCGCTCGAATGGGCGGCACAGGAGCTTCAGGAAATCTGCGCGGTGCAGGGAAATCTCGATCCCATCATGCTGATGGTGGGTGGAGACCCCATGATCGAGGCAACGAGGGAGATCATGTCGGCGCTGAGCGAAAAGCCGTTTGTGTTTAATCTTGGCCATGGCATCCAGCGGACAACGCCGCCCGAGCACGTCTCAACCTTGGTGGATACGGTGCGCTTGTTTTGAAGACGGCGGTCGTTCTATTCAACCTTGGAGGACCTGATGGACCGGAGGCGGTACGCCCATTCCTGTCCAACCTGTTCAATGATCCAGCCATATTGCGGATGCCCGGTCTGATTCGTCGCGTCGTGGCCTGGCTGATCGCGAAGCGCCGGGTGGAGGAAGCGACGAAGATTTATGCCGAGTTAGGAGGCGGCTCCCCAATTTTACCGGAGACAAAGGCCCAGGCTGCGGCGCTGCAGAATGTGCTGGATGAGCGGGGTGAATTTCGCGTGTTCATCGCCATGCGATATTGGCATCCTTTGAGCGACGAAGCGGCTTTGGACGTGGCGGCATATGGTCCGGATCGAATTTGTCTGTTGCCGCTCTATCCTCAGTTCTCGACCACAACCACAGGATCGTCACTGGCGGCATGGAAACGTGCCGCAAGAAAAGCCGGGATCAACGCGACGACCAAAGCGCTTTGCTGCTATTCGACGGATTCAGGGTTCATTTCAGCGCAAGCCGAAATCGTTGCCGAGGCCGTTGATCGCTGTAAAGCTGCAGCTGGTGGGCATCCGCCGCGGATCTTGTTTTCGGCGCATGGGTTACCGCAGAAAATCGTCGATGCCGGAGATCCCTATCAGTGGCAAGTCGAGCGTACGACGGAAGCCGTGGCAGCCGAGGCAAACCTGACGGACAGATCCTGGGTCGTGTGTTATCAGAGTCGGGTGGGGCCGCTGAAATGGATTGGACCTGAGACAAAAACGGAGATCGAACGTGCTGGTGCTGAAGGTGTGCCGGTTGTCGTCGTTCCGATTGCCTTCGTTTCCGAACACTCCGAGACATTGGTCGAGCTCGATATTGAATACCGGCGGATTGCCGCCGCGGCAGGTGTGCCGGCCTACGAACGCGCATCGACCGTGCGAACGCACCCGGTCTTTATCGCGGGACTGGCCGATCTTGTGACGACAAATTTGGAGGCTTCTGAGGATCTCCAATCTTCGACCGGTCAACGCCAGTGTCCGCGATCCTCGGTCTGCTGCGCCATGGCGGGCAACTAGCGGGAGACCCGGAATATGACGTGGCTTGTCGATGCATACCTGTGGATTAAGGCGCTGCATATAATTTCTGTGATGGCCTGGATGGCCGGCATGCTCTATCTGCCGCGTCTTTACGTCTATCACTGCGATACGGAACTGGGCTCCGCTCAGGCCGAGACCTTCAAAGTCATGGAACGGCGGTTACTGCGGGCGATCATCAATCCGGCGATGTTTGCGGCATTTTTGTTCGGCGGTCTGCTTATCCTGACACCGGGTCTCGTCGATTGGGGAGATGGATGGCCGTGGGCAAAAGCGGCGCTGGTCATTGCGATGACCGCCGTGCATGGATTTCTGTCCCGCTGGCGACGGAACTTCGCCAACGACGAAAACCGGCATTCACGGAACTTTTATCGAGCGATGAACGAGGTGCCGACTGTACTTTTGATCGCCATCGTCATAGTTGTCGTCGTTAAACCGATATAAAATTGTAGACTATCCCCTTGTAAATTCTTCGTTTGACTTCCATATCTCCTTGGGTAACCCTATCGAGGCTGATCCTCAGCGGGATATCCGGGCTGTCCGGCCCCGCCAAAACTTCTCTCGACAGTATCGAATCCCACCCGTCTTCTCGCGTCAGTTGGCGCATGTCCTGTCATCGAACCCAATCCCATGTTCACCGATATAGAGTCCAAGTAGGCCGGCAATGCATCTCCAGGAGCTGAAAAAGAAATCACCCATCGATCTACTCGCGTTTGCCGAGGAGCTCGAGGTCGAGAACGCAAGCGCCATGAGAACGCAGGACATGATGTTCGCGATTCTCAAACAGCTGGCGGATAAAGACGAGGAAATCTTCGGCGCCGGCGTCCTTGAAATTCTTCAGGATGGTTTCGGGTTTTTGAGATCGCCCGAAGCCAACTATTTGCCTGGTCCCGATGATATTTACGTCTCGCCCAGCCAGATCCGGCGTTTCGCGCTTCGCACCGGCGATACCGTTATGGGGCCCATCAGGGCGCCAAGGGACGGTGAACGGTACTTTGCGCTACTGAAGGTCAATGAAGTCAATTTCGAGAGCCCTGAAAATAGCCGGCACAAAGTTAATTTCGATAACCTCACGCCCCTCTATCCGGAGGAGAAACTCAATCTGGCGAGCGAGGATCCCACCGGTCAGGATCTCAGCTCACGGGTCATCGATTTGATCACGCCGCTCGGCATGGGCCAGCGGGCGCTCATCGTGGCGCCGCCCCGGACCGGTAAGACGATGATGCTGCAGAATATCGCGCACTCGATTACCGCCAATCATCCCGAGGTTTACCTCATCGTGCTGCTTATCGATGAGCGGCCGGAGGAAGTGACCGACATGCAGCGATCGGTTAACGGTGAGGTTATTAGCTCGACGTTCGACGAGCCGGCTTCACGGCACGTGCAGGTTACCGAGATGGTGATTTCGAAGGCCAAGCGTCTCGTCGAGCATAAACGCGATGTCGTCATTCTATTGGACTCGATCACGCGCCTGGCACGAGCCTACAACACGGTCGTGCCCTCGTCGGGCAAGGTGCTGACAGGCGGCGTGGATGCCAATGCCCTGCAACGGCCGAAGCGGTTCTTCGGTGCGGCGCGTAACATCGAAGAAGGCGGGTCATTGACCATCATCGCCACCGCGCTGGTCGATACGGGAAGCCGGATGGACGAGGTCATTTTCGAAGAATTCAAGGGTACGGGTAATTCGGAGATTATTCTCGACCGCAAGCTTTCAGATAAGCGCACCTGGCCGGCCATGGACATCACGAAGTCCGGCACCCGCAAGGAAGAACTGCTGGTCGACAAGGCGACGCTGTCGAAGATGTGGGTGTTGCGGCGCATCCTGATGCCGATGGGCGTGACGGACGCAATGGAGTTCCTGATCGAGAAGCTGAAATCGACGAAGAGCAATTCGGAATTCTTCGACTCGATGAATACCTAATCCGCTTTACGCGGAGGCACCCCTCGGTACGCCATCACGAGAAACCGCCGAAGTCCTGTCTCGGACCCCGGCGGTTTGGTTCTAACTCGACGGCAACTAGACGCGGAAGACGGTGGAGCCCGACGTCTTGCGTCCTTCCAAATCACGATGCGCCCGGACGGCATCCTTGAGCGGATAGGTTTGATTGACTTTGATTTTGACGGCACCTGAGCCGACGACATCAAAGAGGGCATTGGCGCTGGCCTCGAGTTCGCGGCGCGTGGCGTTGTAAGCCATTAGAGAGGGACGCGTGACGTAAAGTGATCCCTTGGCACCGAGCTCACCCAGATTGAATTTGGGCACGGGGCCGGAGGACTGCCCGAACAATGCCATGATGCCACGCGGGCGCAGGCAGTCGAGCGATTTGTCAAAAGTCGTTTTGGCGACGGAATCGTAGACGACGGGGACACCCTTACCGTTGGTGACGTCCATCACCACTTCCTTGAAATCTTCCTTGTTATAGTTGATGGCGTAGTCACACCCGTGACGCTTGGCCAGCCGGGCCTTCGCATCCGACCCTACCGTACCGATTACGGTGGCGCCGAGATGCTTGAGCCACTGGCAGGCAATCAAGCCGACGCCTCCGGCAGCGGCGTGAAATAGGACCGTGTCGCCGCGCTTCACGCGGTAGGTGCGACGGATCAGGTATTCGGTCGTCATTCCCTTTAGCATCATGGCGGCGGCTTCTTTATCGGAAACCTTTTTGGGAACCTTCACGAGACTTTCGGCCGCGATGTTGCGTTTTTGAGCGTAGGCACCGAGATTTGGCGCGTAGGCCACGCGATTGCCGCGCCTGAAATTCTTGACGCCGGGCCCCACGGCCTCGACCACGCCAGCGCCTTCCATGCCGATGACAGCCGGAAAGCCAGCCAGGGGATATAGGCCCGAGCGGAAATAACAGTCGATGAAGTTGAGCCCAACATAGGTATGCTTGATTTGGACCTCGCCCGGTCCCGGAGCAGGAAGATCGATATCCTGCCATTTCATCATTGCCGGCCCGCCGGTCTTACGGATCTGAATTGCTTTAACCATGGGTTTCTTCCTGTCCGGTTGGGCAAGACGACAGTCGCCGCACTGTGCGTCATGGCCCGCCTATATGAGCGTCAGCTCGCGAGTGAACGATCGGTGCTGCGGTGGCCGATCGAAAATCCACGGAGCGCAAAACAAACAGCGATCCGCCCGGCAGTGAGTTTGTCTTAAGGTGTCGGGAGCACGCAACAGTGGTGCGCTGCAAAAGCGGCCTGTCCCACCAGCCCGCTACCTGAGGAGTGCTCCTTCGAGACGCAGGAGAAAAATCTTGGTGTCGAGGCCGGTACCGCCCGAGTAGCCACCAAGACCTGTCGCTGCAACGACACGGTGACAGGGGACGATGATGGGGATTGGATTGGCGCCACAGGCCATCCCGACAGCGCGGGGCGGGCTGTCGAGGGCACGCGCCAACTCGCCGTAGGTCCCGGGTCTCGCCGCGCGGGATCGCCTGCATTTCGCGCCAGACGCTGAGTTGAAATTCACTCCCAATAGGGGAGAGAGGAACCTCAAAGAATTCTGCTGTGCCGGAAAAATAACGTTCGAGTGCGATGCAGGTGCGCTCGAGGATCGGGGATGACGGATCGAGCTTAGTTGGAAGTTCGGGCGCCCAACGTATGCGAACTATCTGCTCCTCACGTTCTTCAACTTCGAGTGTCCCGACTGGACTGTCGATAACGGCGATCGGCATCAGGGTGGCGGGGCGGCGTGTGCGCCGGCCGGATCGGCGAGCGCCGCCCTCAGGCCAACAGGATCAGAGATGGGGAGGGAGCAAGTTGTCCCCTGACAGACATATGCGGTCGGGCTGCCGTCAATTTGGGTCTTGCCTGACGCCGGGTGGTTCGACGGCAGCTTTGTTCCTGGCTCGATGACTTGCAGCACCCCTGTTGGAACCGGGCTCTCGAAATATGTCTGTATGAGGGTCTTGGTGCCACCGTCTTCGCGCCCGCCGATTACGGCGACTTGAACGGCGTTGGCCAGAATTTCGAAGCCGCAAAGAAGTGACGTGATGCCCATAAAGTTGCGTTGAATCTCGCCGGCGAATGCGAGGCATAGAGCCTCGGCACGCTGGCGGTACACGTCGTCCCCCACCAGGTGGTAGAGACGCGCCAGAACGTTTGCCATCACGCCATTGCCTGAAGGGGTCGCGTTGTCGGCGGCGCTCCTCGGTCGGGTGATCAGCGACTCGGCATCGTCCGCAGTCAGGAAATACCCACCATTTGCTGAGTCAAGATAGTGATCTTCAACAGTGTCGGCCCAGGTGCGGGCGCGGTCCAAATAATGAGTATTTCCAGTGACTTCAAACAGAGCCAGCGCGCCGCGCGCCATGTTGGCGTAATCGTCGAGGAAGGCGACGTCGGTGGCGCGGTTATCCCGGAAACAATGCAGTAATCGGTTGCCATTACTCATGGTTTGGTCGATGAAGGCGAAGGCACGTTCAGCCGCAGCGAGCCACGGTGGCTCTGAAAATGCCGCACCGGCGCCGGCGAGAGCGGCAATCATCAGGCCGTTCCAGTCGGCGAGAACCTTGTCGTCCCAACCTGGCTTGACCCGGTTATCGCGGACTGTGAAAAGGATCTGGCGCGCATTTGCGAGCGCCGCCTCGGCCGTGTCGTCCAGGGCATCGGGGTTGGCGGTTCGGTTGAGGATGGTATTGCCTTCCCAATTGCCGCCCGGCGTGACGTCGTAGATGTCTTTGAAGAGCGACGGATCGCCGATGAGTTTATCAATCTCAGTTTCCGTCCACACGTAGTAACGCCCCTCCTCTCCTTCAGAGTCTGCGTCTTGCGACGCGGCAAATGCGTCACCCGCGGCGAGCATCTCACGCAGCGTCCAATCGATGGTTTCGCGAACGCGTTCGGCATAGAGCGGGTTGCCGGTTTTCCGCCAGACATGTGTCAGCAGTTCGATGAGCTGGGCGTTGTCGTAGAGCATCTTCTCGAAGTGTGGCGCCAGCCAGATGTCGTCCGTCGAGTAGCGCGCGAATCCACCTCCCAGATGGTCGTAGATGCCGCCCTGACACATGCGGTTCAGCGTTAGGGTGACGGCATGTTCGAAAATTTTCTCGCCGCCCCGAACGTGAGCCCGCCAGAGAAAATCGAAGATCGAGGGCTGGGGGAATTTGGGGGCGCCGACCAAACCGCCGTTTACGGGATCGAGGGCCCGCAGAAACTGTGTGGCCGCTTGATCGAGAACCGCGGTCGACAGTTGGATGGGGCCGTCGACCTCCGGAGGCTGCGAGAGTTTTTCGAGGGCTGTTTTGATGGCCGCTGAGTTTTCAGTGACCTTTTCACGTTGCTCGCGATAGATCGCGTGCATCTGATTCAAGACGTCCGGAAAACCGGGGCGCCCGTAACGGGAATCCGGTGGGAAGTAGGTGCCGCCCCAGAAGGGTTCACCCTGCGGTGTCAGAAACATGGTGAGGGGCCATCCACCATGTTGTCCGAGAAGTTGCAGCGTTTGTTGATAGATAGCATCGACGTCGGGACGCTCTTCGCGGTCAACTTTGATGTTGACGAAGTTCTCGTTCATGAGGGCTGAGATATCGTCATTTTCAAAACTCTCATGAGCCATGACGTGGCACCAATGGCAGGCCGCGTAGCCGACGCTGAGCAGGATGGGTTTGTCATTCCGTGACGCCTCCTCAAACGCTTCAGGTCCCCAGACCTGCCAATGGACGGGGTTGTCTTTGTGCTGGATGAGGTAGGGACTGGCGGCGGTGTCGAGGGTGTTGCGCATCCACGTTCCTGGGGGTTGGTGGCGATGAGATGAGATGGCTTTGATGGGGCGGACGCATTGCGCTCAAGTGGTGGCTGGAGTACTTTCTCGGCTCCTGTGATCAGCCTGTGGACCGGTGCCACAAGATATACTTCGATATTGTGCGGACGCCAGTGCCGGCAAGAACGAAAACGACAGCGAGGTTCGTATCTCGATGAATGATGTAGGCGGCGATCCACCCCTTTTCTACCAACGCCATGTGTTCTGTTGCGTCAACGAGCGTGATACGGATCATCCCCGGGGTTGTTGCAAGGCCAGGGGCTCCGTGGAGTTGCGCGATTACATGAAGGGTCGAGCCAAGGAGCTTGGGATAAAGCGCGTTCGGATCAATAATTCAGGGTGCCTGGACCGCTGTGAGCTGGGGCCGACGATGGTCATTTACCCGGAGGGTGTGTGGTACAGCTGCACGACCAAAGAGGAGATCGACGAGGTGCTGCAGACACACCTGATCGACGGGGGCCGTGTCGAACGGCTGCAGGTGTGGCCCGGTAAACTGGAACGCGGAAAACCCGAGGCGTAGGCGGGCTTTCGGGGCCTCAGAGCACAAAATCATGAACGGTCAGGACTGACCGTAGTTCGACACTTTCTTTCTTGAGGTTATCCGCGGCGCCCTCTAGGCGATCGACGACGGTAATCACACAGGGCACAGACGCGCCCTCTTCCCGGACAGCTGCCACCGCTTTGAGTACTGATCCGCCGGTAGTCGTCACATCTTCGAGCAGGACGACGGTTTTACCGGCGAGAGATTCCTCTTGGCGGAGACCCTCGATAAGGCGTCGGGTGCCATGGTCCTTAGGTTGTTTGCGAACGAAAAAGCCGCCGAGGGGCCGGTCGGGAAAACTGCGCTGAATGACGCAGGCGACGAGGGGCACAGCACCCATCTCAAGTCCGCCCACATAATCGACGTCGAGGTCGGCGAGTTGGTCGAGAATAAGTTGGGCGATAAGGCTTGCGCCTTCTGCGTGGAATGCCGTTCGCTTCATATCGAAGTAAAACGTACTACTGGCGCCGGAGGCGAGCGTCACTTCCGTATCGCGCAGCAAAGACCGTTCCGAGATGACCTGAAGAAGATTTGCTCGTGCTTTGGGGTTGGAGACGGGGTTTGGGGCGTTGGGTGTGGGCATTAAGGATCCAGGTTGGTTACAAGGGGTTGTGGGGTAAGGGTTATCAGATACTAGATGTTGGGTTGAGTGCAGTGTTTTACCGGGGATATGGTGATTTGACGGTGGCGGGCAAATGTAACCGCAGAATCGGCTATTGGGAATCGGTCTGCTTGTACGGGGCAGTGCAGACTGCGACCTTCCTGCTATGACCATTGTCGCATTGTCGAGTGCTCGCGGCCCTGCCGGGGTCGCTGTCATTCGAATATCGGGGCCGGCAGCAGTGCGTGCGGTGGAGTACGTCGTTGGGGCGGTGCCGCGTCCACGATTTGCAGCACGTGCGCGTCTGCGTGATCCACGCGATGGTCAGGTGCTCGATGATGGTTTGGTGCTGTGGTTCCCTGCGCCTGCTAGTTATACGGGCGAGGATGTCGCTGAATTTCATGTCCACGGAGGCATGGCTGTGGTAGCCGGCGTGGTCGGCGCGCTCTGCAGTGTGGATGGCGTGCGAGTCGCTGAGCCGGGGGAATTCACGCGCCGGGCTTTCCTCAACGGCAAGATGGATTTGGTTCAGGCAGAGGCCGTCGCCGACTTGATTGATGCCGAGACGGAGGCGCAGCGCCGGCAGGCCTTGGGGCAGCTCGGGGGTGAACTCAGTCATATTTATGAGTCCTGGCGGATACGATTGCGGGATGCTCTAGCACACCTCGAGGCTGAAATCGATTTTCCGGATGAAGAGTTGCCGGCGGATCTTTTTGCTGGGATCCGCGAAAATGTGTCTGGATTGCTCGTTGAGCTGGAGAAGCATCTTGGGGATAACCGACGGGGCGAACGCCTGCGTCGTGGACTTTATGTCGTCATTGTTGGGGCCCCGAATGTTGGCAAGTCGAGTTTATTGAATGCGCTGGCCCGGCGGGACGCTGCGATCGTGTCGGAACGCGCGGGGACCACGCGGGATGTGGTGGAGGTGTACCTCGACCTTGGCGGTTTTCCGGTCATAATCGCGGATACAGCGGGGCTACGGGAAAGCAGCGGTGATATCGAGGCGGAGGGTGTCCGGCGCGCGTTGGCGCGGGCGGGGGAGGCCGATCTGAAGTTGGTAGTGGTGGAGTCGGCACCTGACATTGCTTTGGATTCTCGAACCAAGAATTTGCTGGACCGGGATGCGGTTCTCGTGGTCAACAAGGTCGATCTTCATGAGTTTGTTGAGGGAGTTCGCGTGGAGGGACACAGGCCGTGGCCTATTTCCGTCATCACGGGCCAGGGACTTGATAAGTTTTTGACGGAGATGGAGAAAATGGTCGAGGCCAGGGTGGGTCGTGGGGAAGGTCCGGTGATTACACGTGAGCGCCACCGTTCGTCGATTGAGGATTGCGTGACAAACTTGAGAAGCTTTGTGACAGGATCTGAAGATCTCAATATGACGAACGCTCGTATTGAATTGTGCGCAGAGGATTTGCGGTTGGCGGCGCGAACACTCGGTCGAGTGACGGGAAAGGTCGATGTCGAAGAGCTCTTGGATGTCGTGTTTCGGGATTTCTGCATCGGCAAATAATTGATTCGGATTCGAGATGAATAGCGAAATTGTTTCACGTGAAACACAATCGGCCTCCAAGTGATCGAAATACAATGATAGAGGCATCATCAATTCGTGATGGGGCAACCTATGACGTGGTCGTTATTGGTGGCGGACATGCGGGCTGCGAGGCAGCTGCGGCCTCGGCGCGCATGGGTGCCAAGACATTGCTCGCCACTCACAAGGTGGCGACAATTGGTGAGATGTCGTGCAACCCGGCGATTGGAGGTCTCGGGAAAGGTCATCTCGTACGGGAAATCGATGCGCTGGATGGGTTGATGGGCGTCGTAGCGGACGCCGCCGGAATTCAATTCCGTCTGCTCAATCGGCGAAAGGGCCCGGCAGTAAGAGGTCCCAGGGCGCAAGCGGATCGGGCGCTGTATCGCCAGGCGATGCAATCGGCGTTGGCCGATGTGGAGAATCTGTTCATTGCGGAGGTCTCCGTCGAAGACCTGGAGGTGACAGGCGGCGACACAGGGTTTGAATTGGGTGCAGTGATCCTGGGTGGTGGACAACGGGTAAAGGCCGGTGCCGTGGTGCTGACGACGGGAACGTTTCTGCGCGGGCTGATTCACATAGGAGGGGAAAAGATCCAGGCGGGGCGTGTTGGAGAGGCGCCATCACTGGGTCTGGCCGATACCGTGGAGCGGTTGGGATTTCGGAGGGGGCGCCTTAAGACGGGAACGCCGCCGCGCCTCGACGGGAGGACCATTGAATACCAGGAGCTTCAATTGCAGCCGGGCGATGACCCGCCGGTTCCGTTCTCGTATCTTACGACCAAAATCACGACACCACAGGTGGATTGCCACATTACCGCGACCACGGATGCCACTCATGAGGTGATCCGTGCGAATCTCCACAAATCACCTATGTATTCAGGCCAGATCGAAAGTGTGGGCCCTCGATATTGCCCATCGATCGAGGATAAGGTGGTGCGTTTTGAGGATCGGAATGCTCATCAGATCTTCTTGGAGCCTGAGGGCCTGGAGGATCATACCGTATATCCAAATGGGATCTCGACATCTCTCCCCAGTGACGTGCAGCTTGCGTTGTTGAAGACCATTCCTGGCTTGGAGCGTGCCAGTATGGTGCGACCGGGCTACGCCATTGAGTATGATTTTGTGGATCCCCGGGAGCTCACCCCGACACTGGAAACGCGGAAGGTAGCGCGTCTGTTCCTCGCCGGTCAGATCAATGGGACCACGGGATATGAGGAGGCGGCCGCTCAAGGACTGATGGCCGGCCTGAATGCCGCCTGCAGAGTATCTGGCATGGAGACCGTCACTGTAGATCGTGCGGACGGCTACATCGGCGTGCTGATCGATGATCTGATTACCCAGGGTGTGGATGAGCCCTACCGGATGTTCACGTCACGTGCGGAATACCGCCTGACTCTCCGTGCCGATAACGCGGATCAGCGGTTGACTCCAATGGGGATTCAAAGGGGATTTATCGGGCAGGCGCGGGCCCAAGCCTATCTCGCGAAAGCCGGATCTCTTGAGACGGCGCGGCGTAGTCTTGCTGCGCTGTCAATGAGCCCGAGTGAGGCACGCCGGCACGGGATCAAAGTTAACCGTGACGGGTCGCGACGTAGTGCGCTCGACCTGCTGGGTGGTTATGGCATGGCCGTTGGGGATTTGATGGCATTTTGGCCGGAGCTCGAAAATATACCGGACGATGTGGCCGAACAGATTGAGTGTGAAGCTCATTACCGCGGTTATCTGGTGCGGCAAGACGCAGATATCAGGGCCTTTCGTCGCGACGAGGCGCTGTCCATTCCAGGCGACTTTGATTTTCAGGGGGTGGAGGGTCTGTCGAACGAGCAACGTGAAAAGCTCACGGTTGTGCAGCCGGCCACGATCGGCGCGGCGGCGCGGGTACCTGGCGTCACACCTGCGGCAATTAATTTGCTCCTCATTCATGTTCGCCGGGCCGGTGGGGGCGCCGGTATGTTGCCGAAGAGTGCATAATTCAACATAGTGGGGCCGTGCCTTCGATATTCACGGTGGATGACTTTCAACGCGAGACAGATGTTTCACGTGAAACATTGGAGCGCCTGGAAGCCTATGTCGCTCTCCTTACGAAGTGGCAAAGCGCGCTGAATCTAGTTGGCTCACGTTCGCTCTCCGATGTGTGGCATCGCCATGTATTGGATTCTGCCCAGCTCATCGAATTGGCGCCCGCGAAGGCACGAACCTGGCTCGACGTGGGGAGTGGTGCCGGGTTTCCAGGATTGGTGCTGGCTATCCTTGGAGCCGGGGATGTCTTTTTGCTTGAGAAGGACGCGCGGAAGTGCGCATTCCTTCGGGAGGCCATTCGTATCACTGGTGCCCAAGCACATATCGTCGAACATCGGGTCGAGATAATTGTGGAGATGGAACCGGAAGAGAGACCGTTTTCGCGGCCTCATGTGATTACCGCGAGGGCCGTTGCGCCCCTTGGTAAGTTGTTGCTGATGGTTGCGCCACTTTGCGATCCAGAAACGCTATGCCTTTTTCCGAAGGGACAAGATGTTGAGCATGAATTGACGGCAATCGCAAAATATCCCAATATTGATGTGGATAAGTTGCCGAGTCGTACGGCGCCGGGCGCAGCGATCCTGCGAATCAAAGGATTGGCGAATGATAAATGAACTTGATGAGATAGTGGACGGCATGACAGAGCCACGTGGCAGCCGCGTCATCGCAGTCGCTAATCAAAAAGGTGGCGTTGGGAAAACGACGACAGCCATAAATCTTGCCACTGCCCTGGCCGCAGTCGGGTGCCGGGTGCTCATTATTGATTTGGACCCACAGGGTAACGCAAGTACGGGGTTTGGCATTGATCGGGGGAGGCGGCCGCTCAGCAGCTATGATGTGCTGGCAGGAGCCGCAACAGTGAAACAGGCTGCCGTGGCAAGCAATATTCCCTTGCTCGATATCGTACCGTCCACCGTTGACCTATCGGGAGCCGAACTTGAACTCGTGGATATGGAGCGGCGCAGCCATAGACTGCGGGATGCCGTTAGTGGCTCGTTGGCTGGCTATGAGTACGTATTGATCGATTGTCCGCCGTCTCTTGGACTCCTGACACTAAACGCATTGGTCGCGGCGGATGCAGTACTTGTACCGCTGCAGTGTGAGTTCTTTGCACTCGAGGGATTAAGCCAATTGATGCGCACGATCGAACGTGTGCGGGTTGGGTTCAATCCGACACTGGAAATTCAGGGGGTGGTCCTCACCATGTTCGATCGGCGGAATAATCTGTCGGATCAGGTGGCAACCGACGTCCGGGGTGTGCTTGGCGATAAGGTGTATGAGACGGTTATCCCGCGCAACGTCAGAGTCTCTGAGGCGCCGTCATTTGGGAAACCGGCCTTGCTTTATGATTTTAAATGCGCCGGCAGTCGCGCCTATATTAGTCTTGCTGGAGAGGTACTTCGGAGAGAGAGGGCAATCGCGGCATGAGTGAAGATCCGCAAGTTCGGCGGCGTGGCTTAGGGCGGGGACTTTCTGCGCTTTTAGGGGACGACGCGGAAGACTATGCGCGTTTGGATCAGGTTCGGGCGTCAAAAGTAGTGGCGATAGAGCAGCTGCGTCCCAATCCCCACCAGCCTCGAAGGCGGTTCGATGAGGCTGAGCTGGAAACGCTCGTGGAATCAGTTCAGGAAGTGGGCATGCTCCAGCCCATATTGGTTCGACGAACGGGTGATAGCGAAGAATCTTTTGAGATCGTTGCCGGAGAGCGGCGTTGGCGGGCCGCTCAACGGGCGCAATTGCATCAGGTTCCGGTCGTTATCAAGGATCTTGACGACTCGCAGTCTTTGAAAATCGCATTGGTCGAGAATATTCAGCGCGAAGACCTGAACGCAATGGAGGAGGCAGCTGGGTATCATCGCCTCATGGAGGAGTATGGCTTAACCCAAGAGGCGCTTTCACTCGCCGTTGGCCGCAGTCGGAGCCATATCGCGAACACGGTGAGACTGTTGGGATTGCCGAACTCCGTACAAACACTGGTAGAGGAAGGTGCTCTATCAGCAGGTCATGCACGTGCCTTATTGGGCGTTGATAACGCTGAGAAGCTTGCAAAGCGCGCGGTTAGCAAGCACCTTTCGGTGCGGGCAGTCGAGGCGATGGTCAAAGAGAAACTGCCAGCGAAAGATGATAAGGTACGTACAATCGGGAAGGACGCAAATACGCTTGCACTAGAGCATGATTTATCCAGTGAGTTGGGTCTTCACGTCGATATTTCTCATAAAGGTGATACAGGTGGATCCGTTAGGATCAATTATAAAACCCTTGAACAACTTGATGAGGTGTGTCGGCGTTTGTGTCATCACGATGATGGGCAAATAGTCTCTATAGACGAAGTCGACGACGAGCCGAGCGGTGATTTCTAGATCAAAATGAAATGTGATATTCACACTTCAACATTTGTTCGAGGCAGATTGTAGTTTAGAGTTATATTTCGGCTTCAAAACTAAATATTGGGCGGGGAATACAAATTTCAACTAATCATTTCAATATTGAAATGAAATATAGTGACTAGACTATGACCTTCCAGCAGCATTTGTTATCTGCAGCAAGGTTCTTTCACAAATTAGATGTCCCGGCGCGTGGGTTTTTTTGCACGATCGTTCGGCGCTTAATACGATATCAAGAGCTCGTTGAAGACGAACGGTCGTCCATTTCATGGTTTGACCCACGAACACGGCCTTTTCCTTAAAAAACACGGGCGGACGGAGTGCGGACAGGGCATCTTCCAGCTTTATCCCTCCATCACGGGCTGACGATACGATATGAAGACGCAACAAATGCCTTGCCAGCGAACGTAACACCGATATCTCAGGCTGTCCGGTTGCCATGCAGCGCTCGTAGGCACGCGAAACATCCACGGTATTCCCCGAACACACCGCCATCGCTATATCTTCCAGAACATGCTCAGCCTCATCGCCGACGCAATCCGTTGACTGCTGCAATGTAACTTCATTAGAATCTTTCAACGTATAAAGTAGAAGTTTCTCGACTTCACGCCGGGCCAACGCCCGATCTCCGCTCAAGTGTGAAGCCAGGTAACTCAGCGCTGATTTTTCAACACTCTTTCCCTCATCCCGGATATACCCCTCCAGAACCCGCTCACGCTCAAAGTCATCATCCAAATAGCACGCCAATGCGGCACCGTACTCTGTTGCCTCAAATAGACGCCGCAGACGCGAACGTGGTCCAAGTTCACCCGCTTCCAACACTATCAAAACATTTTCGATCGAACGTTCGAACAAAGGCGCGACACTATCGCAAATTGTGTCTGTTGCACCTTGAACGCGCACTATGCGCGTGCCCCCCTGAAAAGAGATGCTCGTGGCTTCATCCAGCAATCGTGCGGGTTCGCGGGCAATTGCGTCGCCTCGCAATGTCACTGCACTGAATGGATCATTAAGTTCTACACCCGTGGATGCCAGGATGGTCACAGCCCTTTCCTGTACCAGCCCGAAATCGGGGCCATAGATCAAAACCGCATGCACGCCAGGACTAGGATTTCTGGCGAAACCCTCCGCGTTACGCGCGTTCACTTTCACTTTCGCATCACTTTACAATTACGATCGTTCGGTTTGCGCTAAGAAAACGGACAGACGTGTCGTCATTTCTTCGCTAACCTCCCGGGCTGTCTGCAACTCTGCGTCACGTTGCGCCACGACATTCGCGTAGTCTGAAGAAACAACATTATAGGCGGAAATCGATCGCACCGTGCCTCGTAAAACGGTATCTCCGCTGGAAACGAGCAGGAGTGCATAGGACGCCTCAAGGGATACATTGAATCTTGTTGCTGAATCATCTCGGGCGATTGCCAGTGCTTCTTTCGACAAACGAAGAGAGACAACGACCCTGTACTCGGCCGCAATCGGTAAACCACGAGGCGTTAACCGCTCAACAAGATGATTACGCACCACCTGGCCCAGTCGATTGGGGATTGGTGCGACGTCAATCTTCGCAAGAACTGACGGAACCGCACCACCACTAGGCGCGTGAAGGGGATGAAACCCGCATGCAGCGGCAAGGGCACACAGCGCGACGACCGTTGTTCTAAAGGACCACATTTACAATTCGATTTGGAACAACGATGACTTTTCGCACTGTCCGATCGCCAATACTTCGCTGAACGTTTACGTGCGCGAGCGCCATATCGCGAACAAGCCCTTCGTCGGCATCGCGTGCCATGTCAATCGTTCCACGCATCTTGCCGCTAACCTGGATCCCGATGGTGACCTTTTCTTCCTTGATCAATTCCGGATCAGCCTCCGGCCATGCACTGTCGGCCAACAACGTTTCGTAACCCAGCAGGCGCCACAACTCCTCCGCGATATGAGGCATCATGGGCCCAATCAATTGAACCAGTGTTCGAAGCGCCTCTCGAACAGCCGCGACTTCGTCATTATCACGCGCCGCATCCCTTACAAGAGGCGACGCGGACAATTCATTCACGAACTCATAAATGCGCGCGACTGCCTTGTTGAAACGAAACCCTTCAATGTCCTCACCAACCGCCGCAATGGTTCGATGGGTTGCCCGCCGCAAGTCCATAACAGGACCGGCAGGGCCGCTCGCGGAGTGGCCTTCGTCCCGATCAACCTGGGCGTCCAGTTCAACGACCAACCGCCAAATTCTCTGGACGAAACGCCATGCGCCGGCGACACCGGCGTCCGTCCACTCCAAGTCACGCTCTGGGGGACTATCGGACAACATGAACCAGCGCGCCGTGTCCGCACCGTACCGGCCAATAATGGAACTTGGGTCCACGACATTCCTTTTGGACTTGCTCATGGACTCAGAGCGGCCGACCTGGACAGACAATCCGGACTCGGCATGTCGGGCCTTGCCCGTCGAGTCCATCACGACTTGTTCGGGATACAACCAATTACCGTCGCTGTCCCGATAGGTTTCGTGACAAACCATGCCTTGTGTGAACAAGCCCGCAAAGGGTTCCTCAAATTCCAGATGGCCGCACTGTTGCATGGCGCGCATAAAGAACCGCGAATAGAGCAAATGCAGGATGGCGTGTTCGATTCCGCCAATGTACTGGTCCACCGGCATCCAATACCCAACAGCCTGCCGATCCACCGGCACCTCGGATCGAGGATTGCAAAACCGGGCAAAATACCAAGATGAATCCACGAACGTGTCGAGAGTATCCGTCTCCCGAAGCGCCGGCCCTCCACAATCCGGACAATCGACACTCCGCCACTCCAAATGATCCTCCAACGGGTTGCCAGGTTTCTCAAAGGTAACGTCGTCAGGCAACACAACGGGAAGATCAGCCGCCGGGACCGGCACGATCCCGCATTTCTCACAGTGGATCACCGGAATTGGGCAGCCCCAATAACGTTGCCGCGAGGCGCCCCAATCCCGCAGACGGTAGTTGATCGTTCGCTTGCCCCTTCCCGTTTCCTCGAACCTTTGCATGATCGTATTCTTAGCGGAGTCCACGGAGAGACCATTGAGAAACTCAGAATTCGCGAGGACTACATCTCCCGTGTCCAAGAAAGCCTCGTCCGCAACGTGGAATTCCTGGCCGGCTTGGTTAGCCGGTACAACAACGGGCAGCACGGGTAGTTCGTACTTGCGGGCAAAATCCAAGTCCCGCTGGTCGTGTGCGGGACATCCAAAAATGGCGCCTGTGCCATATTCCATCAGCACAAAATTGGCGATGTATACGGGCAACTCCCTGCCTTCAATAAATGGATGCAGGACCCGTACCCCGGTGTCATAACCGCTCTTTTCTGCTGTTTCTATGGCCTCCTCGCTGGTTCCCATCCGATGGCACTCGGCAATAAACTCTGCCGCCAATGGGTCTTTCTCTCCGATCTCACCGGCCAAAGGATGATCCGCGGACAGGGCCATGAAACTCGCCCCGAAAATCGTATCGGGACGCGTCGTGTATACGTCCAAACAATCTTTCCGGCCGCTGATCTCGAAGGACATCGTGAGACCCTCGGAGCGCCCGATCCAATTTTGCTGCATGGTCCGAACTTGCGGTGGCCATCGATCGAGTGACTTGAGCGCCTCGAGAAGATCGTCGGCAAATGCCGTGATGCGGAAAAACCATTGATTTAGGTTGCGCTTTTCGACGGGTGCTCCTGAACGCCACCCAAGCCCATCAATCACTTGCTCGTTGGCCAGCACCGTATGGTCGACGGGATCCCAATTGACCCACGATTCCCGCTGGTAAACGAGGCCCGCCTCAAACATGTCGAGAAACAGTTTCTGCTGATGCGCGTAGTAACCCGGGTGGCACGTCGCGAGCTCTCTCGACCAGTCGATAGACAGGCCCATCGCCTTGAGTTCGGAGCGCATGTTATCAATGTTGCTGTAGGTCCACTCAGCCGGGTGGACCTTCTGATCTCGCGCGGCGTTTTCCGCCGGTAGCCCAAATGCGTCCCATCCCATAGGGTGCAACACACTAAATCCTTTGGTGCGTTTATATCGCGCAATAACATCGCCCAGCGTGTAATTTCGAACGTGACCCATATGGATGCGCCCCGAAGGATAGGGAAACATCTCCAGCACATAATATTTCTGCTTATCGGGGTCTTCACGCGCCTCGAAGGTATGCTGATCGGCCCACACCCGCTGCCATTTTGCCTCAGTTTCCTGGGCGTTGTATCGGGGGGTCAAGGTCATGCCGGTAGCGGATGGGGGTTAGGTCCTTGGGATGCCGTGCAAAAGTATCCACGGGCCGGCGCAAACTACCACAGCAGGAAACCGTCATCCAGCGCGCTTAAACCGAGCGCTGTATCTGCTGCGAGCAAACGCCTAACCAGGCAGCAATACCGAATCGTTTTGTTGCTTGTAATCGGGATCGTACGGCGGAATCAGGCTTAGTATCGCTTGCTCCACGGCACTTGCGAGGCGTGGGTCAAACGGTCCAGAAATTGGACCAAAGGAAACGCGTGCGTAAGAAAGCGGACGATCCGCGTGACAAAAAGCCGCTTGCATATTTATACGTCCGCCCGCTGCGGTCGTCGCACCCAGCGTGTTGCCGGAGCAGGCCGACTTCGACCCGACATCGGGAGGAGCGCCAAACACGAAGACGATCCGATAATCTTTTCGTGTTGCCTCCGACGGCGTGGTTGTGAACTTCGTGGGCGGCCCCCCATGATGACCGTGCATGGACGAGAGAACCTCACCATCGAACGTGACTTTTGGATCATGTGTTGGATTGCCTTGGATTTCGACGAGAAAATCACGTCCGCCGGCCGCGTAGCGGAAGACGTCGATGATTTCCGAATGATCGTAATAAACGTGAGAGACAATGGTGGGGTTGGCACACCCAACCAAGCTGACTAGAAGCAGAATAGGGATGACACGCGGCGGCATGGTTCAATCCTTCTCTATGTAGACCATACGCAATGATCGAACCGGAACATCCCCGAATTATCCCGGCACGAACGATCGGTCCAGATTGGAATTGGATACACTGCGCGGCACTGGCTTGCCTTTCAGACTCTTCCCGCAACACATTAAGTACATGTACCAACGTCGGCCAGAATCAAACTTCACTTGGTGTAAACAGGCCGACGCGCTATGACGACATCTGGCGCACACTAGTCTGACATTTCGCACAGTCCGTTAATGAATAGAGCCGATCGGCGTCGACAGAAGAAGCTAGGCGGGTCTGGGGCAGTCTCCCCTGCGAAGGCGTTGCAGGCCGCATTTGAAGATGCGGTGCGACATCATGAGCATGGACGTTTGCGGGAAGCTGAAAACGGCTACCGCCAAATTCTCAACTTAGCTCCCGGACATCCAGATGCCCTGCACTTAATAGGCGTGGTACGGCATCAATCCGGTGATCCGCAGGCCGCCGAACACAACATCAAGCAAGCGTTGAAGGCGCAAAACCGAAACCCCGCGTATCACCGCAGTTTGGGGAAAGTGTTCCACAAAAATCGACGGCACGATGAAGCAATTCGGTGCTTTCACACCGCAGTGCAACTCGATCCGCATTACGTGGATGCACACAACGATTTAGGCACAGCGTACTGGGAGCTTTCACGTGTTGATGATGCTGTCGCGTGCTTTCAGCGTGTACTCGAGCTTGACGCCAAAAACGTGTCGGCCAACAACAATCTCGGGCTGGCGCTAAAGGATCGGGGCGACATCGACGCTGCCGTCAAGCGCTTTAAGATTGCCGCTGACAGCGATCCACGCTCGGTAGAGGTGCAGAACAATTTGGGCCTGATGCTGCAGTATCAAGGTGAGCGCGAAGCTGCGCTTGCGGCATTTCGCACCGCGATCCGATTGGATCCCAAACGGACTGGATCCTGGATAAATTTTGCAGAAGCGTTGCGATTCGCCCGTATCGACAATGCTGACCCGGACCTCGAACAGGATATCATCGATTGCTTCGGCCAAGACCGTGTGAACAGGCAAAGGCTGGCCGTCTCGGCGATCGGGTTGCTTCGCCTCAACAACGAATTTGCTGCCGTCCTGAACCAAGCGTCTGGCACCGGCAACGATGTCAGCGAGATCTTAACCTCGCAGGTTCTGGGAGCGCTGAATCACCGGTTGCTGATCGCGATGCTTTGGCATGCCGTAATTCCCGACTTCGATTTTGAGCGGCTACTGACCCGGACACGGCGCGCAATTTTGGATGCCGTTCTCTCGGGTGATCTGGTGCTTGATAGCGAGGAGTTTGTGTTCGCCCTTTCCGCCAACTGCTTCACAAATGAATATGTTTACGCCGTTTCAGACGAGGAGATTGACGGGGTCGCCTCTCTTATTGGGCATCTTCCCGAAGGCGGTCATGAATTGACTCCGGACAAGCGGATTTTGTGGGCAGTTGTCGGATGTTATCGGCCTTTACACACTATTTTAGGTGCGGAGCGGCTCGAGGAATTCAGCAAATCGGTACCAGGCGATGGATTCGGTGATCTAGTCCGCCGTCAGATGGTCGAGCCACGGGAAGAGGCCGCGCTGAAACAGACAATTGGAACTCTTTCCCCGGTCGTCGATTCAGTATCCCAGATTGTGCGGCAACAGTACGAGGAGAATCCGTACCCGCGCTGGAGGACTGTAAACGCCGGACGTGCCCGACCGCTTCTATCCGTGGTGCGACAACTCTTTCCCCACGCTACGGGCTTGCCTGAGACCGGCTCAGAACAGGCCGACATCCTCATTGCAGGTTGCGGCACCGGGCAAACGGCGGTTCAGGCGTCCTATCGCTTCACGGAACCCAATATTCTGGCGGTGGATCTAAGCCGCACGAGCCTCGCCTTTGCCATGAGACAAGCCCGGGAATTCGACATCGGGTCAATCGAGTTTGTTCACGGCGACATTCTCGATCTTGAAACCAGCGAACGCAGCTTTGACTTCATTGAAGCCGCCGGGGTGCTTCATCACATGGCGGATCCGTTGGTAGGATGGAGGATCTTGCGCGGTTTGCTACGACCGGGCGGTTTCATGAAAGTGGCTCTGTACAGCGAATTTGCACGCCGCCATGTCGCCGCAGCTCGAGCGTTTGTCAAGAGCGGCGACTATTCGGCGACGCCCGACGGCATCCGGCAGTGCCGGCAGGATATATTTGCGCTTCCCCGTGACAGCGAAGTTAGAGAGGTGGCCGGCAGCCTCGATTTTCACGCCATGTCACCATGCAGGGATCTGATCTTTCACGTGCAGGAACGGTCGTACACGTTGCCCGAGATTGCCGAGATGCTGGAGCCTTTGAAACTTCGTTTTATCGGATTTGAGCTGAGGGATCGGACGGTTCAGACCACCTACAGAGAGCGATTTCCCAATGACACGACCCTTTCCGACTTAAGCAACTGGCATGATCTCGAGTCAGCTTACCCGGATACGTTTGCCGGGATGTATCAGTTCTGGCTGCGCGCAGGGGATTCCTGAAGACACCGACCCGGTCTTACAAATTAACGCCGGCAGCTACTCTAAACAGAAGTCGTGACCCGATGCCTGGATGTAGAACTATTTAGGAACGATAACCGAACGCAATTGCCGCGCGCGCGTAAGTATGGCGTTCTCCAGCTCGGTCGCAGTGCCGCTTCCCACACTGGAGTCGACCCATCGGTTCCCTGACGCGAGCTGCTGACGGAAGACGGAAACCTTTATGCCGTCTGCGCGCAGTTGGCGATCCAGAATATAGACGGTCATCTTGAAACGTTCCGACGGCACTTCGGGCGGCGAATACCAATCGGTGATGATCACGCCGCCGAACGGGTCCGCGGATGACAGCGGCATGAAAGAGACCGTATCCAGTGATGCCCGCCACAGAAAGGAATTCACGCCGATGCCGGCATTGCCGCTCCCGCCTGAATTTCGGGTACTGGGGCCACCGACAAGCGGAATTCCCACTCCGTCCAGGATGCCGCCGCCCGTATCAACGTCGCCGTATTTGGCACTCTCGCGACCGGTATTAATATCACCGACCTCCTCGACACTCGTATTTGCACATCCCGCGATCATCATGGAAATGCCGCCGAATATCACTGCAACCAGATGTGGTCCGCGAAGGATATGAGTTTTCATGGTGAATGTGTTGTATCCCTGGATTCCAGCGCGACTCCGCAGTGAGCCGGCGAATTGATGGGCCGGCATGTCGCCACCTTCACTGAATTCTATAGCAGTTTGCGCTGATCGTCTAAAGCACGTAGCGAATTACCCCTTCGGGCGGACCTTACGCCTTCCTTACGTATACGGATTTTGTGCCTCAGCTTTACCATATGTGCCGAACTGATCTGCATACAATATGGCTGTGGTAAAATTGCCACGTCAGGCGCGCAGAATACAATTCCGTATCTGATTTCTGTCGAACTCGATCTGTTGTTAAAATGCCACAGTCATGAATTTACTCAGGAATTCCGAACGATTCTGGCTTGACGAAATACCCCAGGTCGCGGCTATCTAGGCGCACTTGAAAGGGGGATCAACCCTCTGACGTCGCCCCGGAGCACCGGGGCTTAAGTATCGATCGATAAACAAAGGAATAGAGATGAACAAATCGTATCTCCTAGGAACCACCAGTTTGGTGGCTGCTACGGTGTTGGCAGGAGGGAATGCGCTGGCCGAAGCCCAGCCCCTCAACTTGTCACTCGGTGGCTATTACCACTTCGACGCCCACCTTTATAGTGAAGATCAAGAAGGTGGTACTGACAATCACGGTATCGTGACTGCTCAGGACGCCGAAGTTAACTTCAACATGCGCGGCGAGCTCGACAACGGCCTGAAGATTGGTGGCCGTATCGAGCTTGAAGCCTCCAACGCTGGCGACCAGATCGATCAGTCGTGGATCACTCTCGAAGCCGGTTGGGGCCGCGTCGACCTCGGTGCTGCCAACTCGGGCCGTTATAACCTGAGCTGGAGCGTCAACGCACCCAACGTCGCACACGGCATTTCGTCTGGTGTTCAGACCGAATGGCTGTCGCAAAACGGAGCAACTGCTGCGTTTGCCTTCCGACGTCCGCTGGGTTCGGCGAATTTCGATGCCTCAAACGATGACCAGGGCATTCACTACTATTCGCCCCGCTACAACGGCTTCCAGTTGGCTCTCAGCTATCGTCCGGAGGTCGCCACCACTCAGGGCAGTGGTGGAGGTGGTTCGAACACCGGACAGATCGACCAGGGCGTGGCTTACCATGATGGCGTAGATGTTGGCGTGCATTACACGGGTAGTGTGGGCGGCATGGGTCTCACGGCGATTGTTGGTTATGCGACGGCCTCGGCGCCAGGAAATGCCCTGTCCGCCGTCGCCAATGGCGGCACGGAGTCGTTCGACGACATGGAGGCGGTAACTGGTGGTATCAGGCTGAGTTGGGATGGCTTCCGGGTTGGCGGCATGATTGCCAACGTTACTGAAGGCTTCTGCGTTGAAACTGGGGATGGCGCTGGTGGTGCTGTCGATGCCGATTGCGCCGACGCCACTGACCGGAGTTCTGCGGGTACCGCTTACACCTTTGGAGCCAGCTACGGTCAAGGCCCATGGGCGGTTAGTGCCCAGATGCATTCGGGTGACATTGAGGATTCCATCGGCATTGCCGGGGACACTACACTTGATGTTTGGTCAATCTCCGGCAGCTATACGCTCGGGCCTGGCCTTCGTGTGATTGCATCTTACCAAGACGCTGATTTGAATAATGAGGATAACATTGCTGCCAACGGCAACGAAGGTAACTCATTCTCCGTCGGCGTTGCGGCCGGCTTTTAAGCGAAGCCGTACAAAACACTCTATCTTTGGGGCGGGAGATTTCCCGCCCCATTTTTTTGTCGAACATTTGACGGATGTCCCACCCGGAAGGGTGCGGCCGCCGTTATAGTCGCCCAGATTTCAATGCCGCGGGGACTGCGTTGAACGAACGTGAGGTTAATCACGGTTCATCTGTTGAAGAAGTTGGCGGGCCATCACCGAAAGCCCAAGCGCAAGTGCAATCCCAAATCTCCGAGGCGCTCGTGCATTTCGCCGGTGGTCGGATCAGCGCCGCCGAACATTGCCTCAACAAAACGCATTTGCTCGTACCCGATCATCCCGACGTTCTTCACCTCCTCGGTCTAGCCGCAAAGCAACGAGGGGATCAACTGAAGGCGGTTGAGTTAATTGAACGTGCACTCGACCGCTTGCCAGGCCATCCAGTATTCCATAACAATCTCGGCAATATCCTTCTCGATGCAGGAGAATCAGAAGCAGCGATCGACCACTACCGCCAAGCGATCGACTCTGAACCTGCTTATGTCGACGCTCAATTCAATCTCGGTATTGCACTGGAAAGGCAGGGCAAGGCACAGGAAGCCATCGCCTGCTATCGCGCGACCTTAATTTTGAACCCTGGGTACGTCGAAGCCCGCCACAATCTTGGCGTGACACTCGAGTCCCTTGGTCACGTCGAGGATGCGGTGGCTGAGTACCGCAAGGCCATTGCTACGTCTCCTGATTATGCCAGGGCCTACTATCGGATCGCGTCAGCCGCGCCGGAGATGCTTGACGAAGCTGAGCGACAGGCGATGGAGGTCCTTCAGTCCAATCTCGATCCTGCCGGCGATGCGGCCATTCATCTGCATTTCGGGCTGGCTAGCGCGTATGCCGAAGTCGGTCGGTCGGATGACGCGATCACACAATGGGAGAGAGGGAACAGTAAAAAAAGGGCAACGTTCAGTTATGACGTCGCGGACAGCACGCAATTTCATAAACGGATCATGGACCAATTCACACCCGAGCTGTTCAATACACGGGTAGGTCAAGGCCATGATGACGACAAACCTATTTTTGTCATCGGCATGCCACGTTCAGGGACAACGCTCGTGGAGCAGATTCTGGCAAGCCACCCCCGAGTGAGCGGCGCCGGTGAGCTTACCGTCCTGGGTGACATCATTCGCAAAACCGCCAATAATCTGGATGTGGGTACCTATCCGGAAATTGTTCGTACGCTTGATGAAGAATATTTGCACTCGGCATCGCTTGAATATGTGCGCCAGTTGCGCACTCATGCGCCCTCGGCCTCACATGTCGTCGACAAGATGCCGGGAAATTTCCTCTATGTCGGAATGATCAAGTTGATGCTGCCGAACGCCCGGATCATCCACTGTGTTAGGGATCCGGTTGCAACCTGCTTTTCTTGCTATACGCAACTCTTCAATTCGCCGCAGCGGTTTACCTACGACCTCACGGAACTCGGAACCTACTATTCATCATATCGTCGTCTCATGGCGCACTGGCACCAGGTATTGCCCGGGGAAATTTTTGATCTACACTATGAAGACTTGGTCGCAGATCAAGAGACATTGACCCGTAGACTATTGGAATTTTGCGCAATAGATTGGGATGAAACTTGCCTAGCGTTCCATGAGACTCAAAGGCCAGTCAGGACAGCAAGTGCAACGCAAGTGCGCAAACCGATATACAAAAGTGCGCTGACGGGCTGGCGCGAGTACGATGGGTGTTTGGTTCCTTTGCTGAAGGCTCTGGGCTAAGTAAATTCAGACAGTCTCGAAGTTGGATGTCTCATCGGATCATCGACCTGTAGGCCAATGGAGAGTCGGCTGGAGGAATGATGGGGTGCATCACGTCATTGTGTGAGAGAGGACCATAACATGGCTCCGGCACAAGGAATGAAATCCAATTCAGGACGTCCAGTGCACTTCGCGAAAGGTCTTGCGGCGGCGCATGAACTATTCCGACGCGGCGAACTCGACCACGCCGAAGCCGCATGCCGCAACTTGCTTTCGCAGGTGAACGACGACGCGAACTTGCTTGCGCTTCTCGGTATGGTACTGATCCAGAAGGGTGACCCCGAGAGTTCTATCGCTTGCCTGGAAAAAGCGGCCTTTTTGCAGCCCGGCGTCTCACGAACGCACAACAATTTGGGGATCGCCTGCAAGCGGGCAGGTCGATTGCGCGAAGCTGAAACAGCGTATCGCCGGGCCATATCGGTCGATGCCAGTTACGCGCAAGCCCATAACAATCTCGGCGTTGTCCTGGTTGAGCGAGGGGAATTCTCCAACGCCGCGATGAGCTTCAGGTTGGCAGTTAATCTTGATGTCAAGTTTGTCGAGGCCAGACGAAATTTGGCGCGTGCCTTGCTTGAGTCTGCGCAATTCAGTGAGGCAGCAAACGAGTTTCGTCGAGTTCTGGAAATATTTCCGGACGACATCAGCGCCACTCTGGCTTTGGCATTGGCATTGCGGCATCTGGAGGACTACGACGGAGCCAGCACGTGGCTAAATCAGATCTTGAAGGCTGATCCAGGCCACATCGATGCGTTGTTCCAAAAAGGTCTCTTGCTTCAGGAACAGGGGGCACTACCTGAGGCCAGAAAGACCTTGGAGCGTATCGTTTCCGTAGAGCCGGATCACGCCGGCGCCCATAATCTCATGGGTGTCGTTTCTCAGGCGTTAGGTGAATTGGATGAAGCAGTCGCTCGCTTCCGGCGTGCAATCTCGATTCAGCCTCATTTTGCCGAGGCCCACAGGAATTTGGCAATGGCACGCCGGCATGAGGTTGTCGATGATGATGTTCGTCGCACTCAGCGGCTCATGGACCTCGACACTGATGAGGTCACGACCATGCATGCGGAGTTTGCGCTGGCCAAGATTTTCGATGACCTTGGTCAAATTGACGATGCGTTCGCGCACTTGTCCCATGCCAATAGATTGAAGCGGCGATCCATCCACTACGATGTCAGCCAAGATCGAATATTTTTCGAGAGCCTCAAGCGGACGTTTGACCCGACGTTCTTTGCTAACCGTGAGCATTGGGGTGAGGACGACACCGTGCCGATATTTATCGTGGGAATGCCTCGCTCCGGTACCACGCTCGTCGAGCAGATCATGGCCAGTCATCCGCGCGTCTGGGGGGCCGGGGAGATCTTGGATCTCGATCGGCTACTGTGGGCTGCCCGTGGTGCAGATCAGACACAGGACTGGTGCGAAGCGATGGTCTCGCTGAGCCAGAATGATGTCGAGGAACTTGCGACCTCATACCTCCATGTACTGAAACAACGGACCCAAGGCGCCGATCGCGTTACGGATAAGACGCCAGGAAATTTCCACTACATCGGCATGATCCGCGTGATGTTTCCGCGGGCGAAAATCATAAATTGCGTCAGGAACCCTCTCGACACCTGCTTCTCGTGCTACCAGAATTATTTCACGCGGGGCGTCCGATTCACATACGATCTCCAGGAACTTGGAACGTATTACCTACTTTACTCCAGCCTCATGGACCACTGGCGGGAAGCGTTACCGGGATTTGTCTATGACTTCTGTTACGAGGATTTGTTGCAGAACCAGGAAGCGGAATCTCGCAGGCTGCTCGATTTCTGTGGGCTGGAATGGGATCCGGTCTGCCTGGACTTTCATCGGACGGAACGACCCGTGCAAACGGCCAGTGTGGTTCAGGTCCGCCAGCCGATCTACCGGTCATCCGTAGGTCGGGCAACTCAATACGCAAATCACTTGATGCCGCTGCGTGATGCTCTGGGCGACATCATATGAACCGGGCCCAACGTCGACGCGATCAACGACGGGCAAGAGCCGGGGCAGCAGTTGTCGATATTGGATCGATGCTGGAGCGCGGGCTCGAACATCATCGCTCCGGGCGCCTTGTAGAGGCGCGCGAGGTCTATGAAGAGGTGCTGCATCAAGAACCGGGTAATGCGCCGGTACTGTTTCTGTCGGGTACCTTAGCCTTACAGGAACGAAACCATGAAGCTGGTGAATCCTTCATTCGACGGGCCATTGCGGCGGATTCCAGCGAAGCTTCGTATCACAATAACCTTGGCGTCATTCTTCGTGAAACGGGCCGCCTGGAAAATGCACTGATCTCGTACCGAGAGGCCATTGAGCTGTGCCCGGAGTATGCAGAAGCGTATTGCAACTTCGGTATCGCACTAAAAGAACTTGGGCGCACGGAAGAAGCGATTTCGCCTCTCGAGCGGGCCGTTGAACTGGCCCCTGAATTTGGTGGCGCCCACTCCAACCTTGGCAACGCGCTCCATGTTCTGGGTAGACCAGATGCAGCGATGCGTGCCTATGACAAAGCTGTCGCCTTGGCGCCACAAGACCCGTCCGTGCGGTTAAATCGTGCGATCACCCGGCAGGATCTCGGTGATCTGGGTGGCGCGCAATCAGATCTCCGCGAGGTCATCAGATTGCAGCCCCAGCATGGGGAGGCTTGGCGCTTGTTATCCGGTCTCAAGCGGTTCACGTCGGCAGAGGACAAGGACGTCATGGATATGTCTCAGGTTCTCCGCGCTGAAACCATCGCTGAGTCTCAGGCCCTACATTTGCATTTTGGGCTTGGCAAAGCGCTGGCAGATGTTGGTGAGAACAGCTCAGCGTTCGAACATTTCTCTAGAGCCAATACCATGTACCGTGGTTCTTATGACTACGACATTGCGAAGGATGCTGAGTACTTCGAAGCGATCAGGGATGTTTTTTCAGCTGAATTCTTGTCTGATCGGAGCGACTGGGGTTACTCATCGAAACGTCCCATCTTCATCGTTGGGATGATGCGGTCGGGGACCTCTCTCGTTGAGCAAATTCTTGCCAGCCATCCACAGGTTTTTGGATGCGGTGAGCTGCAGGAGTTGGATCAGTTGACCCGGCGGGATGAAGCCAGACCTGATGGACTGGACTTTCCCGGAACGGTACCGGCATTCGACCGCGATACGGCAAGACACCTCGGCCAAGCGTATATACAAGCTTTACAGCATCATGCTGAGACAACGGAGCACACCACCGACAAAATGCCCGGTAACTTCCAATATGTTGGACTAATTCGCCTGCTTCTACCGCAGGCGAAAATCATCCATTGTGTGAGAAACCCGGCCGACACCTGTTTCTCTTGCTTCCGGAACTACTTCGCGGGATTCCACCCGTTCGCTTACGACCTCGCGGAACTGGGCCGGTACTATCGACTGTACCAGCGTCTGATGGACCATTGGCGGAGCGTCGCCCCCGATCAGTTGCATGACGTCTGTTATGAAGACCTGGTATCGGATCCAGAGGGTCAAATTCGCCGCTTGCTGGAGATCTGCGAATTGGACTGGGATGATCAATGCTTGGAGTTTTACCAAACCGAACGACCCGTCCGCACAGCAAGTGCAGCACAAGTCCGTGAGCCAATGTATACCTCATCGGTCGAGTCGTGGAGGCGGTTTGAGGATTACCTCGAACCACTATTGGAGAGCCTCGGGTGAGCACCCAGCTCCCAGAATTAACGGTCGGCGACCGGTCACCGAATTTTGTGCTGCCGGGAATGGACGGCAAATTCTATTCATTTCATGAACGCGTTCGCGGCAATCGGACGGTTCTGTTTTTAAGCTCGAACCTTGATGAACAGACAGGAACAATCATCTCCGCGCTGGCTGCTGCACGAGATGATTTACAATCCCACGCGACCGATGTCTTGGCGGTGGTTGCCGGCACCGTGGAACATCTCGCGACCTGTGCCGCCGCGCGCGAGGCAACAGAGCCGCCATTCCGTGTCTTTGCCGATGTCAAAGGCAAAATACTTGAGGGTTTTCGGGAATTGCTCGGAGATTCGGGAATTGCGCCAATCTGTTTGCTGCTGGATGCAAACCAGCGGATTTTGGCGCGTATTGAAGTGGACGAAGCAGGCGACCGCTATGTTCCGAAAACCATCGCCTTCCTGCGGGCAAATCCCGACCCCGCGGAACGACATGTCCTGGGAAACTCCGCGCCGGTCTTGCTCGTTCCCAACGTCATCGAACCCGACCTATGCCGGTCCCTCATCGAACGGTGGGAAACCATGGGTCATGAGGAGGGCAAGGTGCGGTCCGTTCTCGATGGACAGGATCATGAAAGGGTGAATTTCGAAGGAAAGCGGCGGCTGGATCACTATATCCAGGACCAGGCGCTGATCCGTGAACTGAGCATGCGCGTGTTGCGACGCTTGGCGCCTGAAATTGAGAAGGCCTACCGATTTGAGGGCTTTCGTCTGGACCCATTTCTGATCGGCTGCTACCAGGCGGAACGGAAAGATTTCTTTCGTCCCCATAGAGATAATCTTGCACCAGCTAACGCCAATAGGATGTTTGCAGTCAGCATCAATCTCAATGCCGAGGAGTATGAGGGCGGCGATCTCCGGTTTCCCGAATACGGACCACATCTGTATCGGCCCGAGACCGGTGCGGCCCTCGTGTTTTCATGCTCGCTCATCCATGAGGCTCTGCCGGTGATAAAAGGGCGGCGTTTCGTTCTTCTGAATTTTATGCGCGATGTCCGGCCACCAGGGTCACCGCGTCCGACGCGCCCCGCGGGCGGTGCTTGATGCGGCGAATGGAAACATCGGAGCGAAGAGCCTATTTTCCAGACCTTACTTGTCGCTGAGTCTCGATTGAGATAGATACCGGTTTAACAGACCGGCCTTTGCTTGACGGCTGCCTTGGACTAATCCGAAGGCGTTAGATTGTAAGTTCACGCTTTCGCAAATTGAGAGAGAACCGTGCCTGGAGTTTTGTGGCTCGCGTCGTATCCCAAATCCGGAAATACATGGGTGCGCGCCTTCATCGCCAACTACCTGGTGAACGGTAGTACGCCAGTCCCCATCAATGAACTTCCCGAGTTCGTCAAAGGCGATGGCCCGAAACGCTATTACGAGGATGTCCTGGGATTTCCGATAGAGGGGTCGTTGTCAGCCAAGGAAACACAGGAATTGCGTCTCATCGTGCATGAGAAATTCGCACGTGAGAGCCAGAACACGACCATCGTCAAAACCCACAATGCTATCGCTTACTTGGAAGATATTCCGACGATCAACCCGGAAGCGACGGAAGGTGCCATATACATCATGCGAAATCCGCTTGATTTGGCGTTAAGCTACGCCCACCACTATGGCATGACCTACGATCAGGCCATTGAAAAGCTGGCTTGGGAGCAAAACTCTCTGGGCGGGACAGAACGGCAGGTTATCCAAATTTTGGGCAGTTGGAGCGAGCACGTCCGAAGCTGGGTCGAGGCGCCTGGGCTCAAGCTGCATGTCATGAGGTACGAGGACATGCTGATCGATCCGACCGGGTCGTTTGCCGGGCTCATCAAGTTTTTAGACCTCCCGGAAGAGCCAGGGCGAATCGAGAAAGCGGTTCGGTTCAGTTCGTTCGATTCTTTGGCAGGCCAAGAGGAGTCTGAAGGGTTTGTTGAGGCCGTTCCCGCCAAGGAACACGCCGCGTTTCAGGGCAAGGATGTCGAGGAGGTTCCTGAGACAGCAAAGTTTCAGGGCGAAAGCCGTATTCGATTTTTCCGTGCCGGTAAACTTGGGTCGTGGCGCGATCAACTGACGGCAGAACAAGTATCCCGCGTCATTAGTGATCACCGTGAAGTCATGGAGGCGCACGGCTATCTCGACGAACAGGGTGCGCCAACATTCTGAGTGACGAACGGTTCCGAGTACGACTCTCGATGCCGGTTCAACTCAGCGGACGTCTTTGTCCGTTGGCATGGCGTACAAGCTTGAAACCGACAATGGGCGAACGCAGGCAACTTGGTGACAGAAAATAGACGAACACAGCTAAACCTGTTGATCATCGGTCCGGGTGGCGCGGGTGTCTCGACATTGACGCGGTGTCTCTCCGGGGAAGACGGCGGCCTATTCTCAACCGAGGAAAGAAATTACGTCGCGATCGACGTTTCGGCCGATATATGCAGAATTGTGCGGCAGGTGATGCAGGGTTCCGTGGTCGCGGACGGCGTCGTTCTGGTTTCGGATGTCTCGAACCGACAATCCGAACATTTTGAGTGTATGGCCAGGCTGGTATCGCACGTCGGTGTGGATAAAGTTGTTGTGGCGCTCAACAAGGTTGATCTTTTGGATGCGTCCGCAGAATTGGACGAGGCGCGGGAACGCGTTCGGCAGTTGACGGTCAGCGCAGGGCTGAACTGTTTGGCGTTCGTACCTGTATCCGCCATGACAAATGAAAATGTTCATGACTCTGGTGTTGGCGTGTTTGGTGTGGAGGGACCATCGCTGACCGATGCGCTGGATGCTTTTGAGGCGATACTGCCTTTATCTGATCAGCCCTTGCGCCTACTGCTGAACTCGTTCTCGAATAAGCAGGGATCGCGCTTTTACGAAGGCCGTATGAGATCCGGCGTGCTGGTCGAGGGTGATCAGATAGTGCTCTCTCCATCCAATACGTTGGCGCGTGTCGCCAGAGTCCAAATTGTGGACGGTGAGCAATACGCTCAAATTGCTCACTCGGGTGACCGTGTCTCCCTGTTATTGGACGCAGACCAGGAACTCAAGGCAGGCGAATTGCTCAGTCATGTTGAGGATGCACCAATTGAGACAGATGTGTTTCGCGGCAAAGTGTGGTGGTGCCGGAAAGAACCACTGACTGAAGGTTCAAAGGTCCGATTGGATATTGGTGGTCGTGTCGTGGATGTCGAAGTTCAATCCATTGATCAAGTCATCGACCTATCTGATGTTTCGACGGTGAAGTCCAAGCTTCTGTCCGAAGATGAGATCGGCGAAGTAGTTATCCGCGCACAAAGCCTACTTGCACTGGATACACACGCGACATGCCCCGCAAATGCGCGATTGCGGTTCCTGGATGGTGAGGAAATCTCTGGTTTTGGTTTGATCAGGATGGACGGCTACGGCGACCAGAGAAATGTCGTGACCGTGCGTGCCACCAATGTAACCCGGGTTGCGCATCAGGTCAGTGCCGAATCGCGCATCCAACGTCACGAGCACCGCGGCGCGGTACTCTGGTTCACGGGGTTGTCCGGTGCCGGAAAATCCACCCTTGCTGTCGAGGTTGAACGTGCGTTGTTCGAGCGCGGCTATGAAGCCTACGTACTGGACGGTGACAATATTCGCCACGGACTCAATGCGGATCTCGGGTTTTCCCCTGAGGATCGGTCGGAAAATATTCGGCGCGTCGGTGAAGTGGCGGCACTGTTTGCCCGTGCGGGCATTGTTGCGATCTCGGCATTCATTTCACCGTATCGCTCCGATCGAGCCCGCGCGCGTGTTGCGGCCGGGAATAATTTTCACGAGATCTACATCAAGGCGTCGGTTGAGGTTTGTGAACGCCGTGACCCAAAGGGACTTTACGCGCGCGCGCGTAGCGGTGAGCTGAAGGAGTTCACCGGAGTCTCAGCGCCCTATGAAGCCCCAGAGGGCCCAGACCTTGTCGTCGATACGTCGGCAAACGACATTGCGTCGTGCGTTGCGCAAGTGGTGGGCTATGCCGACTCGGAATTGTCGATTTTGGGCAAGACGGCAAAACTATTTTGATAGAGCAGGTGGTGATCATTTGAGGGCACAATGTGATTCCATTGACGTACGTGACCGTGCTTCATGGATCGATATTCAGGCAAACGATGCTGTTGAGCTGGAATCGATTCTGATTCCTTCTCAACAAAAATTGCTTAGGGTCTGGCAATGCCAGAGATTCCGGCGACGCCAACGGCACCCGAATTCGCGATACGTCGCGCCGTTTTGGAAGTTACGCCTCCGAGGGCATATACCGGATAGCCGCGATGGATTCGTTGTGCCGCCTTAATCAACGCTGCGAATCGCACCGCTCCCAGGGGTTTTGAGTCCGGATGACTCTCAGTGGAAAACACTGGACCAAGAAGGGCGGCATGAGAGCCGTTGTGTACCGCTGAGACGAGACCCTTGTGGGAATGTGCCGCCGCGGTGATGAGCCAATGAGGGCAACGTTGACGCCACTGCCGAGATTCGGGTGAACGTCTTTCGGGGAAGTGCACACCATGTGCCGCGACTCGCATCGCCATGTGCCCGTCTCCGCCAATCAGCAAAAGTAATCCGCGGTGGCGGCATAGCGCTGCGATCTCTTGTGCCAGATATGCGCGGTTCGGGTCACGATAGTGGCGTAGGATGACGCCGGCACCGGGTGGCAGTGCGGCAACCGCCGGGAGAGGATCGGGAAGGCGGACGTCATCGGTCATCAAGAGGATGGCCGGGAGGGCGTTCCCCATCGGATGCCGCGAATTGAGGCGCGTGGCGAGCTCTGTTAGGGTCATTGGCAGTTTTCGCCCACTTTCTTGCCGGTGCAATGAATACTGAAAACCTGCAAATTGCGGCCGGTGGACCACAGAGTGTTGATGTCGCGGCCAATCTCCAGGTGGTTCAGCAGCATATAGAATCGGCCGCTCGAAATGCAGGGCGGACGGTGGAAGACGTCAATCTGATTGCAGTCTCCAAGACGCACGATTCTGGGCGCATCATCCCGGCCCTCGATGCCGGACATCGAGTATTCGGGGAGAATCGCGTTCAGGAAGCGACGGAAAAGTGGCCCGCCCTGCGAGAATCATACGATTCTGTGGAACTTCACCTCATCGGTCCATTGCAAACCAATAAAGCAAAGTCAGCGATCGCTCTCTTTGACGTCATTCAAACAGTTGACCGACCGAAACTTGCGCGGGTTCTGGCGGATGAAATGGCGCGTAGCGGCCTGCAGCGGGAATGCTATGTGGAAGTGAATATCGGGGAAGAACCTCAGAAGGCCGGAATATTACCCAAGGAAGCAGACACATTTATCCTGGAATGTCGGGAACAGTACCAATTGCCAATTCGTGGGGTGATGTGCATTCCGCCCTTTGACCAGGAACCGGCACCCTACTTTGCGTTGTTGGCCAAAATCGCGGAGCGGAACGAGCTCCCGGCAATCAGCATGGGCATGAGTGGCGATTACGAGGTCGCTGTTGCGTTTGGAGCTACCCACGTCCGGGTCGGGACGGCAATTTTTGGTCCTCGCCAGACCCAGTGATGGATCAGCAACCGCTGCAATTGTTTATGCGGTGATGCTGATTTCGGTATCTCGTTCACAATCCCTTAAAACTGCAAGTAGATCGTCGATCGCAAGAGCGATACACCCTGCTGTCGGCGCGAAATTCTTGCGTGCCACGTGGAGAAATATGGCACTCCCGCGCGCCGCAATCGGTGGATCATCGTTGTAGCCGATCACGGCGATTACATCGTAGATGTGATCGTCCCGCCATAGCTGTTCAGCACTCGAAGGATAAGGCAGTGAAACAAGGCGGTTATATCGAGAGTTTTCTGGATCATCGCACCAACCGTCATGAATTTGGAGTGTGCGCGACGGGAGCTTGGTTGTGGGTTGTTCTATCCGATCAGGCCGAAAAAGCACGCTGCGTAACAGGAAGTCACCGGCAGGCGTAGCGCCGTCGCCCTCGTATTTGTTCTGGGTCACGCCGCCGCGGCCGAGCGCGCAGGGATAAACTTTATCTTGAAACTTGAACGTTCCGCGCGCGCTGACCTCGATACGCATCATGGTGGCTAATCTACACGGTCGCCGTTGAATCGCTCCATGGTGCGGAAATTTGGAGCGCGAACAAGGCGCTGGAATCGGGGCCGGTCACTTCCGCTTTTATTCGATGTCGTTCGAGGGAAGTTGGGGTTGATTGCTCAATTTCGTGCGCTGTTGATAGATTTCGTACAGCTTCAAGACTGCTGAGACGTCCGCACCGTCCCGTGTGATCGTCTGCATTCCTCCGATACCGGCATTTCCCCTGAATGCATCAAGCATGGACGGTGCATTTGCCTGCCCGAGAGGCGCGACGGCCATACCCTGACGCCAATCGCCATCGAGAACATTCGCTCTTGCCGTCACTTGAAGCGGTTCATTGCCTGATGCCGCGCTCGCCGGATTTGCCATCTTACTTTCACTTGCAGGAGGGAGTGCCAATGCAGCTGTTTGGTATGGCTGTTGGGCAAGCAATCCATCTTCGTTACGGGCAAACGCAGGTGATACTTGTGGGCCCTCCGGTTCCGGTGCATCAGCGTCACTGAACAATGCCACAACGTGTTCGCCGATATCTTTCCCCGTCGAGTCCTCGATGGCGACGTTGATCAGCGATGACACGGCACCAGGAATACCACCGAATAAGCTTCCGCCCAGGAGGCGGGCGCCGGGAGCAATCTGATCACCAGTGAATTCGCGGTAAAGGGTTGCGACGCCGGGGATGTGCTGAAGTGGATTGATCAGATCTATGAGATCCCCAAAGGTGAACCCGTCTTCGCCCCACAATTGGTTTGCGGAATCACCATCCTCATTGATCGAATCGACAGGGATCTTAAATTTATCGAACCCATAGTCGCGGTCTGAGGTTGGGAAGATTGGATTGACGGTCACAGTGCTGACGTTGGTGTGGGTGATTTCCCTTAACTAACTGCAAACATCGAGCCAAGTTGAGTACATATATTTCAAAGACTTAACGTGTTCACATGTCCGAACATCCTGCCTATGCGGCAAATTCTGCCTTGTTCACAGGACGGCGCCGAAACGCAAGCAGGGGTCTACAGGACGTGGCCCGCGCGTTTTGCCTTGGCCTGAAGATAATGGGCGTTATGCGGATTGGCGGGAAACGCGTGTGGTACCCGCTCCACGACCTCGATGCCACAGCTTTGAAGATTGCTCACTTTTTGTGGATTATTTGTCAGGAGACGCACACGAGAAATTCCCAGAAGTCGCAATATCTGTGCGGCAGGTTCGAAGAGTCGCTCGTCCGGCTCAAATCCCAGACGCTCGTTGGCATCAAATGTGTCGAATCCCTGATCTTGTAATCGGTAGGCCCGCAATTTGTTGATCAATCCAATTCCACGCCCTTCCTGGGCGAGGTACAGGAGAATGCCGCTTCCTTCCTTGTTGAGCATATCGATGGCGGCGCGCAACTGCGTCCCGCAATCGCAACGCAGCGACTCGAGAAGATCCCCGGTGAAACATTCGGAGTGCAGCCGCGTCAAGACCGCTGAGCGGCGGACGGGTTCGCCGATCACGATGGCGAGGTGTTCGATGCCGCCGTCGAGCGGTCTGAATGCGATGACCTCTGCAGTCTCGGCGCCAGCCAAGGGCACGCGGGCGGAAGTCACTTTGATCAACGTTTCGGAGGCATTCCTCTGATAGGCTTGGACGCTTTTCGCCGTGACCAACAACAGGTCATTGGCGGCGGCGAAATCCTCGGCCTTGACGTCGTTTGTAACAGAAAGCGTGGTTGTCACTGTCGCCGGTAATAGTTTGGCAAGCTTGCATAGGTCCACCGCTGCTGAATTTGGCGCGGCAGGAAAGACGTCGGAAACGGGAAAGGGGCCACGGAGTGGATGGTCGAGATCTGCCGTCGGGTCGGCCAAATCCCGTATCGCGGCTGGGTCGAACTTGTCTTCAATATTCAATGCCGTCACGTCTTCGCCGCTGGGTGGAATATGTAAGACAGCGGCCCGCTCGGCAGTAATCACCAGCTTTGGCGGCGTGCCTCCGAACTCGGTGATCATGGTGAGTAACTGGTCTGTGACCGGTTCTGCGGCAAGAGCGACGATAAAGTCGGAATTGGCATCTGTGACGATGACTGGCATTCCTCGACGAATATCCGATATCGCGCGGTCTACCGCCCGTGTCGATTGGCGGATGCCGCCGGACTCCGGAGGATGTGACTCAGAGTCGTCGCGATTGGGGTTGGTGTTCCGGACGTTCATGGCGCGGGAGTATAACTGATTCATCTATGAAGGCATTTGTCCCTGGAATTCGGCGCGGGATGATTGGTGTAACGTAAACGGCAATGAGGGCTGGATTTTGATGTATCGCGGACTCGATCGATCGGAACTGGACCGGCAATACAATAATCTTGCACGGATTCCTGACCACGAGGCATATGCGGCGGGATGGTCCGCGGCCAGCCTGCAAACACGCGGATCGGCGCCTTGCCGGCTGGATGTTGCCTACGGTGATCGCCCGCGTGAACGTCTCGATCTCTTTTTTCCAGATGATCCGGGAAGGCTGCGGGCCGCCCCGGTTCACGCATTCATCCACGGGGGTTACTGGTATGCCCAGGCCAAGGAAAATTTTTCATACGTTGCCCAAGGCCTGATCCAAGAAGGAGTCATCGTTGCGGTGCTCGACTATGAGCTCTGTCCGGACGTCGATATTTCAGAAATTGTCAGGCAGGTGCGGGCCGCCCTGGCGTGGCTGTGGCGCAATGCTGAGGAATTTGGGGGTGATCCTCAAAGAATTTTTGCATCGGGACATTCGGCGGGGGGCCACTTAACTGCGATGTCGCTCGCGACTGACTGGGCTGCCTTTGGCGATGGCCTGCCAAATACCCTTGTCAAAGGTGGTGTGACGGTCGGTGGCGTGTTCGACCTGGAACCCATCCGTCTCTGTTTTTTGAACGATATTCTAGGGCTTGACGAATCGATGGTGCGGTTGGAAAGCCCGCTCTACAATTTGCCTGTCGAGCCGGTATCGTTGGTCGTTGCCGTCGGCGAGTGCGAATCTGCGGAGTTTATCCGCCAATCGCAGGAATATGCAGACGCCTGCCGTGAAACAGGAATATCCGTTGAATTAATGATTGTTGGTGAACATCACCATGTATCTGTCATGAACGAGCTCGGTCGTGAGGATGGCGTGATCACTTCGGCGATCCTCAGGCAGATTGCCATTGGTTGATGGCGACATGGTCTTGTCGTGGGTGAAGGTTCGAGATGGTTGTCGTGTGAACCTGTATTGACAAAGGTCAGAAACCTTTTAAGGCCTCAATCATTGGCTCAAGGTGCGTTTCATAATGCCGCCACTCATCTGAACTTCCCCGGTACATTTTTTGTCGGACCTGCAATGAGGAGGCGGTTTTCACCGCTCGTTGTGTCTTATGGAATTCCAGGCACTGATCTTCCCAGTCTAAGCCAACGTGTTCTAGCAATTTTCGGGTCTCTTCGATCTGATTTTCGGTGAGAACTTCATAGTTAAGATCGTGTATTTGTGCCGGAAATTTATCATGCCAGAACGCCATCAGATTGACGTACATTTTATAATATTCGACCACATCTTTGAGATCGTGAATGAATGATTGGTTTGCTTCGAATCTCGGAAAATGGTGCTTAAATATCGACCAACATATTGCACGGGCATCACGTTGCAAATGAATAATCTTACTGTCAGGTAATGCTGTAATAATATATCCAATGAATCTGAAATTAAGAGGATTTTTATCTATGATGTATTGTTCAAGAACCCCTAATTCTTCTATACTGGAAATATATCTCTTGCGAATTGTTGTTAATTTGGCGTCGATTGGGAGATCTGACAATAAATCTCCTTGAGCAACCGAGTTTGCGAGTAATGTCAGCTCTCCCGCACCATATATTTGGGAGTGACTGGCTAATATTTGTTCCACAAGGGTTGTTCCTGAACGAGGCATCCTCAAAATAAAAATAGGCCGCTTAACTTCAATATCTTCAGATGTTTTCGAAATATTGAGGACCGGAACATTTTTTGTGAACGTTGACTTTACACACGCAAACAATTCCCGGTCATTGGAGGCGACGGACGCTGTCTGTTCTTTGCGCAAGCGATTGCCGTCTATAAGGCAAGCAAATGAATTGTCGTAATCGCCGATGTCGGCATAAGCTTTACCCAACGCAAATTTCAAATAAATTCGATCCTTATTTGTCAAAGCGGGCCTACTAATATTTTTAAGCATGTGGTCGATATCAGGTTCGTTCTTCTGATACTCTTTGACTCTGCTAAAGTGATAATAGGCCTCGGCATAATCTGGTTTTAACTGCAGAGCTTTTGTGAAACTGGCAACCGCCTCTTCAGACTTCCCAAGATGAGTGAGGGCGAGCCCCAGATTGTTGTGCGCTTCGGCATAGTCGGGTTTTAGCTGTAGCGCATTTTCGAAACAGGCAATTGCCTGTTCAGATCTGCCAAGCCTATTGAGAACGGCACCAAGATTGTTATGCGCTTCTGCATAACCTGGCATTAGCCGTATAGCCGTTTTGAGGCTGACAACTGCCTCTTCAGACTTATCCAAATTGTTGAGGGAAATTCCCATATGGCAATGCGCTTCGGCATAGTCAGGGTTTAGCCGTAAGGTTTCTTTGAAACTCATAACTGCTTGTTCTTGGCGCCCTAAATTAGCGTTCACCACACCAAGAAAATTCGGGATAATCGGTACATTAGGGAACTGCCTGGCCAGATCTTCGCCTCGCACCAAGGCCTCTTGAAACCGGCCCTGGCTGTACAGTGCGGTCAGCCCATTGGATTGTTGTTCCGAGAATCCTGCGCGGGTGGCCGTGTTTTCTGCTTGTATTCGCTGGAGCGCCTTCAATCCTTCCGCCGCACGTTTGTTATTGGGAATTTTTTTTAGAACGCTTTGGTAGCACTGTGCTGCCAGTGCAACCTCACCTTTCTTGGTGAGTCGATTTGCTTTACGGAGTACTTGGTCAATTGACGAGGACATCTCGCTATAACTCACCTTTATTCAACTATGTACTGCAGTTGGGAGAGTTCAGATCTTAAATATACTGGCCATAGGTCAATGATTTAATAGACGCTCTGACCCTCGGTGACGGGATGCCATCCCTCTATCCGAAGAAACAAGAGAATAGCCGGAGTCATCAAGATAAATTTTCGTCGGAATAAGGGAAAATCATGGCCCAATTTCAGTGGGGAGAGAGATGCAGTGATTTCTTACTGCGGCCTGGTGATCGGTAGGGTATTCGACTTGGAATCAGTTCGCATGAGCGTTTTGAATGAGACTGTGGAGCTAAGCTAGGCCACGGTTCGCTGTGAAAGCGTCACTCACCATTTACGTGTGGAGCGGTTTTCCTTAATCGTAACCATTGGTGGGTGTGAATCCGCCAAGTTTCTCCGGCAGCTGCGGGAATTCGCGGACGCGTGTATCTGAATTGGAATTGGCGCCCGGCTCATGGTCATTCGCGACCATCATCATATATCTGTCATGAATGAGTTCAACATCCGCGACGGCGTACCGGGGTCTGCTGCCTTGCGGCAGATTGCAAATGAGTCAATACGGGGTAATCACATTGCTTGTGCATGTTCGAGGAGGTTGTCGGACAAAGGGTTGTGTAGCATTTTGGTGGCTGGTTGGCGGTTAGACGGTGGATCCTAAATGACGGCTAAGAGAGTTCTGTTGGTTGAGGATGACGACGCGCTCCGGGAGTCGCTGTCGGAGCAGCTCGATATGCACGAGGAGTTCCAGACCACTTCAGCGTCAAGTGGTAGCGAAGCGCTCGAAGGGGTTAAGGGTGAGCACTACGATCTCGTGCTATTGGATATCGGACTTCCGGATCTCGATGGCCGTGAAGTTTGCCGGATGATGCGTCGGGCGGGAGTAAAGTGCCCGATCATAATGCTGACGGGCGCTGATTCTGACGCGGATACGATCTTGGGCCTTGAATCCGGCGCAAATGATTACATCACCAAGCCGTTCAAAATGGGTGTCTTGGTGGCGCGCATGCGGGCTCAACTACGCCAGCACGAGCAAAGCGAAGATGCCGTATTCAACATTGGGCCGTACGTGTTTCGGCCGAGCGTCAAGCTGCTCACCGAAGAGGAAGAGGGTCAGAAGGTTCGACTCACCGAAAAAGAAACCTCAATTCTCAAGTATCTTTACCGGGCAGGTTCGAAAGTCGTGTCGCGGGATACATTGTTGTCCGAAGTCTGGGGATACAACACGGGCGTGACGACGCACACTCTGGAGACACATATCTATCGCCTGCGTCAAAAGATTGAGCAAAATCCTTCAGAGGCCCAAATACTGGTCACTGAGCCCGGCGGATATCGTCTCGTTCCGTAGGTTCTTCGGTGCTATCGGCCGATGAATTTAGGTGCCCGCTTTTCACTCTTTGCCGCGATGCCTTCTGAAAGATCAGCGGAGGCAAAACATTGGGCGATAGTTTTTTGGGCGGCACTCTCGTCCAGGTTTCCATGCGCGATTCGATTGAGTGCTTGCTTCATGCCGCGAACCGCAAGGGGTGCCAGAGTGGTGAGGCGCTGTGCCAATTTATCTGTTTCATCGTAGAGATTTTCGGACTCGACGAGCAGATCAAGATAACCGATCAGCAATAGCTCTTCGCTGCCAATTCGTTCCGCAGCAAGGAGAATGCGCTTCGCGGCTCCAAGTCCGAGGCGGGAGTAAAATCGATGTAGCCCCTTAACACCATAATGAACTCCGATTTCAGCGGCCGGCAGGTGTAATCGCATTCCCTTGAGTCCGATGCGGAAATCGCAGGCCAGAGCCAGTTCTGTCCCGCCGCCATAGACACTTCCGTTGAAAGCGCAAATGGTTGGGATGGGCAATTGCTCCAATCTGGTCACCGCACGCTCGAAGGGGTCCAGCGTCCAGTCGGTCGTCGAGATCTGATCAATATCGAAACCCGAACAGAAGGTCTTGGAGCCTGTGCCAGTGAGAACGAGGACTCGACAGTCCGGCAGGTTTTCTACATGGTCGAGCGTTGCTACCAGTGTATCGAGTTCTTCGACGCCGAGCTTATTGTGTTGATCTGGGCGGTTGAGTGCGATCGTGGCTCTCGCGCCATCGATCTTTAGAGTGATGTAGTTTGATGCCATTCCTCATAAACCTCGACAGAGACCAAAGACCCGCTTGCGGAGCGGCCCTGAATGAATGCGTACATAGCGGGAGCCGCGCCTATTTTGCACTTTCGTGTGATATCACAGTAGGGCACAATGCTACGTGCATTTGGTGGTGTGGGCGTTGGCCGAAGGGGGGCGTTTGACCACTTCGGACGTATTCAGTGTGAAGTTTTGGGGAGTTCGTGGAAGTATTCCATGTTCGGACCCGGGTGTTCCCAGGTATGGAGGGAATACTTCAGCCTTGGAAGTTCGCTGCGGCGAGCATCTGATTATTTTGGATGCTGGAACCGGCATTCGCTATTTGGGTCAAGATCTCGATCAGAGCAAGCCCATCGATGCGGATGTATTCCTTACGCACACGCACTTTGACCACGTCTGCGGCATCCCGTTTTTCGGCCCATTTTATAATCCCAACAATACATTCCGGATTTGGGCTGGTCACTTGATGCCCGAGATGACCATCGAACAGGTTTTGGTCGATATGATGATGGCACCTCTGTTTCCGGTGCCGTTGAAGATTTTCGCGGCGAACATGAGCTACCACGACTTTCCTGCAGGCGAAACCGTCGACGTCAGGCCAGGGGTGTCTGTTCGGACGGCTAAGCTCAACCACCCGAATCGTGCGACAGGTTATCGAATCGACTACCAAGGAAAGTCATTCTGCTACCTCACGGATACAGAGCACGTCGCCAACGAATTGGACCAGAATATTCTGGAACTGATTCAAGGTGCGGACTACGTCGCATATGACGGGATGTACACCGATGATGAATACCCGAACCGAGTGGGTTGGGGTCACTCAACATGGCAGGAGGGCGTTCGCCTCTGTGAAGCCGCGGATGTAAAGACGTTCGTCCTATTCCATCATGACCCGGATCACAATGATGATTTCCTCGATGACATAGGGGAGCAATTGGAGGCTCGCCGCCCGGGTTCGGTGATGGCGCGTGAAGGTCTCGTCATCGACTTAATCTAAGCCGGCCATGAAAATTCGTGCGTTACGCCTGGGACTTCTTACGGTCTTGGGATGGGCACGGCTGGGGTTTTTCATCCCTTACCGCTACGCAGGAAATTTGCCGGAGCCGGGAGACAACCCTTCCTATCGGGCGGTTCAAAAAGTGCTTGCCGCGCAGGAGCAGCGATTCCTGAACACCCTTGAGTTGGTGGAAACATTCGCGCGGGATCTGGAGTCAATTGGTTCCAAACCGCCACCCGCCCCGCGGTGGGAACAGGATTGGTTTTCGCGTCTGGATGCGGCGGTTCTTTATTCCCTCATCCGCCATCACCGACCGCGACGCGTGATTGAGGTGGGATCCGGTCATTCCACGCGATTTGTCGCACAAGCAGTCGCTGACGGCGCGTTCTCCTGCGCCATCACGGCAATAGATCCGGCACCGCGGGCGACGGTGACAGGCCTTGATATCGAGTTTCGTCGATCCACGATCCAGGAGTCAGGGCTCCTGCTTTTCGAGGAGCTCGAATCGGGCGATTTCCTGATCATCGATTCGAGTCATGTATTGATGCCTGGAAGTGATGTTGATGCGATTCTAAATCGTGTACTCCCGACACTCCCGAATGGTGTGTGGATTCACTTTCATGATGTGTTTTTGCCAGATGATTATCCACGCAATTGGGGCTGGCGAGGCTACAACGAGCAAACTGCTGTTGCGCAATTGCTATTTGGCGGGTACGGCGTCGAATTTTCCAGCCACCACCTGATGACCGCGATGCCAGGAATCTTGGATTCAAGCGTCGTCGGCCGGCTTCCTATCCTGCCGGATGCTCGCCAATCCAGCCTATGGTTGCGGAAAGCGCTGTGACCGAACTTGCTGCGACGCATTCGAAACCAAGTAAACGCGGGATTGTGATTGAGTGTGATCACAAATATGTCCGAAGAATGCAACATATACAGGCAACGGAGGAGTGCCGATGTCTGTGAGCCTAGCCCGCCGTTGTCTGGACATGCTGAAGTTGTTGCTGTTTGGAGAAACGGCCCCGCTCGAAATGCCGATGCGCGTAAGTGCCGCGATCGAACGTCAGCAAGCTCAGAGCGAAATTTTGATCGGGTGGGTTCAGCTCGGCGTGGTGATCGTCTTCGGAACGCTGTATGCGTTGTCACCAAAAACCTTCGATATGGATGTCATGATCGCGCCCGTACCGTGGGCGTTGGCAGCGTATCTTGCGTTCACCGTTGTTCGGCTCTCCTTGGGTTATCGTGATGCGCTGACGCGCTGGTTTCTGACTCTCTCCGTAATTATCGATATGGCTCTACTGATGGGCCTGATCTGGAGTTTTCACATCCAGTATGAGCAACCGGTAGCATTTGTGCTCAAGGTGCCCACGCTCCTCTATGTCTTCATTTTTATCGCCCTTCGGGCGCTCAGGTTCGACGCGTTTTTTGTTCTCTTATCCGGCTTGATTGCCGCGGTCGGATGGTTGCTCATGTTGGTGATCTCGCTGGCAGAGGGAACCAGCGAAATAACGCGTGATTTTGTCCTCTACATGATCTCGACACAGATTTTGCTTGGCGCCGAGTTCGATAAGATCATGTCGATCTTGGTCGTGACAATGATCCTTGCGCTTGCCATCGTCCGGGCACGGCGACTGTTGGTGCGCTCCATTGCGGAAGGCGCTGCGGCTGCAGACCTGTCCCGTTTTTTTGCACCGGAAATCGCAGATCAGATCACCCAGTCGGAAATACGAATTGAGCCAGGTCATGGGGAACTTGTCGAGGCGGCGGTGCTGTTCTGTGATATTCGCGGGTTCACGCAATTAGCTGCGGAGCAACCGCCAGACGCCGTAATGATGCTGCTGGCCGAATATGAAGCCCGCATGGGCAATACGATCCAGAATCACAGTGGGAGCATCGATAAATATCTGGGGGATGGCATCATGGCGACCTTCGGTGTGGCACCGAAATCGGTAACCTGGGCCGCCGATGCATTGCGTGCCGTAGATGAACTCGTTTCTGTTTCGGAGCATTGGCAGAGGGAGCGCCTGGACTCGGGACTGCGCCCATTGGAGATCGGTTTTGCGGTGGCGAAGGGGCCAGTGATTTTTGGCGCTGTCGGTGATCCTAATCGTCTCGAATACACTGTCATTGGGGATGCCGTGAATCTCGCCGCCAAGCTCGAAAAACACAACAAGGTAGCGGGCGCCGTCGCGCTAACGACTTCGGCTGCTTATCGCGAGGCCCGTGCACAGGGATATGTGCCGCCTGGCAATCGGCGTGAGCTCGAAGAGGCGAATGTTGCCGGTGTCGAGCAATCCATCGGATTGATTATCCTGGCAGAATGATTGCTTGAGCATACTCCGGCTCAACTCCGCCGGAGCCAGCCCAAGGCTTTTAGAATCTGGATTTCACGGGCGCCCAAGACATTGTGCGAATTGAGCGGAACGCGACAATTCTACGAGTTCCTACACACGCCAGAAAGTTGGGTGAGCGTAGGTTTGTGCCTGGGATAGGGTCTTTGGCTAGCGATAGGGATCTGCGGCATCCCGCAGTCCGTCGCCGAAGAAGTTCAGTGTTAATACCACGATAATGACAGGCGCCACGGGCAGCATCAGCCACGGGTAGAGCGCAACGACATTGATATTCTGAGCCTCATTGAGCAGTACTCCCCAGCTCGTGATTGGGGGGCGGAGTCCAAGCCCAAGGAACGACAGTGCGGTTTCACCCAATATCATCGAGGGAATGGATAGAGTCGCGGAAGCGATCAAATGGCTCATGAAGTTTGGCATCAAGTGGCGTCCGATGATGCGGGATGAGCTGGCACCCATGAGCTGTGCCGCGGTCGCAAAGTCTTCTTCGCGTAGGGACAATATCTTTCCGCGCACTGCGCGGGCCAGTCCTGTCCAGTCGATAAGACCCAAGATTACGGTAATGCCGAAGAAAATTAGTATCGGGCTCCACGTCACCGGCAACGCTGCCGAAAGTGCCATCCAGAGCGGCAGTTCGGGAAAGGACCGGATAATTTCGATGAGCCGTGTGGTCAGGGTGTCCCACCAACCACCGAAATATCCAGAGACACCCCCGAAGAACAGGCCTAATACAAAACTGATCGAGATACCGATCAAACCGACAGTCAATGAAATTCGTGTGCCGTAAATAATCCGGGACAGCATGTCCCGTCCCAGACGGTCTGTACCCCAAAGATACAGTGTTCCTCCCTCTGCTGGGCAAATCAGGTGTAGACGTGCCTCGAACAAACCCCAGAACTTGTACTTGTCGCCTCCGCAGAAATACCGGACGCGTTGAACCTTATTGAGGGCGGGAGTGTACTCACGTTTGAGGTTTTCCATGTTGAGGCGGTAACTGAAGCCGTAAACGAATGGGCCGACAAATTCACCCTCATGAAACAGATGCAAGCCCTGTGGAGGCGCGAAGATATGCTGCGCGTCTCTTGAGTGAAGATGATACGGCGCAAGAAATTCACTGATGAGAATTGAGAAATAAAAAACTGCCAACACCACGCCAGATACCACGGCCAGACGGTGACGGCGGAACTTCCACCACATCATCTGCCATTGCGACGCCATGTAATACCGTTCCTGTTCGGCCGTCATGCTTTCGACCGAAGTGGGATCAAACGGATCACCACTGACGAAGTGGTCTAGTTCGCCTTCTACGGCGGTGGGTGTACGGAGGGTCATCGGACGGCCTGCTCGCCAAGGCGAATTCGTGGGTCCAAAGCAGCCAAGGCAACGTCGGAAAGGAACATACCGATCACCGTCAGCATCGAAAGAAACATCAAAAACGATCCTGCGAGATACTGATCTTGTGATTGCAGCGCGTGAACTAGCATCGGTCCCGTCGTTGGCAGCGACAGCACGACCGAAACGATGGCCGCGCCCGAGATGATTTGTGGTAGCAGATTCCCGATATCGGAGATAAACGGATTGAGAGACATCCGTAGCGGATATTTGATCAGCAGCCGGAGTGGGGGCAGACCCTTTGCCCGACCCGTTACGACATATTGTTTCTGCAATTCATCGAGCAGGTTGGCGCGCAATCTTCGGATCATGCCGGCAGTGCCTGAGGTTCCGATGACGATCACTGGTATCCAGAGATGTTCGAGAACGGACACGAATTTGGCCCATGACCAGGGCTTATCAAGATATTGGGCATCCATCAGCCCACCGATCGAAGTCCCGAATGTGATATTCGCGAAATAGATCAGTACCAGCGCCAGGAGGAAATTGGGTGTGGCCAAGCCAATGAACCCGAGGAAAGTCAGCGAGTGATCACCGACACTGTATTGGTGCGTCGCGGAATACACTCCGATAGGAAATGATACGACCCAAGTGAAGATGATGGTTGCAAATGAAACAATAAAGGACAGAAACAGCCGGTCGCCCACGACCGCGGTGACGGGTAGATCGAACTCAAATGAATAGCCGAGATCACCCTGGAGGAGGCCTGAGAACCCGTTCGGTCCCAACCAGACGCCGAGCCAAATCGCGTACTGCTCAATCAGCGGCCGGTCCAAGCCATACTGGTGACGCAAGAATTCCGCCTTGTCCAAAGCCGCGGTATCGCCCTGGCTCTTGAGTTCCTGGATTTGGTTGGAAAGGTAATCACCCGGCGGTAATTGAATGATGATGAAGATCAGCACGCTGATAGCCAACAGCGTGGGGATCATGATCAGCACTCGGTGGATAAAGTACGTGAACATTTCTGCTGCTTACTTGTCCTTACTACGTCAACCCCATATTGGGCAGCCGAGGCAGCCCATCGTCATTCCGCGAACCAGAACGTGTCAGGCCGATATACACCGAACTGGGCACCAGGATCCCAGTTGTAAACGGCTTTCTCAGGTACGTTCATCAAGTTTCTCTTGGCGACGACCGGCTGCAACACACCTGAGACAATCCCAATTGAAAAGAGATTGTCACGATGAATTTGCAGCATCCTTCGCCAGGCATGTTCACGATCCTTCGTCGAAGTGGCGCTCAACCATTCTTCATTCAGTTGCGCCAATTCGATAGCAATTGCCATGTCGGGAGGCTCCCCAGACTTTCCTTTGGTCTCAAAATATTGGCCCCACTTTGGCCATTGCAACTGTAGCTGGCTTGTCGGCGCTAATTCTTCTGGGCTCATATCGGCAGTTGCGAGGCCATTCTCCAATCCAAACCAAATCGACATCAAGGTTTCACCGGAGAAGATTCGGTTACGGAACACTTCCCGCTGGGATGGCTTGGTGAAGAGTTTGATGCCGATTTTGGCCCAGTCATCGCGAATCAATTCGAGAACGTCGGTTTGCTCGGTATCCTCACCCGCGGTTTCAATGATGATGTGGATGGGTCTTCCGTCCGGGAGCAAGCGGGTTTCCTCGTCGTCCCGCTCGGTCAGGCCCATTTCGTCCAAGTGTGCATTCGCTCTATCGATGTCAAAATCTGTTAGGGCAAAACCCTGTTTGTACAGCGGGCTCTCTGGCAGAACAGTGTTGTGGTGTTCCAGAGCAAGCCCAAAGTACAGGGCTTGGTTAATTAGGGGCCGATCGATGGCGAGACTTAGTGCCTTTCGAAATCGATGGTCCCGCATCACCTCACGCCACACAGGGTCATTGTGGTTGAGATTTGGATAGAGCGCGAGATGCGCTCCTTTTGCGGTGCGCCACAGATGCACCTCATAATCGTTGCGCTTCGAGCCGTCCTTCAAAAATGTGTAGTCATTGAATGAAATATTGCGCGACTGAAGATCCGACTCACCGGCCCCTGTCTTAGCCGAAATCAGTCTACCGTCAGCTTGGATCAATACGACCTCGTCGATGTAAGGGAGTTGACGGCCGGCGGCATCAATCCGATGGAAGTATGGATTGCGTTGCGCGACAAACCGGGTGGCCGGGGGTCGGGTGATGTTTCTCCACGGTTGCAACGTGGGCAGGTCGGGGTTGTCAAATTTGTACAGATTGTCACGTCGGTTATGGAGGGGAGCCCAACCCCGTTGCCCTTCAGCCTCAGCGCGCTCGGCTGCCGCAGTTTCACCGACATAGTGCGGGTGGAACTGCCGGAGATAATGAGCCGGTCGATAAATGAACAACGGTGACGCACCGGCCAGTCGTGGCAAGAAAAACGGATTGGGAACTGACCACGTGTATCTCAGGGTCAGATTGTCCAGGATTTCGAATTTAGGGGGCTCGCCGCCAATTATCATGTCGCGCGGCGGACCTGATGGCGCCAATTTCGAGTTGTTGGCAACGTCTTCCCAATAGTATCTGAAATCTTCTGCCGTGAAGGGATGGCCATCAGACCATTTGTGGCCTTTCCGAAGCTTCAACGTGAAGACCCGGCCATCCTGGACCTCGAAACTCTCCAGAATGTCGGGCTGTATTTTGAAGCTGCTGTCGTATCCCACCAGGCGCGCATAGCCATAAACCACCAGGAGACGAATGTCTTTCTGGCGACCGATCAACATGTTCAGTGTCCCACCGTGCCGGCCCGGCTTCTTCGCCTCGCCATCGAGGTTCACCACCAACGGCGCGTCAGGAACGCGTAGAGCTACTGGCGGAATATCTCCTCTTTTCACGGCCTCGGCGAGAGATGGAGTTTCCACCAGTGCGTCCGCGCTGGCGGTCCATGCCATGCTCAGCGTCATGATCACAGCTAACAATGTTCGAGGGGAGACTGGGGTCATGTCCGCAACAGGTGGGCTTCTGAATCGTCGACGGTGGCGCGGACGAAGTGATCATCACCCAAATGGACGAGATGGGGTTTGAGATCACCATCCACGGTAAAAGGCGGTTTCCAGGCAGAGGGATCGGATGCGCGACCCGCCATGAGTGCAGACAAATCCAACCGGCTCTCTGGATCGGTTTTGGGGACCGCGGACAGCAAGGCCTTGGTGTACGGATGAATAGGGTCTCGGAGCAATACGTCGCGGGGGGCCATCTCGACCAGACGGCCTTTGCACATAACGGCGACATTATCGGCGATGTAGTCAACTACAGCCAAGTCGTGGGAGATAAACAGGTACGTAAGTCCAAGTTCTACTTGAAGGTCCTTGAGCAAATTGAGAACTTGCGCCTGGACCGAGACGTCGAGGGCGGAGACTGGTTCGTCGCAGATCAAAAGTTCAGGTTGAAGTGCAAGCGCCCGGGCGATCCCGATACGCTGGCGTTGCCCTCCTGAAAAGCTATGCGGATATCGGCGCAAATGTCGCACATCAAGGCCAACGAGCTTCATCAATTCGCGGACACGTTCCATGCGCTGTTCAGAATCATCCACGCCATGGATAACAAGCGGTTCGCTGACAATGTCGAAAACCGTCATCCGGGGATTCAGTGAGCTGAAGGGGTCTTGAAAGATGTACTGAACCTTCCGGCGGAAATCGAACAGGTCCTTTCCCTCAAGGTTCAGGACGTCGATGGGTGTTCCACGGTCATTGAATGTGACTGAACCCTCACCAGGACTGACGGCACGGATGATTATTTTGCTGGTCGTCGTTTTTCCGCAACCGGATTCACCGACGAGTCCAAGGCATTCTCCGCGCGCAATGTCGAAGCTGATATCGTCGACCGCGAGCACACTGCCACCAGGTCTGGAGCCAAACACCGACGTCTTGCGCGTGGTGAACTCTTTGCTCAAACCCTTGACGGATAGCAGGGGTTTCTGAGCCGCTTCGGTATCCGGCCAGGGTTCCTTGCTCTTAAGGAGTTGGCCCCCTTCTGCTTTGATTTCGCGTAGTGGGACCAATCGCTCGCCAGCCTTCATGTCGAATCGAGGTACTGCTCGCATGAGGGCCTGAAGGTAGGCGTGTTGGGGATTCTGGAAGATTTTATGAAGCGTTCCCGACTCCATGACCTTGCCGTGATACATCACGACGACTTCATCGGCGACGTTGGCAACGACCCCAAGATCGTGCGTGATCATGAGGATCGCCATGCCCAGCTCGGCCTGCAGGTCCTGCATCAGTTTCAAGATCTGTGCCTGGATCGTGACATCCAACGCGGTGGTCGGTTCATCTGCGATCAAGATCGCGGGGCGGCACACCAATGCCATCGCAATCATCGCGCGCTGCCGCAATCCACCCGACAACTCGAACGGATAAGTGTGTAACGCCTTCACCGGATCCGGGAACCCGACCAACCGGAGTGTTTCGACGGAAATATCGTCGGCAGCGGATGCATCGCACCGCGTGTGCAGACGAACGGCTTCGCTGATTTGATTTCCGATCGTATGAATCGGCGACAAGGACGTCATCGGTTCCTGAAAAATGATCGAGATGCGACCACCCCTCATATCCCGCATCGTGCGGCCATCTGGCTTCAGTTTGGCGATATCGACAGAGTTTCCCTGTTTTTCCGGATCGAAAAACAGGATCTCACCACTGGCAATATTGGCCAGTTTGGGAAGAATTCCCATGATGGATTGCGAAACGACGGTCTTACCCGAACCCGACTCGCCGACTAGCGCAACAGTTTTGCCTTCCGGAATCCGGAAGGACACACCGTCAACAGCCTTGATGACGCCTTCGGGAAGGTGAAATTCGACCTTAAGATCGCGAACGAGAAGGACGTTTCCCATCAAACAGTCGGTACTCTTGTACTCTCCGACAGCCCAGCAATGCCCAATGCCCGCATGTTATCCAGTGTCGGTTCGCTCAAGGCGATGTCACGCTGCGCCGCTTCTCTGGCGGCGCGCGCAACAATGTCGGAAAACCCAAGCAAAGTCGATTCCATGTGAATGGCGCGGTTGGCGTCCTTGATTCGAAGTTGCATCCAACCGCGGCCGCGATCCAGCCGGGTTGAGTAATACTTCAGTTCGACGTTCTCAAGGCCCGTCCAGCAGACTTCGAATCTGATCGGCCCGGACGCGCGAATACCTGTTTCCGAGACGTCGTATCGTGTCATTTGCCGAAGCAGCGTGCGGCAGGCGAAAAGACCGAATAGAATCGCAAGAGGACTTAGGACGTAGGCAACGGCGCTGATCGGATTGAGGAATATCAAGGGCCCGGCGGAGACAGTGAGCCCGACGCCGGCGCGGCAGTGATCGGCCGCAAGGCTTGAAGTTGAATACCGGTGGACGCTCATGACATCAGACCAAAAACTTCACGGGCAGTCCGCCATCGGATCGCCGGATGACCCTGGGTGCGCACGAAAACCTCCGTGAGGAAAGTAAATGCTTCTTCGGTCCAAACAGCATGGTGTGTCAGTAGGCCAGTGGGCTCGTGTGGGTCGGCATTTCCGAGTCGCCGGCGTGTCAGATGTCCAATCATCATGGCGAGTGCATTTTCAGATCCGACAAAGTGGCGCCCGCCACGCCAATCAATTGGGTCGACGTGGCAGTTCACTTGAACGAGCCCTTGAGATGGCTCTTCCGTCCGCCGGTCGCCATAAGTCGAGATTCCTCGAAAACCATGTGCGGGCAACAGAGGAAGCAATGATTCGGCGATCCGATTCCAGGGCGGCACCACGATTGGAATCGTGCGATCGCCTGCCAGGGCGACGAGAGATTCGAGACCTTGATGAAGCCGTCCCGCAAGTGCCTGCGGTGGACGGCCGTCGGTTAGTTCGCATTTCTTCTCCCCCGGTTTGGCGAAGTTCTCATGGGTAATACCGTGAACAGCGATTGTGACGTCTGCATGGACGTCCAACAGTGATCTCAGGCCAGAGTGCGCATCGGCGGGGATAACGGCCAGGCAAAGAGGCACGTGGTTACTGGTTGCGATGTTCAACAGGCGCTCGAGTGCGGGCGTCACGTGTGTCGCGTCATCGTCCCGCCACCATAAGGCCGCCTCTCTGCCGACGGCCGACCAGGCATTCAGTTCTTCTTCCAAGGCCGACCAGGTGGCCATTAGTGCTTTCCGTCAAGAATAGCGCGGTGTCGTTTCTGACAAAAATCGATCACCTGCCAACCTCTTTGACCGCTCTGCTCCATTCATCAAGCAGGCCAGCCGTCACCTCGGCTCCGGAAAGATCGATTCCGGAATCCCTGCGGCCGGTTCGGAGGGCGGAGTTCACCGCTTCAGCGAGGGTATCGGGAGAGAGATCCGCCTCGGACACGGTCTCGATTAGATTGCGTTCAGCCAAAAAATTCGCCCTTAAAGCTTGTTCCGATTCGCCATCTGCGGCGAATGGCACGATCACGGAAGGTGTGCGTGTTTGCAGCGTTTCAGCGATCGTGTTGTATCCACCCTGGCTGATCGACAAGGCGCAGTTCTTGAGCAGCATGGGAAAGTCCGGTCGGGCTGGTTCGATGATAATGCCGGTCTCCGTCTCGCGGAGTTGGGCGCGCAGAGCCCGAATATTCCCTCGCGAACCCACCAAGAGTCTCCAAGTGAGGTCCCGTAGTTGAGTGAGGGGTCGGCAGGCAAGCGCGACTTCAAATACCCGCTGACCCGTTGCGCCACTGCCGGCCGACACCAGCACCTCTTGTGCATCACGCCCTGAGTTGGTGCCGATGGATTGATCGACGACATACCCCGTATACGTAAGAATGTTCTCAATCTTGTCCGTTCTCGGGAACGTTGAATCCAAGCGGACGAATTTTGGATCACCATGAACGAGAACGTGATCAAAGTATGTTTCCAGGTACTCGCACACTTCATCCGCACGCCGAGGCCTCTCTTGCCCCACCAAAATGTCACGTATGGATGAGACCACAATGGGGCGGGGTTGTGCTTCTCGTGCGGCGCGCAGTAACGGCAGGAGTTCGAACCGCATCTGACGGCGCCCGAAAGGAAATAACTCGATCACGACTAAGTTTGGTTGAAATTTGTGGAACTCTTTGAGCACCACCTCGGCGCGTCGGGCCCGCCAAGCGTCGTCGACTTTCGAGCCATCTTTTGCCAGCAGTGTCGTGAAGTCGTCTTCCATGGCGTGGATTGGCGGCAGTTGGGTAAGTTTCACAGCACCGAGATCGACATCCGGGGGCGCCTCACCCCCTGTCATTAACGTGACATCGAGTCCTTTTGCCGCTGCAGCCCGCCCAATCACGGAGGCACGCTTGAAGTGCCCGATACCCACGAGGTGCTGAACATAGATGAGGATTCGTGGTCTGCTCATAGTGCTTGAGGCCTCGTTTCTACCGTTCCTGTCCTGCGTGGTAACGGGATATTGAGAGCAAGGACATTAGGATTTCCCCGATCGCTTACCGTGAACACGTGCGTAGAAAACCAGTCGAGCTTGTGTGGGGGCGAACCGAGCATGTCCCAATCGAGCGCGGCTGCGTAGACGGCGCGAATGACGCCTTTGTGGGTCACTGCAGCCGTGTTGCGGCCGCTCTTTCCAATTTCGGCAAGCAGCGGGCGAACGCGCCGCATGACTTCGCGGGGACTTTCGCCGCGCGCGGGACAAAAATCCAAGCCTCGATCCTCATTCTCCTGCATCGTCTGACCCAGTTCGGCACGCAGGTCATCCACTGTCCGCCCTTCCCAAGAACCCCAGTCCATCTCGATTAGCCGGGAATCTGTTTCAACCGGACCGGATGTTAACAGTTGCGCCGTTTCTGAGGCGCGCGCGAGCGGACTGGCGATCCAGGCAAATCCCTGCAACTCTGGCGGTACACCGTAGCCTTGAATCTGTGCACGTCCTTGCTCGGACAAAGGTATGTCTCGTAAGCCCTGAAGACGGTACGTCTCGTTGTAGAGCGTAGGTCCGTGACGTATGAGCGCGAGTTTCGTCAAGGCGCGCGCGACGCGTCTAGATGTCGTGTGCCGTAGGCGTGCATCACAGCTTCATTCACGATGGTGCTTGCCTGCGGCAGTGAGCGCTCTTGCCGAACAAACGTTTTTCCACGGCTTCCAAACTCCTTTCGTTGCATGGCGTCATCGAGCAGTCCGCGCACGGCGGCGGCGAATTCCTCCGGGTTGCTGGAATCGACGAGGAGTCCGGTTATGCCGTCACACATGACATCGGAGACGCCGCCTTCATTTCCAGCGACCAGGGGGAGGCCCGCAGCCTGCGCTTCCAGGAGCGCCATGCCAAAAGCCTCGTTGACCGCGGGCCAAACAAAGACGTCGCAAGAGTCGTAGATGTCGGGCAAGGCAGAGTCCGGGAGCTCGCCAGTCCAGGCGATGCGGCCGCCTTCGCTTGCTAAGCCAAGTGAAGAAAAGGCGGCTTCCACATCGGCCCGTACTTCGCCATCGCCCACGATGACGAGTTGCCAATCGTCGCCCGGCAGTGCGGCCGAGGCGCGCGCTAACAAACGATATGAATCGAGTTTGTCCCCGGCACGCATCATGGCAACGGTGAGCAGCCAATGCTTATCGATATCGAGGCCATGGCGCTTGGCAAATGAACTCCGCGAACGGCCCCGGGTTCCCTTTTCAGGCCCTGAAGAGCTGTCTGACTCTGTATCGAGGAAGGGCGGCAAATAGAATTGTTTAGCGCGATCGTTGAGCAGGGGTTGAACACACGGCATATCGCGTTGGGTGAGTGCAATCACGGCGTCCGCGGCTCGGAGCGCGTTGGCGACGGCATCGTGGCCCGATGCCCATGCGCCATTTGCACGCTTTGGCGCGTAGCTCGCTTCCGCCACAACGTATGCCAACCCGAGTGACGCGCACACGATCGGCCCGATCCAATCAGGGGCCTTGTAGTACAGATGATAGGTGAACCAGACGTCCGGGCGGTCGGCTCGTGATCCGGATCGGATTTGTTTGATGATATTCTCTGCCTCCGTCTCCGCCGATATCCGGATTGCCGTCTGGTGTTCCGGCAGTCCGTCACCCTCGAAACTTCTCAGGCTTGATGCCACCTCGACGTCGTGTCCGGCGTATTGGAGTGCGGCGATGAACTGCCGTGCCATGCGGCGATCACCGGAAGGCGCCGGATGCGTCGGCCCTTTCAGGGGAGCGTGGAAGGCAACTCGCACGAAACTTTATCCTCAGTCGTTGGAGGCAGCTCGAACAATGAAGCGAGGCGACCGATGTGCTCGCTCAAGGTAAATCGCTCGTGAACATGTTCTAGCGCAGCGTCTCCAAGTGTCCGACGTCGCTGTGGGTCCTGCGCGAGATTTGAGATTGCCTCCGCGAGTGCGGCCGAATCTCCCGGCTCAACCAGGATGCCTGTTCTCCCGTCGGAAATGAGTTCGGCGATGCTTGGCAGATTCGCCGAAATACACGCAAGTCCCTGACTCTGGGCTTCCAGTAAGACATTTGGAAGGCCGTCTCTGTCGCCATTTTTGGCGACGATACTGGGTAAAATGAAGAGATCTGCCGCCCTGTAATTCTCAAGAACAACTTCTTGCGGCTGTGGACCAAGCCACTGAATCCGATCGGCGAGACCGGCTCTATCAGCCGTCTGTTTGAGCCGATCAAGTAAGGGCCCGCCGCCAATGTGAACGAATCTCCAGGCGACATGCTCCGGAACGCTCTGCAGTGCCGATAAAAGGCTGTCGAGGCCTTTTTTTTCCACGGCTCGTCCGACAGACAGCAAGATGATCGGAAGGGCCGCATCCGAACCATCACGGAGCGATTTCTCGAGCAGCGGCGGGGAAAACCGATCGAGGTCCAGCCCGTGATAGACAAGGTGCAGGCGATCGTCGGGCGCCATCGACTTAAGATGGTAGAACCCTGTTGCCGTGCAGGTGACGGCCCAATCGCAGGTGGCCAGTTTTTCGCGCTTCTCCCATTCGGGCGTCGTCCAGATATCCTTGGCGTGAGCCGATACGCTCCAGGGTATTCCAGTCAAGAGGGAGGTGTAGCGGGCGACCGAAGCGGGCGTGTGCAGGAAGTGTGCATGCAGTTGTTCTATGTGTGGTGTCATCTCATTGGCCAGGACGATGGCCTGACCGAAGCGCCGAACCCGGTTTGGTGTTGGGTCGCGCAGAAGGTCCTTCAACCAGGTTCGAAGCGCGATTCGGAAACGAGGACGTCGACTGATCGAAAATAGCGCCCTCAAAACCCGAAATAATTCGCGGTATAGATATTCTGGCAAGTAGCTGATCGGGGCACAAATTTCCCGATGCACCGGGTGCACGTTCAAATCGGTCGGATGGCGCAGACTAATGATCTCGATGCCGAGTCCCTGGCGCTCAAGCGAAAGGATTTCCTGAGCGATAAACGTCTCGGAGAGGCGTGGATAGCCTTTCAGAATGAAGGCGGCCGTCTTCATGATCCGCCAAACCTAGCAGATTCGGGTCAAGCTGGTCGAAACGCCGTGACGGTATCTTCGTCCTGGGCGGGCTGCGTTTGATCAAGCCAAGGCCCGATCAACCTGTTCACGTTGATGAGACCTTCCAGCAAACCGGGAACGATGGATTCGGAAGGTCGAGGCTGACGGGGCAAATCCCGTAGTGCTTGTGCCATACGCGATGGGTCCATGCGACCATCGTCCGCCAGCATTTTGACGAGACCAAGTTCCTGAGCCCGAGACGCGCGGATAAGCTGCTCTTGTCGTGGAACCGTCCGCGGCACGATGACGGCACGCTTATCGAGTGACAGAATCTCGCAGAAAGTGTTGTAGCCACCCATTGCGACAATCCCCACCGCGTTCTCTTCAAGGCGTTCGACGTGCGGATTGAAAATAATGGCCTCGACGCGATCGAGCTTGGCTGCACGTGCCATGAACTGTGATTGCTTCTCGGGCTGCAAGAATGGACCCAACACCAGCAGCGCCGGGTAGGGCAACATTTGATCCGTCTCATAGGCACGCAAAATCCATTCGATCAGAACGTCGCCATCTCCACCGCCGCCGGTCGTGACCAGCAGGAAGGGACGGTTAGTAATTTCGGGAACCGCGGCGGGAAATTCCGCCTCCGGCACTGTGATGGGAAGATACCCGGTATAGGTAATCTTGCGCAGCGTCTCATCCGTCAGCGGCAGGCCGTCCAAGGGCTCGCATATCTGGGGGAGGCCGTAGACCCAAACCTCGTCGTAGAATTCCTGCAGGGCGGGAAGCGCATTCTTTCGCTCCCACTCAGTGAAGAGCGTCGCTGGATCATCGAGAACATCGCGCAAACCGAGCACGAGGTGTTTTCCGCGAGCGCGCAACATCTCAAGCGTGCCCTGTATCTCTCCGCGCAATCCCAAGGGTTCTTTGTCGACGATGAAGACATCTGGATCAAAAATTGCCGCCGTATGTTCGATGATGGAGGAACGCATCGACAGCGTCTCATCCAATTGCAATTGCAGATTGAGTGATGTGTACTCACCATTGCGAAGCTTGATAACGCCTGGAACGCGGACGAAATCAACGCGCCGGCGAAAATCAAAACTTCCGATTATAGGTGAACCGGACAGAATAAGGACTGACAGATCCTCGTGATTTTCGACAAGCGAATGGGCGATGGTCCGACACCGGCGCAAATGACCGAGCCCGAAAGTATCGTGACTGTAAATCAGGACCCTGGCGCCACGATTCGCTCGCGAAGCCATCACGGGATTGTGAATTCCCCGTAGCATGGCGGCGACTCTTGCATACAGAACACTGGTGAGAAAGCGTAAATTGTCTCTATGCAATAATTTTCCTGTTGCTTCCCGCCAGCGTTTTCCGGCACGGTCGGAAGTCAATCTGCCGGAAATTCTTACGCTGGCGAATCAAGTACTTATGCTGGTCCTTTAGTTCGCAGCTTGGTGACGCGCGAGTCGCATGGAAAAGACTGTTTATAAGTATCTAATCCGCTACAGCCTGTCGCAGCAGGTGTGGCTCACGGCGCTTGCAACGCTGTCTTTTCCCTTCCTGTATGCGTTTTACGAGCTACCAAAGCGCATCATCAACGAAGCGATCCAGGGAGACCCTGAGGATTTCCCCATCGACATGTTTGGATTTGATTTCGATCAAACCGGATATTTGCTCCTGCTATGCTGCGCCTTCCTCATCCTTGTTCTGATCAATCAAGCGTTTAAGTATTACATCAACGTCTATCAGGGCCTCACCGGCGAACGCATGCTGCGACGGTTACGCTTTCAGCTGTTCAGCCGAGTGCTCAGATTCCCCCAACCCACGTTCAAGAACATGTCTCAAGGCGAGATCATTCCGATGATCACCGCCGAGGTCGAGCCGCTGGGCGGGTTTATCGGGGAAGCGTTCGCTCTTCCAGCGTTCCAAGGCGGAACGTTGATCGTGATTCTGGCATTCTTGTTCTATCAGAATTGGATCTTGGCCGGGGCGGCAGTGGCCCTTTACCCCATTCAGCTCTACCTCATTCCACGCTTGCAGATGCGGGTAAATGCGCTCGGTAAGGAACGCGTGCGGCTCGTACGTCGCTTATCCAACCGAATCGGTGAAGCCGTGCAGGGAGTTCCGGAAGTCCACATCCATGATACCTCTCAGTTCGTGCTGGCGGATTTCTCGGACCGGTTGGGCCACATATTCCAAGTTCGGTACCGCATTTACCGGCAGAAGTTTGTCATCAAATTTATCAACAATTTCATCCAGCAGCTCGGGCCGTTCTTCTTCTACTCGTTGGGCGGATATCTGGTGATCTCCGGCGGTCTCGAAATGGGGACGCTGGTGGCCGCAATTGCCGCCCACAAGGATCTTGGCGGCCCCTGGAAGGAGTTGCTCGGATTTTACCAGCGACGCGAAGATTCGAAGATCAAATACGATCAGGTTATCGGTCAATTTAATCCCGTTGGCATGCCTGACGAGGGCATCCAGACCGAAGATCCCGAATCTATTGAGCCGCTGACCGGAGACCTCACGACCGCCAATCTCACGCTGACAGATGAGGTCGGGGACAATGTGGTCGACGCAGTATCGCTGAAAATTTCAATGCCATCCCGGGTCGCAATCGTTGGAGAATCAGGGAGTGGTACGGCCGATCTTGTGCAACTTCTCAGCAGGCTCTTGTATCCCACGCGGGGCGGCGTTTCGGTCGGCGGCCGCGAGATGACGGGCATGCCCGAGGCGATCACGGGTCGCCGACTTGCCTATGTGGGGCAGCAGGGTTACGTGTTTGCTGGATCACTCGGTTTCAATTTGTTGTATGGCCTCAATCACCGTCCGGTTCGGGAGTTTGAATACGACGACGAGGCCAGAGATCAGCGAAAGTGGCACGAAAACGAGGCCAGCGCGGCTGGAAATACCACGCTCGACATCAAGGCGGATTGGGTCGACATGGAGGCCGCCGGTGCCGACAGCCCGGAAACGCTCCAAGCGCAAGGTCTACGCGCGCTTGAAATGGTCGGACTCGACGACGAGGTTTATCGATTGGGCCTGAGGGGTGCAATCGATCCTAAGGAGCGGGGAGACCTGGCCGAGGCCATCCTCAGAGCTCGAACGGCGTTCCGCGAACATCTAAAAGACGATGAACATATGGCGGATCTGATCGAGGTATTCGACCGTTCCGCATACAACACAAACGCAACAATGGGCGAAAACCTGTTGTTCGGGAACATCGTCGGCGACGCCTTCGATATGGAGCGGCTCGCAGAAAATCCATATATGCTGGAGGTTCTCGAAAAGGTCGGTCTTACGGAGCGCATCCTGCAAATCGGTTACGACACCGCCGCCACGATGGTTGAAATATTCGCCGACGTTCCTCCCGATCATGAACTTTTCCAGCAATACAGCTTTGTTTCGGCCGAAGAATTGGGTGAGCTTCAGCAATGGCTGACCCGCGTTGACCGTGAAAATCTGGCAGATGCCTCGGCTGACGAGCGCTCACGCATCATGTCATTGCCGTTCAAGCTTATTCCCGCGCGGCATCGTCTGGGCATGATCGATGACGAAATTCAGTCCAAGGTGCTGGATGCGCGCGAGGTATTTGCCCGGGATCTGCCTGAAGACGCCCGATCCTCGGTGGAATTCTTTGATCTCGAGACCTACGCCAGCACGGCGAATATTCAGGATAACATCATATTCGGCAGAATCGTTTTTGGGCGCTCGGAAGCCACGGAGCGCGTCAGCGCGCTGATCACGGAAGTCATCACCACGCTGGGCTTACGGGATACGGTCGTTGAAGTCGGGCTGGGCTATGACGTCGGCGTATCGGGCTCACGATTGTCTTCGGGGCAGCGGCAGAAACTAGCGATCGCGCGCAGCATCTTGAAGCGACCCGACATAATGTTCCTCTCCGAGGCGACAGCGGCGCTGGACACTGCGAGCCAAGGATTGATAATGAGAAGCTTGCTTGAGGAATATGCTGACCGCGGGCTGGTGTGGGTACTGCACAAAGCCGATCTCGCGAGAGATTTCGATTACGTGCTCGTCATGCGGTCCGGAAAGATCGTCGAAGAAGGCACGTTCGAAGAACTCAACAGCGATGGGACATATTTCAAGCAATTGCTTGATAGCGCCTAACATCCGGTGGGACGGGAACAATGAGCCTGAATGAGGAAGTCGATCTTCTGCGGAAGATTCCGCTGTTCGCGAATATCGAGCCGTCCAAACTTAAGCTGCTGGCGTTCACCAGCGAGCGGCTCAAATTCAGAGAAGGGACAGAACTGTTCCATCAAGGCGATATGGGGGATTCCGCCTATATCATCATCGACGGAGCAGTTGGAATTGTTGTGTCGACGCCTAACGGCGACGTCAAAGTTGCCGAAGTGAACAAGAACGATATCGTGGGGGAGATCGCCATCCTTTGCGACGTCCCGCGGACCGCTACCGTTGTCGCAGATCAGGACGTGGAGGTATTGAAGATCTCCAAGGAACTCTTCTTCCGAATGGTAGGGGAATTCCCACAGATGGCGGTCGAGATCATGCGTGAGCTTGCGATCCGCCTGGAGAAGACGACCAGCCAGCTGACCCAAGCGCTGAATACGTAACACAGCTCTGGGAGGCCGCGTCATTCGGCGGTCCAGCGAGTATCCGACATCCAGATGAACCGATTAGATTTCTTTATCCGGCGGCTGTCCGCGCAGCGTGCGTGTCTTACCTTCGCGGCGGAATTGATTGCCGATATTGAAGGTCCGATATTCGAGATAGGTCTCGGAAAAGGGCGCACTTACGATTTTCTCAGGGATGTGATTCCGGACAGAGAAATTTTTGCATTCGACCGCAACGTCGGCTCTTATCCCGACTGTACGCCCGATATGGACCACATCGTATTGGGTGACTTTCGCGAAACCTTGTTGACCGTCTCAGACCAGACCAGAGGAGCTGTCGCCTTGGCTCATTGTGACTTTGGCAGTGAGAACCGGGAACGCGACGACGCTCTTGCCCTGTGGCTGGGTCCGGCCATCGACCGGGTCATGGCACCGAATGGCGTGGTGGCTACTGACCGTGAGATGAAGATGGAGAGTTGGCGTTCGGTCGACCTTCCACCGGAGGTGGAAGACGGCGCCTACTTCCTATACCGCGTTCCTGCGATGGAAGCGGCCTGACATCAGAAAACATTAAATGTGCTTCCGACAATGCCAATAGGCCAGTGACCAGCTTCGAATAATCGATATTTGTAGGCGACCGCGTGATCTTCTTCGCCGCCGCCTGCGAGTAACAGAGCAGCCTGATAACAAGCCTTAGTCGCGGCACCCGCCGCTGCGTCCAGGAGGGCGGGATCGGAATGACCTGCGAGTGCGGCCGCCTCCTCGATTGCCTGTTTGGCGGCATCTCCGGCGACGGCAGAAACATGTGTCAACGCGGCCGCCAGTTCTTCCTCGTCGACAACTGCAAGCGCCAGATCCATGAGTGTCGCGGTTAGCTGCTCCTCGAATTCCCATGAGGCATCGTCAAAGCCGGGACTCTCCGCGGCATCCCCGGCTTCCTCCCAGTCCCGGACCCGGGCAATCGAACAATCGGGGAACCCCATTGCGAGGGCATGGGTTTCTGCGGCTTCAAGCGCCTCTGCCGTCAAAGGTTCGCCAAGATGAAGGAACCACGGAACATGTGAGACCGCTTGGGCAAATCGGGCCACGGCTTGGAGTGTGGGAAAGTCTTCCAGATCCAGTGGTTCGGACTCGTCGAAGTCCTCAGGGTCAAAGCTCATTGACGGGAACGGGCCCGCTCGTTGACAGCGGCGCCGAACGCACCAAATAGCGCCCCGTAATGTGGCGTCTCTTCGGCCCGCCACTCGGGATGCCATTGGACGCCGAGGGCAAGTGCCTCCGCGCCGTCAACCCGAAAGCCTTCTACGGTACCGTCATCGGCGATGGCCTCAACCACCAAGTCCTTGCCCAGCCTGTCGATACCTTGACCATGAAGCGAATTGACGACGATTCGCGACGAACTGGCTAGATCGGCAAGATATCCATTCGGTTTTAATGAAACGTGATGCCTGGGGGCGCACCGCTCTTCGAGCGGTTTGCCGTTGCCGCCTCTGTGGTCCCATTTCCCCGGCACCTCATGCAGCAACTGATGCAGGCTGCCGCCCAATGCTACGTTGACCTCCTGGAATCCTCGGCAAATCGCAAAAAAAGGTACTGCGTTGGCGAGCGCGCATCGTATGAGCGGAAGCGTGGTAGCGTCGCGGCCCGGGTCTCGTTTGTCGGGAGTCAAATTAACTGGCTCGTCGTAGTGGTGGGGTTCGATATTCGACGGACAGCCAGTGAAAAAAAATCCATCCACACGCTGAACCAAGTCCTCGAAATCGAGTTGGCTGCCGATCGCCGGGACGATGACTGGTTCGGCGCCGGTAAAGCGCGCGACGGCCTCGACGTAGCGGGCAGAAACCGCATGGAAGTCATTTTCGTTGACGCGCCGAATGCTGGCGGGGATTCCCACGAGGGCGGGTCGGTTTCTTCGAGCCATGAACGGTTTGCCTCAGATTATCGTGCCGGAGGCATTTCTGCCTGCTTGCCCGTGTATGATCCCACAATATTTAGTGGCGTGACGCTCCTACGTCCAGTTTGAATGCCCGTGCGGAATCGCCATCCGCTTGCTAGTTACCCTCAACACCAATCTCGCCACCTGGTTGGCGAAATACGAACAGCTCCGGATCAAGGTCCTGGTTGGTGGATACCTCATCGAGAGCAATGGTTGTCAGCAGGCCTTGGGGGTCGATTATTTGCCACTTCCGAAGCTCCAGAGGACGGTCGCTGAATATCAGCGTCAGCGTTCCTCTTCCGGGCTCCTCCGTGTCGACCGTTGTGAGCGAAACAACCGCCGCCCCTCGTTCCACCGACGTCACGGCAATTCGTCCCTCCAGCTTCACTTGCTCGGCAACGACAACGCCGAGGGGCGTGGAATAGACGCCGATCTGACTGAGTTGTCCGAGTTCGACATCGAAGTAATTCACATAAGTCCCGTCGGCGACGACCAGAACCGATGCTGGAGGTTCGTACTCGAAGCGCAACCGTCCGGGACGTTTAAGGTAAAACCGCCCGCGACTGATTGCTCCATCCGGGGCAATCTGGATGAAGTCGGCTGCCAGGGTGCGAACGCCGTTCAGGTAGGTCTCGATTCTGGCGATATCGTCCTGGTCTTGAACCGACAATTCTGCGGATACCGATAACTGTGCCGACATGACGATAGTCAGTGAAACCGTTAAGACGGTCCAAAATTTGTATTTTCTAAGCAAGCGTCACGCTCCGGGAGATGTGGAACGGCGCAGGATAGCACCAGATTATTCGAAGCCTCCGCCATCGGGCAGCAAGACCTCTCGTTTCCCGGTTCTATTTGCGGGCGTCACGATTCCCTGTGCCTCCATTTGCTCGATAATGCGTGCTGCCCGGTTGTAGCCGATCTGCAGGTGACGTTGGATGAAGCTGGTCGATGCGCGATTTTCCCGCATCACAAGAGCCACGGCCTGATCGTACAGTTCGTCGCCGCTCGAATTTTCTTCTGACTCGAAGGATGCTTCAACGTCTTGCGTGACGGCGTCGAGATATTCTGGCCGGCCTTGCTTTCTAAGTGCCGCGGCGATTTTCTCGACTTCCTTATCCGATACATATGGACCATGTACGCGCTGTACCCGTCCGCCGCTCGCTTGGTACAGCATGTCACCGGCTCCCAGCAATTGCTCTGCTCCCTGCTCATCGAGGATCGTCCGGCTGTCGATCTTTGAGGTCACTTGGAAGCTGATCCGTGACGGGAAGTTCGCCTTGATCGTGCCTGTAATGACATCTACCGAGGGGCGTTGCGTGGCCATGATCAAATGGATGCCTGCGGCACGTGCCATTTGGGCGAGACGGCGGATGGCGCCTTCGATGTCCTTGCCGGCGACCAGCATGAGGTCAGCCATTTCATCGACCACGACGACGATATAGGGGAGCGGTTGGAGATCGAGTTCTTGGTCTTCGAACACGGGCTCTCCCGTTTCGGCATCAAATCCTGTCTGAACGGTTCTCTTGATTTGCTCTCCTTTGGCGATGACTTCAGCCAAGCGCTGGTTGTAGCCTGTGATGTTTCGAACCCCGAGTTGCGACATGGCGCGGTAACGGTTTTCCATTTCCCGCACGGTCCATTTCAGGGCGACGACAGCTTTGCCCGCTTCTGTAACGACAGGCGTCAATAGGTGGGGAATGCCATCGTATACGGAGAGTTCAAGCATCTTCGGGTCGATGAGAATCAACTTGCACTGATCCGGCGGGAGCCGATACAGCAACGAAAGGATCATCGAATTGATGCCGACCGACTTTCCCGAACCGGTCGTTCCGGCGACGAGTAAATGCGGCATACGCGCTAGATCAACAATCACCGGGTTCCCTCCGATGTCTTTGCCCAGCGCCAGGGTCAGGTTCGCTGCCGTGCTCTCATAGGCCGCGGAGGATAGTAGTTCCCGCAGGTGGACGGCCTCACGATCACTGTTGGGAAGTTCAATTCCGATTGCGTTTTTGCCCTGCACCACCGCGATACGTGCCGAGATAGCGCTCATGGATCGCGCGATATCGTCGGCAAGGCTGATGACGCGGGAGGTCTTGGTCCCGGGGGCGGGTTGAAGCTCGTAGAGTGTCACCACTGGACCGGGGCGGACCTCACTGATTTGCCCTTTGACGCCGAATTCCGCCAGGACAGATTCCAGAAGGCGCGCATTCTGCTCGAGTGCGTCGTCGTTGATTGCCCGGGATGATTTGCTCGCGGGCGGCGTGGAGAGCAGCGAGAGTGAGGGGAGTTGGTACTCATTGGACGGAACCAGATCGAGCGCCGGTTGACGCTCGGCATCGGCGCGTTTGCTTGGTTTGGGCTTAGCCAGACGCTTTTGGACACGGCGTGACGATTTGGCTGACTGCGGAACGGGTTTGGCCTCTTCTGTGAGGTCCTCGTGCGCCAAGGCATCGGCATCATCTTTGGCGGCACGCTTGAACACGGGTTCTTGCCGGTTGAGCGAATCGCCGAGCTTCGTCCGCGACTGCTTCCGGGTGTCCAACCACTCTCCGGCGTGCGCGAGCGTGTTGATCGTCCGGAACATTCGCACGATGAGAACTCCCCCCGACCTTGTCATGGCGTTCCATTCGTCGACAGAAAGAGCCATGCTGATCAGGAAGGCGAGCAGACCGAAGACACCCAGCGCGATCGAGTAGAGGATGGGCGGAACGGCGGGCAGATATGTTTGGCCAATTTCCACCATCTGGTCGCCCAGGATATTCCCGATCAGTCCGCCGAGTCCGACGGTGAGGGGCCATATCTCGGGAGGAAGTACGCTTGCGATGGCGACCGCACCGAGAATCAGGGCGACGGGCAGCAGGGTCAGGCGGAGCCAAAAGCGAGGGATCCGGCGATCGGAAACCAGCCGCCAAGACCAGGACACGAGCACGATGGCGAACAATCCCGCCACGATGCCAAGCGTTTGCAATGAGAATTCGGCGACGTATGCACCGGGTACCCCCAATAGGTTCTCGGGCGCTTTTGCCGTCGCATGGTTGAAGTTGGGGTCGTCAGGCGCGTAAGTGAGTAACGACAGCACGAACGCAATGGCCACGAGCAAGAGTACCAGCCCCGCCGTCTCAACGGTGCGGCGCCTCATGAAATCACTTAGCCCTTCAGGAAGGATCGGTGCTTTGCCGTGGGTGTTCGTGGTTTGAGTCATGGTGGGTTCGCGCTGGTTATAAAGTCTGGACGATGCGTTCAAGTGCCTCAGTTGTGGTTTCAATATCGTGAACGAGCGGAACCCGGATGTAGTCGGCTCCTGGGTTGTCGCCGTTCACATCCCGTGCCAGGAAGGTTCCCGGAAGCAACTTAATGGCGGCGTTGCGCCATAAGGCTTCTGCTGCGGCGACGCTGTCTCCCACTTCGAGCCACAGAAAGAAGCCGCCGGCTGGCCGGTAGAATCCCAGACGGTCGCCAACAATCGATTCTGCAGCATCAAATTGTCTGCGGTAGCCTGTTCGGATCTTTTCCACATGGGTCTCATCCCGCCAGAGTGCCGTCGCGGCGGCGTCAATTGGTAAGGGGATGACCGCGGCGCCATAAGTGCGGAGACGCATGTAGCTCTCGACGATATCCGGATCACCGGCCGCGAAGCCGACGCGTAGTCCCGGCGCGCTCGAACGCTTGGAGAGCGAATGGAACACGACAACGTTGTCGAGCACCCCGTCAGCAGCGCACACCTCGAGCGCCCCAGGTGGCGGGGAGTCCGAGTAGATTTCGGCGTAGCACTCATCGGCCAAAAGAACGAAATCGTGCTTTCGCGCCAGAGAGATGAGATTGCGAAGGTAAGCGGTATCCGCGACGGCTCCCTGCGGATTGGCGGGTGAGCAAATGATGCATAGCGCCGTGCGATCCAGAACACCTTGTTCAAGTGCTCCAAAGTCGGGCAGGAAGCCGGTTTCTCGCACCGCCGGCACGAACACGGGTTCGGCACCTGCAGCCACCACGGCGCCAGCGTACGTGTGGTAGTACGGGTTCGGGAGCAACGCGAGTGGCCGTTCGGCTCCTACCCGTTCCGGGATCGCGACCTGCGCCAACATGAACATGCCCTCTTTCGTCCCCGACACGGGAACGACATGGCGATCGGGATCGAGCAGCTCCGTTGGCAGATCGTATCGCCAATTCAACCAGTCTGTGACAGCTTCGCGGTAGGCCGGTGTCCCGCGCGGAGGTGGGTATTTTCCATAAAGATGACGATGGGCCTCGATCACATCACCAACCAAGCCAGGACAACCTACCTGTGGCTCGCCGATGGAGAGGTTGATAGGCGGCAGATTTGCTGCGGGCGTCATCGGTTCGATAAGTAACGCCAGCCGGCGGAAGGGACCATCGCCCAGAATGTCGAGTCTGTTGTTGAGCATATCGCAGGCGTTGTGATCTCTTCAAAATGAGTACAAAACGCAAACAAATCCAGGTGACGCCCGATTGGCGTACGAGCATCCGCGATCATACGCAACGAAGAAATGTGCGGATGTACCACAAGGTTTGGTCACTTTACCCACTGGAACCTACAGGATATTGACATTTTAGGGTAAGGAAAAGGGGTAGAATCTGCTGTTCCGGACCCTGACCTTGATTGCCTGTGCAAAAAATAGAAAGCGCCCGGGCAGCACAAGGCTGCCCCGGGCGCCAGGGCGGGAGGGATGCCGGGAAGCGAAGCTTATGTGACGCTTTCGCCGTGGAGTGCGATGTCCAGGCCTTCGCGTTCTTGCTCTTCGTCGACGCAAAGGCCGACCACGGCATCGATGATTTTGAAAAGAACAAGCGATGCCACGGCGCAATAAACGATTGTGGCAATGATTCTGTAGATCTAAGTGCCGATTTGGCCGACATTTCCTTCGAGGGCGCCTGGCGTACCACCAATTGCTTCGGCGGCGAACACGCCGGTCAAGATCGCGCCGGTAATGCCGCCGAGATCGTGAACTGCGAAGACATCGAGTAAGTCGTCATACCCAACTTTGTGCTTAAACCTCGGCGCGCGCCAAAAACAGACCACACCAGCGATGAGGCCGATGGCAAGGGCGACACTGGGGCCCACATAACCGGAGGCCGGGACGGACCTTATCGGCGTTAACCGCAGTTGATATTTCTAGCTACTAGGCGATCTACTCAATGCACACGAATTTTAGGCAATGCGTTAAGCGTTGCGCATCGCTTGCTCGACACCTTTGGAGACGCGGAGAATGTATCGATCCTGATCGGGTAATCCGTAGACCATCAAGCCAACAGGTAGCCCGCCGGCAAATCCGGCCGGCACTGTTACTCCACACAGCCGCAGCAAATTTCCGGTCCGGGTGTTGACCGGGATACGCCGCTGCGCAGTGGCGTAGGCTTCGGGGTCGGTATCCACGTCTGCGATGGCCGGTGGCGAAATGGTCGTCGTCGGGCATAACACGGCCGTAAAGGGAGCGACCCGGGCATAGTATTGCTGGGCGCAGCGATCGATTTCCATCCAGGCATGAAGTACGTCGACGGCAGATGCGCCGACGGACAATCGAAGACGCCGGAGTATCTGGTCGTATACGAGGTCAGGCTGAGCATCGACCTTCTCGCGGAGTTCTGCGTAGGCGGTCGCACTGAACAGGTCGCCGAACGTGAGAAAAATCTTCGTCACCTCGTCGAGTTCAGCAACCTCTTCACGAATGATCTGGGCACCCGCGGATTCCAATTGCCCGATCGCGGTGTCCATCACGGCGGAGATATCGTCGTCAACGTCACTCCACAGCATTTCCGGGAGGAGGAAGCGGGCGTCTTTAACGGACGCGCCTACCAGATCGACGGGCTCATCAGCCGACAACACGGCGAAGATGGCGGCCGCGTCGGCGACGTCCTTGGTCAAGGGGCCTACGGTATCCAGGTCGCGGACAAGCGGCAGAATGCCAACGTTCGGAAGAACTCCAGCGGTTGTTTTGAGACCGACGAGGTTGTTCCAGGCGGCAGGGACGCGCACCGAGCCGCCGGTGTCAGAGCCAATGCCCGCCGGGGCAAGCCCGCGCGCAACCGAGACGGCGGCACCGGATGACGAGCCGCCGGGGACGCGCGGGGTAACCGGATCGAACGGATTTGCCGGCGTCCCGAAATGCGGATTAATCCCCATGGCCGAGAACGCGAACTCCGGTAAGTTCGTGCGGCCAAGACAAACCATGCCCGCGCGGGTCGCGCGGGAGAGCAGTAGCGCGTCATGGGTCGCCGGGGGTTGTTGCGCAAACAAGGGTGAGCCGGCGGTCGTGGGCTCGCCCGCCATCGCGACCAAATCCTTCCATGACATGGGGACGCCATCGAGCGGACCGCGGCGCAAACCGTTCTGAGCGCGGTCCCGGGCCGCAGTGGCTTCCGCTTTGGCCCGCTCAGGCGTCGCCCGAATATAAATGCTGTGATCCAGATCTTCCTGTTCGATCCGGTCGAGAAAATGTTCGGCGAGATCGACCGCGTCGATGTCGCCGCTCGCGATTCCCGCCCCCAGTTCGAGGGCGGTCATCTCGTGCCATGCATCTGTCATTCCAAAAGAGTACCCGCCCAGACTTTGCCTCACAATGATGGTATCGGGCGTCAATGCCGCGACTGGACACCAGATGCCTGGAGAGCAATGTTAGATTCATGTCTGTGACGACCGGCAAACAACCTGATTTGGACGTCGACGTCATCATCGTGGGCAGTGGCATGATTGGGGCTACGCTCGCCGTGGCGTTGGGGGGAGCTGGATTGCGCGTCGCACTGATTGACCGTGTAAGCCCAGCGACGATGGCCGATGTGCCATTCGACGGGCGGGCTTCGGCCATCGCTTATGCCAGTTACCGCGCCCTGGACGCCATTGGCGTCTGGAAACATTTGGCCACGGAGACGCAACCTATTCTCGACATTCGGGTCAGCGAAGGCGACTCGCTTATGTTCCTGCATTACGACCATCGCGAACTGGGCGACGGTCCGTTGGGATTCATGCTGGAGAACCGGCATCTGAGGCGAGGATTGTTCGCCGCAATCTCAGACATCACCAACATCACGCTTCTTGCACCGGCAGAATTGGATAGGCTCGATCGGACCGAAGGCGGTGTCGTTGTCCATCTGGCCGATGGTCTGAAAATCGGCAGCCATCTTGCGGTAGCCGCCGATGGACGCAATTCTCCGGTACGAGAGGCGGCTGGCATCGGTGTGCAGGGCTGGTCCTACGAACAGTCGGGAATTGTTTGCACGGTGGCACATGACCGTTCCCACGGTGGCGTTGCGCACGAACGTTTTCTCGACGCGGGTCCATTCGCGATTTTGCCGTTGACGGGCAATCGTGCGTCACTCGTCTGGACCGAGCCATCAGCCACCGCCGACAGATTGATCGAATTGGATGAGCCCGCCTTCAACGGGGAGATGCGGGAGCGCTTCGGCGATTTCCTTGGCTATGTCGAGGCGGTCGGACCTCGCTGGTGCTATCCGCTTTCGCTGCACAATGCCGAGTCATACATCGGTCAAAGATTGGTCCTGGTGGGTGACGCGGCTCATGGCATGCACCCCATCGCCGGACAGGGACTCAACCTTGGATTCCGGGACGTGGCGGCCCTCGCGGAGGTCGTGATCGATGCCGCCCGCCTTGGCCTCGATATCGGCGGCGCCAACGTCCTTTCCCGCTACGAGACGTGGCGGCGTTTCGACTCCATGGTGCTTCTCGCCGTTACCGACGGGCTCAACCGTTTGTTCTCTAACGACATCGGTGCCATCCGGGCGGCGCGTGATGTTGGATTGGCCGCCGTCAATCGCGTCCCGCCGTTAAAGCGCTTCTTCATGCGCCACGCGCGGGGAACGGTAGGCAAGTTGCCGCGCCTCCTGAATGGGACTGCGTTGTAGGTCGCATCTCGCGGCAAGAGACAGTTCCGCTGAGTTGAGATCGGCAGCGTTTCCAACTGAACCCGATCTGCTCTACGGATCGCGGCTGAGACCTTTTGTCTCGAGGGCATCGATAAAGCGCTGCCAGATCCCGACCTGGTCGCGCCCCAGTTCATGGAGGTAGCTCCATGAATAAATGCCCGTGTCATGCTGGTCGTCGAACTTGATCCGCAAGGCATAGTGGCCAATCGGTTCGAGGCCGAGGATGCCGACGTGACGTTTTCCTGCGACGGTCACCTTATGATGTGGGTTGTGGCCTTGCACCTCGGCGGATGGGCTCTCGACCCGCAGCAGTTCGGCCGGGTAGCGGAAAATGTTCCCGTCATCAAATTCAATCTCGAGGGTCTTTTCCTCTTTCTTCAGCCGAACTTCTATCGCACGCGGGGCTTTTTCCGTCTGATCACTCATTGTCCACCGGCTGACTTAAGGGGGCGTCATCGCTATCGAGGTGTCGGGCTTCATCGACCAGCATGATGGGAATCCCGTCGCGAATGGGATAAGCAAGATCCGCCTGGTCACTGATCAGTTCCTGAGCCTGGTGATCGTAACGCAACGGACCCTTGGTCAGTGGGCAGACGAGAATTTCGAGTAATTTTGGATCGACCGTACTTTCCTTGTCGCTCATCGATTGCTCCGGTATCTCATCGGATTCGTATAGAGGTTACATTTACGCGAGTCATTGGATCGAACTCGGGGCCTCTCTGCTGGCGGCCAATCCGCTCATCTTCAACAGCGCCATCAATACATCCGCGCGCTCGGCAAGCCCAGGCGCTTCTACGAGCGCTTGCTTCTCCCGAGGATCGAAAGGACACATCATGGCCAAGGCGTTGATGAGGGTCTCGTCCTCGACATCGTTAATCTGTGCCCAGTCCGTATCGAGATCGCGTGCATCCAAATAGTTCTTCAGCGCGGAGAACAGCGCCTCGCGGTCCGTCCCCGACGGCGGCGGTGGATCTAGATCGGGAAGAAATCCATCGTAATCGGCGATTACTTCCCGGTAGTCATTCGCCATCGGAAGCTCCTCGATGATTTTGTATCGGCATAGACCAATCAGCGTTAGGTAATACCGGCCGTCATCTGATTCTCTCAAGCCGGCCATTCGTCCTACACAGCCAATCCCATACAAGTCAGGCCGTTCCACCGTCCACTCCGGGTCAACGGGTTGGATCATGCCGATGAGACCGTGGCTCGATGCTGAGTCACGCACCATGTCCCGATAGCGTTGCTCAAAAATGTGCAGGGGGAGTTCGCCGCGCGGAAGCAACAGTGCGCCCGATAGAGGGAAGACCGGAATGGTCGCAGAAAGCGTATCAACCGCAACGACAGGGGGCGTGATCACGAGAACAGGAGTGATGACATTTGGCGGCGACCGCTAAGCGTCAACTCATCGGTCGGGCCGAACGCCTCAAAAAGTGTAATGAGTTGCTTGCGTGCCGCCTCTTCGTTCCAGTTGCGGTCACGGCGCATGATTTCGAGCAACTCGTTTACGGCTTCTTCCCGCTGTCCCGCAACCAACAACGATTCCGACAACTCAAATCGGGCCTGATGGTCGGTTGGGTCCGCTTCGACTTTGGCGCGGAGCTCCTGGACATCGCCAATGTCTCCGGAATTCTCCGCCAGTGTGAGCGCTGCCTCCAGGCTACGGACTTCGGGGTGGTTCTGATGCTCTGGCGGTACCACCGAAAGGGTTTGCCGCGCCCGCTCCAGATCACCGTTCGCCATGTAGCATTTTGCGAGCCCGGCCGCGGCGTCAGGGTTTCCCGGCTCCGCCTTTAGCGCCTCGCCGAATAATCCCGCCGCACTCGCGAGATCACCCTCCTCAAGAAGCGCCCGCGCCTGGGCCGTCGCTTCTTCGACGGCAGACGGTCCGATTTCGCCGGCTAGCCGCTCGACAAAAGCCTTGATCTGGCTTTCCGGCAGCGCTCCGACAAATCCGTCGACCGGCTGACCGTTTTTGAAGGCGAATACGGCAGGAATGGACTGTACTCGTAGCTGGGCGGCCAGTTGCTGATTCTCATCAACATTTATTTTGACCAATTTTACGGCACCGGCCGCGGCTCCGACCACCTTCTCGATGGCTGGGCCAAGTTGTTTGCAGGGTCCGCACCAGGGTGCCCAGAAGTCGACAATGACGGGCACTTCCATTGAGGCTTGGATAACATCCTCGCCGAACGAAGCCGTATCGCCTTCCTTGACCAGTGTGCCGGTGCCGCCAGGGCCAGCCAGCCCTTCACCCCCGATGATCTCTTCCATGGTGTTTCTTCAGTCCTGTGAGCAAATAAATTCGGTACATAGCCAACTGGCCCTGTGACTCATTAAATGTGATTCATCAAATATGATAGCACGCTCGTCGTACGCCAAGTCCGGAGTTGTCAGACCGGCGTGCCGTCAGAGGCCTCCAGTTCTTTGAAATCGAGGATTTGCGGTTCATGGCCGCAGGCTTGGATGAATGTCACCAGGTCGTCGGGCGCAATTGCCGTCGTGGCCTCATTGGTCAACGGATGATAGTTCAGCGGATCATGTTCCAGCATTCCGTGATCGAGAACGACACGGACCTGAGTTTCCGTATCGTTGATCAAGCCGAACGGCGTGACGGATCCCGGAATCACGCCGAGCAATTCCATCAACAGCTCGGGCCGCCCGAGGGAGAGTTGCGCGGCGCCGATCGGCCGTCGCAACCGCTTCATGTCGATCTCGCGATCTTCCAGGGCGACAACGAGATAGAACACTCCCTTTTTGTCCTTCAGGAAAAGACTTTTGCAATGGCCGCCCGGAAGGTCGCCGCGCAATTGTTTGCTCTCTTCCACGGTCCATAAGGCCGGGTGGCGGTGGGTTGTGCATTCAATGTTGAGTTCCGCGAAGCGGGTCATCAAATCCTGTTCGGTGGCGGGCATGATCGAGCCATTTCGGGTTGACGGGGCGGCCGCGACGATAGCCAACATGAGCCGGGAATCCAAGCAATTGGGATTGCCGATTGGTGATGGGTTGCCGGCCAATGCCGTCTGCTTGGCGCTTGCGTCCCGTCCGGCTATGGTTATGATCACTCGCCGCGATCAGAGCGGTAAGCAATATCCCAGGAATGCGGGCGTAGCTCAGGGGTAGAGCGCGACCTTGCCAAGGTCGAAGTCGTGAGTTCGAATCTCATCGCCCGCTCCATTCTCTCCAGACTTTGAAGACGGCCGAAAGCCGCGGTTTCTGTGGCTTCTAGGTAATGCGTGGGAGCAGAGTTCGTGAAGTCGCAGAATGGCTCCGAAGGCCCGTGGTTACCTCTCGGTTATAAGTCCGATGTGATTTCCGCTTTGTTGCGGGAAGTGGAAGCTCTCAGTTGAACATAGCCTCAGCGGCATCGCGCACTTCGTGGAGATCAGGGTGTGAGGACGCAAGCGCGGATACCAGTGTGGTAACTGCCTCTTCTTCAGAAATTCCAGCCTCACAAGGCTCGACTTATCTTCGTCGCCGAGTCGCCACCGGCGTTAGGCGCTTACTTCTATGATTCCCGCCGGCAAGGTCACGAAGCACCTCTTCTCGGCCATGATGCGAACAATAGACGCTCGATCACGGGCATCGGCACATGGCGAAAGTGAGAAGCTCGATAGTCCGCTTCCCGCGCGAAAGCGGACTAACTTTCGACATGCTCGGTACGTCCGCTAGTAGCCAAGAAGCGACATATCTCCGAAGCGGTAAGCTGGGGGCTTACCTCCAGGGCCTGGGACCGCCATAAGCCAGATCACGGTATTGCCAGCGCCTGTTCGAGCTTTAGCCTTCTCTTTTCAGCGTGTGCGTCGAGGACTGTCCAGGTGCGCTCGCCTTTGTTGCCCACGGTTGCTTACAATAACAATCTTCCGACTCAACTCGACACGGCGGATTAAATAGAATGCTTGTCGCCATATTTCGTGCTCGCGTCCGTCCTGAAGTTGCCAACGAATATCAGGCGGAGCACGAACGCATCTGGAAGATTGCTAAAGAGCAGCCAGGTTTCATTTCGAGCAAGACCTATTACGGTGACGATGGGGATAAGATTTCCATCCAAGAGTGGGAGTCGCCTGAGCATCTTCGGGCGTGGCGTGATCACCCGGACCATTTAGAGGCTCGGCGACGTGGCCGAGAGGAATTTTACCAGGACTACACCATTTACGTTTGCGACGAACCGCGGAAGTACGAGTTCTCCCGATAAGGAAATGCCACAATCGATAGAGTTTGGCGGGTATTCATAGCGTCCGACATGGGTCACAAGCAGACGAACGGGGGCATCGCCCGCGAGGTCCGCACCTGGGGGCCAAGCAGACATTGGCACTGAAGCTGGCTTAAAAAATTGCCGCAATTTGGGTGAGGGCGATCGGATCAGATCGTGGCGAACGCGCGAAGCCGAGGAGCTAATTTGACGAATTGCTTCGTCTACTTACTTGGCACGACCGGACCTGACGGCTTCCGTACGTATGTGGGTTGGACGTCCAATCTCGACCAACGCCTCAGAGCACATAATTCTGGCAAGGGCGCGCGTTCAACTGCTGGCCGGCACTGGGAATTGTTGTATGCCGAACGGTATGAAACTCGAAGTGAAGCGATGAGCCGGGAATGGCATTTGAAGAAGGATCGACGATTTCGAAGGTCCTTCGCGCCGACTTGAGTCTCTCATTATCGCCCTCGGAGCGTCCGTATCGGGTAAAAGCAGACCATATGCGGGTCCCTCCGATACGTCCGGCAAGTGGCCCAAAGCGGAAGTGCCAGATGTGCTCTTGATGCCGCGTGGTTACAGCCTCCTGCCTCCACTGGATTGCGCGACATTTCGCGCTGGTGCGTTGTATTCCAAATTAGGAATTGAATCCGGTAGTCGAAGGCCCGCGCTCTCCGGTGCATTCGAGCGCACAGGAGTGGACTGAGGTGTAATTCTCGGACGCGGCAATTTCTCGATTGCCAAGGTCAAAGTCGTGGGTTCGAATCCCATCGCCCGCTCCATTTTCACACCCTTCAAAACCGCAGTAATCCTGCCAGTTGGAGAAATTTTTGGCGCGCGCGGTCGATGGCGCCGAGTGTGGGAAAATCGCTGGAATTGGCTCTACTACACTCTATTTCTTCGGACAGGAGAACGCCCACGTGCAAACCCATTTGGTGTTGCGGCTATCAATCTGTTACTGCGTCGCTCCGATAGCGGATTCAAAGGAGGTGATCGGCGTGGCGATCAAATTGAGGACAGCCAGGTCCTAAACGAGCCGTGCCTTGTGCGGCTTGTATGTTTTCAAGACGTGCCTTCTGACCATTGACGGACCTCTATGACCGCGACCACCAGTGAAGCCGAGACCCTCCCGCTTTTCCGGCAGGTGATGCTCTTGGTATCGCTGTCACTCGGGACCCTCATCTTCGGGATGGCGATGACGGTGGTTAACGTCATCCTGCCTCAAATCCAAGGTGCGCTCTCAGCCACTCAGGACCAGGTCGCCTGGGTGGTCACCTTCCATATCATTGCGGTTGCAATAGCGACGCCCTTGACTGGCTGGATAGCGGGAAAGATCGGGCGTCGCCGTTTCATGACTTCAAGCATTGTCGGGTTTACCGTCGCCACAGTCTTGTGCGGCGCGTCGGACAGCTTGCCGGAACTCGTGATGTGGCGCATTGCTCAAGGTCTCTTCGGTGCTCCGATGTTCCCGTTGGTTCAGGCCATCCTCTTGGACGTCTTTCCCCGGAGGCAACATGCCTTTGTCGTAACGTCATGGGGTCTCGTTGCCGTGTGGGGGTCAGTCATCGGAGCGGTCTTCGGTGGCTATGTCGGAGAGGCGATCAACTGGCGCTGGGCATTCTACCTGATCGCCCCTATCGGTGTTCTTGCCTGGTTTGGATGCAGCATCTTTTTGACTGAAGCGTGGCGCGGGCGCGCCGAGCGTTTAGACTGGATTGGATTCCTCTCGCTGATCGTCGCTATAGGTTCTTTCCAGCTCATGCTCGACAGGGGTTTGCGCCTGGATTGGTTCGAATCCCCGGAGATCATTATCGAGGCCTGCGTTGCAGGCCTCGCTATCTATATATTCCTCGTCCACAGCCTGACCGCACGGCACCCCTTCCTTAATCTGCGCCTGCTCCGCAACCGCAATTTTGCCCTTGGCCTGCTGTTCGGTTTTCTATTCGGTACCTTGTTCATAACACCGATGGTGCTGTTCCCGCCGTTGCTTCAGGACCTAAGGGATTTTCCCGAATCGACCATTGGCATGCTGCTTTCTGCCCGCGGGCTCGGGAACTGGCTATCATTCGCGTTGGTCATACCACTCACCAAATTTAGTCCACGACTCGCGGTCGGGGTCGGGTTCGCATGCCACGTGATCGCCGGCCTGGGTATGATGCAGCTCGACATGAACCTGACACTCTGGGATGTCTTTTGGACAAATTTCGTTCAGGGGTTCGCTCTCGGAATTATTTATGTTCCTGTGACCGTGATCGCGTTTTCATCACTCTCAAGCCGGGATTTCGCTGAAGGGTCGGCCGTGTTCCACATGTTGCGGAACGTGGGTAGTTCCATCTTTATCTCAATTAGCGTGACTCTGGTGGTCACCTCAACGATCACGAGCTATGCCGGCCTTACTGAATTCGCGACAGTGTTCAACGAACTCTTCCGTTATCCGGGAATCGCCGGGATATGGAATGTTGATGAGCGGGAAGGCCTGATCGGTTTGTCGGGGGAAATGTACCGGCAAGGTTCGATGATCGGTTACATCAATGCTTTCTACCTCTACACGATTACGGCCTGCCTTGCTTTTCCGTTACTGCTGTTTGTCAAAACCGGTAGTGATGCGGGTACGCGGCGTTGAGAAGGAAAACACCTTTGTCGTTATTGAAGATAACGTCTGCCTTCCGCTATCTGTTCCCGGCGCTACTTTTCGCCAAACAAGTTGGTGGCACACCTTGCGCCCGGTTGCTTCGAACCACTCGTCCCGGCCACAAGTTTATGGGCTTCTCCTGATTCGATCTTTCAGGTTCACGGCCTTTTAGACGGTCATCTCCTCTTCGTTCGGCTCCGCGTCAGCGGGCGTGGCCTTGTAGGCCCTGACCTGCGTCCGAGCGATGCGCCGGATCGTCTTGAAGATATCGTTCAGCAATTCGATCAATTCGATCTCGCAGGCATAGGTCACCAGCCGCCGAGGCTCGTCAGCCTGCAGGCGTTCGATCTCGTGAAGCGTAATCTCTTCGATCATCTGGACCAGGCCGCGCTTCATAGCGCGAACGCTTTTTGCGATGTCGCGGTTTTCCTGATCGAGCGCACTTAACGCCTGATTCAGCGCTTCCAAGACCTTGCCGTGCAACTCAGTGATCGCATGCGCCGTCTGTTGGCTGATAATGACATTCTCATCGATACGCTTTAGCGCCGATGCGACGATATCGTTGGAAACCCGATCGCCGATGTACTCGAGATCATTGGCGATTTTGATCAGGGCGATCAGCAGGTCCGACTGGCGCGACGAGAGATTGGTCAGGCTGACCTTACGCAGGTAGCCGACGATCTCACGGTGCAAAATGTTTATAGGTTCATCCATTGCCTGCAACTGATTGAGTTGCAGGCGAGTTCCTGAGATCGCCGCTGGGACCATGGCATCGAGGATTTCGCGGTTGAGGTTCCCAAGCCGCAAAATCTCGCGCCGGGCGACGTCGAGGGCGATCGATGGTGTGTCGAGAAGTTGCTCGTCGAGGTAATTTGGCGCAGAGCTTTCGTCCACTTCAATCGGACGGTCGGGGACGAGCCATTCGACCAGCTGGGTGATCTGCGTTGTAAAACCGATGAAGAGGGCGGCGTTCACGACGTTGAAGAAGGTGTGAATATTAGCGATCTGGCGCGGAGTCTCTGCCGCAGTTCGCGCGAGCCCGCTCAAGTCGTCGTGGGACGGCGATATCATTCGCGCCAACTCGGCCAATTCACCGACAAAACCGATCCAGATCAACACCCCGGCGATATTGAAGAGGGTATGGACGAGCGCCGTGCGGACTGCTTCGCGGGGCTTTCCGAGCGCGGCCAGGATCGCCGTCACGCAGGTGCCGATATTGGCTCCGAGTGCGATGGCGATCGCCGCCTCCAGTCCGAGCAGTCCCTGTCCAGTCATCACGATCAAGGTGCCTGTGGTCGCCGAAGAGGATTGAATGATGGCGGTAAAGGCGGCGCCGATTAAGGCCGCAAGCAGCGGATTCCCGAGTGACACCATGAAATTGAGAAATGGCTCGTAGGTGCGCAAGGGTTTCATCGCATCGCTCATGATGCTCATCCCGAAGAACACGAGCCCCAATCCCAGGATGATGAGGCCGTATTGTCGCCAGTCTTCGCGCTTGGCCAATAAGGAGTCAAAGAAGCCGACAGCCAGAATAGGCAGTGCGATCTTGGTCACCTTGAAGGCCAGGATCTGCGCGGTAATCGTCGTGCCGATATTCGCCCCGAGGATGACCGCGACGCTCTGCGACGTCGACATCAGTCCAGCCGAGATGAAGCTCACGAGCAGCACGGTGGTGATCGAGGAAGATTGAATGATAGCGGTCACCGTGGCGCCGGGGGCGAGGCCGACAAAGCGGTTGCTCGTTATTCGCGCGAGCATGGCCTTGATGTAATCACCCGCGACCTGCTTGAGCGCCCGTGTCAGGATGTCGAGGCCGAACAGGAAGAGGGCGAGGCCGCCGACGAGCCCCGCCGAGAGCGCGAACCCGTCCAGTCCCTCGTTCATCTCGCAGCTTCCGACCCTGTCGCCTTCACGATGACGACGGGGGCGCCGCAGAGTTGCGCCACGCGTTCGGCCACCGAGCCGAGCAGGATCGTCTGCAGGCCGGTACGGCCGCGACTGCCGATCACGACGAGGCGGGCGCCCAGTTCCTCCCCGACCTCGACGGTGCGGCCGGCCGGCAGTCCGGAGACGAGCCGGATGGTTGCCGGAGCCAGCGCAGACAGTTCCGGATGGTCGGCAGTGGCCTTGGCATGAAACGCCGCCATCATTTCCTCGGCGACATCGAACATCGGGCGCAACCAATCCTCGTCCGGCTTATGATAAAATCCGGGACTCGCGGCTGGGTCGTGTGCGACATGCAAAATGACGAGCGGCGCGGCTTCGAGCTGTGCCTGGCGCGCCGCCCAGATCAAGGCCAGCCGCGAATCTTCCGAGAAGTCGACGGCAGCGAGAATAGGTCCGTCGGAGGATGACGGAATTTCGCTCATGGCAGCAGCATTCCTCTCAGCATGAAGAAGAACATGGCCCCCATCGCGCCCGACAGCGACAGGGTGATCAGCCAGGCCGCGACGATGAGCAGCAGGAGCGAGCGTTTGACCAGCTCCAGCCGATGAATCCGACCCAGCCCCTTGCGTTCCTTGTTGTGCAAAATCTTGTCACCGCTTCGCTGCTTGAGTTCGCGCAGCATTTCGCCCTTGAGCGTTACGTTCGCCAGCTCGAAGCGTTCAAGGAACGCCTCGACAACTTCGGGGCTGTCGTCCTGGTGATGGACGCGGATGTCCTCGAGCATCCCGGCGTATCGCACCTTCAAATATTCCCGCAGGAAGCCGACGGCGATATGGGTGGAACTAACCGGTAGGCCCAGCGGCGAGGCGATGATCACCGTGATCGCCGCTGCCATGGCGATGCAGAAGGCGCGCATCCGATCGAGTTCGGTGATCTCGGATCCGACCGTGCGGATCAGTTTCGGCCCATACAGCGCAAGTCCGAGCGAAATGCCGATCGCCCCAACCAGCAAGACCCAGACCGGAATTGCCGCTTTGGCAATGACCTCGCCGCCGACGATCGCCCCGTTGATGGCCGCCAGTGGTCCGACCGCATTGGCGACATCGTTCGCGCCGTGGGCAAAGCTCAACATGGCGGCGGCGAAGATCAACGGGATGGTAAATAGCTCATTGACGCTTTGTTTCTCCTTCGGCAAGCGGTCAGCCAGCTTCTCGATCTGCAGTCTGGCCAAAAGATAAACGACACCGGAGACACCGAGTCCGATGAATGCCGCCATGCCGAAGGAAACTGTCCATAAGTGCTTCACGCCCTTGAGCATCAGGTAGGTCGTGAACGCCCAGGCCATGACGGCGATCAGTATCGGCACTATCCGTTTCGCGGCGCCCGTCACATCATCCTGATAGGTGACCGTCCGCTTGATCAGATATAGGAAAGCGGCGGCGATCAGCCCACCGAGCAGCGGTGAAATCACCCAACTTGCAGCGATCTGGCCGACTTTAACCTAATCGACGATCTCCCAGCCGCCGGCCGCGACGCCGGCGCCGAGCACGCCGTCGACGATCGCATGCGTGGTCGAGACCGGCGCCCCGATTGCAGTCGCCGCGTTCAACCACAAAGCCGCGGCGAGCAAGGCAGCGATCATTAGCCAGATGAAGGTATCGCGGTTGGCAATTTGATCAGGATCGATGATCCCCTTCTTGATCGTGCTGACCACATCGCCACCGGCGATCAAGGCGCCGCTGGCCTCGAACAGGGCTGCGATGACGATGGCGCCGACAAGTGTGAT